>Ga0209048_10002193_pt1 | contig 19606 bp, 21 predicted proteins | sample FrelakmetCRP12CR_FD_187146 | JGI IMG/M metagenome (GOLD analysis project Ga0209048, IMG submission 187146) | Freshwater lake sediment microbial communities from the University of Notre Dame, USA, for methane emissions studies - CRP12 CR (SPAdes)... | ecosystem: Environmental > Aquatic >... | reverse complement strand
AAGCAGGAGGCGGCGCTGGCCGTCTTCTCGGGCGGCGCCGCCATGTCCAAGGGCACCACGACCTCGACCGGGCTCACGAGAACCTACTTCGCCAACCCGTTCGGGCCGGCGCAGCGCCGGGAGCAGCACGCAGCGCTGGCGCGCAAGACGTTCGCCGCCGCTTATGCGGCCGGCATCTACGTCGGGCAGCTACGCACGCAGCTGGGGCTGCCCGGCGCCGAGAGCGCCGGCCCTCGCGCGGCGGCCGAAGCCTTGCTCGAGCTCATCGCCGGCGGCGGTGCTCCGCCGGCCGCCTCCCCGCAGCACCCCATGCGGGCCACCTGAACCGAAAGGAGCGTGACGCCCGTGGCGACGCTGTACGAATCCAACGAGACCGCCTGGACGCTCATCAGCCGCGGCAAGGTGCGCGACGTCTACGAGTATGCGCCCAACGAGATGCTCATCGTCACCAGCGACCGGCTGTCCGCCTTCGACGTGATCCTGCCCACGCCGATCCCCGACAAAGGCGTGGTTCTCACGCAGATCGCCAACTTCTGGTTCGACAAGACGAACGCCATCGTCCCCAACCACATCGTCGACCCCGAGCCGTTCAGCACCGACCCGGCGCGCAAGCACCTCGCGGGCCGCTCCGTCGTCGTGCACAGAGCCGAGGCGCTGCCGGTGGAAGCCATCGTGCGCGGCTATCTCACCGGTTCGGGGCGCAAAGACTACGAGAGGACCGGCAGCGTGTGCGGCATCCCGCTGCCGGAGGGCCTCGTCGAGGCCAGCCGCCTCCCCGAGCCGCTGTTCACGCCGTCGACCAAGGCGGCGCTCGGCGACCACGACGAGAACATCTCGTTCGCGCGCACAGGCGACCTCGTGGGCACGGGACTGGCCGCACAGGTCCGCGATATCTCGCTGGAGCTGTACACCTTCGGTGCTGCCTACGCGCTGGAGCGCGGCATCATCATCGCCGACACCAAGTTCGAGTTCGGCATCCTCGACGGCGAGCTCATCCTCATCGACGAGGTGATGACGCCCGATTCGTCGCGCTTCTGGCCCGCCGATGGCTACGTGGCCGGCCAGAGCCAGCCCAGCTACGACAAACAGTTCGTGCGGGACTACCTCGAGACGCTGGACTGGGACAAGACGGCCCCCGGGCCCGAGCTGCCGCCGGAGGTAGCGGCGAAGACCGCCGAGAAGTATCTGGAGGCGTGGCGTCGCCTGACGCAAGGGTGAGCTCCGAGCCGATCTTCGCCGCCGCGCGGTACTGGGAGAAGCGCTACGCGATGGACGGGCGCCTGTGGGGCGACGGCCCCAGCGAGCTTGCTCGCCTGGCCGTCGCCCGCCTGCGCCCGGCCGTCGCGGCGGTCCGCGAGGCCGCCGCGCCGCCGCTCACACTGCTCGACGTGGGCTGCGGCTACGGTCGTGACAGCCGCTACCTGGCGGCCGAGCTGGGCTGCCGCGTGCTCGGCCTCGACCCGTCGCCGGCGGCGGTGGCCGCCGCGCGCAAGGCGCGCCGGCCGGGCCTGGACGTGGAGTACGTGGCCGGCGACGCGGCGTCGCTCGCCGACGCCGCCGCCCCGGCCGGCCGCTTCGACGTCGCCTTCGCGTGCAACGTCTACCACCTGCTCAGCCCAGGCGGCCGCCGGGAGTTCGCGGCGGCCCTCGCCGCCCTCGTCTGCCCCGGCGGTCTCCTCTTTCTGAGCTCGCTCTCGCCGCGCGATCCACAGCACTACGCGGTGGGCGAACCGGTGCGAGGTGAGGAGCGCAGCTGGGTGGAGCACGTCTACCTGCACTTCTGCACGGCCGACGAGCTGACGTCCGACTTCTCGGCCTTCACGGTGCTCGATCTGGAGGAGAGGTCCTACGACGAGCACAACGCGAGCGGCGTCGTGCACCGCCACGCGAGCTGGTTTCTGGAGGGCCGGCGGCGCTGAGGCGTCTGCGGCGCTGGGCCCTTCGGGCGCAGCCTAGCGGTACGCGTCGCGGAAGGCGGCGATGCTCGCCTCTTCGGCTGCGCCGACAAGCGCGCGCAGGCGCCCGAGGAGTGCCTCGTCGACACTCAGGTCGTGACCGTCGACGCTGCCCACCGGGACGATGCCGCGCACGCTGCTGGTGAGCAGCATGCCGTCGTCGGGGCGCAGGTCGGCGACTCGCGCGAACGCCTCGACCACCGGAATGCCGTGCGCGCTTGCCAGCTCTTCGACCTTGCCGCGTAGCACCCCTGGCAGGATGGCTCCTTCGGCCGGCGGCGTCACAAGGCCGCCACCGCGGACCAGGAACATGTTGGAGGTGGCGCCCTCGACGATCCGGCCGTCGTCGTCGACGAGGATGGCGTCGTCGGCGCCCGCGGCCGACGCCGCGCGCTGGGCGAGGTACGACTGCATCACGGTCATCGCCTTGAGCTGCGCACGCACGCGCACCCCCGGGTAGCTGATCACGCGCAGCGGCCGCGCCGGGAACTGCCGCCGGTCGGTCTGGATGAGCAGGCCGGGCTTGCCTTGCGGCGGCCCGGCCGTGACCAGCACGCGGCAGGCGCCGTCCGGCACGTCGCCGGCCGCGGACAGCCGGCAGATCTGCGCGGCCATCTCGGCCCCGGAGCACGGACGCTCGAGGCCGAGCTCCTCGAGGCCGAGATCGAGACGCGCGACGTGCTCTTCGAAGAACACCGGGACGCCGCCGACCAGCTTGAGCGTCTCGTAGAGGCCGAGACCATGGGTCAGCGCGCGGTCGGTGGCCGGCAGGGTAGCCTTCTCAGGCGCGATGAGTTCGCCGTTGAGCATGAGCACAGTCATGGCGGGAGTCTATCGCGCCGGCCCGGCTGCCGCTCAGCCGGCGTGCTCGGCGATGCCCGCGCTGACGGCGCGCAGCATGCCGGCCGCCTTTTGCAGGGTCTCTCTGTACTCGCGCTCGGGTACCGAGTCGGCGACGATGCCCCCGCCCACCTGGAGGAAGAGGCGGTCGCCCACTCGCACCAGGGTGCGGATCACGATGTTGAGATCGAGGGCACGCGCGGCGATCCAGCCGCACGAGCCCGTATACGGCCCGCGGCGCACCGTCTCGAGCTCGTCGATGATCTCCATACAGCGCACCTTGGGGCAGCCGGTGATGGTGCCGCCGGGGAACATCGCTTTGGCGAGGTCGACGGCGTCGCGGCTCGGGTGCAGGTGGCCGCGCACGTCGCTCACGATGTGGATCACGTGCGAGTAGTACTCGTTGACCATGAGTTCGGACACCCGGACCGTGCCGTATTCGCAGACCTTGCCGAGGTCGTTGCGCTCGAGATCGACGAGCATGATGTGCTCGGCGCGGTCCTTGGGGTCGAGGTTGAGCTCCTCTGCGAGCGCATCGTCTTCGGGGCGCCGGTCGCCGCGCGGGCGCGTGCCGGCGATGGGCCGCGTCTCGGCCCAGCCTGCGCGATCCAGCGAGACGAGGCGCTCGGGCGACGACGAGATGAGCTCGTAGTCGCCGAGGTGCAGGTACCCGGCGAAGGGCGAGGGGTTGACGGTGCGCAGCGCCTGGTAGAGGTGCAGGCTGGGCAGCGCGTAGATGCCGTCCAGGCGCTGCGACAGGTTGGCCTGGAAGATGTCGCCCGCGTACACGTACTCGCGGGTACGGGCGACCACCGCCTCGTACTCGGCGCGCGTGAAGTTGGAGCGAAACAGGGAAAGGTCGGTGCCGTGCAGGGCGGCGGGGGCGCCGTGGCGCGCGCCGGCGAGGGCTGCGCCCACGCGCGCGCCTGCCTCCCCCGCCCGGGCTTCGTCACCCGAGAGCCGGTCGAGCAGCAGCGCTGCGCCCGTGGCGATGTCGTAGCGCAGCAGCCTGCCGGGCAGGAAGACGTCGATATCCGGCAGACCCAGGTCGTCCCTCGTGGTGTCCGGCAGGCGCTCGAGATACCGCACGGCGTCGTAGGCGAGCAGGCCGAAGAGGGCCTCCGCCTCGGGAAACTCAGCGTCGTCGGCCTGCGTACGGGTGAGACCGTCCGGCACCAGACCTCCTTGCGTGGTCGGCAGCACCCCCTGCAGCGCGGCCAGCCGCGTGGCGGCGCGAAGCGCGTCGAAGGGCTCGAGCTCTTCGAGCGTGCGCGCCTGCTGCGCCAGATCGCGCGCCGCTTCGCCCCAGTCCGCGCCGGGCTCGGCCGTGACGCGGACCGCCCCGCCACGCACGCGCAGGCGAAAGACGGGGTCCCACGCAAGGTAGTGCCGGCGCGCCAGCTGCGCTGACCCGCCGGCTGAATCGAGCAGCACCACCGGCCAGAGCCCCTCGAGGCCCAGGCCGCGCAGCAGCGCGACAGGGTCGAGCGGCTGGGCCGGGAAGGCGGTGAGGTGAGGACTCATGCTCGCTGCGGCGCGCGGCGCCCGCTACTCCCCGTCGTACTCGAAGCCCTCGGCCTGGCTGAGCGTGCGAAACTTGGTGTAGTCCTTCACGAAGCCCAGGCGCACCAGGCCGGTGGGGCCGTTGCGGTGCTTCGCGATCTTGAGCTTGACGACGCCCTTGGACGCGGGATCGCTGGGGTCTTCGTAGAGGAACATGACCATGTCGGCGTCCTGCTCGATGGCGCCCGACTCGCGCAGGTCGGCGAGCAGCGGCTCGCGGTCGGCGCGCGCCTCGGGGTTGCGGTTGAGCTGCGAGACGGCGATCACCGGCACGTCGAGCTCGCGGGCCAGCTGCTTCATTGAGCGGGAGATGTTGGAGACCTCCTGCTGGCGGTTCTCGGCGCGGCTGTCGCCGGACATGAGCTGCAGGTAATCGACGATGACCAGCGACAGGGCGTGCTTGGCCTGCAGGCGGCGCGCCTTGGCGCGCAGCTCGAACATGTTGAGGCCCGCGGTGTCGTCGATGAAGATCTCGGCCTTCTCGAGCTCGCCGGCCGCCTGCACGAGCTTCGCGTAGTCGTCTCCGGACAGGCTGCCGGTGCGCACCTTGTGCGAGCTGACGCGGGCCGAGGAGCACATCATGCGCTCGCCCAGCTCCTGGGCGCTCATCTCGAGGCTGAATATGGCGACCCGCTTCTTGCCCTCCACGGCCACGGTCTGGGCGATGTTGAGGGCCAGAGAAGTCTTGCCCACGCTGGGGCGCGCCGCCAGGACGATGAGGTCGGCCTTCTGAAAACCACCGGTGAGCTTGTCGATGCCCTCGAAGCCGCTGGCGACGCCGCTGACGCCGCCGCCCTCCCTGATGTCGATGTCCTCGAAGTTGCGGACCAGGATCTCTTTGATGTGCTGAAACTCGGCGACGCGGCGCTGCTGCTGGATGGCGAAGACCTTCTGCTCGCAGCGGTCGAGGAGCTCGTGGGTGTTGCCGGGGTGCTGATAGCCGAGCTCCGCGATCTCGTTGCCGACGCGGATGAGCGCGCGCAGCACGCTCTGCTCGCGCACGATGCCGGCGTAGTGGGCGGCGTTGGCCGCCGCCGGCACGAACTCGGCCAGCGTGTGCACGAACTCGCGCCCCCCGGCGCGCTCGAGCACGCCCTCGCGGTCAAGCTGGGCGCTGAGGGTGACCACGTCGACCTCCTCGCCCTTGTCGTACAGGGCGAGGACGGCGCGGTAGATGAGCCGGTGGGTGTCGCGGTAGAAGTCGTCGGCAGAAAGCGACTCCGCTACGGCGGTGATGGCGTTGGGATTGACGAGCATGGCCCCGAGCACCGACTGCTCGGCCTCGAGGTCGTGCGGCGGGAGATGGCTGGTTGGGGTCTCGAGGCGCTCGACGGCCAATGTGGTCTCCGGGGGCGGGCGGCTGGGTGGTCTGGAACCTGCAGTCTACGCGACGTAGCACCGCCATGATAGCGCCCGCCGATGACGGCAAACGGCGGCGCACGTGCGCCGGGCGGGGGCGGCTCGGCCGCCCCCGCCCGGCGGGGCAGAATGTTGGTCTGACGGGCCGCTATTCGGGCGTGACGATGGTCTTGACCGTGGCGACAAAACCCTCCGCCACCTCGACGTCGACCATGAAGGTGCCGAGTTCCTTGATGGGCTCCTCGAGCAGCACCTTGCGCTTGTCGATGGTGAACCCGCGCGCGTCCTTGATGGCGTCGGCGATGTCGGCCCCGGTGATGGAGCCGAACAGGCGGTCGCCCTCGCCGGCCTTGGCGGCCAGCGTGAGCACGGTCTTGTTGAGCGTGGCCGTGTACTCCTCGGCCTGGACCGCCATGCGGGCATCACGCGACTTGCGCTCTTCTTCGCGGCGCCGGAACTCGGCGATCTTGCCGGGGGTCGCCGGCTCGGCCAGCTCGCGCGGGATCAGGTAGTTGCGCGCGTAGCCCCGGGCCACGTTGGCCAGGGAACCCTTTTCGCCGAGGTTCTCGACGTTCTGGAGCAGGATGACCTCCATGCAGCCCTCCTCAGCGGCTTGCGTAGGGCAGAAGCGCCATCTCACGGGCGCGCTTGACCGCCACCTCGACCTGGTCCTGGTGGCGCCGGCAGGTGCCGGTGACGCGACGTGAGCGGATCTTGCCCGTGTCGGAGACGATGCGGTGAAGGGTCGTGGAGCTCTTGAAGTCGACCTCTTCGACCTTCTCTTTGCAGAAGGAACAGGAGCGGATCGGTATGGGACTGGGCATGCGTGTGCTCTCCTCGAGGCGCTCCGCGGAGCGCGGTCACCTCTTGCCTAGAACGGGATGTCGTCGTCGCTCGACTCGGCGAAGTCGCCCTTGGCGGGGTCGAGGCCGGCGCTGTTGAAGCCGGGCGCGCTGCCTTGGCCGCCGGCGGTCTGGCCGCCGCCGCTCCAAGCGCCGCCCTGCCCGCCGCCCTCGCGAGGGCCGATGAACTGGACGTTGTCGGCCATGATGGAGACCGCCTGGCGCTTCTGGCCGTCCTGAGTCTCCCACTCGCGCCAGCGCAGTCTGCCGGCGACGCCGACCTGACGACCTTTGGCGAGGTACTGCGCGCAGCGCTCGCCTTGGCCGCCGAAGACGTCGACGTCGAAGTAGTTGGGCTTGTCGCCCCACTCGCCGGTGGTGGGATCCTTGACGCGGTCGTTGACGGCGACGCGCAGGCTGCACACGCTCGTGCCGCTCGGCGTCGCCCGCAATTCGGGGTCGCGAGTGAGATTGCCGACGATGACGACGCTGTTGATGGATCCGGCCACGGTGGACTCCCTTCGCTCGAAAAGGTCGTTAGGACTTCTGCCGCGTGGTCATGTAGCGCAAGACCTCGTCGGTGATGCCCAAGACGCGTTCGACCTCGGCGAGGGTGGCGGGAGTGGCCGTGAACGTGATGACGGTGTAGACGCCTTCGGGTTCTTTCTTGATCTCGTAGGCGAGCTTCTTCTTGCCCCACTCGTCGACGCCGGCAACGTTGCCTTTGCCTTTCTCGACGGTGGCGCGAAGGCGCTCCACGATCTCCTTCTGGCGCTCCTCGTCCGCGTTCGGGTTCACGATGAGCATGAGCTCATACTTGTTGATCGCGATCACCTCCTGTGGTCTTCGCGGCCCCAGCCTCGGATGCTGGAGCAGGGGTGACAAGCCGCCTTGCGGCGGCGTGAACGGGCACTCTACCAGCCCTCACCGGTGAGAACAAACCCTACCGCGTGGCGCGGACGGCGTGGAGGGTGACGACGGCGCTGGAGCGGTGACACTCGTCGCGCGGGGAGGGTGACGTTGGCGGCGCCGGCAGGACTGGCGAGGCCGCCACGAGGGCTCGGCCGACGATCAGGCCTCCGCGACGAGCCGGCTGGCGGCCGGCGCGCCGGTGTCCACTTCTTCCAGCACGAGCTCGCCGTCGACGAGATCGGCGATGCTCCAGATGGCGGCCAGGCGCGGCCGGCCGGTCTCGTCTGCATACATGTGCACGAAGGCGGGCTTCACGTTCGCGATGAGCTCGCGCGCGTAGGCGACGTCGCCCCCGAAGGCGGCGACGATCGCGTCGACGGCCCGGCTCACGCTGTCGCCGCGAAGGGTCGCCATGCCGCCGATGCGGGCATCCTCCGCGAGCAGGCTGAAGAACTCGCGGACTTCCGCGCGATGGATCTCGCCGACGACAAGCCGGCCGGGATCCATGCGTCGGGCTTTGGCGAACAGGGCGGGGATGTCGGTGTCGGAGTCCACTCCGAGCCGCACGCAGAACGAACGCTCCTTCAGGGCAGGCAGGGCCGGGCCGCGCTCGATGGCGACGAAACGGTCGTCCACGGAGACGAGCTCGAAGAGGGAGTTGAGCAACGTGGACTTGCCGGTGGCGCGCTCGCCGAAGATCACCAGCGTGCGGCGGTCGCCGATGAGCTGCGCCAGTGTCGCGCCCTGACCGCCGGTGAAGGTGCCTCCTTCGAGGAGACCGCGGAAGGTCGTGGAGAGGACGCCGGGCGCGCCGACCTCGCCGGCGTACATCACCGAGGTGTGAGGGAAGAGCGTGGCGCGCCGCGCGGCGACGTGCTCGAGGTAGGCGCTCACCTGCGCCTTGAGCAGGCTACGCAGGAGCTCGAGGTGCTCGCGCGTCGCCTCGCCGATGCGGGCGCGCTCGAGCTTGCTGATCGCCTCGTCGATCTCGTTGATGAGCGCCACCTGGACGGCGCGCAGGGTGGCGTCGCGGCCGACGGCCGCGACGCCTTGCGGCGCGCCGTCCGCGCCGGCAGCCCCCGCGCGGGCTCCCGCCGCCTTGATGTCGTTGTCCGCCAACATCCCTCTCCTCTCCGCGAGTAGCGCGGTCGGCTACTCTATCGGCAGATAGGTCGGCGGAGTCGAGCCACGCGGCGGGCAGGGCTTCGCGAGCCACGATGGGTGGTAAAGTCCGGGCATGACGAGCCCGACTGACACCATCACCGCACGGCTGTTCGCCGGCCTCGAGACGCAGACGGCAGAGCGCCGCGCGCGGCACACCTTCTTTCTGACCGAGACCCCGAACGTGGGCGCGCTCGTCGCGCGTCTTGGTCTCGAACCCGGCGCCACGGGGATCGTCCTCGTCAACGGCAGGCACGCCGGAGGCGACCGAGCACTCGAGCCCGGCGACGAGATCTCGCTGTTCCCGCCGCTCGGGGGAGGGTGACGCCGCGGCCGCCCTCGAGTCTCCCGCGGCAGCGCCTGAAGAGGTGACCCCGCCGCGGCGACACCGCTTCGCGGCGGCCATCGTCGGCCTGCTTCTCGGTGCGACCGTCATCTGCGTCGGTCTGGTGACGGCGCGCATGGTCTCCTCGCACACGGTGCACTACTGGTTCCTCATGTGGAACTTGGCGCTGGCCTGGGTGCCGTTCGTGTTCGCCGGCGTGGCCTACACCCTGGCCTCGGCGCGCCGCGCGGTGCTGTACGCCCTCATCGTCGTGGCGGCGCTGGTCTGGCTTGTGTTCTTCCCCAACGCCCCGTACATCCTCACCGACTTCCTGCACCTCGGCAGCATGGGCGACAGCGTCCCCGGCTGGTACGACGTGCTCATGCTGTTCTGGTTCGCCTGGACGGGCCTTCTGCTCGGCGTCGTGTCGCTCTATCTGATGCAGGACATCGTCGCACGCGCCTTCGGCGGCGCGGCCGGCTGGGTGTTCGTGATCGCCGCCGCCGGGCTCGGCAGCTTCGGCATCTACGTCGGCCGCTTCCTGCGCTGGAACAGTTGGGACCTTCTGCGCCGGCCGATGCCGCTGGCCGGGGAGCTCTACGGCAAGGTCACCGACCCGGCCTCGCAGCCGCGGCTGCTCGGCTTCACGCTGCTGTTCGCCCTGCTCTTCCTGTTCATCTACGTGGCGGTGTACATCTTCGCGAAGCTCACCAAGCCGGGCGCGGACGCCGGCGGCCGCTGAAAGCCTGTCCGGGGGGGTTGCCCGCGGCCTCCGCGGTGCTACACTCGCCGGCATGACCGCAGGCAACATCCCCCGTCTCATCGAGACCCTCAAGACGCAGGCCGGCGACGAGAAGCGCCTCGCCTGCGCCGAGGCTTTCAAGATCGCCCACGACCTCGACGTGCCGCTGGCCGAAGTCGGCCGCACCTGCAACGAGCTGGGTATCAAGATGATGCAGTGCCAGCTCGGCTGCTTCTAGCCGAGAGATCGTGCGCAGCGGCCGCCCGGCGGCCGCTGCTTCTGCACACACTCCCGACCACGCTTCACATCCGGCCACGCCTTCGCCGGTGATCCCGACGGGCGCAGTGTTATGCCGCCAGACCCAGTGGGAATGAGCCTCACATGAGTCGTCACGGGCGCGTGCAGGGACCAAGCCCGTCTTTCCTCGCGCCTGCCCCTTTTCCGGCGTGTGTCGCCGGGACCACGAGAGGTGAGCACCATGGCTGCAGCCCAGACAACGGATGTGACGAGCTACCAGATGTACATCGGCGGTCGCTGGGTCGACGCGTCGAACGGCGCGACCTCCGAGATCCTCGACCCTTCCACCGAAGAGGTGTTCGCCCGCGTGCCCAAGGCGACGGTCGCCGACGCGGAGACGGCCGTCAAGGCGGCGCGCGCGGCCTTCGACAAGGGTTCCTGGCCGCGCATGAAGGCGGTAGAGCGCGGCGAGATCCTGCGACGGGCCGCCACGCGGATCCGCGAGCGCGCCGACGAGCTGGCTCGCCTCGAGAGCCGGCAGATGGGCAAGCTCTTCTCCGAGGCCATCGTCGACATGAGCGACGCCGCCCACACCTTCGACTACTACGCCGGCCTGGTGGTCGAGGCGCACGGCGAGACGCTCGAAGTACCCGGCGAGACCATGAGCATGGTCGTGCGTGAGCCGATCGGTGTCACCGTGGGCATCACGCCGTGGAACTACCCGATGCTCATGGCCGCCTGGAAGGCCGCGCCCTCGCTCGCGGCCGGCAACGTGATGATCCTCAAGCCGGCCACCGTGAGCCCGCTGACCAATCTCGAGCTGGCGCGGATCTTCGAGGAGGTCGGTCTGCCCGAGGGCGTCTTCCAGGTGATAACCGGGCCCGGCGGCGAGATCGGCGACTACCTTGCGGCTTCGCCGCTCGTCGACATGGTCGCGTTCACGGGCTCGGTCGAGGTCGGCAAGCACATCATGCGCAAAGGCGCCGACAACGTTAAGAAGGTCGGCCTCGAGCTGGGCGGTAAGAGCCCCAACGTCGTCTTCGCCGACGCGGACTTCGACGCGGCCATCGACGGCGCGCTCGTGGGCATCTTCGCCGGCGCCGGTGAGGTCTGCTCGGCGGGCTCGCGGCTCATCGTGGAGCGGGCCATCTACGACCGCTTCGTCGGTGAGCTCGTGAGTCGGGCCATGGCGATCAAGGTCGGCCCGGCCCTCGACGAGGACAGCGAGATGGGCCCGCTGGTCAACAAGCAGCAGCTGGCGACCGTCGAGAAATACGTGCAGATCGGCCGCGACGAAGGCGCCACGCTCGCCACCGGCGGGCATCGCCTGGAGGGCCGCGGCTTCTACTACGAGCCCACGATCTTCGTGGACGTCGACAACAAGATGCGCATCGCCCAGGAGGAGATCTTCGGGCCTGTGCTGGTCGTGATCCCGTTCGAGGGCGAGCAGGAAGCTATCGCGATCGCCAACGACACCATCTACGGCCTGGCCGGCGCCGTGTGGACGAAGGACGTCACCAGGGCCATGCGCGTCGTCAAGGCGCTGCGCGCGGGCATCACCTGGGTCAACACCTACCACCCGACCTACAGCGAGGCCCCGTGGGGTGGCTACAAGCAGAGCGGGGTGGGCCGCGAGCTCGGCACCTACGGCCTCGACGAGTACACCGAGGTCAAGCAGATCAACATCGATCTCACCGACCAGCCCATGGGCGTGTACCAGCGCGGCAAGGATAAGAACGTCGCCGGCAACCGCAGGGTCGTGCCGCTCAGCGACCGGCGCCCCTTCCGCGGAGACGAGAGCAAGACCGACGATTCATGGGTGCAGTTCTGCGAGAACTGCAAGCCGGGCCTCTGAGCGCATCCACGGGAACCGGGAGGTACGCACGATGAAGCCGAACGTCGAGGTCCGGGTCAGCGACCTTGTTCAGCCGGGGCTGACGATCCGCGGGCCGTACGGCACCGGGGAGCCGATGGTGCTCCGCGCGCCGTGGGACGGCGCCGAGCTGGCGCGGATCCCCACGGCGACGCTCGAGGACATCGACGTGGTCCTCGACCGCGCTCGCGCGGCCGCGGAGGCGTACCGCTGGTTCCCGGCCTGGAAGCGCGCCGCGATCCTCGAACGCGCCTCGCACCTGATCGAGGACAACGCCGAGCAGGTCGCGCGCCTCATCGCGGCCGAGGGCGGCAAGCCGCTCAAGGACGCGCGCGTCGAGGCCAAGCGCGGCGCCAGCACTTTCCGCTGGGCGAGCGAAGAGGCCAAGCGCACGGCCGGCGAGCTCATCGAGATGGACGCCGACCCCAGCGGCGAGAACCGCTTCGGCTGGACGATCCGTGAGCCGCGCGGCGTCATCGCCGCGATCGCGCCGTTCAACTTCCCGCTCAACCTCGTGGCGCACAAGGTGGCGCCGGCGCTGGCCGGCGGCAATGCCGTCGTGCTCAAGCCGGCCTCCAACACCCCGCTCACCGCATTGCGCCTGGCGGAGTTCCTGGCCGCGGCCGGCCTGCCCGACGGCGTCCTCCAGGTCGTGGTCGGCTCCGGCGCCACCATCGGCAACAAGCTGGTGATGGACGCGCGCACCAACATGGTGAGCTTCACCGGCAGCCCGCCGGTGGGCCGGCGGATCGCGAGCGACGCGGGCATGAAGATGGTGACCCTCGAGCTGGGCAACAACTCGGCGACCATCGTCGAGGACGATGCGAACCTCGACCTCGCCGTGCAGCGCATCGTGGCCGGCGGGTTCGCCAACTCCGGCCAGATCTGCATCTCAGTGCAGCGCGTCGTGGTACACGCGGCCGTGTACGACGAGTTTCTGTCCAAGCTCGTGCCGCAGGTCGCGGCGCTCAAGGTCGGCGACCCGCTCGACGAGACGACCGACGTGGCGACGCTCATCAACGACGGCGAGGTCGCGCGCGTCAGGGGGTGGATCGAGGAGGCGCTCGAGCAGGGCGCCAGGCTGGCGACCGGCGGCGTACGCGACGACGGCCGCCTGCTGCCGACCGTGCTCATCGACGTCACCCGCGAGATGAAGGTGTGCGCCAACGAAGTGTTCGGCCCGGTCCTCAGCATCCTCAAGGCACGCGACCTGTGCGAGGCGATCGAGATCAGTAACGACAGCACGATGGGGCTGCAGGCAGGAGTGTTCACGAACGACCTGAACAAGGCATTGTACGCCGCCAAGCGCCTCGAGGTCGGCGGCGTGATGATCAACGAGGTGCCCACGTTTCGTGTGGATCACATGCCGTACGGCGGGATCAAGGGTTCCGGGATCGGCCGGGAAGGATTGAAGTACGCCATACGGGAAATGACAGAGTTGAAGATGGTCGCGATCCGTGAGATGGATTGGCAGACCGGAGGACCGCCCACCGACGCCTGCCTGCGCGAGCCGCTCGGCCCGTGATGGCCGCGGGGCTCGGACGGGCAGGCGACCGGGAGCACCGGTGACTCAGCAAGCCCGGTGCGTGACGGTCGGGAGCGACGAGGAAGGGAGGTACGCGACATTGAGTGACTTACGAGGTGCGGCGCGCTAGGGCGCCCCGCATGCGGGGCGACTGCGCGCCGCACCACAGTCTGGGGCGGCGGGCCCATGGGCCCGCCGCCCCTCTTGCGTACGGCGCCGGGCGCGCGCGGCGGCGCCGCCCCTCCGATGCGCCATCCTGTCCAACCGCCGCCGCCTCTCTTGGGACACTCCGCCCTTGTCGCCAAGGGCGGACACCGCTAGACTGCGTCTGCTTCTCCGAGTCTCGGATTCCTAAGGGCGTGTGGAGCCTATGGAGCCGAAGCCGGAAGGGTACAGCGGGAAACCGCCGTGTCTCCCAGTGCGGAAAGGAGAGCGCGCCTTGCCGGGCCTTTCCGCGTGCGGATGGGCCCGTTCTTCGTGGCCTCCCACGCGGCTTCGGCATGAGGCGGCACCACTGGTGACCGGACCGCGCCATTCTGCCCACGGGCGTGGCGCCTCGCAGTCCCTCCCTCGGAGTAGCACAGACCGGAACCCTGGGGAGGAGTGGGACCATGATCAAGAAGCTGACCTTGACCGCCGCGGCCGCGGTGGTCCTCATGCTCACGTTGGCGCTGCCTGCCTTGGCGATGCGAAGCGTCGCCGCCGAGCGCTACGGCTGGGACCTGCAGCTGCGCAACGCGCGCAACGCCGTGTCCAGTAAGTACAACGCCGACCTGACCTACAGTGGCTTTCGCACCTGGGCGCTGCACAAAGGCCGCCAAGTGACGATCGTCGACGACAACAAGACCCCGACCGATGCCAGCGACGACACGACCTACAAGGGCGTCTCGCTGAAGACCCTGGTCGGCTACTTCGACGACGGCAACCGCAGCACGTTCAACGCGGCGCTCGCCGTCAAGGGCTACAACGTCGTCATCCTCGGCATGGACGGCTTCGCCGCGACGATCCCCAGCGCCGAGATCGCGATGCTCGGCGACAAGGTCATCCTCGCCGACCTGGCCAACGGCCTGCCGCTCACGGTCCCGGCCGCCGGGCTCGACAGGAACGGCCTGCCGAGCTGGAAGCCCAGCTGGCCGCTCAAGGTCGTCAGCCTTGACCCCAGCGTCACCGGCAAGATGAAGCCGGCCGGCGTCGTGCGCCTCAGCATCGTGCCGGCGGTGGCGCCGGCGGGAGCGGCGCCCTTTTGACCAGACCCTCGCGGCGCGACAGGGAGGCTGGACACTGACCCTGCAAGGCAAGCTGACCAAGGTGCTGCCCATCGCGCGGGTCCCGGCTACGGCCTCGTGGGACGGGCGTAGGGCCGGAAACATCAACCCGACGCTGCGGTATCTGTACCAGGGCCAGACGCTGTACAAGCTTGTGGGCCTGGTCGACGACGCCAAGCCGGGATCCTTCAACGTCGCCTTGGCCAAGAAGGGCTACAAGATCCAGTTCTTCTGTCGCGACGGCTACAAGCCCGTGATCCCGAGCAAGTGGATCATCGGCAAAAAGACCTGGATCGTCGCCAAGCTGAAGGCCGGCAAGCCGTTGGCGGGTAGCGAGGGGCCGTTCCGCTTCGTCGGCGGCCCGCCCATCACGCAGCCGTTCAACAACAAGCTGTCCGCGTTCGGAGTCACGAAGATCCGGCTCATCTTCTGAGCCGGCCAAGGCCTGGCACGCTTGGCGCGGCGGGGGTCTCTCGCCCATTCTCCCCGCCGTGCCCGCGCCGGGACCAGGCCTGCGGTGGCCCACCGGGGCCGCCTCGGCACGTACTGAGGCGAGGGAGCGACAATGAGCAGACGAAGGATCATCATGGCCGCCGGGGCTGTCGCCCTTCTGGCGTTGGCCGCGGTGTTCGCCGGCGGAGCGTTTGTGCCGGGCGGCACGCCGCAGGCGCAGGCCGCCGACCCGGTGGTGCTCACGGTCACCGGCATCGGCGCCGCGAAGGCGTTCACCGTGGCCGAGCTCCAGGCCCTGCCGGCCTACTCCGGTTACTCCGGGATCATCAACAGCGCCGGTACCGTCACGCCTCCGGGCGCCGTCAAAGGCGTGAAGCTCACAGACCTCCTGGCCGAGGTCGGAGGCATACCCGGCCTCCAGTCGACCGACATCACGGCCAGCGACGGCTACGGGATGACGCTCACCTACGATGAGGTCGTGAACGGCCACATCACCATGTACAACGCCACCACCAAGAAGGAAGAGGCCGCCAAGGCGCCGGTGTCCGTCATCCTTCTCTACGAAGAGAACGGCGCGCCGATCCCGCCCGCCCCCAGCGGCGACGGACCGTTGCGCCTCGCCGTGTGCCAGCCCACCAATGTGGACCAGGTGGCGGCCGGGCACCTCTTCGTGAAGTGGGTGGATCGCGTCAGCCTGCGCAACGCTGTGGTCCCGTGGTCTGTCAAGATGTACGGCCTCAAGGACAAGCACGGCAAGCGCCAGACCTACACGCTCGACCGGCTCTCCTACGACTCGTGCGCCACGCCGGGCTGTCATGGTTCGAGCTGGATCAGCTCGTCCCCCAGGAGGACCTGGACGGGCGTCCCGCTCTTCCTCCTCATCGGCCAGGTCGACGGCGGCAAAGGCCACGGGGGCTACGGCGCCTACAACGAGGCCTTGGCGCTGAAGGGTTACCGGATCAAGATCACGTCGGCGGGCGGCGGATCGGTCATCATCGGCTCGCGGACGATCATCAACAACGAACGCATCCTGCTGGCCAACAAGCTGCAGGGATCCGAGCTGACGACGAAGTACTACCCGCTGCGGCTGGTCGGTCCCAAGATCGCGAGCAACAGGTTCATCGGTCGGATCGTCAAGATCCAGTTACTGCCGAAATGAGGCGCGCGATCGCTGGCGAGGGCCGAGCTATGAAGGGCGTCATCGTCCTGGCGCTCGCCGGCGTGGTGATGGCCGCGGGTCTGGTCGCCGTGCTTGGGGCGTGCGGTGGGTCGTCGGGGACCCAGACGCCAGCGCAGGCCTCCCCGACCGTCAGCCCTTCCGGCCCCGTCGTTCTCACCCTCGTCGGCGAGAAGGGCCAGAAGACCTTCACGCTCAACCAGCTCGAGGCGCTCCCCGCGTACACGGGCTACGCCGGCATCAAGAGCAGCACCGGCGTCATCCAGCTTCCGGCCAAGTACACGGGCGTGCGTCTCAGCGATCTCACGGACCTCGTCGGCGGTATCAGCAAGGCCAACGGCGTCACGCTGGTGGCCAAAGATGGGTACGGGATGACGTTCTCCTACGCCCAGATCATGGATCACGCTTTCACGGCGTACGACCCGGCCACGGGCGCCGAGCAGACGCCGTCGAAAGACCTGACCGTCGTCGTCGCCTACGCTCGCGAGGGCAAGCCGCTCGGCGTCGACTATGGTCCGCTGCGGCTCATGGTCGGCACCCGCAAGCCGGGAGGGCAGGTGGTGGACGGTCACTGGTCGGTCAAGTGGGTCGAGCGCATCGCGGTGACCAGAGCGTCGGCCGCGTGGAAGGTGCAGCTCGAGGGCGCGGTGCCGGGCAAGCTCGACAAGCCCACCTACGTGAACTGCGCCTCGCCCGGTTGCCACGGCTCGGGCTGGGTCGACCCTGCCGGCAAGCGCTGGGAAGGCGTACCCCTGTACCTGATCACCGGGCTGGTCGACGACAAGAAGCTCCACGGCCCCGGAGCGTACAACGCGGCCGCGGCGCGCATGGGCTACGACATCGTCATCGAGACCGCGGCGGGCAAGGTCGTGACCATCGACTCGCGCGACATCGCCGGCAAGCAGACAGTGATCCTGGCGGGCAAGGTCGACGGCGGCGAACTGCCGGACGAGTACTTTCCGTTGCGGCTCGTGGGCCCGGGCCTGAGCGCAGCGCAGATGCCGGGCGGCATCGCGCGCATCGTCGTGCGTGTGAAGAAGTAGGCGAACGGGACCTTGTGGCGCCAGGGACGCCCCGTCGCGAGGCCCCGCACGGCCGCGGCCCTGGCGGCGGCCGTGCTGCTCGCGGCGCTGGTCCTTGTTTTGGCGGGCTGCGGGGGAAAGCAGCGTCAAGTGAAGCTCATCTACGCCGGCAGCCTCATCGTGCCCTTCGAACGGCTGGCGGCGGAGTTCGAGCGCACGCACGCGGGTGTGGATGTGCTCACCGAGAGCCACGGCAGCATCCAGGTGTTGCGTCACGCCACCGAGCTCGGTGGCCGCTTCGATGTGGCTGTCAGCGCCGATGAACAACTCATCCCGCCGCTGATGTACGACCGCAAGGACCCGCATACCGGCAAGCCGTACGCCTCTTGGTACTGCTCGTTCGCCACCAATCGCATGGTCCTCGCCATCTCGCCGAAGAGCCCGCTGGCGGGCGAGTTCACGACGCGAACCTGGTACCGCCGCCTGTCGCAGCCGGACGTGCGCTTCGGGCTGGCCGACCCGCGCTTCGACGCCGCGGGGTACCGCGCCCTCATGGTGCTGCAGCTTGCCGAGCGTGAGTACGGCGACCCGTACCTCTTCGAGGACATGATGATGGGGCGTTTCACGTCGCCGGTCACCGTCACTCGCGACGCCGGAGGCGTCGACGTCATCGAGGTCCCGGAGATCTTGGAGACCCAGCGAGGCAGCAACCTGGTCCTTCGCGGCGCGAGCATCCAGCTGGTCGCCCTGCTCGAGTCGGGCGATCTGGACTGCGCCTTCGAATACGAGAGCGTCGCGCGGCAGCACGGTCTGAAGTACGTGCGGCTGCCGGCCTCTATCGATCTTGGCGAGGTCGCGCGCCGGGCCGACTATCGCCGCGTCGAGGTCAAGCTCGACTTCCGCCGCTTCGCCAGCGTGAAGCCGGTGTTCCGCGGCGACGTCATCCGTTATGCGCTCACGATCCCGGCCGACGCGCCGGACCCCGGGCTGGCCGGCGAGCTCGTCGCCTTTCTGCTGGGGGCGGACGGACGCCGCATCCTTGAAGAGGACTACCAGCCGCTGCTCACGCCGGCCACGCTCGACCACGCGTCCGCCGCGCCGGAGGCGGTGAGGCAGGCATGCGGGGGGTCAAGGTGAGCGTCCTCAGGGAATACAGGCACCCGGCTGATCCAGGGCCCCCCGCACGCCCGCCTCGCCTGCCATGATGCGCGGCCGCCGTCCGTCGCTGTTCTGGGCGGCCTGCGCCGTCGCCGGCGCGCTGCTCGTGACGTTCGTCGTACTTCCGGCGGCGAGCATGATCGTCGGCGCCGGCGCCGGCTTTCTTGGGGAAGCCCTGCGCCAGGACGACATCCGCCGCTCGCTGTGGCTGACGGTGTCGGCGGCGCTGATCGCCACGGGCATCGCCTTCGTCGTCGGCGTCCCGCTCGCGTATCTGCTCGCGCGCCGCGATTTCGTCGGCAAGCGTGCCATCGAAGGCATCATCGACCTGCCGATCGTCTTTCCGCACACGGCCGCCGGCATCGCCCTGCTCACGGTGTACGGCCACGACGGCGTGGTGGGGCGCCTGCTCGCGCCCCTCGGCATCACCTTCACCGAGACGGTCGCCGGCATCGTCCTGGCGATGCTGTTCGTCAGCCTGCCGTACCTGGTGGACACCTCCCGCGAGACGTTCGCGCTCGTGGACGAGCGCTACGAGCACGTGGCGCGCACGCTGGGCTCATCGCCGGGGGGAGCCTTCTTTCGCGTCACCTTTCCGCAGGCGTGGCGTGGCGTGCTTACGGGCGCCGTCCTGATGTGGGGCCGCGGCATCAGCGAATTCGGCGCCGTGGTCATCCTCGCCTACAACCCCAAGGTCATCTCGGTGCTCACGTTCGAGCGGTTCGAGGGCTTCGGGCTGCGGGCGGCGCAGCCGCCGGCCGTGCTCATCGTCGTCGTGGCGTTCGCCGTCTTCCTCCTGGTCCGTACCGTGCTCATGCCTCGGCGGGGCCGGTCTCGCAAGGACTCGCCGTGATCGGCTTGCGCGGCGTGGAGGTCGTGGCCGGCGACTTCTTGGTGGGGCCACTCGACCTCGACGTGGCGTCCGGTGAGTACGCCGTGCTGCTCGGCCCGAGCGGCGCCGGGAAGACGCTCGTGCTCGAGGCGCTGGCCGGCGTGCGCCCCGTGCGCGCGGGGCGACTGCTCGTCGACAGCGAGGACGTGACGTGCCTGCCGTCGGAGCGGCGCCGCGTCGGGCTCGTCTTCCAGGACGGCCTTCTCTTCCCCCACCTCAGCGTGGCAGACAACGTCGCCTACGGCCTGCATCACGGCAACGGCGAGCGCAGCGGGTGGCGCCGCCGGCCTTCGGCGGGGCGGCTT
>Ga0209048_10002192_pt1 | contig 19606 bp, 16 predicted proteins | sample FrelakmetCRP12CR_FD_187146 | JGI IMG/M metagenome (GOLD analysis project Ga0209048, IMG submission 187146) | Freshwater lake sediment microbial communities from the University of Notre Dame, USA, for methane emissions studies - CRP12 CR (SPAdes)... | ecosystem: Environmental > Aquatic >... | reverse complement strand
CGGGCGTAATGAGAAGTATGCTTTACAGGTCATATGTCATTATGTCATAAAGGGAGGAATGACGAAAGTTTTGGCTACATCCTGCACATCCGATGATGATGAAGTGGTTGAACCGATTCCTTACTCCATTTTTCTGGATCAAGAGCAATTATAACCTTCGCTACTCTTCGATCTGAGTTTGTCCTGCAGTTCTCCCTGGTTCTACACCATTTGTAATATGTTCTTCGGTTATTGTAAGAGGCGTATTCACACTATGAGATATTGGCCTGGCATGATCATTTGCACTATGAGCACGCTCAAATGGTAGTTGCTGGTGATGGTAGAGTCGATTAGAGAGCAATGCATGATTGGATGTCATTACTACTTGCATCGATTCTATAATTTGCTCAAGATGTTCGATGTCATGCAACATTTCTTGAAAATTAGTTGGATCCTCTTCATAGAATACCTGATGCTCCTGAGTTTTATTACGCAAAAATTCATCCCGCAAGTTATGAAGTCGTACAGATAAATTTTGCTCAAGGCTTTTCAGAGATCTCTGGATTGTATCATTCAACACTGATAGCCGATCATCGAGTGCCCTACCAATGATTTCCATCAAATCCTCCCAGGACAATTCTGTTTGAACCTCAATCGTCTCAAATTGTACTGGAACATCTTTTGAAATAACTGTATCTCCTGAGTCATTTGGCGATGCATACTGAGAAATGAGTTGCTCGATACCAAGTAGCTGAGCGGCAAGCATACGGTCAATATTACCTTCGATCTGTTGTTGCCTCTGTTCAAGTTCATTGTTCAAAGCCTGGATCAATCGCGTTGGTTGTGTATTCAGCTTTTCACTCAACATGGTTCCAAGTTGAATCTGGAAATCGGAAAGTTTCTGAGAAATACCGCGTTGTACATCTGCATGCAAAGTTCCAAGCCGCTGATCAAGCTCGCGGCGATACTCATTGCTACGTTGGTCCAGAGCGCGTTCCATATCCCGCTGATGAGCCTGAAGTCTTTGTTCGAGAATAGTATTGAAGGATTGAAGTTCATCTTCGGTGAATGACATTGGTAAAACTCCTTGCTCTCGCACTTGTAACTACTGCATGTCATTCAGTATAGAGTCAAGTATTATGGCAAGTCAATTCATCAGCGAATCCCTGTACAAGTTGGCTATTGATTTGTATGCAAAACTGCTGCCACATCTATACAGAATCATGCATGTATATGTGATTCTATCAGCATATAATCAGGCCTTATGCCAATCTCATTGTAGCCACCCTATGCATAGTCCAGCGAATGTGTGGCGCGTTCGATAAAATTAGCAGTAATATCTCGTTGGTGTATAATTCCGTACCAACGTTCATCAGCAAGCGTGCGATCACGCAATGTTTCCAACGCATGCTTGATATCTGAGCGCGAAAGTTGATTAGCACGTGGGGAATGCGGTAATCCTAGACGATCCATCATTGACACTATTCCAACAGAATCATTCTCTTGTAACTGGCTCATTAACTGGATACCTAGCCCTACAAGCCATCCATGAACGAAAGTGCGACCTGTAAGATATTCTATATTATATGCAAAGAAATGTTCTGGCCCCTCCTCTGCTCGGTAATGTCCAAGCGGAATACAGATGTCGTTGATCTCCAGGTAACATTCCACAATTGTCCGAATGCCTTCATCAGTCTGCATACGAATATCGTCGGCAGCGTTGTACAATCGCTGCACAAGCCCTTGTGCGCGCTCCACTGCTTCGGGAACAAAGGCATGCACATCTTTACCTGCTTTGTGCGCCAGGAGCCAGTCAAACGAGGCAGTATGAATCGAAAGAATATCACCACACCCTGCAATATTAAGTTCAGCCGGGGCTGTACGGATCAGATCATAATCGATAATAACCATTTCTGGCGTCACTTCTCCTATATACTCAACTTTGCCAGCATTGCGCACACCAACAGTTTGCGTGACATACGCATTGGTCGAGACAATGGTAGGTACATTGACCAGGCGACATCCACGCTTCCAGGCGATGTACTTTCCCATATCCATAGCTTGACCACCACCGACAGCTACAACAGTATCACATGGAGGAATTGCTTTTTCGATTGCAATAGCTCGCTTTAGATCCATATCCTGCACATCAATAGCCTGCAAAGGCTGCGAACCTAATTTTGTCTTGACTAAATTCCACGGAATGGGCATGGTAGTCACCACGTATTGCCCCCATTGGCTGCCAAGATTATCAATGATACCTCGTCCAAATTCCATGTGCTGAACATTGGCATGTGGTAATCGTTCCAGTATGGACATGGTGCATCTCCTAGATTCATGTTTGTATCAGACTCGCTTGTCGCCTGAATGAGATCTTACGCTACAGCATTTAATGTATCGATCATGGTCTGACAAAGCTGATCTCCGGCCCCGGGTGCGACATTTGTTGCTTCGCATTCGTAACCACCCTCGGTATAGACATTGGGTGTAGGCACATAGCCAATGAAACCATTCGCTAAGCCCAAAACCAATGTGGTAGTAAACGGTGACTCTTTACGGGCTCGCATACCGTATTCGCAAAATAATTCGGCAGGCTCCGAGACAAGGCCCACACTAACACCATCACCTATCAAACCAAAGGCAGTCACCTCAGCAGGCATATAAGGGTGCATCAACTGCTCTCGATTATAGAGACGATAGCCCGCCACAGCCAGTCGCATCTCGATATCCCAGGCATGCATAGTATCTCCCTCAGTCGTAAAGCGTTGGTACTCCTGCTCCAGAAAACGAATATATTCACGCTGGCGTTCAGGAGCTGAAGCAGGATTGAGAGGCAATTCCGTACGGCTGGTTGCTGTTTTGATCTGTACATTTCCGTGTGTCTCTGTACTCAGCGTAACTTTGATCACTTCAGATCCTAGCGTGACTCCCAACCGTTCCGCATCAGCAAATGTCCCAGGGTGTACAATCGAGTTCATATCGCCTTGCGCACCATTAGCAAAAAGTGCAACTGTCCCAGCGCCCAGGGTATGCTCGATAAAGTTCACTGCATAACCAACATAATCGGCGGAGATCTCAAGATTTGGGCCGAGCACAACTGGGTGGCAGGCATAACTTAGCAGAACAGCTATGGGTGTACCATTTTCTGAATCGTCTACTCGCAGCACACCTACCTCGCGATCGGTAATCCCCTTGGGATTCCTCCCGAGGAACGGCAGCCCGCGCAACGTACCATCAGGCAACATCTCGCGCCGGTTGATATTGATGTAACAGTTCCCGCTCGCGGCTCCAACACGCGCTGGGCGCTGTCGCCGTACCGCCATCGTGACTGCACTGCCGATAAATCGGGGTAACAAGTGAAAATAATGCTCATCTGCCTGTCCAGGCACCAGATCAGAATGTGGGAATGGATGGACAATCGGACCAGAGTGTGTGTGCGTACAGGCAAGCACCAGGTGCTCCGGCGCAATGCCAGCATCTCGCTGGACAATCTCGCGAACTGCTGCCAACTCTTCATCACCAAGGCCAATCAGGTCGGTAGTGACAACGGCAACGATACTTTCTCCATCATTCAAAACCAATGCACGTGCATATAAATCATCATGCACATCACGTGCAGTTTCTTTGCGCCCTTCCGCTGCGAAATATCCTGATAATGGCACACCAATAGGCGGTGTGATAACTACGCGAGCGGTTCCTGCCTGAAATGTCGACATGGTGTTGAACTCCTTCTCCAAAGGCCATTATCCAGATGTCAAAAGAAAATCTTCGACGCCTTTTTTGCCGATTTGCACCAACACTCCACGCAGTACACCTTCGCCATATTCGCTTCCAGGGTTGATGCAGAGCGTCCGCCCTAGCTTCACGTTGCCACGCGATTCATGCACATGTCCATGCAAAGCCAGCATTGGCTGGTAGCGTTTAATAACGTTTGTGACCGCAGTGCTGCCAACTGGAGCCATCTGTACTCCACCTGGGATTACATACGGTTTCAAATTGCTATCGAGTTTGGGCGCTTTATCAATCGAAGTATTGTAGGGTGGGACATGGATATTATAAATAGCTTTGGCCTGATTCTTGATCTGTCTTGCAAGTGCATCTAGTCGGGATTCCAACTGATCTTCCGGCAACTCACGCGGGCTTTTCCATGGCGTGATGTTAGTTGTACCCATTGAGATCATCTCCCACTCGCCACGCAACGTAACTACACGTTCCTCCGGATTCACGACCAATCCACCTCGGTTGAGGATTGCATCAATGGCTAGCGAATCATCGTTGCCTGGAGAGATGTAGCACTCTATGCCCGTTCCATGCAGTCTTGCTTCGGCAAGATCCATCCACCGGTTGATGGACTCACACGCCAGTTTAACAAAAAGTTCTTCGACATGCGACTGGTCTGTTTGAAGCAGCGCTACTTCTTCCGGCGTGAGTATAGCCGGATAATAACCCGCATCGCGGAGTTGTTTCTGGGCATTTGAAAGTTCAGTTCCACTAACGCGATGTTCTTCGCCATGCCAGGTAAAAGTATAGTTATCTGAGCCAACCGGGATCATCGGCATGATCAGTTTACCAGTAATATCACCACCAAGGATAAGAACTTCGGCTTTATAGAATTTCGCTGAGTTGATAAACTTGCGAAAGCAGATATCCGAGCCGTGAATATCTGTCGTGAAATAAAGACGCATTCCGTTCATTGAGGAAATCTCCCTTTGGCAGGACAAGGGCATGAGCTTACTTGCCCCGCCAAAATGTAGATAGGTTGACTACTCGGGTGGGATATCCTTATAGGCTTGTGCAATATCCAGGTGTCGCGTATTCCTGGTAATGGCACGCGATACAAAGTAAAGCAGAGCCGGGATAATTATGCCCAGAGCACTGAAGAAGAGGCCCTTTAGGAACGAGGGATCGAAAACATTTGGGTTACCACCAAAAACCGGTGAAGTGAAGGCAATGTAGCACAATACCCCATTCACAATCATCGAAAGTGCACCCCAAATTGTAATCGCAGGTAACCCAAGGAATCGTGCTCGAACAATTGCTGGCGCTTTCTCGAAGATGTCAGACCGCCGGTAAGGGAAAATGACGGCAGCGAATGACACAATAACACCTACCAATGCACTGAATCCAGCAAGTCCCAGCAGGTTTCCGAAGTAAGTCGTCTTGATAGTGATCCACGTGAAAAGCTCAATCACGATTGCAACAATGACTGTTGCAAACACTGGTGAATGGAGACGATCATTCACATCGGCAATTCTGCCTGGCAACAGGCGATCGAATGACCACGCAAAGAGGTTACGTGTCCCTATTAAGACAGCAGGTGGTTGAATCCAGAATATTGCTGCCAGGAACGTCAGTGCAATGATCAGGTGAATAATAGGGTTATCAGTCACAAACAAACCTAACGAAGGCATGACAGCTGGAAATGGCAATGCAGTAGAATTAGGGAAAACCAAACCATTGGTCGCAAGCGCACCGATGAAATCTTGTCCGTAGTAGTGATAGATCGCCAGCATGCCAAGACTGAAGCCAATTGCCCCGAAAATGAGCGCAGTAAGCATAGCACGCATAGCTGATGAAGGCGCTTGCTTAATCTCGCCACTGAAGTACCCCGAGTTCTGGAACCCGTTGTAGCTCTGAAAAGCATAGATTATCGCAGAGAAGGTATTCAAAAATACCGCAGTCGGCAATATTTGATAACCTGCTTTAGTTGCTGTAGCGAGAACTGATTGGTAAGCTCCACTTCCCTGGTTAGCATTGAACTGCGAAACGAAATCACTATGTGGCAAAATGAAGAGAAGCGCCATCCACAGTATCGTGCCAGCCATAATAAAAACGAACAACCCAAACATAATCTGGCGCACTCTCCGCAACCCGAGTAAAAATACTCCAAGCAATAACAAGGTCACGACAGTGCCAACTAAGATAGCGCCAAAACCAGTCGTATCAGAGCTAAATTGGGCTGCAGCATCCCATCCCATAATGTGGAAGACAGGTGGCAAGAACCATGTCGCCATCAACAAACTGTTTAATCCTGCGCTTGAAAGCAGAATGAACGTTACAAAGAAGTTCACACCAAAGCCAATCGACGGGTGCAATACGCGACTGGCCCACACGTAATCACCTCCTGAACGTGGCATCGCAGCAGTAAAGAGTGCGTAAACCATTCCTATGGTGAGCATAGCTGGCGCAGAAAAAATGAACGCCAATGGCATATTTGCGGATGGAAACGCATTGCTTCCAGTTGCAAACGCGGAGACTTCAGCCAGACCCAAAGGAACGTTCAGAATTGCGAAAACCATGATAAAGGTATCAAACCAGGATAGTTCACGCACCAGGCCTGTGGCCTGGCGAACAAAGATCGACGCCGATGCTGGTGTTTTGGCGCCTTCGACCGATTCAGCCATAATACCTCCGATATCTGAATGAATAAACTGATAAATTGTTGTCGATACAAGGACTATAATTCTCTATGAAATGCAATCACCTCCTTCCGCATTCGTAAGCAAGTTGCTCAGCGAATGCTGCGGTAATCGGACGCTTCTCAATAATACTGGCAGGAAATCTTTCGGCCTGCGCGTATTCCTTGAGCGTAAGTAAAGCCTTGATAAATGCTTCACTGCTAATACCCAGGTCTTTCAATCGCCAGGGGCATCTTGTACGCTCAATCAGTGAGTATACCCATTCTGGATTATTATCCTGTAAGCGAGCCATAATATATGTGCAAAGACAAATGAGTTGTCCGTGTACATACCCTTGACCGGTGATATATTCGAGGTTGTAACCAAGAAAATGTTCGGATCCCTCCTCCGGTCGGCTATTACCAACTTGTAAGCAGAGGGTGTTTTCGCGTACATAATTTTCCATAATATAGTTCAGCGCTTCATCATCGCATTCAGCGATTGCCTCAGCCCTTACCTCAAGCCCATCGAGGATGGCTCTGCCTTCTTTAGCTATTGCAGCATCAAAATCATCACCCACGAAGTGCCAATCCCAAAGCGCGGTGTGAATGGAGATCAAGTCGCCAATACCTGCACGATTAAGATCCTTTGGGGCCTTAGCGATTACTGCCAGATCTACCGGAATTGCATCAGCTACAACGAAGCCAATATAGCGAACACGCTGTCCCTCGCGTACAGCGATAGTATTTGTGACGGCTGCATCAACAGAGACAATTGTAGGAGCAAGAATGAGAGGAATGTTCCGACGCCAGGCCACATACTTTGCAGCATCCATTGCCTGCCCACCTCCAATGCCTAATACGATATCGGTCGGCGGGAGGTCATACTCCATCTTGACAAGTTCGTTCTTTTCCATCGAACGCAGGTAAATTACTCGTTCCTGATCTTTTTCTGAAAACTGCTCCTTAGCCAGCGACCATGGCTCCTGCTGTGTAAGTATAGTAACCTTTTGAACATCGAACATAGATCGGACTTCGTTAAGTGTATCAGCAAGAATACATCTCCCGTATGAAACCTTTGGATGCATCGCTCGATGTAGCAATTCTGTAGGAACATGTTCGAACACCAGTTACCTCCTCGTTGAAGAAACTAATGCAGCAGCTCCCCAAAGGCCACTCTTCTCACCTAAGGCTGCTGGCACTATAGGAATGAGAAAACCTAAAGGGGGAATGGTACGTTCTAAGAAACCTTTACGGGCGCGTTGGAGCATGATGCCACCAGAACTCATTACACCGCCACCTACAACAATCATTTGTGGATCAAAAGCACTGGCCACTGCTGCTAGCCCGATACCAGCATATGCTCCTACAGATTCAATGATGCGTAATGCTACAGCATCTCCAGCTTCGGCTGCGTTTACCACATGCTCTGCCGTTAGCTTTGAGAGATCGTCATGAAATTTTGAGAGTACAGTGTCATCACCATGCATTACCGCCTGTTTCGCACGGGTAGCGATAGCGGAACCCGATGCCAGCGCCTCGAAACATCCGAAGTTACCACAAGAACATGGAGGTCCTGCTGCTTCAATGGTGATATGCCCGACTTCACCAGCAAAGCCATGCGCTCCGCGATAGATATCTCCACCAATAATGATACCTGCCCCAATCCCTGTGCTGATTGTTACATACACTACACAATCCATACCACGAGCAGCACCCTTTCGCGCCTCACCTAGCGCAGCACAATGAGCATCATCATCGATTGCAATTGGAACATTGAGCAAACGTTGCATCATTTCTACAAACGGTACATTTCGCCATCCCAGATTAGGTGAGAAATACACTACGCCACTATTACAATCCAGGGGACCAGGAATGCTACATCCTACTGCTTCAAGCATTTCTTCCGGAGCATCTATTTCATGCAACAATTCACGCATGATTGTAACAGTACGAGCAATGACATCTTCTGCCCCATATCCCGCGAGTGTACTAATCCGTCGGCTCGAAAGCAGTTCTCCTGATTGATCAATCAATCCAGCAAGAATTTTTGTTCCTCCAATATCAACCACACCGATGAGTTTAGAGGTGCTCATAGCTTACACCTCCCGTTGGCCATACTGCCCCAAGCACACTTTCTGCTTTTTCAATCGATCGTACTAAGGGATGCGCGACGAGTGCCTGCAATGCCTGCTCTCGGTTACGCTCGACGATTGCGGGAACCGCTAGTGACTCATACGCTGCCTGGGAAAATAACAAAGCGCGCAAATCTTCAGCCAGGAGATGTGGAGCTATTGGGAGTGAGTGTGCTCCCTGACAATCAATCCTGGCCGGTACTTCGATCACTGTTTCTGGTGAAAGCCAGGAGATGTTCCGCTTATTGGCAATATTCACTACCCACGTTGAACTTCTATCATTAATCAGTGTGTCAAGGACAGGAACAACGATCGCGCTATACCAAACCGCGCCGCGTCGAGCGACTTTTGTGGACGGATCACCTGCATCGCGCTCTAAACTTTGCTCATAATCTACCAGTAACTCTTGCTCAAGGGCCTGGAGCTGGCGAGCGCGGGGTATCTCGCCTTCTTGAAGTCTTAGGATACGTTCGGGATGAAGATAATAGCGGACATAAGGAATTGGAATTGCTCGTGTCGTACGTATATACGTGCTATCAACACCCAGAGAACTAAGTTGATCAATTTGATCTAGCGCACGATCCATAAGGTCTTGTTCAGCACAACGCAGGCCGGTAATCCAACCCAGGTGATTCATTCCTAAATAATCAATTTCTAATTCTGCACGGGGCACTTTCAGCAGCCTTGCGACATCATTACCAAGAGTTATCGGTGAATCGCAAAGACTTATGATATGTATGTTTGTATACCGCATAACCGCGTGTTGGATTATTCCAGCAGGGTTGGTCAGATTAAGAATTATTGCATTTGGAGCAACTTTGTAAATAAGATTGAATGCTTCAAGGACGGTGGGGATAGTGCGTAAAGCATTTGCGAAACCTCCAGGTCCGATGGTTTCCTCACCTAATATACCTAATTTCTGTGGGAATGTCTCATCATGAGCTCGCGCCTCTAATCCACCTACGCGTATCTGATTCAATATATAATCCGCCCCTTCCAGACCTGCTGACCAATCTGTGCATGCTTCAACATGGATGGGTGGATAAGCCCCTCGGACAATCTGTTCGCAAATAGCTCTAACTCGTTCTAATTTATCAGCTGAGCGCCCTAGCAATACAACACGCATCTCTGGCCTCGCATCATTTCCAGCGGGCCAGCGGAGTAAAGCATTGAACAGTTCAGGAGTCCCAACTCCACTTCCACCCAGGACAGCCAACGTAATCAGTGACATGTTGACCTCCAGACAGTATTACGGTTGATTTAAATCGACCCACCAAAAAAATCCTGGATAGTTGCTGCGACACGATCGATTTCGTCGTCACGCAATTCTGGAAACATAGGCAGGCATAGTAATTTATCTACCAGCGAGCGAGCAACAGGAATAGATTCACAACGGATTGGCTGATCTTTATATGCAGATTGGTCAGGAACAAGTTTAGGATATATTATTTGGGTTCCTATTCCTCTCTCTAACAAGTATTTCCGTAATTCGTCGCGTCTAGGTGCAAGAACAGTGAAAAGATAGTAAGCATGCGTACGATTTGGAGCAACGTACGGTAAAACAAGTGGTGTTCCTGCAAGCAAATCACGGTATCGTTCAGCGATGGCCTGGCGGCGCTTAATCCAGGCACTCAGATATGGGAGCTTTACATGCAATATGGCGGCTTGTAGCTCGTCCATACGTTTTTGGTAGCCGATGATTTCATGGTCATGCTTGACCTTTTGCCCCATATAACGCAGTTGACGAAGTAGTGCGTTTATTTCTGGATCGCTTGTAACAATGGCCCCGGCATCTCCAAATGCACCAAAAGTCTTGGTAGGATAGAAAGAAAAGCAGCCAATATCACCGTATGAACCGGTCGGGGCATCATGATAGTAAGCGCCATGCGCGTGGGCTGCATCTTCAATAACTTTCAAGCCATATTTACTTGCCATGGCAAGAATTGGTTCCATTTCACATGGCTGGCCATAAAGATGAACAGGAATAATTGCACGCGTACGATCTGTAATAGCGGCTTCGATAAGATCAGGATTCATATTGTATGTGTCAGGGTCTACATCAACAAAGACAGGTATAGCTCCAACATATGTAATAGCAAAGACTGTAGCAATATAAGTATTGGGGACAGTAATTACTTCGTCACCAGGACCAATTCCACAGGCAAGTAATGCAAGTTGCAAAGCATCTGTGCCATTGCTGACGCCAATAGCATAACGTGTGCCACAAAATGCCGCAAATTCATTCTCAAATGCGGCAAGCTCTGGGCCAAGAACATAACGACCTGTAGGTAAGACCCGGTCGATAGCCTGATGAAGCTCATCTTCTATCAGGAGGTATTGGCGCTTCACATCTTCAGCAGGGATGGATGGAGTAGAGATAGTGGGCTTGGTATTTTCTTGAAGCAAGATACTCCTCCAATGTGGATGTGATGGGCACGAGTCCCAAGAATTTATTTTTCTATACACATAAGCATTTCTATCTCATCTATCCAGGAAGAAGGCATTAAAACCATCGCCGGGTGACATAAAACTCAAAATTCTCACCACGGTGATAATCCTGTGAAAACAAGACAGGCTTGCCCGTTTTAGTGACGTTTAATTGTTCCATACAAAGCCAGGCGGTGCTTGCGGTAACTCCTATCTCAGAACATAGTTCTACAGGAAGTAGCTTCGCCCTTATCGTAGTGCGGCTGCTTGCTATATGCACCTGACAGCGTTCATCAAACAGGTTGATGAGTGAACCGGACCAATCCTGTTCTTGCCATGGTCCAGAAATGAGTGTTCGCGAGAAGTAGTCGATGGAATAAATTAAAGGCTCATTTCGTGAACAACGTACACGTTCGAGTCGAAGAATAGATTGTGAATCGTCGAGTTGGAGTTCGCGTCGTACCTGTGGAGTTGGCAACTCCTCGCTCACACGCAAGACCCGATTTTCGACGGTATAGCCCATGTCTGCCATCATGTCCGTCACACTTTGGAGTTGGGTAATCGGCTTATGAAATACTGATTCGCGCGAAAGTACAAAATAGCCTTTTCCATGTCGGCAATCAAGCAGTCCAGCTTGCACCAGGCCTTTGAGTGCTTCGCGCACAGTCGCCCTGCTGGCTTCAAAGAGGTCAGCCAACTCTTGCTCGGATGGAATATAGCGCCCTGCCGTATATTCTTCTTTGTGTAAAAGTTCAATGACAGCATCACGTACTTGTTGAACCATCGAGTGCCGTGTGATCGTCATTCCTGCCATAGTTTCTCCAAAAAATGCTGAATCTGATAAGATAACAGATGTCTGACATCTGATGTCTTATCAGAAAGTATAGTTATGGACTACCTACTTGTCAAGATTAATTTTTCTGCAGTGCTAATAGGCCACAATAGTGAGGAACAAATTATGCATTGGGTTGTTTAGGCTCTTTTGTCCTTCTAAACAATACCGATAGCATGAGCGACGTTAAGACGAAAAGCTCATTTGTCCAATAGAAGTATGTTGCAGCAACCGTTGTGCGTTCTTCCATAGCAACTTCTCTCGCACTTCGGGTTTAAAGTAATCGAGTGCTTCGAAATCTTTCATCCAGCGTTGGGGAGTGATAAAAGGATAGTCTGAACCGAAGAGGAACCTATCCTGCAAACGTGTAGCAGCCTCACGCAAAAGCGCTTCAGGTATATATTTAGGTGACCAGCCAGAGAGATCATTATAAATATTGGTTTTGTGCTGCATAACAGCTATCATCTCTTCGTGCCAGGGCCAGGATGGGTGTGCGCCAATAATAGTTAAGTCTGGAAAGTCAGCAGCCAGGGAGTCCAGGTAAATTGGGCGTGTGTAGTCTAACTTGATACCCATACCACCAGGGGTACCAGCTCCCAGACCATTTGTGCCCGTATGAAAAAGAGCAGGAACACCCAGATCTTGAATTTTTTTCATTAAGGGATAAAAGTTTGGATCATTTGGGTAAAATGCCTGAACACCAGGATGAAATTTCGCTCCAGCCAACCCCAGTTCTGTTATAGCGCGTTCGATTTCCTGGATGGCTCTCTTCCCTTTGTGTGGATCAACACTGGCGAAACCAATAAATTGTTGTGGAAAACGCTGGACTATTTCAGCTACGTAGTCGTTGCCTAATGGAGGCAGTCCCGTTGCTGTTTCAGCATCCCAGGCGAGCAACACGCCAATCATATCGAGATCCGAATAGTCAGCCGCGATTTGCTCGATATCCTTCAACTTAACTTCGGTGCGGAAATACCGCTCAGCAGCCTGTGCATAAGGACCAAGAGTTACCTGCATAAACTCTGTTGTGGGTAAATGGACATGCATATCAACTGCACGTGGCATTGCTTTTCCCTCCCAAATAAATATTGAAGCGCAATTTTAAGTCTTCTATACGCTATATCAATCTATTATAGTCTCGTATAGATTTCCCATGTCCAAAGCCCACTTCGGTCGGAAATTTGGTAACATTAAATTGATAGAGGTATATTCTTCGAAGCAACAGACCTAACGAAGTTCGCTCTTTAGAATCTTGCCGGTAGCCGTTGTGGGCAATGCCTCACGGAATTCGATGAAGCGAGGATACTTGTAGTCTGCCATATACTCTTTCGACCAGGCCACTAACTCAGCTTCCGAGGTCTTTGCTCCTTCTTTCAGAATCACATAAGCCTTGACTTCTTCCCCATGTCGCTCGTCCGGCACACCGATTACTGCTGCGAGACTCACTGCGGGATGAGTCATCAACACTTCCTCGATCTCTCGTGGATAGACATTGAATCCACCACGAATAATCATGTCCTTCACACGATCGGTGATGTAAAGATAACTATCTCCATCTCGACGACCGATGTCGCCAGTGTGGAACCAGCCATTTCTCATAACTTCGGCGGTCGCTTCAGGTCGTTTGTAGTAGCCTTTCATCACATTATGGCCACGAATGAGGATTTCACCCTGTTCGTCGGTTCCTACGTCCTTTTCGTTCCGATCCACAATTCGCACCCAGACCCCCCACATCGGCAAACCAACCGACCCTGGTTTACTTTGACGATCCAGGCGATTAAAAGTGGCAATGGGACTCGTTTCTGACAGACCGTATCCCTCAAGGATTCTCACTCTAAATTTTTCTTCAAAGGCCCTCATGACTTCTGCAGGCATAGGCGCTCCACCTGAGATACACAAGCGCAAAGTACTGGCAATTTTCTGCAAGTTGTACGTATGAGCATCCGGGTAGTTGAGGATTGCCCAGTACATTGTTGGCACGCCCGCGAAAATGGTAATGCTCTTCTGCTCCATCAAGCACAATGCTGCATCAGGGGTAAAGCGTGGAAGCAACACAATGGAGGCCCGGTTGTAGATACCTGCGTTCATCTGCACCGTTTGTCCGAAGGAGTGAAACAGCGGCAGGGTGATCAAATGTACGTCGTGATCGGCCCTTGGATACATGTTATCCGAAAGACGGGCGTTCATCAACATATTGCTATGGCTGAGCTCGGCTCCCTTTGGCTGCCCCGTCGTACCGCTAGTGTAGAGGATCACGGCCGTATCATCTGGGTCCGTGACGACGGTCTCGAAAGTATTAGGCTGATTGTGCAGTAGCTCGTCCAAACTCTGCGTACTCTCGATGGGAGAGGTTGCACTGTGATCGTTGGTCATCAGGAAGAAATGTGTGCAATTGTCTACTTTCTGAAATGCAGTGAAACCCATCTCACCTATCCGAAGTTCGGGGGTACCCTCTTGACAAAAATAAGCTTTCACGCCTGCATCTTGCAGATGAAATGCAATCTCACGTGGTTTGAGCAACACATTGAGGGGTACAACCACAGCTCCTGCTTTGAGGATACCATAGTACACAATTGGGAAGTACGGGATATTCTGGCAGCTTATGGCAACTGCATCTCCCCTACGGATGCCCAATTGGACAAGAGCATTAGCAACCTGGTTGGCAGTTGCATTGAGCTCCTCATACGATAGTTCTGTGTCCTCGAAGATGACGGCAGTGCGTTTTGGTACTTCACGGGTACTATCTTCGAGGAGCATGGCAAGATTTAACATTGTGTATCTCCTTCCCTGCATTCGAGTAATCGCTGAAATAACAACAGAACTATCAATGCCAGCTTTTCTTGTTCAAACCTCGTATGCCATCGGTTTGAACAAGAAACTGCCATACTGTCAATATTTCAACTACGGCATTTGACAGTACATATTACACATGGCTTGCAGCCATCTCAGAGACGTAGCCAGCAACAATCTCGAGAGCATTTATGTCCGGATCAAGTTGCTTCGTGATGCCATCCAGCAGCCCGAGTGCACGTCCCATCAGGATCAGTTCTACCGGTATGTGACCAATACTTTTCCCAACTTGTTGCCCGACATCTAGTGTGTCCAGAGCACCGTTGTCCTGTTCTCCACCCAGCAGCACTCCTACAAGCTGTAAAAGCGTGCTGATATCTTCCTGTTGATCGAGCTGCATCCCCGCCTGGGCTAATGCTTTGGTTAGTCGATCGAAATCAGCGACTAAGAGCGCATTGACCATCTCGCCAAGAGCCTGGACGAGTGCAGGCTTCAGGTCTACAGTGAGACCATGATCCAGGAGTACGAGTCTCGGTCCTGGCTGCACAAGCAGGTTGCCGGGATGTGGGTCTGCGTGTAACATGCCCAGACGAAAGATTTGTTCAGCGTAGACATCGTTGAGCAAGCGGGCTACTGCACTTGGAGAGATTTCTGCATCCAAAAGTGCTGTGCGATCAGTAATCTTGACGCCGTCGATAAACTCCATCACGAGCAAGCGTTCGGTACTCAGCTCCGGGACAGATGTGGGAACAATGACATCCGTTCGGTGACTCAGGGCGTCTCGTAACTCTGCCATTGCTTTCGCCTCGCGTCGAAAATCGAGTTCTAGAGGAAGTGTTTCCTTCAGGTAGTCGAGAATGGGTTGCAGTTGGATGTTGGGGTACAGACGGACAACCAGCTCAACGATCCGCTGTAGTACTGCAAGGTCGGTATCAATAAGACCCGCGATTCCTGGATACTGGACTTTGACAGCCACTTCACGGCCATCAGAGAGCTGTGCACGGTGGACCTGGGCAATCGAAGCTGCCGCAACTGGTTCTGGCGAGATCCACTCGAAGATCTCCTGCGGCTCGCGGCCGAGTTCTTGACTGATGATACCAGCGATTTCCGACCAGGGATGTGGCGGGACACGGTCTTGCAGCTTGGAGAGAGACTGGATATACGGAGTTGGAAGGATATCTGGGCGTGTTGAGGCAAACTGACAGGCTTTGATCAATGTTCCTCCAAGGGCAGCCGACGTATCGAGTATGCGGTTTGCTCCGCGCTGATGCTGTAAATTCCAATCTTGAGGTTGAAGCAGGCGCTGCCACCGTTCTCTTTGATTGAGAGCAGTATAACCGCTCAAGAGATCTACTGCAAGGGTTCCAAGGGCTACACTCCGCGCCCCCTCCTGACCCAGATGGGTCATGCGGCTGTAGTATTCCAATGTCTTGGAGTGCGCTTCCACCAAGAGAAAGCTCGTTGAACGCATCAAATCACCCAGGCGTGCGGTGAATGCGAGCGGATGTGATAGACCGCCTTTGACTGAGAAGACAGCCCGAGTATCCTCAAGTGCATGACTCATAGCAGCAGTCTGATTGAGAAGCCATTCCATGTCAATGTAATCCTTTATTATCTATGGACGCGTAACAAGTAGGTATTACGCATTTTTACTATATGTTATTTGCATCTATCTTATTAACGCATATAAAGGTGTTGATTGTCAAGAATGGCACTTTTGCTTGATTACTACAATTTTCTGCTTCCTTATTGGAGTGACGAAAGGCATTAGACGCTAGAGGCACAAACCATTCGCAATCATGTTCGCAAACATCGTGATATATGTTGGTGGGCAAACGGACCAGTCAGGTGTGGATGCTCTCGATAAATGAGGCGAAGAATCTCTTCCTTGTTTTTAACATCTGGAAGGTAGTTCATCAACATAACAAAAGATTCGGCTTTATGTTATAATTGGGTATGATTGGTTCCCTCGGTGAGCGGGAGCTTGTCTGGTAGGCATAGGGCCAAAATCATACGCTGGACATATCCTACACGGTCAACTATGGCGTTGATCGTGTGCGTTTCATTCATAGAGCTGGTGAAAACCGAAGTGAGTCTTCGCTATTGCGTGGCACTGAGGGTGTTAGAAGCAGAGCTAATATAAAGAATGGCACACTATCTCAACGCGGAAGGGATTTGAACAACATGAATACACAAGCAGGAGCAGCGCGGCGACCAGATACGATACACTCTATCAACGTCAAGGGCCAAAGTCTGCGCGTCGCCATCCGGCCGGGAAATGGCACTGATCCCGACGATCCGCCGCTGTTGCTCATAAATGGCATCGGCATCAGTCTCGAAGTATTCCAGCCCTTCATTGACGAACTCGATCCTGGCATTGAAGTCATTCGTTTTGATGTGCCGGGCACCGGTGGATCACCGAGATCGATCATGCCATACCGTTTTTCGACGCTTGCGTATTGGATCACGCAGATGCTCGATCAGTTTGGCTACCAACAGGTAGATGTGCTTGGGATCTCGTGGGGTGGTGGCCTGGCCCAGCAATTTGCCTTTCAATACCGGCAACGTTGCCGGCGTTTGATCCTTGTGAGCACCGCAACTGGCGCGCTTATGGTTCCTGGTCGACCATCAGTGCTTGCCAAAATGGCGACGCCACGGCGCTATCAGGACCCCACGTACATGGCAGAGATTGCACCAGACATCTATGGCGGAGATCTACAGTCAAATCCTGAGTTCGTGCGCCACATGGCTCACTCTACGCACTCCACTGAGCCGCTGAGCTATGTGTATCAACTGATGGCTGCCATGGGTTGGACAAGTCTGCCGTGGCTCAGATTGTTACGGCAGCCTACACTGATCCTGGCCGGCGATGACGACCCGATTGTTCCTGCCATCAACGCGAAGATCATGCATCGTTTAATCCCATATTCAAAACTGTATATCTACCAAGGGGGGCATTTAGGGCTTTTGACCCATGCCAGCGAACTAACCGCCCTCATCGAAGAATTTCTATCTGCTGAAATGGGGAACATCAGGCGTAGGAGCTTCTGAGTATTCCCAAATCTCGTACCCTTCGACCAGCGCATGGCCCAGGAAAAGTACTTCTTGCCATGTTCATCTTTAGCTGTTGAAAATGACTCACTCCCCCGCACGCCGCGCCCTTTCAAGCTCCTTCAACTCACGACGCAGGATTTTGCCCGAAGGGAGCTTAGGAAGAGCCTCGACGAACTCCACTTCGTGTAGCTTCTTGTAACCTGTGAGCTTTCCATTCACGAAAGCGATGAGCTCTACATCAGTGACGCGATAACTAAGATCACTCATGAGAACAACAAAGGCCTTGGGTACTTCACCGGATTCCTCGTCTGGTACCCCGATCACGGCAGATTCCAGGACAGCACGATGCTCCACGAGCACCGCTTCCAATTCGGCTGGGGCAATGCTAAAGCCTTTGTACTTAATCATGTCTTTCTTACGATCCACGATATACAGGTATCCGTCCGCGTCCAGGTGACCGATATCCCCCGTGTGGATCCACCCATTGCGTAAGGTATGAGCGGTCTCTTCGGGAGCATTCCAATACCCCAACATCACCTGCGGACCACGGATGATGATCTCTCCATCCTCTTCAACAGGCAACTCGTACTCACCAGTCTCAATATCCACAATCTTCTGCTCGGTATTATGCATGGGCAGTCCAGCACTTTCCATTCGGATGAGCTCGGGATAAAGCGGTGACAGGTGTGTGATGGGGCACGTTTCGGTCATTCCATAGGCCTGGATGATCCTGATGCCAGTCCTTTCCTGCAGTTTGTAGGCAGGTGCAAGTGGCAAGGGAGCGGCAGCAGACATCAGATACTTGACCGTTTTCAATTGGTGGAGCTCACCTGGGGCATTGGCAAGAGCCTGAATCATGGCAGGGACGGCAAAGAGCCAGGTCGGGCCATGCTTTTCGCACAGGTCCAAAACTGGTTCAAGTTCAAAACGATCCATGATGACCTGTTTGGCACCAGCCGCCAGAAAACTGCCCGTCAACAATACTCCGTAGATGTGATAAAACGGTACAAAGATCAACGTGGTATCAGAGGAATTGATCCCTGATGCCGTTAGGAACTGACGATGGTTGGTCGCCAGGTTCTGATGGCTCAGCATTGTTCCCTTGGGCAGCCCTGTGGTACCAGAAGAGTACGTCAAGACGATCATGTCATCCCCGCTGATCTCGGCCGGTTTGGGACGTTTAGGCGATCCCCTTTTGAGCAATGTTGCGAAAGGGAGAGCAGCTGGCATCTCTTCTGGCACTTGCTCTCCAAGCACTATGATATGTTTGAGATTGGGCAACTTTTCCTCGCTCAATACCCTCTGAAGGAGTGGCAGCATCTCAGGCCTGATCAGGATAGCCCTGGCTTCAGAGTTTTCCAGCTGATACGCTATCTCACGCTCTTTGTACAAAGGGTTCATTGGTGTGATAATCGCGCCGATCGTGGAAGCAGCATTGAGTGTAATGGTAGACTCAGGACGATTGCCCGTACACAGGCAGATCCGGTCTCCCTTTCGTATACCCAGCTCGAGTAGGCTATTCGCAACGCTATTGACCATCGAGACGACTTCGCGATAGACAAGCGTGAGATCATGGTATACGATCGCTGGTCGGTCGGAATTGCGTTCAGCAGCCATTCGCAAGAGGTGGTCATAAGGAATATCAGGGTAGTCCACTTCAGGACGAAACAGCTCAGGTGTAAACATGGTGCCAGGCATAATCAAATCCTCTCGACTTGAGCCAACTGCATCACTCATTTCGGTGATGATGTCGTTGGACAAAGCACCACCGAAATGAGTTACCGCTAGAGCATGTACATTCCACCATTAATCTGGATGGTTGTTCCTGTGCAATATGATGCATCCACAATCAGGAAACGGGCTGCAAGGGCTACCTCTTGAGGGGTGCCGAATCGGCCAAGAGGGATTCTCTTCGCTATGCCGTCCTTGATCTCCTGTGAAACCTGGCTCCACATGTGGGGGGTATCTATGGCACCAAGGCTCAGAGCGTTG
>Ga0209048_10002191_pt1 | contig 19608 bp, 15 predicted proteins | sample FrelakmetCRP12CR_FD_187146 | JGI IMG/M metagenome (GOLD analysis project Ga0209048, IMG submission 187146) | Freshwater lake sediment microbial communities from the University of Notre Dame, USA, for methane emissions studies - CRP12 CR (SPAdes)... | ecosystem: Environmental > Aquatic >... | reverse complement strand
GCCGGTCTGCTCGATGAAGGTCCGCGCCGTGGCCAGGAAGGCGGCCAGCTTGAGGGGATTGGTGGAGTCGATGCGGACGGCAACGGGCACGCGGCCGATGTTCTTGCTCATGAAGTCATTGAGCTTTTCCTCCTTGACTTTGGCGAGATCTTCCCAGAAAGGATCTTCGTCGGCATAGACCGAGATGGAAGGTCCGACCCAGCCCAACGAGATCGTCTGCCCCATGTTGGCGGCGAAGCTCTCGCCCATACGGAATATCGGCGACTTGTGATTCAGCGCAAGGATGAAATGCGCCAGGGCCTTGTGCGGGTCGCCCGCCTCGGGATCGAACTTTGCACCGAGCGAGATCTCGGAGATTTGGCTGTACTGGGTAGCCAAAATCAAGGGCATGATCGTCAGATCGGCGGCCATTTTCTTTTTGCCCAGGCTCTGTCCCTTCCACGTAGAAAAACGGATCGCAGGCCTGCTGCGGGTCCAGGGCGGCTTTAAGGCGCTTCAGCCAGGTATGGTAATTGCTGCAAGCCGGTCCAAACAGCTCGTTCGCCTCGCTGCCAAACCCGGCGATCGGCAAGCCCATGGCGCGCTCGATGGCATCTCTGGCGCCGGTCTGAACTAGATCACGCGCAGCCAGGGCGGATTGCGGGTTGCTGGGGTCATATAAGATAATGCCTTCCAGATAGCCCAGGTGACCGCTCTCGAAGGTGCCGCCGGTGCCCAGGTCGCCGCCGTCGTCCAGGATCAGTCCTTGCTGGATATATTTTTGCTTGACCTCCCTCACATATTCCGCCTGCGTGTGAGCCAGGTCCCAGGTGTCGAACGCGCCCAGCATGGTCGCCATGCCCTGCGAAGGACGAAAGGCGGCCTGGGTATTGTTGGCATTGCGAAACAGCAGCCAGAAGAGCGTAGATTGCTTCTCCCGTTTGAGCTTCTGCCCGAACGGCAGGTGTCCGATCCAGTCTTGCAGGAATGGAAAACGACGCAGCAGCGCCAACGGATCTTGAACGCCGCGGGTCAGCCTGCCTGCCATGCGCAGCAGCGCTGGGCGCATTGGAATGTTCATTGGGATGATCACACCGCCGGTTTCTTTCAAGATCTGCTTCAAGGCCTTCATCTTCCAGGCGAACTCGGCCTCGGAAGCCGCGAAGACCGCCGTGCTGATGATGTCTTTGCCAATCTTTTGGAACAGCCCGCTGTCTAAGGCGATCTTCAGCTCTTCATTATTCTCTGTCAGTCCCAGCGCGGCAAAGAACATCGGCGTGCGGAACTCACCGTGGTTCAGCTCCGCTTCCCCCATTTTGTATCCGGCGTCTTGCTCTGCCTTTCGGGAAGGAAAAGCGATGGCGTTCATGGCGCTGCGCGGCGGGATTTTCTTTAATATATATTTTGGGGATCGTCCTTCGAACTCCCACTCCCTGGGACCGTCCCATTTATACAGCTTGATGGCGCACTTGGTGAAGACTCCCAACCCGCCAAAGCTGCCCTGGAAGCCGCGCACGATCCCGCGCATGGAGGGCCCCGGACCATCTGGCGAAAACCAGCCACAGCCCGCCCCGGCGCTCCCCAGCGTGACGATTTCGCCGGTAGGCAGCACCCATTCCACCCCCAGCAGGTTCCTGCCCGAGTAGCTGGTGGCCGCGCCCGATACACCATAGCCCCAGGCGGCGGCATGCGATGCCAGCAAAGAGTGATTGGCTCCACAGGAAACAATGTGGCAGTTTAATCCCAGCCTGACGATTTCGGTTTGTAAATCGATGGCACGCACATAAGGCTCGATAACCGCGATTTGATTTTGCGCATCGATCTCTATGATTCGATTCATGCGTTTCAGATCGAGGACGATTACATTCTCCTGTGAGGCAGCTGCGGCAGTGTGAAAGCCAGTTGAAATCGGTTTGGCCATATACGGGCTGTGGCAGCAAAACCGCATGATCTCCTGGATTTCTGCAGTGGTTTGAGGCAGCACGACCGCGGCGGGCCGCGGTAGCCACTGCGAGCCATCCTTATTCATCGTTTCCGGATTCTGGTAATAGGCATAGGTGTCCAGCACGCAGGGAGCGCTGGACACCCACTGTTTGCCGACGATGCCCTCCAGGATTGCATAATCTTTATCAGAAATTCTTTGCATTTCGTTATCCTTTTTTATCTGGGTACCCTGAGCCGCGTTCGCCTGGTGATGCCTTGATCATTCGAGTTTCTTTCACTGGCGAACGCCAGTCGAAGGGCGTGCTTCGGGCGGTAGAAAACACTGCCTACAATCAGGCTTCGACAATCCTTCGACAAGCTCAGGATGCCTCCGACACTGGCATGCTGAGCCTGTCGAAGCATGAGCCTGTCGAAGCATGAGCCTGTCGAAGCATACGCCTGTCGAAGCATACGCCTGTCGAAGGGCTAAAGGCCCCATTTACCGCGCTGCAGCACCCGCCTGGGATCAAAAATCCCTTTAATGATTTTTACCAGCTGGTAGTTGGCCGGGTTCTGTGCCCAAACCAACTCTGCTACGGAACCGTAAGGACGGCTGAAGAAAGCGCCCGCCTCCATCAGCCGGATTACAGCCTGCCTCTCGAATTGTTTCACCCGGACAATCTCTTCCTCAGAGCTGGGATCGAATGGAAGTATGAATTCCATCTGGCAGGCGTGGTTTTGGACGACGGGCTGGAGGTAGGTCCCAATCTCAGCCTCAGGGATTCCAAACTCCAGTGCTGTATTCACGAAGACCTTTCGAAAGGTGGGCGTGCGATCCAGTGTGGAAAGGAAGAAAATGGAAAGGTTATTCCCTCTCAGCGTATCACGCCAATCGATCTCACCGCAGGGTTGGGTTGCCCTGGCGAATAGCTCGTCTGCTGAGACGGTTCCAATCCGCTCTTCAAGGCGCAGGTGAAACTTTGCGGCAAATAACCCAATTTCCTGCAAATGATATGCCAGTCGTTCCTGGGGCAGCCGCTCAAAGCCGGCGATGTTTTGCATGCAAATGTAATCAGGTAATGCAGAACGGAGTCTATCGAATGCTGTTGGTTCGCCGTTTGCCAGCAGCATTGCGGCAGCCGTTCGATCCAGGATAAAGGTTTGTTCGCCCAACAACCCCCTTTGGACAGCATATACAAAAGGCAGGAGAGCTTCCAACCGCTCGCTGCTCGTAAGCAAAGTCTTCTGCAGGGTCGGTTTCAACTCGGTGCGCAAGGTGATCCAGGTCAGGATGCCCAGGGTGCCTTGCGCGCCCTGCACCACCCGGTGGAAGTCGGTCTGGGAAGGGCCGGAGGAAAATTTCTGCGCTCCACCGGATTGTCGCTGTTGCTCTATCGTGCCGGGGCCGCCTCCTGCCCCGCTGCGAAAACGCTCCCCGTTTCCGAAGAAGAACTCCGTGCTGCCGACCGGATCACTGGAATCCCACTGTTTGTTGGGCCAGGTACCGGGTTCTCGATCCATTACAGATGCCAGCACGCTTTTACCGTTGCGCGGCGCTAATGGCATCGGTAGGGTCATGCCGCGTTTTGCCAATGCGGCAATCAATTGCCCATAGGTAACACCAGGTTCGATCCGACAGACCCGGTTACGCCGGTCGATTAGATCGATTTTCTGCCAGTGCGAAAGGTCGATCAACACATTTTCACCCGGGTTGGCAATGCCCCCATTCCGGTGAGCTCCGATAGATGAGGTGACTGTCAGGTTCAAACCTGATTCGTTGGCGAAGCAAATCACAGCTTGCAGCTCATCCGGGCTGGCTGGTTGCACGATGCATGTTGGAAGCCGCCCTGGTGGCAGCAGGGGGCTGGAGCTGGCAGCCGCAGCAAGCCTGGCCGGCTCTGTGCTGATCATACCGTCTGGCAACAACTGTTGCAATTGGTAAGCAATGCTGAGGTGAGAGCCTGTTTCTGTTGTCATAATGCGCTCTAACGGTCAGCGCCCAAAGCCGACTCGCTCAAACCGGCCGCTTCGTAAAGGATGTCAACCAGATCCACCACGGGCATCCGCCCATCTTCCTGCCAACGGGTCAGGTTTTGACGGCAGTGTTGGCAGGAAGTGATTAAGATCTTAGCACCCAGCGCGCTGCCTTCCTCTATGCGTTGCAGAGCCGCCGAGCGAGCAACATTTGGATGAGTATCCGGGACACCGCCGCCTCCGCCACAGCAAAAGGCATATTCACGGATCCGCTGCATTTCAATGAATTGAATCCCTGGGATCAATCGCAAAATTTGGCGGGGGGCATCAAAAACGCCGGTGACACCATAGTTGATTGGCTTTGGCGGCACAAAATAGGTCATCACGCCGTGGGTGAGTCGCTCTTCACCTTGCCATTCTTGGGTTGGCTCACTCTGGCGACCCAGATAACAAGGATCATGGTAGGTTACTTTTTGGCGGATCGGTTGTGACAGCCGTAATTTACCTTTCTGGATGAGGGGCAGGAGAAACTCGCTGGCATGCAGCACCCTGGCGCGCGGAGCCCGGCTATAGGTTGGGTATTTTCCGCGCAGCATTCCCAGATCCTCGCCACACAAGGTGAGGATGGTTTTTACACCTGTTTGATCCAATAAATCGACGACATGCCTGGCCTGTTTTTCAAAAGTCTGCCGGTGACCTGTCCAATAAGCTTCGATCCCGCTGTCTGGCTCGTTTTCCCCCAGGATGCCAAAATTAACCCCGGCTGTTTGTAATAGATGCGCCAGCTTGCGTGCGGTGGTCGCATATCGCATATCCTGGCAAGTTCCCGCCCCCGCGAAGAGCAATACATTTGCGCTGTCGCCGGGCAGTTTCTTTATCCCCAGCCCTTGCGCCCATTGACCGGGAGCCAGCATTGGCTTCCCGGCTGAATACCCATAACGCTCCAAATTGTCGCTGCGAACCTGCTGTCCTGGGAGCGCCTGTCCGCACTCTACCAGGTGCTCTTTGAGCGCCATGATCACATCCTGCCGTTCAGCCGCCATGATGAATTTGCAAGCCACATCGCACAATCCGCAAGTGGTGCAAGCGGCAACCGTCTGAGCCAGATCTTGATCTATCTCAATGCGCCCATCGAGCAGGCTCAATGCCATCACCTGCATACCCCCACCAGAATAGGCATGAAAATGGTACTCGTCGACTGGCGGGCAGGCGCTGGTAAAGCGGGTATCTTGAATCGTTGGCAGGGGGACAAGTTTGCATAAACTGCAACGCACACATTTCTTCATTTCGTGCCTGAGGCTTTCCAATCTTTCCAGGCTCATGCAGTCACCTCAATTATCCAGGCACCCTGAGCCTGTCGAAGGGTCCGAAGGGCTTCGACAGGCTCAGCGCCAGATCATTTTGTATAGCCCGCAAAGCTCGAGCAACTATTTTTTCTGTCTAACACCATCGTCTAATCCTTTAACAGTATTGTCATTCCGCGGGCTTAAACAGGACTATTTCATGTAATGTCGTCCCCGTTTCTTGAGTGGTTGTCCCCTCGCGTGTCACTTCCAGCTCGAAATCCGAAAGCAGCCTGAAATAACCTGGTTTTAACCGCAGGATATTTCTTGCGATGAACCTCAGAACCGGATGGTAATTTTCAAGCATGTCCTGTGCTTCCAGCACCTTTTTCACTTTGAGAGTTGCAGCAAGCTTTTGTGGGGCGCGGATGACGATTTTCCTGGGGAATTGATATTTTGCCCTCGAATCATATTCAAAATCATCTTTGATGAAATCATACTCTCCCGTGCTAAGGATAACTATTGGTCCATCAGCCACCATCAGAACCTTCACCGTATGGTTATTTACTTTGTCATTGCACTGGATATAAGCATAGGCTACGGTAAAGTTCTTTGAATAAATCCGTCCCCACATCCAATAATTAATTATTTTCTGGAACTGAAAATTCAACCAATTGTGGTCATGGTAACCGATGCCAGTAACCTGTATTGTCCTGTCTCCATCTGTGATTGTCCCTTCCACAGAAGCCCGCGCGAAGGGAACAACCCATCCAAAGAAACCCATATCCCCAAAGTGAGAAAGGCCTGTTCCGGGTTTCCAGCCATTTACCTCAGCCTTGTAATTGAGATGACAGCCGAGACCCTTCTCTTTTACATAAATTTCGTAAACCGGCAGCGCGCCGTCCAGTTGATCGACTTTTATCGTATTGCTGCCAATTTTAACCTCGGGTTTATCTGGGGCAGCGGCAAAATCCGACTTGTCGTATTCAAAGAATTTCTGGTATCTTTTGCCATCTGGTCTGAGCAGAACAATTTCAATGCCGATCTTGCCCTCCAGGCCCGGATTGGGGTTTGACGCATGGAAAAAGACCACGATCGTATGACCAGTTTCCAGATGCGCGTCAAAATACCACCACTCATACATCCCTCGCTTGCCCATTTCCATATGCAGCCCATCCTCGGTCGGCTTTAACCGCTCAATCAGCGCATCACGCCTGCCGGGGCCGGTCCACCCTTCTGTAACCTTAATTTTCTTATCTATCATCAGTTTTTCTTTTCCTTTGTATCTTGTTTTAGAAGGCGAGATCGGTATCCAGGCGGGGGGATGCTTAATCGGTATCTTGGTGAGATTGGCGGGTAGAGTCTGGGTAGCTAAATCTGCTTGTTCGAAGCGCATTCGGATAATAGGAGATGAGCGTGACGCAGGAAATGAAACGACCGACAGCATTGTTATCCTTCTAGTGTTGGGTGGTAAAGGAATACAATCTATAGTATATAGGGATTCTGGGGATTTGGACATGCCATTTGCTTGCCGAAGTTAGGTTAGTGGTCTTTTATTGTATAATCAAGATGGCGGGTGATCGGTCGAGATTCGTCTATAAATACGTTAATTTACTTTCGGTCAATCACCTAGTAAAATAGAAGCTTATGTCAGAAAAAACGGTTGCTCAGAAACTCTTAATTAAACCCGGCTATAAGTTCCTGGTTGTGAATCCCCCTGCAGATTATGCAAAATTGCTTGGCGCACTGCCGGCTGGCACGACCCTTCAGACCGGGCTTACCGGGCCGGTGGATTTGATCCAGGTATTTGTAGCCTCGCAAGAAGATCTGGAAACGCAATTAGCCCGTTTGAAACCCCTGTTCACCCCTAAATGCATCTTGTGGGTCACTTACCATAAAGGCACTTCAAAAGTGAAGACCGATATAAATCGTGATACAATCTGGCCTTACGCCCATTCCATTGGGTTAGAAGCGGTTTCCATGATTTCGGTCGATGAAGATTGGTCCGCAATGCGGTTAAAAGCAATCTGAGGCCAAATGTCCACGACCCAAAAACCTGGCCAGATGCCTGGATTCGACCCGGCGCCTGAGGAATTGAAGAACACCTTTGAAAAAGCGATGCTTTCCGTGCCACTGGCGGAAAAACGAAAAATGTTCGGCTACCCATGCGCCTTCCTGAATGGACAGATGTTCGCCGGTTTGTACCAGACGAATATGTTCCTCAGGTTATCTGCTGAGGACCGCCCCCGGTTCCTCGAGCTGGAAGACGCTAAGGTATTTGAGCCGATACCAGGGCGGCCGATGCGCGAATATGTCGTCATCCCAGAGCCCATGCTAGATAATGAAAGCGAGCTGGATGCCTGGCTAGCTAAAGCCTTCAATTACGCCGTCTCGCTGCCTCCAAAAGCGCCCAAGCCCAAAAAGACCAAAAAAGGTCCAGCCTTAAAGTAGTAATGAAATAATGTATAAAATCCTCAAATTCTTAGTTCTATTGTCTGTCATCCTGTCCGCTTGCAGCCGGCCGTCTGCCAGCCCAACATCGACCGTCACAGCCACTGCCAGCGCCACCTTACCACCCCCCGGCGTTCACATTACCAGCACCCCCGATGCCGGAATCAAGGCGCAGGCTTTTCTGGATGCCTGGAAGTCCGAAAACTACTCCAGCATGTATGGTATGCTGAGCTCCGCCAGCCAGAAGGCCGTAACCGAAGAAAAGTTCACTCAAGCTTATTCAGATGTGGCCTCGATTACAGCTCTGAAGAGTGTAGACTATTCCATCCAACCTGTCCAACCCGCATCGGACAAGACCCAAATCCCATACCACTTGACCTTGCACAGCAACCTGGTCGGCGACATCCAGGCCGACACCGCCATGACTTTGCGTCTAGAAAATGGGCAGTGGGTAATAGATTGGGACAAATCCATGATCTTACCGCAATTGGCCAACGGTGGCACTCTGAAAATGGATCTGACCATTCCCGAGCGCGCCGCTATTTATGACCGGTATGGTAAGCCCCTGGCTTCGAAAACCGGCGCCACGGCTGTGGGGATTTATCCTGACAACCTCAACTACGACCGGATCGATCAGGTGCTCAGCGGATTAGCCCAGCTCACAGGACTGCCAGTCCAAACGATTTCTGGCATGTTCGAGAATGCGGCGCCGGGCACGGTGGGATATCTTCCATTAGCGGAGGTCCCGACCGACTTGGTTAAAAAACACTTCGCCTGGCTCGAAGGCGCTGATGGCGTCGTTATGCAGGATTACACGGCGCGCTTCTACCCAGACGGTGGAGTTGGACCGCACGTGGTCGGCTATGTCAGCACCATCCATAAAGAAGAATTGCAAGATTACCTGCGCCAGGGGTATCTCGGTGATGAGCGCGTCGGTCGGGCTGGCCTGGAGAAATGGGGCGAACAATACCTGGCAGGCAAGCGAGGCGGCACGCTATATTCCTACGACGCCCAGGGGAACCTGGGCGCCAAGCTGGGCGAAGTAGTTGCCCAGCCTTCCCAGCCCATTACCACCACTTTGAATTACGACTTACAGCTGGGCGCCCAGCAAGCCATTAATGGCTTCCGGGGGGCAGCGGTTGTGATTGAACGCGATACGGGTCGAGTGCTGGCGATGGCTTCCTCCCCTGGTTTCGACCCCAACGCCTACGAAATCACCAACTATAACTTCCAATCGCTGATCAGCCAGATTGGGAATAACCCTGACTCGCCGGGTTTCGACCGGGCCGCTCAAGGACAGTATCCCCTTGGCTCAACCTTCAAGGTCATCGCATTGGCTGCTGCCATGGAAAAAGGCGGCTACACGCCTCAGACTACTTACCAGTGCGGTTATGATTTCACCGAGATCCCCGGGATAACCCTACACGATTGGACCTGGGAACACTTCCAGAATGATGGGGTTACCCAGCCCAGTGGCCTCTTGACCCTCCCTCAGGGATTGATCCGCTCCTGCGACCCGTTCTTCTATCACATCGGCCTGGATCTGTATAACCGAGGTCTATCTACCGCAATCTCCGATATGGCGCGCAGTTTTGGGTTGGGCAGCCCGACCGGCATCCAGGGTATAACCGAAGAACCTGGCAAGATCCCCGACCCGGCCAGTCCACTGGACGCCACCAACCTGGTCACCGGGCAGGGCGACATGCTGGTCACTCCCTTGCAGGTTGCCAGCTTCATGGCGGCGATCGGTAACGGTGGCACACTCTACAAGCCACAGATCATCGAGAAGATCGGAGCGCCAGGCAGCCCGCCTATCATGGAATTCACATCCCAGGTGCGTAATAAATTACCCGTCAGTCAAGAAAACCTGAAAGTGATCCAGGACGCCATGCGAGGCGTGACCACCAGCAGGAAACCGCTTGGAACGGCTTTTTACACTTTCAACGGGTTCAATATCCCTGTTTACGGCAAAACCGGCACAGCCGAGTCCGGTTCCGGCGGACCGCATGCCTGGTTCGCCGGCTATACTGACGCTGGGAACCCTGACAAGCCCGATATCGCCATCGCAGTGATCCTCGAGAATGCCGGGGAGGGCGCCGATTACGCAGCGCCTGTCTTCCGCCGGATTGTCGAAGACTACTTCAACGGTCATCCCGGGAAGCGTTATCGCTGGGAATCGACGATAGGCGTCACTGCCACCCCTGCCCCCCCAGCCACGGAGACGCCAACTCCCGAAGGTCAATAATCGTTTACTCAATAAATTGCTGTTTGAGTTTCTACTCGCGCAAATTCTATGAACAAAATATTGATCAGTCTCCTGGTGATACTGGTTCTTATTACATCTGGCTGCTCCCCCTCCGAACAACGCCAGCTTGAAAATCAGGCGGGGCAAGCCGGGAAGACGGCCCTGGCCATAGGAAAAACCCAGGCTCCACAACTGGAAACACAGGCCGCCCGGCTGGCGAAGACTGTGGTGGTGGTCGCAAAAACCGAAAGCCCACCCCTGCAAACCCAGGCCGCACAGCTTGCCAAAACTGCGATCGTGGTGGCCAGGACTGAAAGTCCCCCGCTTCAAACCCAGGCTGCGCACCTGGCCCAAACTGCCGTGGTGATTGGAAAAACTGAAAGCCCACCTTTACAAACCCGTGTGGCGCAATTGGCCCAAACGGCGATCGTGCAAGGCGGAGACATAGCTGGAACACAAGCCATCCAGGTAGAGCAGACCACACTGGCACAAATTGCCACCGAGCTGGCTAACCCGAACCAGCCACATCCGCAGGCTACACCACCCCCGGCGGCCGCTTCTCCACTACCGCCCGATCAGTGTAAGATCAGCCCTGGCCAGGTAGTTGTCATCTGGAAAGACGTGTTGGAGCCTTGCCAGTTTGCGATATTTGGGGTTTGCCTCTGGCCCCTAACCAACCGGGCGCATCCCACCTACAGAGTGACCGTTCCAGACGCGTCGCCGATGCGACTGGATGGACAGGTCGTTGCAGCATTGGATGGGGTGATCCAGGATTGGATGACCTGGGATGCCTCGACCTGGAACACTTTGAATCATACCAATATCGATGGGTTTCAGCCAATCGCAGGAAACGAATTTGTCGTTCAACCGGCAGCAGGTTCGGTTATTCCCGCCCGGGTGGCTGAGCATCTCGGAATTTGCATAGTGCCATAAACGATCAAATATCTTTGGCCTCAGATCCGCTTATTCCACTGCTTAACGACGCCCTCTCAGCCCGCGCCGATCTGTTCGATCCCCGCCACGAAGTCGCTTTGCGCTTGTTCAATGGCTTCTTGGAAGGGTGTCCCGGGCTGGTAGTAGACCTTTATGGGCACACACTGGTGCTACTCAATCACGCCGACCCGCCCAAGACGCTCGAGATATCCTTACGTGAAGCCCAGGATTTCTATTTATCCCGGTTACCATGGCTCCAGGCTGTAGTAGCGAAAATGCGTCACTCCGAGAAACTTGAAGAGCGACGGGGTGTCATTCTTTATGGAGACCAGTTGGATACATGTATTATAGAACATGGCGTGTGGTATGCACTGGATCTAAGGCTCAACCAGGATACGAGTTTATACATGGATACACGCAACCTGCGAATGTGGGCATTTCAAAACCTGGGAGGGAAAACAGTGCTGAATACTTTTGCCTACACTGGCAGCCTGGGGGTGGCAGCTTGTGCGGGTGGGGCTCGCAGTGCCGTCCACATTGATCACAACCCAACATTTCTGAACATCGCCAGGCAGTCTTATTTTCTGAATGGATTACCGGTTGACGATGGCGATTTTCTGAGTACTAATTTTTTTACCCAAACCAAACACTTTCGATTGACCGGAACTATGTTTGATTGTGTTTTTCTCGATCCCCCTTTCTTTTCCACGACCAAAAAAGGGATTGTAGACCTGGTCAGCCATTCAAAACGTGTGATCAATAAGGTCAGGCCACTGGTTGCCGAAAATGGCTGGCTGGTCGTCATCAATAATGCTTTGTTCTTCTCTGGCGCCGATTTTATGCAACTACTGGAAGACCTGTGTATGGATGGTTACCTTTCAATAGAAACATTGGTATCCGTTCCTCCAGACATTATCGGCTATGCGCAAACATCCAAAAGAGACCTCCCGGCTGACCCGAAGCCTTTTAACTACTCCACCAAAATCGCCATCCTAAGAGTGAGACGCAAGGGATAGTCGTGTCCACTCATCGCATAACCGTAATCATTATCTTCATCTTTTTTCTTACCGCCTGCCAGCCTGCACCCAATCCGGTTTATGTTGGCTCCTGGCAGTACACTAACCTGCGCCTCCTGGGCGCGGTATCCTCGCCCGATCCTTCCATTGACCTGATCGCCGTCTATACTCGTAGTCGCGGTCCCGAAGAGCAAATCCGCCTGGATCTGCTGGACCTCAGCGATCTACCCACGTATGACCTTTACCTGGCAATCGATACTCAACCAGGAGGCGCGACCTGGCTACCGATTAACGCTAAAAGCGCCATCGATTGGGACACCCTGGTCGTCATCCCCGCCAGTGGTCCAATCCAAACCTATGCGCCTCCTTCGACTTCCAACCCGGGCAGCTTGGAGCGCCTCCCAACCCGGTACAATATGGCTGCACGCATCGTCCGCGATCCTCAATTGGATATGCTGATCATCAGCCTGAGCCAGCATGCACTGGGTGTTACTCCTGCCGGATACAACCTGCAAGTGTTTATCACGCCTGCCGGCTCGATCGACCTCATCGACAGCCTGGGCCCGGTACGCTCAGATAGCCTGCCCCCTCCGCCGGCCAGGGCGTTATTCGCATTTTGGAATAGCTTGCCAGCCTATAGCCCTGCCCAGGCTCTGCGTCGCTGGGATGGCGCTCACACCGGCCCATTGGGCGATCGCCATGGACTCTCAAACCTGCTGCGCGCTGCGCGTAGCTCCGGCACACCGTTAGTGCTGCTGGACTTGAAGCTGCCCACCTCGCTTTCAGCGCTCGATTACGTCGGTGGAGTAAACCTGGTTAAAGACATGATTGGATCCGGCCTGCTCAGCCTACCCGAAACGCTACCCCGGCCAACTGAACAGCTCCCCCTTCCGGATTGGGCTCGCCAGCGCGCCCTGGCCGAAAGTCGCCAGATTGGCCTGGATTTTGGCTTTCCAGCCAGCCCTTTCCTGTACGCCACAGCGGATCAAGTTCCCCCCATCGATCCAGCGCAGCTCATTTTTGCACCTTATCCATCCTCAGAGGCCACCCCTCAGCCAGTGACAGTCGGACGCTGGCGCGATAAGTTGATTGTCCCCATCCCACAACCCGAATTAATGGCAGATTCAAACCAGCAAGCCACGTTGGATGGTCCATCGCTGGATGTCCGCCGGGCGCTGGTGCACACCGCCCTGGCTGGTCAATCAGGCGATTCGCCGGAACACGCGCCTGTGCTGGTATTGGGCGGCGATCTGCCCTCGACCACCTGGGGCAGCCCCCGCATTGCCCGCATCACATTTCAATACATGCAGGCTCACCCCTGGATACAGGTGCTGTTTGCCCACGATTTACTGGCCTTGCGCCCGTCACCGCAGGTGCCGGTTATCAATTCTACATCCTCCATACCTTCCCTGATTCTCGATGAGTTAAAGGCTTCCCCAAACAATAACCTTACATCTACGGCCTGGCAGGCGTACCTGACTTTACTATCTCCGCTGGCGCCAGCTCCGCCGGGATTAGAAAACCTGCGTGCCGCCTACCTCGGCCAGGTGGAGCCGCTCATGGCGGCTGCCAGGTGGGCAGACCGTCCTGACTCTAAAGCTACCTGTGATGTTGACCTCGACCTGGATGGGAAACCAGAGTGTATCCTGGCATCGGAAAACTTCTTTGCTGTATTCAAGATCGAAAGCGGCGCTCTGACTTACCTTTTTGCCAAAACCGAAAATGGACCACACCAGCTGGTCGGCCCCAGCTCACAGTTCCTGACCGGAGCCAGCCAGCCTTCGGAATGGGATTTGAGCCGCGGCCTGGCTGCAGATCCTGAGATAATCCCCGGCGCTTTCGCAGGACCTGGAGGGCCATACCAGGTCTCACTGGATAGCGGCAATCTGACCTTTACATCTCATGATGGGTTGATCAAAACATACCGGCTGACCCCTACCGGCTTACGGTTGGAATTTCGTTCGTCTATCCCCGTGCTGGCCCAGCTTCCCCTGGCGCTCGATCCCTGGGTGCGGTTTTCACCTGATTGGTTTAATCGTTATCAGGGTCAGGCAATCCCACAAGGTTGGAGCTGGGAATTATCACCCGCACCGCCCGCATCTGGGGTCCAACCGGCATCGCCTCAGATTAATACCCGAAGCTTGCACGTCGAAATTAACTCCTCAGCGCCCCTTTCTACCCGTTCTTTCTTAGAATCGCAAGCCTACCTCTCCATCCCAGAAGACCCTAACCGCGATTACCCTGCCGGGCACTACTTGCCGTTCCCCATGGCTGTGGTGGAATTCAGCTCGCCTGGCGATTTCTCAGTCGAAATTCAGGTAGTCCCTTAAGGAAAAAGCCATGGCACATATCACCGTCAAATCTGGCTATGAAAAGCTCGTAGAGCGGTTGAACCGCCTCCCTCAAGGCGCCCCTCCATCAGACACGCTTTATGCCATCTTGAAAATGCTCTTCAGTGAGCGTGAAGCTGGCCTGGTTGCCCTGCTTCCAATCGTACCGTTCACCACCCGAAAAGCCGCCCAGGTATGGCAGATTAGTGAAAGGGAAGCCCAGAATATACTCGATGAGCTAGCCAACCGTGCCATCTTGTTAGACACGGTCCAGCCCTCAGGCTTGCAGACTTACGTATTGCCCCCGCCAATGGCCGGCTTTTTCGAGTTTTCCATGATGCGCCTGCGAGGGGATATTGATCAGCATTTGCTCGGGGAGTTATTCTACCAATACCTCAACGTGGAGGAGGAGTTCATTAAGGCTCTATTCACCAATGGAGAGACCCAGCTTGGGAGGGTGTTTGTGCAAGAACCGGCTCTGCCCACAGACAATGCTTTATACGTCCTGGATTATGAGCGCGCCAGCCAGGTAATCCGCACGGCCTCCCAGCGGGGTGTGGGTGTATGTTATTGCCGCCACAAGATGCAGCACATGGAACGCGCCTGCCAGGCTTCAATGGATATTTGCATGACCTTCAACGGCACCGCGGCTTCACTGGTCCGTCACGGGTTTGCCCGACAAGTGGGTGTCGACGAGGGACTGGATTTGCTCCAGCAAGCCCAGGAGCAAGGTCTGGCGCAGTTTGGAGAAAACGTGCGCCAGAACGTCAACTTTATATGTAACTGCTGCGGCTGCTGCTGCGAAGCCATGATTGCCGCCCGTAAATTTGGTATCCTCAATCCCATCCATACCACCAATTACCTCCCTGCCATTCGGGTTGAGTTGTGCAACGGGTGCGGTAAATGTGTGAACGCCTGCCCAGTTGAAGCGATGACCCTGGTCTCAGCCAATGACCCTCATCATCCCAAAAAGCGTAAAGCCCGGTTGGATGAAGAAATCTGCCTGGGTTGTGCGGTATGTGTGCGCGCCTGTCCAACCCAGGGTATATACCTTCAAACGCGGCCCAAACGGGTCATCACTCCAATTAATTCCGCTCATCGCACGGTTGTAATGGCGATAGAACGCGGCCAGCTCCAAAATTTGATCTTCGATAATAACGCGATGGCCAGCCACCGCGCTATGGCTGCCATTTTAGGTGTCATCTTGAAGCTGCCACCTCTGAAACAAACCCTTGCCAGCCAGCAGATGAAATCGCGTTACTTGGAGCATCTGATTATCTGGGGCGGGGAACACTTTGGACCGAATTAATCGAGGTCGAGCCGAAACTGTGTAATTGGCTTTATCGAAAAATTATCCCATTTCAAAAGAACAAAGGATATAATGCCCTAGCAAACCGCCGAAAGTATTTTGAATGAACTGGAACTAGAGACTTTTTGATGTATTTTTCGACCTTTAATGCGCTTCAAGACCGCATCCAAAAACTCTATCAAAATGGAGACTATGCTGCTGCTCTCGACCTGGCAACCAGCCAGGCCGATCGTTTTCCTGAACAATTTCCCTTGCTCAGTTATTATCAGATCGCCATGACGGCCCTGGCCGGCAAACCGCAACAGGCTATCGCTTCTTTTAGAACACTACTCGATTCCGGTTTCTGGTATAACGAGGTGCTGTTGCGAAAAAGCGCTTCATTATCATCCCTCCAGGGACTGCCTGAATTCGAAGCACTGGTCGACCACAATCTACAGAACCAGGCTCAAGACCAATCTCACCTGTTCCCGATGCTAATCCTACGGTCTGAGGGTCGCTGCCAGGCCGGAGAATCAGCCTGCCCGCTGCTGCTGGGTTTGCACGCACATGCCAGCACTGCATTGGCTTCATTAAATTTCTGGCGCTCGGCTGCGTCTGCCGGCTGGCTGGTGGCTGCCCTCCAATCCTCACAGCCCATGTGGAAAGACGCTTATGTGTGGGATGACCGCGAATTTGCCGGGCAGGAGATCAAAAAACAGTTGGCCAGCCTCATCCGGCAGTACGCTATCGACCCAGGACAAATCGTCCTGGCAGGTTATGACCGGGGCGGCGAAATCGCCATCGAGCAGTGCCTGAAAGATGCAATCCCCGCGCGCGGTTTTATTGCTATCGCACCCACCGGGCCTTCAATAGAAGAACCCGAAAGCTTTGTGACCTTGCTCCAGGAAAGACCAAAAACAGACCTGTGCGGCTATATCATCATCGGTAGGGAAGATAATCTCATTCCCGGGGCAGGCATTCATTCTCTGGTGAAGATCCTGGAGAAGGCAGGCATTCCCTGCAAGCTGGAAGAGGTACCCAACGCTGGACACACTTTTATACCAGAATATTCCTCCAGTCTTTTCCGTGCGCTAGAGTATATCCAACAAGAATAATATTTCCTTATAGTCTCAGATTCAACGGCGTTTAGATTGAAGGAAGACGAATTGGTCTGAGTTGCCGGAGTATTTGCAGGTACGAAATCGCCCACACCCGTTTGAAATGAGTCTGTATTTTGACGTTTAAACGCTGGATTGTACCAATCGCCCATTATCTACCTTGTCTCCTGATTTTTGACGTTTCTTCCGTCTTATCATTAGAATAATCGCGACAACCATCGCCAGGAATAAGACAACGATTGACGCCAGGCAAATTTGAAACGGGCTGACGATAGTCTGATAAATGCCAGGTGTCATAGCGGAGGTAAACATCCCTCCGACTTTTGATCCTGCTGATCGCTCGTAATAGCCAGTGAGCAGCACCACATCACCGTTCACCTCAGAGGAACGGCCGAGGTTAAGATCACCAAATGTCATGAAAATATCTGCGTCAGCCTTCCCAGAGGCGATCAAATTGCAGCACAGCATCAGCACAGACCCGGTCACATGCGAACCTTCTTGCAGCTCGACCTTACCGAAAGGAACCCACAGATTTCCAGAGATTGTCTCGCCGCTGGCAAGAGTGAAAAAGCCCCCGGTGACGAACCGGCTGCAACCTGAAGCTGACAACACAAAAAGCAAAGTGAGAGCCAACCCGGGATAAGATAGATGAGTTCTCTGGAACAATGTCAATACCTCCTGAATACGATCATTCTCCGCCGATTAATCGTTAATCCTGCAACCGATAAAGTCCTCGGTCCTGGATAATATCATATACCCCCTGAGGCAAGTAATAACGAAATGAACCTCCTTGAGATACTCTTTTGCGGATTTGGGAGGCCGAGATTTCGATAAGCGGGGTCTGAATCACGCATACCTTAGCCGATACACCTGGAATCTGGGCTTCGAGGGCAGGCAAGTCAACCTTGACTTCCGGGCGCAGCATCACTCCCAGGGAGTGGCAGGCTTCTACGAATGCACGCGGCTGGTGCCACATTGGAAGATTACGCAACGAATCGCCCCCCATTAAATAAACCAACTCTGCGCCAGGGTATTGCTGGTGTAATAAACGCATGGTATCCAGGGCATAATATGGGGCAGGCCGGTCAATCTCAACCCGCGATAGCTCGAAGGCTGGGTTGTTTGCCACGGCAGACTGCACCATCGCCAGCCTGTCAGCCAATGGTGTGATCGACTTTCCATGCTTGTGAGGGGGGTCTGGAGTCAACACCCAGAGGATTTGCTCCAACCTGATCTGGCTACAGGCCTCGTCTGCCAGGATCAAGTGTGCGAGATGAGGAGGATCAAACGTGCCGCCAAATATTCCGATTCTCATAGACGCCAGGGGTTAGGTTGTGAGGCTTGCGGTCAACGACCAGACCTTAATCTTTCCATTCCAGCTCATATTCCCCGATAAAAACAGTCTCTCCATCCTGAATGCCGGATTTACGTAAAGCTTCGTCGATCCCCAGTGTAGTCAGGATCCTCTGAAAGCGCACGATTGATTGATCATTTTCCCAGTACGTCATACCGGCTGCCCTCTCGATGGCTTGTCCGGATATACGCCAACCCTTTGAAATATGTTGGATCTTAAAGGCGCGAGGGTCGCTCTCGGGACGATACACCGGCACCGCCACCACTTCGGCCGGAACGGGCGTTTCTTGCAGCAAACGGGCAACACGGTATAACAGCTCACGGACATTGCTGCCAGTCGCAGCCGAGATTGCCATAGGTTCGGTTACACCCCTTTTCTTCAGCGCCGCGGCCACCGCGGGCCAGCGCGCTTGCACATCGTCCAGGTCCATCTTGTTCAACGCCACTACCTGGGGCTTTTTCGCCAGGTCAGGGTCAAATAGCGACAGCTCGCTATTGATCTGGGCGTAGTCTAGCAACGGGTCTTCAGCTATGCCGTCCAGCAGGTGCACTAACACGCGTGTGCGCTGGATGTGGCGCAGAAAATCATATCCCAGTCCGACGCCCATGTGCGCTCCCTCGATTAGACCCGGGATATCGGCCAGGACCAGGCTATTCTCTTCGTCCAGGGTTGCTACCCCCAGGTTCGGCTCGATTGTCGTGAAAGGATAAGGGGCAATCTTGGGTTTTGCGTTTGTGATCGCCGCCAAGAAAGTCGATTTTCCAGCATTTGGAACCCCAACGATACCTACGTCAGCGATCAGCTTGAGCTCCACACGCAAGGTGCGCTCCCGGCCAGGCTCACCGCGCTCAGCAAAGCGCGGCACCTGCCTTACCGAATTGGCAAAGCGAGCATTTCCGCGTCCCCCCTTTCCGCCACTCGCCACCACCAGCCGCTGGCCTGGCAGTGTCATGTCGCCTAACACCTCGTCGGTGTCATTGTCGATCACAATCGTGCCCGGTGGGACAAGGATGATCAGCTCGTCGGCTGAGCGGCCGGTCATATCCTGTTTGGCTCCATTACCGCCGTCCTGGGCAATGAAGCGGGATTGATGCCGGAAAGCCGAGAGTGTATTCAGCGTGGAGACCACCTGCAGCACTACATCGCCGCCCCGTCCACCGTTTCCACCATCCGGCCCACCAAACGGCACATACTTCTCCCGGCGAAAGTGCACCACTCCATCACCGCCCTTTCCCGAGCGGATATAAATGATTGCCTGGTCAATGAACATAAAATGTTGAATTTTGGAAATTAAAATGGTATGCCTGTTAGGATATTGCTCGGATTATACCATTTACGTACCTTGAGCCATCTATTTTATAAGTTCCCCAAATTAAGAAGGGGAGATCACTTCTCGAAAACCGAAGAAGTAGCTCTTGAAGTATGGATAGTACCAGCAGCGACAAGCAAAGTGAATCAATGCTGATCCTTGGCATTGTAGGCGATCACGTCATGGCAACCCGCTTGCCTTGCTCGAATGTGATAGCAGCCAACATACCGGGAGAGGCAGTTTTGCGTTTTCATTAGAACCGCCAGCCCGAAAAATTCAAAAAGGAGCGATTGGCCAGAAATGCCGCTTTCAACTGGCGAATCAGGTCGATCACCAACGGAACCATGACGTATAACCAGAGCCCGGCGAAAATGGCGAGGATCAGCCAATCTTTCGGGAGTAAAG
>Ga0209048_10002190_pt1 | contig 19609 bp, 33 predicted proteins | sample FrelakmetCRP12CR_FD_187146 | JGI IMG/M metagenome (GOLD analysis project Ga0209048, IMG submission 187146) | Freshwater lake sediment microbial communities from the University of Notre Dame, USA, for methane emissions studies - CRP12 CR (SPAdes)... | ecosystem: Environmental > Aquatic >... | reverse complement strand
GTTGGACGACGAATAATTTTTAGTATATGAGAATTAACATCCCATGTAAAGTTATATTGACTTGCAAATACACGCTCTGTAGTTTCTAGAAATTGATTATACATATCCCAGGTTGCTAGACCACCCGATCTATTCGGTTGTAACAAATAGATATTATAGAATGCAGCATCTACCGGGTCAAAATTGATACCTCCATTAGTGTATGCACCAACACCACGGCGATAAAGACGTCTAACCTCTTGCACTTCCTCTGGTAATGTATACTCTACTACGTCCCTTGTGATGTGTAGGAAAATATCCTTCTCTAAATTAGCACCATCGGATTGCTGACGCAATTTTTCGATGCCTATTGTAATCGCAAGATCTATGTGATCGACGTCAAGCTCAACTTCAACCATTTGCGAACCGAGGGTAAGCTCGATTTGCTTCTTCAATAAAACTCTCGGTGTGATTTGTGAGGACATAAAGTGTATCAACTCCAGTGATACACTATTTATCTTTATACCTACGGTTTATTAAAATGTGAACACTACAGGAAGACTTGCTGTCCAGAAAGAATTTGATAAGGTAGCCGAAGTATAGAATAGCGTCTGTTCTCCAGTGAAAGCACCTGTGTTACTTCCACTAAACGTAAAATTCTGTATGTATCTAAGAGAACCCGAATCACCATCGGGACAAATAAGAACCGCTGTAGGAGTAATTTCGTTACCGGCTCCTAAATCGATCTGAAGCCATGGAGTTAAATCGCTTGGATCACATATCCAACGAATTAAACTACCAGATCCCGGTGTTGTTGCAAATGCTTGCCATGCAGGAAATCCGGGGTAATAAGTATCATAACTACTTGCAGATGCTACCAACGGGTAAGGATTTGTGTTGGTAATCATGTGCGTGGCATCACTAGGATAATTTGTAGATCCAACTCTAGGCCTTAATGCCTCAACACGGCAGGCGTCACCGACCCAAACTTGAACATTTAAACGGAAGAATCTAAATGACGTAGCTGGTGCCTTCCCCATTGATACGTTATTTATACCAATACTCTTCATATTTACAGCCATAATAATATTCTCCTATTATGCTGTATTTATCAATATTTGAATTTAGCCTGTAGATCCGTTGCTTTCTTCATTACCAATGCATCATGCAATGCATTATGAATCCAGTAGTCGTTCTCTAATACAATATCTTCCTCAATGTGCGCGGGTACATATACAGGATGATATTGATTTTTATGTAAATTTTCTGGCCAGCATGATTCGAGCAACTTTCTCAAATGTGGCATATCCCACCCAGGATTATCACAGGCAAGAATACAATCTGGTCCACGATCATCTATCCAATTGCCTAATTTTAGAGCGCAATCATAGGAAGTCATCTGCCAGTGCGTACCACCAAATAAAAACGGTAAAACAAATGCTTTAACAAATTCCGAACAATCTTTCAATTCGTATGTATCAGTAAGTTCGGCATAAAAGAATTCTTCATTCTCATCTACCAAAGCAATGCTAATAAGCTTATTGCCCGGAACAAGATCAGTAAATTCAGTATCCAGAAATAATTTCATTTAACTTCTTCTCCACCAAATTTTAATTTGAAGGCTGTAGCATCTTCCCTTGCTGGGAAGATAAATTCGTATCTAAATCCCGGACTCCATGATGGCTGTTCACCTTTTAGATATTGACCTAGATTAAACATATATGCACTGGATACCTTAATCCTATTATTCTTCCTCAAAGGTTCGATAAAAGATATTTGCTCTTCATTTTCGCCTGTGTCTGGGCAAGGACGAGGAATATTGATTCCAATAAAATTCCCATTCATTTATCAACTCTCAAAATAACATGATGCTCGTTTAGCTTACCCGCACACGGAATATCAACTGTGGTTAATTCCTTCATAAATGTGCGAAGCTTTACCTTGCTTGCCTTCTTGAAGTCAGCGAGCGTCTCTACGGGCTTACGGACTGTTTTTTCTGCAGAATCTGACGAGTAATTCAATAAACTAGCGCCTTTAACAGTTAGGCCTCTCTCGTCTGCAGCCTTGTATTGTCCTAACTTCCGTGTTTTTGTATTATACACCCAAACTTCTCTTGCGCCAATAATTTGTACTGGATGCAAACTAACAATACCGAGTTGATTATCATCCTTTTTATATCTAATCTTAGAGACAAGTTTATCGTGAGATACCGGCTTCTTTTTACGCGGCGCACGCTCGACCTTAGCAATTTCCTGCATCATATCAGCAGCTTTCAATAGATTCTTATAGAACAAATCAAGCTTCTTCAATTCAGGTTTAGTCATATATGAATAGCCTTCGTTTAAGTCTTTATTTTTTCCATCTACAGCTTCAACAATTTCTGCTGCTCTACGTTCAAAGATCAGCCTCATATGACGTGCGTGCGGTGCCTTAAGATCAAATGTTTTGAACAGATTCGTGAAGTCTTCTACAGTTTTAGCTGGCTGCTTTCTGTCCAGAATAAAGTCATCTAACCACCCTTCCACTTCACCTGCAACTTCGTGCGCCTTATCCCTGAGGCGATCTTGTATCGTGGGTGATGTGGATTCTCGCACCACAGGCAATGCCGATGGAACATCGTGTATTGCTTTCTTATTTTCTGCAACTCGCTTGGATTCTTCTTCACAAATTGTTTTCTCCAGATGTGGCATTAAACTACACATCATATCGTCTGGCACATCACCACCGTGATTAAGAATGTACATATACTTACCGATGGTAGAAAATCTATTTTCATCCATGTCTTTGATTCTATCAAGTAATGGATGTTTGGCATCTAATTTCTTTAGATACACCATAGTCTCTTTCTTTAACTCATTAGAAGTCATCTCATAATGGGCATACATCATTGCCGCATGAAAGTTTGTTCTAAAATTCTTGTTAGTCTTTATGGTGAGAGCGAAGGTAGGCTTAGGCCAACTTACGAATACACCAGACGATTTTTTCCCTGCCATTGTAATATCCTCGTGATACTTAGCTATTTTAGCTATACATAAAACAGAAACGCAACTAAATGTGGTTTAGTTGCGTTTTTAGGATATTAATTTAGGGAGAATTTACTCCTCATCAAGTGGCGTCTTATGCTTTTCCTTGCGAGTAAATTTCTTCGTTGTATGGGAACCTGCACCGGATTTCTGAGCATTTTTGGCCACAAAATTGCGTGGTGGAGCGGCCTTAGCTACCACCTTCTTTGCAGTTTTTGCCTCAAATAATTCAAATAATCTCATGTCATTCTCCGAATACAAAAATGAGGAGAATGGTAGCGAATCACTCTCCTCACGACGCCTGTTGGCGTAACACCAATATGGTCCTAAGGGTGTTAGCAACTATTTATCTATTTTTGTATTTTCCCAACGTATGCGAGAAGATGCTCTCATCTTCTGTTTTGTTTCTTCAGAAAACGGTTTTCTTTTCTTACCTATTTTAGCTTCACTCATATTTTTCCGCATCTCATCGGTGAAATTTACAGATTTACCTTTTTGAGCGGTGCTGATTGCTTGTCTATGTTCCTTAGATAAAGAATGCCCGGGACGGCCACGTAATGATTCACTTATTTTTTTCTTTGTATTCTCTGAGTGAGGATGACCGCTCTTGCCGTCACCGCCATCTGTAAGATTTAATAATGTGCCTTTTCCCAGATCTTTTCTTCCTATCTCTGCTATCAACCGAATTTCCTCATTCACAGCAGATAGTTCATCCGAAAATTCTATTACCGATATTACAGGTTCAGCACCATTATTTCTAATCCATGCTATACGTTGAGTTAAGGGATGTTTATCTTTTCTTCGAAGGTGATGCCTTGATCTAAATCCGGTACCCTTACCAATATAGATAATTTCATTCCTAATAGGATCGACATATTGATAAATGTAAAATTGTGTCATAACTATAACAACCTGTTATAGTTATTTATCAAAGAGAGTGCTGAAAATACTTCGAGGTATTAAAGCTGAAGGTGGTCATTTCATACAGTACAAATTCATGCATTGCAAGAAAATATTCCATTGGAGTTGTAGATTTAGATATCTTTGATAGATACCAACTTCTTAATATACCAGAGCTCATTTCTTATTTCTCCTAAATCTAATATAGTTATTCATTAATGTCTCTATATTTATTACACCCTGCGGATTCATACTATGTACAGTAAACTTAAAGTCGGTAGGCATGGTATTTGTGTCCATATCATACTCAACCAACCATTTAGCAAAATCCATACCGGTGTTTCCGTCAGAATAATCACCATAATAATGAGCATCGCCCAAATCATGGTCAAAACTAATCACATCTGGAAATCCATTCTTAAGAACCCATTCTTTGGCTTCGTTGAACGAACGAACAATCTGCCAATCTGCACCCCAAGAACCAACACCACCAATAAGTAGCCACTTGACATCCCTGGGCATTCTTTCATCATCGAGAAATAGATACTTCATACGCTATATTACGGTGCTTTACCGTCCCCTGTCAATCTAATTTGTGTATTGGTATGTTCCACTTCACGTAGAAGAGTTAATCTTTCATTTTTATCGTATCCAACAAATGCCTTTACATCTTTTGGAAAACATGTACCACCATAACCAAAGTTGCCGTCTGGACCGGGCACTTGAAGATGGCTATGCCCAAATCGTGTATCTGTCGAAAGCATATCTATCATTGCTTGCCAAGTTTCGGGATGTATAGGTGATTTTTCATACACATCAGCGTATAGTTGGTATAGTTGATTCATGAAAACTACCTTTGTTGCAAGGAAGGTATTAATTGCATACTTAGCAAATGCCGCTTCCTTATAATCAACAATGAAGAATCTAGTATATCTTCCTATATGGGAGTGATTTTTATATATCTCTTCAACTTCTTTACATTCAAGAAACTCTCCTGCTAATATCATCATAACAGGTTCTACGGCATCCTTTTCCCAGTTTGCTTCTCTTAAGAATTCAGGAGAATAGATATACTTCAGTGGACCTGTTTTATTAAATATTTTGGCATGGCCGAATTTAACGTATAAATCGTGAACTATGTCGGGCGGCAGCGTACTCTTTAGTACGACGAGACCATCATACTTTATGTCTGCTAATTGCTGAAAAACAGTGTAAATAGCAGCCGCATCCACGCTTCCGTCCTCTAGTGTAGGTGCAGGCAAAGAGACAAAAGTAAGTCTGGGTTGCCACATTGCAAATTCATCCCAGGTTGTTTCCGAATGCTTCGGATCAATAATAATTGCTTCTGTATTATGTTTGAATGCGCGATGACAGGCCTTACCTACAAAACCATATCCTATAAATCCAATAGATTTCAACATCTTATTTCCTAAAAACGATTTGTGTCTAAGTCGTGGCGTTAGCACTAAAAATGGCGTAAACATTACACAAATCAAAAAATATGCGACAACCAGTTGCCCAGTCATCGCATAAAATGTGTACTCAGGTTCCCCACCTAAGTTCCCCGTCCTGTATTTCGGAACCCCCGCGGTTACATTTCCTTTATAGAGAAAAGTGCCGCTCCATCTTTAATGAAGCATGTTTGCCATCGATAACATTTTACACATAGGCCTCATTTATAAACTACAGGTACACAACCGGTCCTATAAGACCACACATTACTTCAAAACTCCCATTGTATAGTACGCTTCACATTGTACACTAGCAAGAGCTTCGAGCTTCTCATCATATGATATTTCATCCACTTCTGGTTTCTTTCCATATATTTTCGAAGCTATACGATCAAAATTATGTATCAGATCATATAAATTATTCTGAACTATCTTGGCATATGAACGTGACTGTTTCTTGATGTAGTCATCGATGCATTTACCGATTTTCTCTTCACGGTCAACCAAATCTAATAAATCGGTCATACCTATGCTATTTTGTTCGTCAAAAATCTGACTTACCTGCAATGGTGTTAAACCGATTTCGTCGGTAAAATCACCACCCTTGGCAAACACACTTATGGAACAAAGTAACAAAAGAGAAAATACTATTTTTCTCATCACAGAAGCAAATGGGGCACTAGGCCCCATTTGCTTATTGGACTTCTTCGTCCGTGCCAGCCTTAACAATCTTCAGCATAGCTTTCTTCTGTGCTGCATTCTTTGCAACCTTTTCACGAGCTTCATCTAGTGTAAGATCATTGAATTCAATCCAGTCACCATAAACGCGAACCAAATCGTACATCTGATCTTCATCGTCGCAATCGCAAGACGAACAATCGGCACAATCTGGCGCAGGCCAAACCGCATCAGGAACATTCGGCGAAGTGCTAAATGGCCAAGCTGCTGCTGGGTTCAATTTCGCCTTAGGCGAATAATCGTTATTCACGATACTCGCAAATGCAAGTTTCGGATCACCATTTACCTGCCCTACCACTTGATAGCGCATACAACGACCCTTAGCACCATCGTAGTCAGTAGGAATACTAACAACATCTGCAGGATTGATCTTTAAAATCATGACTGGATCGTATGAACTTCCAAAGCTACCAAGATAGCTTTCGCTGCAAAAGTGCAGACCAACGGAGCAATGCGAATCAGGATTGTCATCAACAAGGTTGCGATCCATCTCAACCACTTGACCAATGCTATTGTCAATGGTACCTGTATGGCAATCCTTATAATCGGAACGAACACGCTTGTATGCCAAGAAATAACCATCCGGAGTAATCGGGAGACTATTCTTGTCCAGGAAGTTATATACCTGATCCACAGAACGCTTCGAAGGATTCTGCATCAGATTTTCCATGAATCGAACCATAGGATCGATAGGAAAACCGTCTTGGAACATTTCAAGCATACGAGTCGCAAGTGCATTGTGGAACGGCTGACCTTTCCAGAACACCTTGTTATCGTTAATCGATACATAACCCTTACCGAAGTTAACAATTACCTTCTTCGGTTCGACTAGGTCGCGCAAGGCTTCCCAATCTTGTGCCTTTAGAGCATCGACAATCTTGCCGTAAGCAATGTGTGTGTCTTTGCTAATCGTATGGCTCTTGTTGTCAATCACAAGGATAATATTCTTACCCTGGATCAAATACGGAACTGCCTTGCTCATTAGTTTTTCTCCTGTTTGTCAACCAATTTAATATAATCTGCCACTTCTTGATCTGTTACACTTGAACCGTCCCTAAGGATCTTCAATAACGGATACTTCACATAAAGTGCAGTTTTTGTGTCATCAATCTTTTTCTTGACCTTTTCCACTTGAACTGCCTTACCGTACTTTCCGCACAACTCAACAAGTTGTGTAACATTCCCATTTGCACGCTTAATATTGCCATATTGGGACACATATTTAGCGTAATCAGAATCGGGTCCAACAAGCTTTGCGACCTTGCTGTTAGTATAGACTTTGTTGTAATAAGAGTCAAGCATCTCTGCAACAACCAATGATGCAATGTGCGTATCGGTAACTTTTGCAGTTTCTTCCTTGATCTTCTCTTCAACCCATACCCAATTATCAAGTTCTTTGATTTCCTTAATTCTATTCTTGCGGACGCCAAATACCTTTATGCCGGCAATATCGGAAATACCACATTGATCCATTAACGCCTTTATGCTGGTTATAGGAAACATAGCACCATCTTCACGAATGGATTCGTAATTGCTCAGGCAAACATAATAATATGTTTCGTTTTCATCAATTGGCTTACCGTGCGGTGTCCAGGTATAGTTATCAGAACGACCACGGCTGTGTGAATCCTTCATAACCAATTCCATAATACCCTGAGTTGACATTGCCTTAACACGAACCGGCTTTTGCAATGTACTAGCCTTAACTACCACCGGAGGATTATGTAATTCTGCAACAAACTTATCATATTCTGCCTGGCGAATTGCAACATCTTCATTATTATGAGAAAGACAATATACCGTTGCATACTTGTTATTGTAATGATTTACAAAGTGATAACGGGCACGTGATTGACAACCAGTCTTCAAATCATTCAATACAATAACAACATCCATATCAACAGGAATGCTTATATGTTTGATGTAATTGCCATTCACGTATTCCGAACCTTCGCTAAGTTTTTGCGAGGATCCTGAACGAACACGCATACCTTGAATGGCTAATCCACGATCCGACAAATCGGTAATCTTGAATTTAAATTCTTTCTTGCCGTGATATCCCGATGCATCAAATAATGCAAACTTGGTATCAGCGACATACTTCGAAACTGCGGCGCGATACAATTTGGTATTGTATTGTTGATACAAATATTGTGCTCGTTCCCATTCGCTGGTAATAGCGTTTGCCTTTGCTGCAAGGTGAGAGGCAAGATTAGCATTCAATGCTTCAAGTTTTTGTTTGATACTTCTAATGGTAATCGGAACATAACTTAATTCTTCACGCGATGCTGCAAAATCAAGTTCGCCAATACCAAATTCTAAAATCAGGCCACATTCAAGCAGTGATGAAAGATCACCAAAGTGCTTTTGTGCCTCAGGAATATTATTCAATGGATATGAGATATTACCCATAACCGCTGTGCAAGAATTACCATCTTCACGTACATGCACACCGGGAACAATATCCTTTTCCTTATATGTAATTGTACGATGTGAAAAACTATCAACCCCAACTATCTTAGGTTGAAGTACAAACCAAGCAAAAACGTGTTGAGCTTCGTTACGGAATGTTTGGTAATCATAGCGATCGGTAACACTGAACTTTACTTCAACACCATTGCCTTCATCTGTGAGTTCTTCGCTCATTTCGGCAATGGATGGGATACCAGCTTCATTAATGAATGCGCTATAGATGCGCTTCATACCATCCTTGATTGCTGTAACCGTAAAGTTTTCAGTATAACTGAAGGGTGACTTTGAACCTAAACCCAGCGCGCCAATGTAGTCATTGGAATCGGTCTTAGTTGATTCAAAGTATGTGGTATAAATATTCACCACAGCATCACCACTCAGACCGACACCAAAGTCGCGAACGGAAAACCATGGTTCCATAATAGAAGGAAGATGTACCTCAAACGGTAAATCACCCTTACCGGCTGCTACGTGACTATCTACTGCATTGCAGGAAAGTTCACGAACAATTGCGCGAATTTTGTTGGAATATAAGCCATCAGACAGAATCTTAAATGCCTTGGCTGAGTTGCGAATTCTAAATTCGCCCGTTGTGCCTACATTGGACAAAACGGCTTCATTAACTGCTACATCAAGCTTCATTGTGTGTTCTTTCTATGTTTAACAATGTGTCACTATTATGCTATAGAGCATGTTAGGTGTCAATTGGTGTAATTTGATAAATATACTACAATAAGGAAATTGTTCCTTTTTGAATGATGGAGATACCCCTTGGGGAGTACCCATTCAAGGAGAATATTATGGGAAGACCTATTCAGAAAAAGTGGTTTGGTCCGGCAGTTACGCCCGGTAACCAAATTGTTGTAAACGGAGTTAGATGGGCAGATAACACTACCGCTACACTTGCTTATATTGTTAAGCAAACCGGTTCATCTGCTTACATTGTAAGCAACGGTACAACAAAGTCAGAAATTGTGTTTATGGTAAATGCAAATGGACTTGGAGCTTTATCACCCAGCCAGTGCTATATCACAGCAACACCATTCGGTGGAACACCATTACCATGCAAGACAATTGCGCAATATAGGGTATCACTATTTACAGTGCCAAATACTGTTCCACGCACAACTGGTGATCCGGCTGTAGCCGCTGCTAATGATTACAGATGGTCATTGATTCCTGCTGTTGCACCAGGTCAATGTGATCTAAATCTAGCGTAAGAAATTATGTTAAGTAAAAAGGGCTCTTAGGAGCCCTTTTTTTGTAGCCAACCTTCTTCACAATAAAGATAATGCATATACCATATCCAACTTAGAGGTATTGCATACAATGCCCACACAGCCTTTCTAGCGCCGCGCACCTTCTTAGATCTTAATATAGCAACAAATGGATAAAACCAAATTGCTAATATTAGGAATAGTGCCATAAACATATATAAGAGAAAATCCATCTACGTATCTTTCATAACTTTTCTAATAACAAACTCATCACACTTGCTATAAGATTTTAATTTCTTCTCAAGCCGAATCATAAAATCGAATTCCGCCTCGGGAGAATACCAGACTGAATAATCTGTCATCTTTTCTACGATGCCTTTTAGCACAAAGGCCAGAGCATCCTCTCCATGCTCAAATACCAATACAACATTCTTGCCATCGATATAGTCAAGTGTATAGTCCCTGAAACCATAGCTCCTAAGGTAGGATTCAAGACGAGAACTATCCCTAATTCTCACCTTTATCTCACGAAGTGGTACTGTTGTTTCCATTTTGTAGTTTTGATCCCGCTAGTAGGAATCGAACCTACGTCTAAGGTTTAGGAAACCCCTATACTTTCCACTGTACTATAGCGAGTTATTTCTTTTCAACTTTTTCCAATCGATCGTAATAATCTGGAAATTCGTTCAGATGATCAAGTGCAATTTCTCTTGCTACGGCAAGATCATCTATATGCTCAAGTTCTACCTTGATACCTTTTGAGAGTTGAATCATTAATCTCTTGTAGGAAACATTGTGCTTCTTTCGAATCTCATCGAAAGAAGGTGTAGGTTTACCTAATAGATCAATTTCATCAAATCTCATGTTATCCTTGGCGGATGACTGAGGTCTCGATCCCCATGCGATTCATCATCACACGACCTGTTTTCGAGGCAGGCTTGCTCGCCCGAGCAATTAATCATCCAGTATGCTATTTATCTACGTTCATCGTAATCATGGTCGCGATCATAATCACTTTCGCGCTCCCATTTTCTACGCTTATCGTATTGCTTCTCATCTTTCTTGAATTTACGCGGACCTTTGTGGTCTTCGTATTCTTCGTCATCGTAATCGAAGTCTTCTTCGTCGTACGTTGATCTTCTCGGCATAACCTTTCCTATTAGTTTTTAGCTAATTCCTGTTTAAGTCCATTAAATCCGCCAGGCAAATATGTTCCGTCTAGAAAAATTTGTGGAACAGTACGTGGTCTGGCACCCATTCTCTCTGTCAAACTTTGTAAATTCTCTTTATTTCCAACATCAACATAATTATATTGAATAGCATTATCCTCACAAAGAGAAACTGCCATCTTGCAATATCCGCATGTTTGTGTTCCATAAATCTCAACCTGCATAGTAATATCTCCTCATATAGGGTATTACTTATCACGGTTTATACCGTGTCAAAACTATACAGATATTGTCTAAAATTGTCAATCAATAATAGACATGAATTCTAATGTGCCATCTGGATATTCAAAAATTCCAATTGCTTCAACTTTCTTTCCCGGAAATGGATTACGAACAGGAAATTCCTCAACCTTCATCACAAGAACATTCTTCCTGTAGGTCTCAGTAATCTTAATAATTGTTCCTTTGAAGCCGTTGAAACTCAATCTGCTTCCTTCAGTGAAATACGATGCCATAATATCTTCTTAGTTGGTGCGCCTAACAGGAATCGAACCTGTATCTAATACTTCGGAAATACTTATTCTGTCCATTGAACTATAGGTGCGTGTGGTGCTGGTTGACAGAATCGAACTGTCGTCATTGCGTTACGAGGGCAATGTAATGCCACTATACTAAACCAGCTTCTTTTGACTTGCTGCTATCATCCTTGCTGCAATGTCCTGGGCGATTTCATCTGATGTTTTACCGCCACGTTTATTTAGTTGTTTCAACTGATCTTTAATCCATTGCGGAAAATGAGATCCTGTTAAATTATCTATATCCTTATCAGAATAATTCGAAATATTATCTAATACTGCCTGTAATTCAGGCTTCTTCTTCATCTTTTTGAAAAAGGTATCTTTATTAAGATAGCTTCTCATTTGGAATAGGTCCATTATAATTAGGTGAACTTTTTCTACCTGCTATATCACTAAAACACCAACATATAGGTGTTCTACAGATCACGGGAGGATTTGGGAATGTAAATCCATTATAAATATCACCTACGATTTGTTTCTGATCACAACTTGTATTATACGCCTTACCATCGCTACCAATTACAAGATACTGTTCCGGAATATGACATTTCCATCCTGTAAAATTAGTTTGACCTTGAACAAATAATTCAGTTGCGCTTGTATTATATATTACTTCGTTATTTCTATTATATATTTTTATCAATGTTGAGCCACTATGTGGTGGATAAGATGCATCTGCTAACCAATTAATTTGTTCCGGAGTATACTGTATTACTGATCCTTCACAACCATTACCAAATGATTTCAATAATTGTTTTGCTGTCACTGGAATACCTGCTTCAACAACCATATTATATACAGAAACACATTCATCCCATTTCCAAGGTAACATAATTACATTAACCCTGCCACCCCTTTTATGTGTCTTAAATACCAATTCGGCTACTTTAAAAAATCTATCAAATTGTGCAAATTCATTATGGTATGATAAAATCACTAAATCTAGATTCGAAATTATTCGTTCCCAAAATGCATATGGCCTTGATGCATTTGTCACAACACCAGCTACAACATGATCTGGTTTTTCTAAAACTATCTTTTCAAAATCAGGATGAAATGTTGGTTCTCCACCAGAAAATATCACCAATACGGGTGGTAATTTTTTAAGTGTATCTTGTATAATTTGAGTACTCTGATAAGGATTTGATCCTGAATTAAATCCCGGAGAGCAATAACTACACTTATAGGTACAAAAATTACCTAATTCCCAATATACAAGGTCTCGCACAGGAAAGGCATGTCTAAGGTAAGCAACATCACCATCTAATAGATTTATCTTTCTCATCTACTATTTAGTATGTATGCTTTCTTGTATCAAATTCAAACAGATAGGCCTTTCCATTTCCGTATCCGTTTGGTCTAAATTGTGTAGTTCCTATACAGTCTGTATCTCTGTAGAAATATAATTTATCCTTATACAGAAATGCCATCATAAGAAAATCAAGACCAAGCACCTGAGTTGCTAATTTATAATCCTCATACTTATCATCAACTGTGAAACAATCTTTACCTTTTACCGTATATATCGAATTTTTATATTTTGCATCTATAGCAAATTTTCCCTTATTAGGATTCTTATTATAAACTGCAAAATCTGGAAGAACTAATTCTCCCTCTGTACCGGTAAGTCGTGGACCTTTATTATCTGGATGGGCTTGCTTTCTCATATCTTGAACAAAACTATTGTTAAGTTTAAGATATGCTAGGACTGCTTCCTCTGCTATTTCTCCGAGAGTTAATGCTGCCTGAAATTCAGCCTCTGATGACATCTCGTGCTTTCATTAAGACTTTACCAAGTAAATTCTTACCTTGCCATGTGGCCTGATTGAGGGCACGCGGATCATCTGCCGAAAGACCAATACCCCAAACCTTGTCAGTTGGACTAGCTTCAACAAGAATTGTATCGCCCGTATCAAGCATGGTCCGGAGACAATATGTATCCTGGGTGAACTTTGAAACTAATCCAGGTACCATTATATTTTCACATTCTGCCATCCATGTTGGATCATCATAACCACGAACTTGGCGGCCGAGGAACTTCTGCTTACGTGGATGTGCTTGTTCCATAATCATCTCAGCCACATCAAAATCTTTGAATAGGCGAGCTTTCTGATACATCATATATTGCTCACTGCAATTATATTGTATATTGTGATGAATGAAAGGACTCATATACCAGTTAGAGAACGGGCTCTTCGATTCATAGAAGAATGTGAAATTATGTGTCATGTGTTGCTTTCGTTAATGGTCCCCCGTGAAGGATTCGAACCCTCCGAACCAAGTTTAGAAGACTCGGTGCCAGTCCACTGGACGGGAGATGTATATGGTACCTGCTAGAGGAATCGGACCTCTGTATCGACAATGTCAATGTCGTGTTCTACCATTGAACTAAGCGGGTTTATTGTATCTTATTTATGTTATATGTATCTCTTATACGATTGTGAAAGAATTCACCCTTTGAAGGTGACTTAATCCATTGCTCAAATGTACCACGTGTAATGCCTGGAATTGAATATGCCGAACCATCTGATAATCTCATTGTCAACACCTTATTAGGGCGATTATACATGAGATTAACAATCCATGTAGACTCTACTGGTTTCTCGTTTAATATCTCCGATGCTTTCATTCCTTACATATTCAACAAACTTATATCTATAAGTTTCATTGCTCCCATCAATTATACTATTTATCTTCCAAATAGTCAAGTCAATTTCGGGGAAGAAAACATCTGCTTCTGCTTCTGCATCTATATGTGTTATTACTAATTTATCGGCAAGATTAATTGTCTGTCTATAAACTGATGCGCCGCCTATTACAACCAATTCAGGATAGCAATGTTCAATAGATAATATATCTTCTATACTATGTGCTGGAATAGCTAGACCAGCAGCACCTTTAGATGATAATACAATACATTTTCTACCCGGTAAAGGTTTTCCAATAGATGCTAGTGTATTACTGCCCATGATAATCACCTTGCCCATTGTATAGGACTTAAAGTGTTTCATATCTTCTGGAATAGTCCACAGAAGTTTGTTTCCTAGGCCGAGTTCGTTGTTTCGACCTATCGCAGCAATCAGGGTAATCACTTCAAGTCAGCTATATCTTCGCAGATTGCTCTCAATTGTGTAAGTGGAGTCTTTAATTCACTCAACTTATTTTTCATCATCTTTGTCATTTCTACAGTGGCATCCATAGGATCTAATGTGTTATGTAATACATCACATTGCATCTGCAAAAGTCTTAAATTATTTCTAATACCAACCGGAGCCTTAAGAATTTCCTGTGTTAAAACTTCTGTTCGTTTACGTTCATATTCTGAAGGATTCGCTTCATATAACTTAACCCATTCATCAAAATCGAAATTGGCCATAGCTACTCCTAATTAAACAAGTATACGACCAGAACTGTAAATAGTCAATCATAAATCAAATGTAATTTGCCTAAGTTCTCTAGGACAACTGGAATCTTCGTCTACCGCATCACGCATATGAACATTAAACCAATTATTAAATATTATGATGTCACCATTTTCCCAATTATGCTTATATAAAGTATCTTTCTTATTTTCTAATAAATTATACATTTTCTCAACAAAATCCACTGATTCGGTAAAAGTTAATATGCAACTATCTATTTCTATATGATGTATCCATCCGCCCGCACCCTCTGGTCCGCAACCGTTTAATCGTGGACTGACTTTTCCTGTCTTAGGATTAGTCTTTAAAAAAGGAAATCTTATCTGTACCGGATCTGTTTTTAATATATCATGCATAATAACTTCTACACTATTATATGTAGTTTTCTCTTCTTCTGTACATTGTTCCCAGGCATATTCTAGATTTAACCAAGTAGTTGAGCCAGTATCATTATTAGGTGTATTGGCCATGTATATACCCCTACACGGGTATTCTACTTCTTGTGGAAGAGGTATATCTGCATGATAACCTAATATATTATTTCCCCATGGAGTATTATTACTGCGTAAATGAGAAACTATCATATCTTCGGGTTTCTTATTTCCAAATAAACGACTATATCTATCTTGTGGATAAAGAATCTTGAACTTATCACAATTCCAGGGTTTACCAAATTTTCTAATTAAATTAAAAAATTCACTATCCGATAAAAGAGAAGATGAAATATCCTTAATTACTAGAAGATTTTGGGAATAGAATAAAGGTTTCCAGAAAGTTTCTGCATCAAATGACATTAATTCGTCATATGACACATAAATTTTGGAACCCCAGGTATCAAAAATATTATCTATTTGCATATAGATATATTTATTAAATCTGGCGGAAGCGGGCGGAGTCGAACCCCCAAGGCGCTATTAACACTCAGCTGTTTTCAAGACAGGTACCGTCGCCAATCGGTTTGCGCTTCCGTTATTCTTTATGGGTATATTGTTTCTACAGAGATGATACCATGCGCAGAATAATATGCGGTATGTATTACCCAATCTGGTTGTGTCACCTTTGCGGCTAACCATGCATCACCATTTATCTGTGTATCAAATATAATAAAGTTTTCAAACATATCTGCTGTGATAGAATGGCCTGTTGTATCTAGATAGCCTGGCGATGCTTTATCCCATGCTACTATATTAGACAATGTTGTTACTGCGGAACCACCACTCTGACTATACCAAACTTCTGCCGATGGCTTGGTAGAAACTGTCTTAATTACATATGCCATATTAATTCCTATATAATGGTAGGAGCACAAGGAATCGAACCTTGGACGTGCGCCAATCGAGCGCCAATTGCCGGGGTATAAGGCCGGAGTTTTACCACTAAACTATGCTCCCAAATTCTTACGCTGCAGGTGGTGTCTTCGTAACCGCTGACTTAATCTTACCCCAAACCATCATCCAGAATGGTGAAAATGCTGCGCCAACTGCAATACCGATTGCTACACTAATTAGATCCATAATATTTCTCCTTGCACAACAATGTGCTAGAAATGTATTTATCTCTTATGACTTGGAGCGGGATAGGAGAATCGAACTCCTTTGACTAGCTTGGAAGGCTAGGACACAACCAATATGCCAATCCCGCAATAATCCTAATATTATCGATGATACTCAGCTTTTCCGTATTTCGAAATACTCTTCATATGTTCGCGGTCGGCTTGTGCTAAAGCAATTTCACTAGCCTGCCTAATCAAAAATCTGCCGAGCAAGTCTAATTGTGTCGGTGACAAAAACATTTCACTACAACCACGAACTTCTTCCGGTATGTAATAACGTGTAAATTTCACATATGCATCTTTTGTATATTCATCACTCTCACGAATGGTGACTTCAGTTGCAAAAGACTCATTTGAATCAATTCTAAGTGTTGACATTATGTTTCCTAGTTATTTTTGGTGCCCTTTGAGAGAATCGAACTCCCGATATCCTCATTACAAGTGAGGCGCATTACCACTCTGCTAAAAGGGCATTTGTTTATTTAGTAGTCTATTATAACAAGTTACCTAAGATAGATCAACGAGATTTCTTTACCGGAACATATTTTTGATATGCTGCAATCCAGTCTGTAGCAACATCGTGCTGGGCATCGGCCAACGTTACCTGACCAGCACATACCAATGTCTTAAGACGTGTTTCAATTACATCTTTCTTATGAGCACCCCAGGTACCATTCCATAATTGTGGCCAGAGATTCTGCGGATTTGTTGGATTACCGCCTAATTCTAGGCTAATTAAGTGATCCTCTTCATAGTCACTTGCCTTGCCCGGCAGACCTAATGCTACCATTTGATTTCTCTTTAATTTGTTGGTATAACTTGCTGGTGGGCGGATAGTTTTTGTCCAGCCATCCTTACAAATTGTGTCCTTTATATTTTCTTGAGTTACATTAGGATTTATTACACCCGGTGTAAGTTTCGGATCCGGAAGATCACCAGCGAATGCCGATACACCTGTTAATATTAATGTGGCTAGTAAAAATCTCTTCATATTATTTCCCAAAATAAAAGTATATTTATCAATATATCTATTTGTCGTATTAAATGCAGATATACACCTAACACTCTATAAATAGCTGATAACCCTCCTGAAAGACTACAGCTATGAAAAAACCAATAGTATTGTTTATACTAAAACGACGTGAAGATTACGACCTTGAAAAACATAATTCCAAAGGTCTAAGTACAGGTCTCTTTAATTCTGCCTCATTCATGTCTGATATGCTTATAGAGCATGGTGTTGATGCACGGCTAGAAGTTGCTATAGATAACAATTGTATAGATAAATTTGTAACAGAACATAAACCAACTCATGTGATAATTGAAGCGTTATGGGTAGTACCTAGTAAATTTACCGTTCTAACAAAATTACATCCAGGTGTTAAGTGGATTATTCGTCTTCATTCAGAGATGCCTTTCCTTGCCGGCGAGGGGATGGCATTAGATTGGCTAGGTGATTATGCATGTTATTCAAATATTTTCATTGGTGTAAATGCACCTAGAATGTTAGAAGAAGTTCGTACCTATTTACAAATTAAAGAACAATGGACACACGAACAAGTTCATGAAAAGATATTTTATCTACCTAATTATTATCCGCAAAAATATGAGGTAAAAGAATATCAGGTAAATAAGAAACACATTAATATTGGATGTTTTGGCGCTGTTCGTCCATTAAAAAATCATGTTGTTCAGGCAATCGCTGCTATAAGATTTGCCGAATCCCTTGATAAAGAATTACATTTTCATATCAATGTGGGTCGTGTGGAAATGAAGGGGGAGCCGGTTATGAATAATCTTCGTTCTTTATTTCAACAACTATATGATCGTGGACATCGTCTCATTTCTAATGAATGGACTCCGAGGGATGAATTCTTAAAATTGTGTGGGAAAATGGATATTGGATTACAGGTCTCATTTAGTGAAACATTTAATATCGTCGGCGCTGATATAATTAGTCAAGGCGTGCCGTTGGTAGGTTCTATGGAAATTCCTTGGCTAGACGAAACTTATTCTGCAAGAGCTCAATATTGTGATGAAATTTATAGTGCATTATTACTTACTCATTATTCACCACAACATAATGTTGAATCAAATCAGAGAAAATTAACCGAATATACAGATCATACACGCGATGTATGGCTAAAATATTTTAGAAAGGAAGAGCATCATGGACGATAAGAAAGAAAAATTTACAACAAGAATGTTTCACTATATAGGTGGACAATTTCAAATGATTGAAAGAGAATTTGATAGGTTAGAAGATGCTATCGAAGCCGGAATTGCAGCAGCATGTCATAGTTGGAAAGTATATGATCAGGACGGTCAATGCCATCATGATAATCATCACCACCACGATAACGGACCCTATTGTTAAAATATCTAATCGTGAAAAAGGGCCCTTAGGGCCCTTTTTGTTTGATTGGAGCGGGTTAAGAGGTTCGAACTCTCGACAATCACCTTGGCAAGGTGGCGCTCTACCAACTGAGCTAAACCCGCACTAATTTTTAGTTTGGACCAGACTTCTCTTTTACGGCCTTGCAATCTGCTGTGGATGGATCAGCTTTGCACTTTGCAACAAAAGCCTTAAATGCTTGTTGTTCTGGTGAATTGTTAAATTGATCACATGCTGCGAGTCCGCCAACTGCCAACAATACTGACAATGCGAGTAATACCTTCTTCATATCAAAATCTCCTATAGTATTCTATAATAAATTTATAGACATACAAATATTTATCATCTAAGTCAAACAGAAAGGGCAGAATTTGCCCTTTCTGTATTACGATTCCTCAGAAATCGTAACGCTCGACCATCACGGTCTTCAACATGATGCTGATCGGTGTCATTTCTTCACCACCCAACACTGACTTAACAATGCTTGGCGAGAAGCCAGATACCAATGCTGCACCGACCTTGTTATAGGTCACAGGGCTGTTTCCGGCGCGACCGTTCAAGTTCCAGAACACGATCTGTGGTACCTTGTACCCTGCAGCAGCGTATTCCTGCTCGATGAATTCCATTGCGCTTACGCTAACAGCAGAACCACCCGAACCCCAACGACCCTTGCTTCCAGACGAACCTGTTGTTACGCAGGTATCGAATTCCAT
>Ga0209048_10002189_pt1 | contig 19612 bp, 22 predicted proteins | sample FrelakmetCRP12CR_FD_187146 | JGI IMG/M metagenome (GOLD analysis project Ga0209048, IMG submission 187146) | Freshwater lake sediment microbial communities from the University of Notre Dame, USA, for methane emissions studies - CRP12 CR (SPAdes)... | ecosystem: Environmental > Aquatic >... | reverse complement strand
GCGCGGCGCGGCCACCATGTTGGCGTCGACCTCCAGCCCGATGCCCTCGAGGAAGTTGACGAGGCCGATGCGCTCGATCATCTCGCCGGTGCGCTCGTGTTCGAGCGCGTTCTCGGCGAAGAAGTCGATCACCTTCTGGCCCAGGTCGACGAGCGCCTCGTAGTCTTCTTCGGTCTTCAACGGCATGAAAGGCTTGACGACGGTGCCCATCAGGTCGCCGATCTTCAACGTGCGCTTGCCGCCGATCAGCACCGTGGCGCCGGTATCGGTGCCGTGCGCGAGCGCACCGGTCATCACGTTGATGCAGTGCATGCAGCGAACGCAGTTGCCGTTGTCGATCTCCAGGCACTGCGTGTCGTTGATCGCCACGCTGGAGATCTTCGGCCCGGTGGCCACGTCCTTGGCCTCCCTGAGCATGATGGTCTTCGTCGGGCAGCGGCTGATCACGTCGTTGACGAGTTCGGTCATGCCGTGCTTGGCGACCCACTTGCGCGCCAGTGTCTCGTCGGTGCGGATGTTGTCGCGCCAGGTGCCGATCACGGCCATGTCGGCGCGCTGGATCGAGTTCATGCAGTCGTTCGGGCAGCCCGAGAACTTGAACTTGAACTTGTAGGGCAAGGCCGGGCGGTGGATGTCGTCGACGAAGGTATTGAGGACCTGCCGGTGCGCGCGGGCTTCGTCGTAGCATGACTGCTCGCAGCGCGCCGCACCGACGCAGGACATCGAGGTGCGCACCGCCGGACCGGCGCCGCCGAGGTCGAAGCCCAGTTCGTTGATGGCGTCGAAGGCGTCCTGCACCTTGGCGGAGGTGGCACCCTGGAACATGATGTCGCCCGACTGGCCATGGAACGCGATCAGCCCCGAGCCGTGCTCTTCCCAGATGTCGCACATCTTGCGCAACACCTCCGTGTTGTAGTGCATCCCCGCCGGCGGCTGCACGCGCAGCGTGTGGAATTCGGAGGACAAGGGGAACTGGCTGGCCACCTCGGAGAAGCGCGGGATCACGCCGCCGCCATAGCCGAAGACGCCGACCGTGCCGCCCTTCCAATAGCCCTTGCGCGTCTTGTAGGAATGCTCGAGCTGACCCATCAGGTCAACCATGTAGTCCTTGTCGTTGGCCAAGCGCTTCAATCCGGTGACGAAGCTGGGCCAGGGGCCGCTCTCGAGCTGGTCGAGCATGGGCGTGTCGAAGGGCTTCTTGGCCATGACCTGGTCTCCTGTCGGGTGGCGCCGCGCCTTCTGCGGAGCATCACGCAGTCGGCGTTTCGAATGCCGCGAATCTTCGGGCTGCGGCCCGGCATGCGCTATCACTCCGGTGGGGGTAGGCACCCTACCCATTTGGGGTAGACCTCGCTCCCCCGTCCCGGCTATAGACCCCGGGGTCGGCTGCCGCGCTCAATAGCGCACCCGTCAACGCATCTTCGCGCTGAGCACCGAACCCTCCATGAACAGGATCACGCCCTTGCTCAAGCTGCACGCGCCGCTGGGCGCCCAGGAGATCGAGCTGCAGCAGGTCGACCTGGAGAGCGGCGGCATGAGCCTGCTGCGCACCCGCATCCGCGAGCACAGCCGCTTCACCGTTTTCGACATCGACCCGTTGACCGCCGCGTCGTGGGGCGAGGCCTTGCTGAAGTGGGCGCGGGCGCAGCGTCCGGAATGATGGATCCGACCGAAATTGCCGAGCCGGCCGTCGACGTGGCCTTCGCCCTCGAAGGCCGCAGCCTGCCGCGCGACCACGCACGGGCTTTGGCCGAGGCCCTGGCGGCTCACCTGCCATGGCTGGCAGGCCATCCGACGGCGGGCGTCCACCCGGTCAAACTGGTACCGGGCAGCGAGCCCGTCGCCTGGCTGTCGCAGCGTGCCCGCCTGCTGCTGCGAGTACCGCAATCGTGCGAAGCGGCGCTGGCGAGCTTGGCCGGGCACACGCTCGCTGTCGGCGACAGCCCGTTGCGCCTGGGTAGGCCGAAATCCCGCCCGCTGCTGCCGCACGGCACCCTGTACTCGTATTTCGTCGCCGCCGAAAGCGACGACGAGGCCGCGTTCATGCGTGGCGTCGACGCCGAGCTGGCGGCGCTGGGCGTCGACTGCCACAAGGTATGCGGCAAGCGCCAGGAAAGAGGCATCGCGCCGACGACCTTGCTCGGTTTCAGCCTGATGCTGCACCAGCTGAGCGCCGCCGATTCGCTAACCGTGCAACGCCTTGGCCTGGGCCCGCATCGCGGCCTGGGCTGCGGCCTTTTCGTTCCGCACAGATCGGCGGCCGCGGTCGGCAGCTGACTGACGGAGCGCGTGGCGAACATCCCCCAACCGGAGGCCTGTGAATGAGCTACACCGTGAACGGCGAAGAGCGCGAAGCCGACAAGGAGGGCTTCCTGCTGGAGCCCGATTTCAGTGACGAAATCGTGCATGTCATAGCCGCGGCCGAGGGCATAGCGCTGAGCGATGCGCATTGGGAGGTCATCAACTTCCAGCGCGAGCAATACCGCGAGCACGGCCACACGCCGAACTTTCGCAACATGCTCAAGGGCATGGCGCAGATCCGGCCCGAGGTCGACAGCAAGTACCTCTACGACCTGTTTCCGATGGGACCGGCCAAGCAGGCGGCCAAGGTCGCCGGCCTGCCGCAACCGCTGGGCAAGGGCGGCTACTGACGCCAACCGCGGATCGCTCATGCGCATCAAGAGCCAGTGGTTCAAGACCGACACGCCGAAGACGCCGCAAGAGGCCGCCGGCGCGATGGCCTTCATCGTCTGGCGCGTGGCGCACAACGCCTTGACGCAGATGCGCGGCGCGCGCTTCGACATCGACATCGGGCCGCAGTACTTCGCCTTCATGCGCGAGTGGCTGGTGTTCCTGGTCCAGGTGGTGGACCGCATGGCCCACGAACGCATGGGAGCCGACGAGCGGGTCGCCTTCACGACCGCGCTGGTGCGTCGCGTGGCCGACCACCTGGCCGAGAACGAGAACACTCTGCTGGGCGTGCCTCCTCCCGGGGAGGAAAGCCATCAGGGCCGCTTCATCGACCTGTTCAACCTTCTCTCGACGCACTACGCCGAGTTCGGTCATGGCGCCGACGGCCCCGATTTCGCATTCATGCGTTACCTCGGGCATCGCATCGAGGCGCTGATGCCGAAGAAGGACCAGTACTGGGTGGTCGACCAGGTAATGGCTATCGAAGCGCCCGAGGCCGTGCAGATGCTTCAGCGCAGTCTGCAGGGCGTGTTGTCCAACGAGCCGCGCGCGCCACGACGCGCGGGTGTGAGTGGAGACTAGGGTGAGGCATCCCCAGCCCCACTGTGCTTGGCGATCTGCCTGCCACGCCGTGAGGGGCCATCGGCGAGCGCAGCCGGAAGCGGTGGGGGCAATGAGATGACTGCCGCGTCCCTCGGGCATTCCTGCAGCGTCGCGGCGAGCGCCAACAGCATTTTCGACCTCGCCGACGAGGCGGCCTACCGGCGCTGGCGCGACATCAAGCTGCAACGGCAGCCGCGCGAGATCGACGACCTGATGGTCGATGTGCACGACCCGCGTCACCTCAGCGCAGCCGAGCGGCGCGCCATCCTGCAGCGCTGCCAGAACGCCAACATGGCCATCTACCGCAGCCCGTCGACGGCGGCCGACAAGGAATTGCCGCGCCGGCTCGGCGCGCAGCTCGGGCTGCAGCGACTCGACGCCAACTGGCTGGCCGACGAAGACGGCATCTCGCGGATCACCGTTGGCAGCAGCAGCACCGAGAACGGCTCCGCCGGCGCGGCCTATATCCCCTACACCGACCGCGCGATCAAGTGGCACACCGACGGCTACTACCACCCGCGGGAGCGACGCATCCAGTCGATGATCCTGCATTGCGTCAACGCGGCGGTCGAGGGTGGCCGCAACGCGCTGATGGACCACGAGATGGCCTACATCGCGCTGCGCGACGCCAACCCCCGCTGGGTGCGCGCGCTGATGGCCGACGACGCGATGACCATTCCCGCGCGCATGGGCGAGGCCGGCGTAGTCCGCGCGGCGCAGAGCGGCCCGGTGTTCTCGGTCGATCCTGGCAGTGGCGCGCTGCACATGCGTTACACCGCACGCACGCGCAGCGTGGAGTGGAAGGCGGATGCCTGCACCCGGGACGCCGTCGCCTTCCTGCAGGAACTGCTGGCCAGTGATGTGCCGTACCGATTCCATGTGCAGCTGCGACCCGGCATGGGCTTGGTCGGCCACAACGTGCTACACGATCGCAGCGCGTTCCTTGATGACCCGCTGCAGCCGCGCCTGCTGTTCCGGGCGCGCTACCTCGACCGCATCGCGGTGCCGTCCGATGCACCGGGTTGAAGCCCCGCCATGTCGCACTTGCTGACCATTTGGCGGGCCGCCCAGCTGGTGGGCGTGGCGCGTGGCGTGCTGCAGCAGCAGGTGCGCGACGGGCGGCTCAGCCTCAGCGAAGGGCTGGTGTCGACCGAGGCCCTGCTCGAGCTGTACCCGCAGGCCCGGCTCGAGGAACATGGCCTGCTCGAGCGCGTGGCCCATATCCGCGACGAGGCCTTTGGCCGCCGGGTGCGCGAGCGGCTGTTGCCGAGCCAGGAGGTGCTGGCGCAAAGGCTGTTCCGCCAAAGCCAGGACCTGGCCGATGCGCAGCGGCACCTGCAGCGCTACCACAGCCTGGTCGTATTGGTCCAGCAGCGCCTTCGCGAGCTCGGCGAGCAGCGTCGCGACGGCGCGGCATTGCGTGCGCTGGAGGACGAGGTGACGCAAGGACTGGCCCGCGCACTCGCCACCGAACCCGTGGACCTTCTGGAAGTGATGGACAGTATGTTGAAAGTCATGTCGGCACAGGTCACCGTGCGCCCGAGCGGCCACGAATTCACGGTCGAGGGCCACGCCACGCTGCTGCAAGCCGGCCTGCACGCCGGGCTGATGCTCAACTACGGTTGCGGCAACGGCGCCTGCGGCATGTGCAAGGTGCGCGTGATCTCGGGCGAGGTGGCCAAGACGCGACACTTCGACTACCCGCTGTCCGAGGCCGAGAAGCGCCAGGGCTACACGCTCGCCTGCGCCCATACCGCGGCAAGCAGCGAGCTGACGCTGGAGCTGCTGGAAGCCAGCGGCCCCCAGGATATCCCGCAGCAGCAGATCGTCAGCCAGGTGCGGGCGATCACCGAGCTGGCGCCCGACACCCGCCTGCTGCACCTGCAGACACCGCGCAGCCACCGCCTGCGCTTCCTGGCCGGGCAGTCGGTGACGCTCGGGCTGGCCACCGGCGGTGACGACCTGCACGCCACGCACCCGGTGGCCAGTTGCCCCTGCGACGACCGCAACCTGCTGTTCTTCATCGGACGCGATGACGACGACGCATTCGCGCAGCGCCTATTCACGGGCCGCCTCAAGGCCGGCGACGCGGTCACGGTGTGGGGGCCGATCGGCAACTTCGTGCTGGCCGAAGGGTCGCGTCCGCTCGTCTTTGCCGCCTGCGACACCGGCTTCGCACCGATCAAGAGCCTGATCGAGCACGCACTGGCGCTCGATGCGGCACCATCGTTATCGCTGTTCTGGCTGGCCACGCGCGGCGATGGCCATTTCATGGCGAACCAGTGCCGTGCATGGTCCGAGGCCCTGGACACCTTCGAGGCGGCGCTGTCCGTTCATGCCGATGCAGCGACGGGCGCGCACCAGATCGCCCGCGCCATGCGGGCCGACCTGTTCGACATCGAGTGCGACTTCTACCTCGCCGGACCGCAGGCCTTCGTCGCCGCGCTGGGCTGCGACCTGCGTGCCGCGGGCGTGCCGCAGCCGCAGATCTTCACCGAGGTGCTTTGAGTGGGCGAGCGAGCTATGGCATCCGATCGCCATGCGCCAGCAGCCGGTCCTGCGCAGGGCCCGGACGAGCCGATGGCCGCTGCCTGTGGCGGGGGCGAATCCTTCGCCCTGCAAGTGCTCGGCCACAGCATGACGCCCGAGTTCGCCGAGGGCGACATCATCATCGTCGAGCCTGAAGGCCTGGCCCGCGAAGGCTCCTATGTGCTGGCCAGGCACGCCGACGAGTGGACCTTTCGCCAGCTGTGTCGCGTCGACGACCGCTGGGTCCTGCACGCGCTGAACCCGGCCTTTGCCGATGTGGCGCTCGACGATCTGTCGGCGGTGCACGGGGTGATCATCCAGAAAGCCTTGCCCGGGCGCCGGCGCGCATCCAAACGCTACATCTGACGAGGGCCCCATGCCTTACCACCTCTACCGCGTGGGGCCCTTCGCGCTGCTCGAGAAGCTGGCCGAATTCGACGACTTCAAGACGGCCTCCGCGCAAGCCAAGACCTTGCGCGCCGAGCCCGGCAACTCGCCGCAGAGCCGGATCAAGGTGATGTTCGCCGCCACGGAGCAAGAGGCCGAAGCGCTGTTGTCCCAGGTGCGCGAAGCGGGGCCGGCAGGTGACGACTGAGCGTGCCGGCGCGGCGCCGGCCGGCATGTCCGGTCTGGTCGAGGCCGTGCAGACCAACTGTCACGTGGCCGACGCCCGCAGCGCCGCGGATCTCACGCTGTGCATCTACCTGCTGCAGATGCGCGAGTTCTTCCGCTGGGAGCATGGCATCGCCGCACTGCAGCCTCTGCGGCACGACGATGTGTCGCTCTGGCTGGCGGAGCGCGAAGCCTTGTGGGCGTCGCTGGAGGGGCGCGAATTCTCCGCGGTTCCGGTGGCCGGGCGCAGCTTCGACCCCTTCGACGCAGCCGCGATCAACGCGCGACTGCGCCCCATCGGGCTGGTCTACGGTGCCGGCCTGGTGGCGGCGGGGCGCGCCAGCTTCTTTCTCGGCCAGCTCGAGCGTGTCGAGCGGCGTGGCGATCTCGAACTGGTGGTCAGCGGCACGGAACATGCCCGCGGCCTGGCGGCACCACCGGCGGCGCTGCAAGGCTCGACCGTGCTGCTGCGCCAGCAGGCCCTGAGGCGCTGGTTGTGGGAAAAGTACGAAGCCTGGACCCTGAAGCGACAGGCAGGCGCGTTCAAGGCGGCGCTCGACGCACACGGCTTTGCACGTGATGGCGTGCAGGCGCTGGAGCGCATGGCCGAGCTCGAGAGCGAAACGCTGGTCTTGCATGAGATGGGGGAGTTCGAAGCGGGCCGGCGGCTCGGGCCCGACTGGCAGGCCCTGCGCGGCACGCTGGCCTCGCGCCGCACGGATCTCTATGTGCGTGGCGCACGTGACCATCTGGCCGATTGCCTGGTCACGCTGCCGACGCTGCTGCAGCGCGAGCGCAGCGCCTCGCTGCACTTCTGGTTCGCCAACCTGGAGGGGGTGCGAGCGCTCCTGTTTCCGCGCCTATGGCCGGCCTATGCCGCCTGGTGCGCGGGCGACCAGGGCGCCGCGCTGCATGCGGCAGTCGCGGCCGGTTCAGCGCATTGGGGCAGCGCCTGCGACGAACTGCTGGCACTGCACCGCACGCAGGGCGCCAAGGCGCCATCGCTCATCGACGATCGTGCCCAGTCGCCTGGCTGGGTGCTGCAGTGAAGCGCCGCGGGTTCAGCCTTCCAGGCCTTCGTGCCAGGCAACGAGCCGCAGGGTGGCAACCGCACCGGTGACGATGCCGGCAACGGCGATCACCGAGCCCAGCGCCAGCGTCGAAACACCCGAGATGCCCTGGCCCACGGTGCAGCCCATCGCTGTGACGCCGCCGAAGCCCATCAGCACGGCACCGGCGAGCTGGTTGCGCAGATCGTCGAGCGACGCGAAGCCTTCCCAGCGGAAGCTGCCGCTGGCCAGCGAGTAGACGAAGGACCCGGCCGCCACGCCGAGGACCGTGGCGATGCCCAGGCTGACGTGCAGCGACTTGTCGGTCCAAAGCATCAGCAACTCCAGGCCGTACGCGGTGGGCGCCACGAAGCTCATCGATTCGAGGGTGTGCGTGTTGGTCGCGAAGTACACCGTCTCCAGCGTCTCGGGGTTCTCGCCGTAGCCAAGATGACCGCTGAGGTACCAGCCCGCCACCACCAACAGGCCGAGGGTAGCCCCGCCGAAGATCTGCTTCGGATTGGCGCGAAAGCGCCTGTCGCCGAACACGATGGCCAGCAGCACTGCGCCCAGCGCGAGGGCCGTGGCCAGCAAGGCCGGGCCCGATGGCAGGCCGGTGAGCCGGGCCAGCAGCGAGGCCAGGCTCTGATCCTTCAGGCCGAACGCCGATAGGTCGAGCGCCACCGGGTCGAGCCAAGCCGCGCGCCACTGCCCGAACAAACCCTTGAGCGTCATGTAGGCCGCGATGGCGACGAACACCAGTACCACCAGCGAGCGCACGCTACCGCCGCCGAGGCGGATCAGGTTCTTGTTGACGCAGCCTCCGGCCAGCGTCATGCCGATGCCGAACAGCCCTCCGCCCAGCAGCAACGACAACCAGGGCAGGATGGGCCGCTGGTAGATCGTCTTCGTCAGATCGACGAGGCCGCTGTAGTGCAGCAGGTTGGCGCCGACGATCGCCACGGCGATGGCCAGCAGCCACATGCGCATGCGCCCCCAATGGCCCATGTTGACCACGTCGGACAGAGCGCCCATGGTGCAGAAGTTGGCTCTGCTGGCGACCACGCCGAAGACGAAGGCCAGCCCGAAGCCGCCCCAGACGACGAGGCTCGTCGGGTCGACCGCGTTGTTCACGGCAGGCTCCCGGCGGCGTGCGCCCGGCAGCCGCTGCGGCGCTTCATGATGGCCTCAGATGAAGAGGCAGACGTCGGTTTCGCCGGCAAACTTCAGAAAGGTGGCAGCGCCGCCGTACTCGATGCCGTCGATGAAGTCGCTCTTCTCGAAGTCGAACAGGTCCACCGTCATCTGGCAGGCGATGAACTTGACATCGGCCTCCTGGCACAGCGCGCGCAGCTCCTCGAGCGAGGCCACGCCCTTCTTCTTCATCTTCGCCTTCATCATCTTCGTGGCCATCGCCTCCATACCGGGAAGCACGGACACGAGGACAGGCATGGGCACTGGCATCGGCATGGCCGGGTTCGCCAACGGGCTGATCGCGATGCCGCTCAAATCCTTGCGCAGCAGTTGCAGGCCATAGAAGGTGAAGAAGATCTGAACTTCCCAGCCGAGCGCAGCGGCGGTCGAGGCCAGGATCAATGGCGGGTAGGCCATGTCCAGCGCGCCCTTGGTGGCGATGATTGCCATTTTCTTGGTGGCCATGCGTGCTCCGTCGGTTCTCGGGGTCGTCTCGCGGTCGATGCCTGGAAACGCTCAGGCCTTCCTCAGGAAGAAGACGTACTTCTTGTTCTCGGTGGTCTGTTCCAGCAACGGGTTGCCGGTCTGCTCGGCAAAAGCAGCCATGTCGGCCACCGAGCCGGGGTCGGTGGCCACCACGCGCAGCACTTGACCCGGTGTCATGTCGTTCAACGCCTTCTTCGTCTTCACGATGGGCAAGGGGCACGACAGGCCCGAGGCGTCGAATTCTTTGTCGAACTTCATGCGGGGAGTCTCCGTCGGTGATGTTGTCGGACTATGGCGCAGCACGCCGCGCGCGCCGTCATTGGCGTGCTGCATCGTCGAACCCGATTACCGGGCATTCCAGATGGGCCGTCAACTACCGCGATGGGTGGGAGTGTGGATAGCCCATATGGGTGATGCGGGCTTCGCGGGCCGAGGGCTGGCCGCAGCAGCGACGCATGGCACGCAGCGACACTTGACGAGCGCAGCGCGATCAACGCCGTCGTGCCTCCTTCGAGGCACTGCTCGTGTCGACAGTCACCGGATCTTTGCCAGAAGCGCCTGCACATCGACAAGCAAGGTATCGAGTTCGGTGTCCTTGCGCTTGTCCACACCCAGGCGCGACTGCATTTCCTGCTGCATGTAGCACACGGTCATGCGCACATAGGCGCTGTCCAGCGCCTTGCGAACCGCCGCCATCTGCCCGGCAACATCCCGGCAGGGCTCACCCTCGGAAATCATCCGCTGCACGCCCCGCAACTGACCCTCGGCCCGTTTGAGCCGGTTGAGCAGGTCGGTGCGATGAGCCTCGTTGGTCAGCAGGGTCATGTCGCCACTTTCGAGTTGAACCAACCCGGCGAACGACACCATCGACGCGCACGAATCGATGACTGTACATACCGGTACCTGTATGCTACATCATGCCCAAACTGGTGCGCGCTCGTACCGAGCCCCGAGCACCCGATCCGGACCGGCCGGCCGCACTGGTGCTCCTGGCCCGGCCGCCGCTCGGCATTCGAACCCGCGTTGCATTGGCCACGTACCGCTTGACCTTGCCTCGAGAAACATCATGACTGCTGACCCAGCGACCTTGCCCCTCGTCGTCGACGAGCTCGACGTACTCGCCGAGCTCGTACCGTTGGCGGCGCGGGACATCATCGAACTCGGGTGCGGTGCCGCGCAGCTGTCGCGCGCGCTGCTGGTTCGTCATCCCGACAGCCGCGTGACCGCTCTGGAAGTCGACCTACGGCAGCACGCCAAGAACATCGCCGCCGCGCAGGAAGGGCTGCGCTTCGTCGCTGGCGGCGCCGAGGCCATCCCGTTCCCGGACACAAGCTTCGATCTGGCGCTGATGCTCAAGTCATTGCACCACGTGCCGCCGGCCTTGCTCGCCCAGGCCCTGGGCGAGGCAGCCCGCGTGCTTCGGCCGGGCGGGCATATGTACGTCTCGGAGCCGGTCTACGGCGGCGCATTCAACGAGGTGATCCGCCTGTTCAACGACGAAGGTGTCGTGCGGGCGGCGGCACAGGCCGCGCTCGACGCGGCGCTGCGCTCAGGCGTCTGGGAGCAGGTCGCCGAACGGCGCTTCGAAATGCCCGTGCGCTTCAGCGACTTCGCCGACTTCGAGCGGCGCATGATGCGGCCGACCTATGCTGACCACCGCATCGACGAAGCCAAGCTCGCCGCGGTGCGCACCGCCTTCGAGCCGCACTGCGGCCCGGCCGGAGCGCGCTTCACCCGCCCGATGCACGTGCGCGTGCTACGGCGGCGCTGAAGCGCCAACACGCGGCGATGCGTCGCGAATCCACTGAATGGCGCGGGATGCTGCGACATGGCAAGGGCACGGCCGCCATCTCGCGGATCTGGATGCCCATGACGGTCAGTACGGTTGACTGCACGGCCCCGCGTCGAGTGCTGCGTGGGCGAACCCATCGGAGGCCCTTGTCCGGCACGCCTCTCTCCCTCCTCTCTTGGGTCGCGGCGCTGTCGATGTTGGCAAGCACTGGTGCGACCGCACAGGTGCAGAGTCCCAGTCTGCCCGCGCCGGCAGCCTTTGCATCGCCATCCGCCTCAGCCCCCGACGGGCAAGGTACGCACGCGTCGATCGCACCGCTGCTGAGCGGCTACGACGGCTATCACTTTCCGACGGAGTCGAGCGACCGTCGGGTACGGCGTTACGTCGACCAGGGCATGTTGCTGGTCTACGGGTTCAATCCGGCGGAAGCCGCGCGCTCGTTCGAGGCCGCACTTTCCATCGACCCGGCCTGCGCCACCTGCTGGTGGGCGCTGGCCTGGGCGCTGGGGCCGAACATCAACTCCGACATGGATTCGGAGGCTGCGATCCGGGTCGAACGTGCCATCGGCGAAGCGCGCAGGCATGCCCAGGGGGCCTCGCCGCTGCAGCGATCGCTGATCGATGCGCTGGCGCTGCGCCACCCGGGCCATGGTGCGATCAACGAAACGGCCTACGCGCAACGCATGCGCGCACTGGCACAGCGTTACCCACGCAACGCCGAAGTGGCAATGCTCGCCGCCGAGGCGGTGCTGAACCTGCACCCCTACGACTGGTGGGCGCCCGGCGGCACAGCGCGCCCCTGGACGCCCGTGATCGTGGGCCTGCTCGAGCAGGCGATGGCGCTCGATCCTCGCCACCCGGGCGCGCACCACTACTGGATTCACCTGCAGGAATCCTCGCCCCACCCGCAGCGCGCCCTGCGCAGCGCCGAGTTTCTGAAGGACGCGTTCCCCGGCTCAGGCCACCTGCTGCACATGCCTTCGCACATCTACCTGCGAGTCGGCCGCTTCGACGATGCGATCCGTGCCAACCAACGCTCCATCGAAGCCGATCGGCGATATCTGGCGCAGGTCGATGCGCAGGGCGCGTACCGCGTCGGCTACGTGGCGCACAACCACCACTTCCTTTGGGCCGCGGCGTCGATGGCCGGCCGACAGCAACTGGCGCTGGAGGCGGCGCAGGCGGCCTGGCCGGCAGCCTGCGGGCCGGCCCGCCGCGATCCGGGCACGGCAATCGTGCAGCAATACGCGGTGCTGCCGACTTTCACGCTAGTGCGCTTCGGCCAGTGGGAAACGCTGCTGCGCGGCACGCTGCCACCCGACTCGGCCGAGCCCTACCCGCAGGCGATCTGGCACTACGCCCGCGGCACGGCGCTGGCGCGCATTGGCCAACTCGAGGCGGCACAGCGGGAGCTGGATCAGCTGGATCGCCTTGCGGCCGATCCGGCTCTGGCGGCCTTCAAGATCAAGAATCTCAACCCGATCGCGCATCTCGCACGAATTGCCGTGTTGACGCTGCGTGCAGATATCGCCCTCGCTCTAGGCGACCCGCGGGCGGCCGTCGCATCGCTGCGCGAAGCCACCCGCATCGAGGATGCGCTGGAGTACGACGAGCCGCACCTGTGGCTGGCGCCGACGCGGCATGCGCTCGGCGCTGCGTTGCTGGCGTCCGGCCTCGCCGAGCAGGCCGAGCAGGCCTATCGAGAGGACCTTGCGCACTACCCGAACAACGGCTGGTCGCTGATCGGGTTGGCGCTTGCGCTGGCGCAGCAGGGGCACGTGGTGCAGGCACAGCAAGCCAGAGAAGGGGCGAAGATCGCCTTCCTGCATGCCGAGCGCGTGCCCACCGGCTCGCGCTTCTGACGCCGCTCGGCCTCGCACGGCACGCAAAGCGGCGCCTGGCTCGTCAGTCCGACGTAAGGCATTGACCTGGATCAGCTGACCTGGGGCCTCTTCCATGTACCCTATGGGGTATATATCGCCAACACGCAATGGGTCCGACACCGCGCTGCGCTGGCGATCGTACAGGACACCGAAGGTCAAGCCATGGAACATCTATCCCGCAGGCGATTCCTGAAGGTTTCCGCTGCCAGCTTCGGTGCGGCTTCGGTCGCCTCCCGGTGGGATCCGATGATGAGGGTGGCCCACGCCGCGCCGGCTGCATCGGGCGGCGCGACAACAATTCCCACGTTCTGCGAGATGTGTTTCTGGCGCTGCGGCGGCATCGCGCACATCCGCGACGGCAAGCTCTGGAAGTTCGAAGGCAATCCGAAGGATCCGCAGAGCCAGGGCCGCCTGTGCCCGCGTGGCACCGGCGCCGTCGGCGCGCACTACGACCCGGACCGTATTCGCCAGCCGCTGATTCGCGTCGGCGCGCGCGGCAAGGAAGAGTGGAAGACCGCGAGCTGGGATGAAGCCCTCGGGCACATCGCGGAGCGCATGGGCAAGATCAAGGCCGAGCACGGCGCCGAGTCGATCGCGCTGTTCAATCACGGTTTCGGCCAGCGCTTCTTCCAGCACGTGCTGAAGAGCTATGGCGTGATCAACTACGCCGCGTCGTCGTACGCCCAGTGCCGCGGCGCACGCGACGTCGGCTTCCAGCTCACATTCGGCAGCGGCGTCGGTTCGCCCGAGCCGACCGACATCCAGGACACCGACTGCCTGGTGCTTATCGGCTCGCACCTCGGCGAGAACATGCACAACTCGCAGGTGCAGGAGTTCGCCACCGCTGTCGGACGCGGGGTGCCGATCATCGTCGTCGATCCGCGCTTCTCGGTCGCGGCGAGCAAGGCGAAGTACTGGCTCCCGGTCAAGCCCGGCACCGATCTCGCGTTGCTGCTGGCGTGGATGAACCTGCTCGTCACCGAAGGCCGCTACGACAAGGTCTTCGTCGAGAAGTACGGCCACGGCTTCGACAAGTTCGTCGAAGAGATCAAGGACTACACACCCTTGTGGGCCGCCGAGCAGACCGGCGTCTCGGCCGACCTGATCCGCAGCGCGGCGCGCGAGTTCGCTAGCCACCGGCCGGCCACGATCATCCACCCCGGCCGGCGCGTCAACTGGTACGGCGACGACACCCAGCGGAGCCGGTCGGTCGCGCTGCTCAACGGGCTGCTGGGCAACTGGGGTCGCAAAGGCGGCCTGTTCGTTTCCACCGGCATGAAGATCGCGCCCTACCCGCTGCCGCCCTACCCGAAGTCGGACAAGCCCCGGGCCGACGGAGGCGACGCCGTCCAGTTCCCGTTCGCTGATGAAGGCATCACCACCAGCATCCGCGACGCCACGCTGTCGGGCAAGCCCTACCCGATCAAGGGCTGGTTCGTCTACTCCGCCAACATCATGCAGGCACTGCCGAACCAGCGGGAAACGCTGAAGGCGATCGACAAGCTCGACCTGCTCGTCGTCTGCGAGACGATCCCAAGCGAGATCGCCGGCTACGCCGACGTGATCCTGCCGGACACAACCTTCCTGGAGCGCTACGACGAACTGCTGGTGGGTTTCGGGCGTGTTGGCTGGACGGCGTTGAGGCAACCGGTGATCGCCGCGCCAGACGACCAGAAGCCGGCCTGGTGGATCGCCAAGCAGTTGGCCGAGAAGCTCGGCATCGGCGCCTGCATGCCCTTCAAGGACATGGAGCAGTACCTCTCGTACCGCGTCGAGAAGTCCGGCTACAGCTGGGAGACCTTGAAGAAAGAAGGCGTGATCATAGGCAAGCCCCAGCCGATCACCGTGGAGACCGGGCTGGAACTGACTTTCGATACGCCCTCGGGGAAGGTCGAGTTCTGGTCCGACCAGCTCGCCAAGGCCGGGTTCGACCCGGTGCCCAAGTACACGTTGCACGCGCAGGCGCCGGAGGGCTACTTGCGCGTCATCACCGGGCGGGCACCGGTACATACCTTCAGCCGCACGCAGAGCAATCCGCTCCTGCACGACCTGATGCCGGAGAACGAGGTCTGGGTGAACGCAGCCACGGCCGCGCGACTCGGCTTGAAGAATCGCGAGTACGTGACGCTGAAGAACCAGGACGGCGTGGTCAGCAACCGCATCCGCGTCAAGGCGACACAGCGCATCCGCGAGGACTGCGTCTACATGGTGTATGGCTTCGGCCTCACCAACAAGATGCTCAAGGGCGCCTACCTCAAGGGCGCCAGCGCGAGCGGGCTGAACACCCGCTACGCCACCGATCCGCTGATGGGCAGCACCAGCATCCACGGCAATTTCGTCGCCCTCGTCAAGGAGGCCTGAGATGCCACGCCTTGGAATGGTCATCGACACGCGCAAGTGCGTCGGATGCATGGACTGCGTGGTCGCCTGCCAGACCGAGAACGACGTTCCGCACGGCTACTGCCGCGACTGGATCACGACCGAGGTCCACGGCGAGTTTCCCGACCTCACGATGGAGATCCGCTCGGAGCGCTGCAACCACTGCGACCGCCCGCCCTGCGTGACGTGCTGCCCCACCGGCGCGAGTCACGTCGAGGACTTCGGCAAGACGGTGCAAGTGACGGCCAACAAGTGCATAGGCTGCAAGGCCTGCATCTCGGCTTGCCCCTACGGCGCGCGCTACGTGCACCCCGACGGCTATATCGACAAGTGCACCTTCTGCGCGCACCGGGTGAAGGACGGGATGGACCCGGCCTGCGTCGCGGTCTGCCCGACGCACTGCATGACATTCGGCGATCTCGACGACCCGAAGAGCGCCGTCAACGGCTTGCTGCGCATGCGCAAGAGCCACACGCTGCTTCCCGAGGCCGGGACCCGGCCCCGCGTCGTCTATCTGACCTGAGGGCCAGCACGCCATGCTCGAGATCACCACCACCCGGCACAACCCGCTGATCGATCCGAACCTCGCCACGTGGAGTTGGGAGATTCCTCTCTACCTCTTCTTCGGCGGCGTGGTTGCCGGCATGATCGTACTGGCCGGCATCGCGATGCTGCGCGTCGCCAGGGGCGAGGACAGCAAGACCTTCTTCTCGATGCAGACACCGCTGCTGGGCTTCATTCTGATGAACATCGGCATGCTGGCGCTCTTGCTCGACCTCACGCACCGACTCTACGTCTGGCGCATCTTCACGACCTTCCAGTGGGCTTCGCCGATGTCGTGGGGGTCCTGGGTGCTGATCGTCGTGTACGGTGTGCTGCTGGTTTCGGCGCTGATCCGCCTGCCCGACTCCTGGCCGTGGCTCGGCAGGAAGGTGCCTCGGCTCAGACCGCTGTCCGACGCCATCATCGCCAGGCCGTCGTGGCTCAACGTGCTCGGCTGGTCGAACATCGTGCTCGGGGTCGGCCTGGGCATCTACACGGGAATCCTGCTCAATACGATGGTCGCGCGGCCGCTCTGGAACAGCGCGATCCTGGCGCCGCTGTTCCTCTTCTCGGGGCTCTCGGCCGGTGCCGCGATGGTGCACCTGGCGTCGGTGGTGTTCACTCGTCGCACCGCGCCCGATGGCCTGGTCGGTGGCGCCCTGGCCTCGATGATCCAGCCGATCGGGCCGCACCTTCCTGAAAAGAACACAGCCAGCTCGCTGATCCGCGCCGACCTGTTCTTCCTCGTGATCGAGTTGGTGCTGATCGGCCTGTTGCTGCTCAACCTGCAGACCTCGTCCGCGTCGCATGCGGTGGCGGCCTCGCTGATCACGAGCGGCCCGTATGCCTGGCCGTTCTGGGGCGTCGTCGTCGCGCTCGGGCTGCTAGTGCCGATCGTGTGGCAGGTGCTGGAGCTCTCGCACCGGATCGCGCACACCGTCGTGCCAGCACTGCTGGTGCTCATCGGCGGCTTCACGCTTCGCTGGGTGATGGTCAGCGCCGGGCAACTCAGCCAGATCGTGCCGGTCGTCAGTCTGGGTCAATGAGCGTTCCGCGAGATGAATTCCGAAACCGTTGCCATTGCAAGCAGGACGGGAACGGCAGTACCCGCTTCCGTCGCGCCCGGCAAGAACTTGCCGTGGTTCAGCAACCGCCCTTCTTCTCCTTCTTCTTGGCCGGCGCCGATGCTGCTGTCGCGGCCGAAGCGGCCTTGTCCCCCGGCTTCGAGGCCGCCTGCTTGGCTGGTTCAGCCTTCTTCTCGTCGGCAGCGTGGGCTGCGGCGCCGGCCAGCGCAAACAGCGCGACGCAGATTGGCGTAATCAGTGTCTTCATTTACTCACTCCAAAGATAAGGCAGCCCTTCGCCGGCGGCGCACGTATTGGCAGTTCTTTCCCAACGCAATGCCCGCAGACACTGCCGCGGGCGGACGGGAGTCTATAGCACCATGAACACCTTGACACAAACACATCCGGGCCGTGCCGATCGGGCGGTCGGCGCCACGAAGGTCAAGCCTTTCTGGAATCCCTACCTGGCCGGCATGCTGCTCGGCCTGGTGCTGCTCGCGACCTACCTCGTCACCGGCCGCGGCCTCGGCGCCACGGCTGGGTTCGCGGCGGTTGCGACATGGATTGCCGGCACCGTCTCGCCAGCACGCATCCAGTCCAGCGTCGTCCACCTCAAGTACTGGAACGAGGGCGCGCCGCTACTCAACTGGACTCTGTTCCTGCTGATCGGCGCGTTCATCGGCGCGGCCCTCTCGGGTTGGCAGGGCCGCCGATTCAGTTTCATCGTCGAGCGGGGTCCTCGAGTGACCGACAGGCAGCGCCTCGGGTTGGCCTTTGCTGGCGGCTTTGTCGCCGCGTTCGGGGCCAAGCTCGCCAAGGGCTGCACTAGCGGCCAGGCACTCACCGGCGGCTCGATTCTCAATGTCGGCAGCCTGATCTTCATGCTCGCCGTCTTCGCGGCCGCCTACGGGCTCGCTTACTTCGTCAGGAAGGAATGGCTGTGATCTTCCCTCTGAGCTCTTCAATCGAGTTTTCCGCCGGTGCGGACCTGGCGATTGCGCTTGTACTCGGCGCAGGCTTCGGCTTCGCACTCGAGCGCGCGGGGTTCGGCAGCGCGCGCAAGCTGATGTCCGTGTTCTACCTGTACGACATGGCCGTGGTGAAGGTGATGCTGTCGGCCATCGTCACCACGATGGTCGGGCTGTTCGCGCTCTCGGCGCTCGGCATTCTCAATCTGAGCGATCTCTATATTGAGCCCACCAACGTCACCGCGCAGATCGTCGGTGGCTTGCTGTTCGGCGCGGGCTTTCTCATCGGCGGCTATTGTCCCGGCACGTCGATGGCGGCGATCGCAACGGGCCGCAAGGACGGCATCGTGTTCGCGCTCGGCATGTTGGGCGGGGTCTACGCCTACGCCGAGTTCACGCCGCAACTCGACGACTGGTACAAGGCAACGGCCATCGGTGAGCTCACGCTGCCGGCCGTGACCGGCATTGGGATGGGCTGGTGGGTGCTGGTATTCATCGCCGTGTTGGTAGCCGGAGACCGAGGCATGGCCGCACTCGAGAGCCGATTTAAGGGTCTGCGGCCAAAGACGAGATAGGAAACATGGCCGCTCCGCAAGCGGGAAATTGCTGTCTTGGCTCCAGACTTTGACGATCATGGCAGGCTCCTCGGCCTAGCCATTTCGGTCTGGACGCACAGGCCCGGCACTGGCCCTGTACGTACCAAGAGCGGCCACTGGTGACGGGCAGTTCTTGGCCGAAATGAAGGGCTTTTCAACGGCCGGGAACTGCTCCCGGAGGAACACTGTTGAATCACAGAGAAAAGCCGCGCTGCGATGCAGACAGTGGCTGGTTGCTCACCATGCAAAGGAAGAGCCCGAAGCGTTCGACCGCGAAACCGAATCCGATCAAGGCAATTGCCGCACGCTGTCGGGCGAGCAACGTGCGCTCGGCCGCGGACAGGATGCGGGGGTCAGCCAAGCATGGGATTGGCGATTCGGGTCGGCATGGGGTGATTTGCGGATAGGAGGGACGGGCTTTTCGTTCACCAGGTCGACGCGGGCAAACGAATCGGTTCGATCATGCGATGGGGCACGGCGCCGCTTTGGTCATGGCTTGCGGGCAACCAGGCCGATCAGAGCCGATCGGCCGTGATGCTGGGTGCCTTCGGTCAGCTCGGCCTCGTAGGCACGCAATTCGAAGATCTCCAGCGCCACGAACGCCGTCCGCAGCATCTGCTCGGTATACAGGTGAGACAGTATCGGCGGCCCGCCAGTCTTGTACTCCAATTGCTTGGGCGTGTAGCCTTGCAGCAAAAGTAGGCCACCTGGCTTCAGCGAGCGGACCATGTTCGCGAACAGGCGGTCTCGCATGGGTGGATCGGCGAACTGAACGAAGATCGCGACCACTGCGTCGTAGGTGTCGGCGAGCCAGACCCGTTGATCGCAGTCTGCGACGGTGAAGGCAACTTTCACGCCGGCCTCCGCAGCGAGTTTGCGCGCTTTGGCCACGCCCAGTTCGGCGATGTCGAAGGCGTCGACCTGCAGCCCCTGGCGCGCCAGCCACACGCTGTTTCGCCCTTCACCGTCTGCGACACACAGCACCCGGCTCCCGCGCGCAAGCAACGAGGTATGTGACCGCAGGAACTCGTTGGGTTCCAGCCCGAAGATGAAGCCCTCTTGCTCAAAGCGCATGTTCCAGGTTGTGGCGGCGTCAGTGAAGGATGTGTTGGTCATTTCGGCATATCGATCCTGGTAGGTGGAGGCGACATGGTGATCGCTCGCCATGCTAACGGACGTCCATACGAGCGCCTGCACGTGCCGACAGACTGGTGCTCATTTCA
>Ga0209048_10002188_pt1 | contig 19617 bp, 16 predicted proteins | sample FrelakmetCRP12CR_FD_187146 | JGI IMG/M metagenome (GOLD analysis project Ga0209048, IMG submission 187146) | Freshwater lake sediment microbial communities from the University of Notre Dame, USA, for methane emissions studies - CRP12 CR (SPAdes)... | ecosystem: Environmental > Aquatic >... | reverse complement strand
TCTCACGTGTGATTACAATATCATTCGTCTGACTGGGAGATTTGGTAATCACACGTGAGAGGTATTTGCCTAACCCATCATGCGTCATTCCACGGTAGACTGTTGCTCCCAAGCGGGGAACTTCGGAAAAACGATAGGTATTATTAGGTGCAGCGAATACTGCTTCGCTGATATCTTTACCCACCTTGTTCTGGTCGATATCAAATGCCGTGGAGAACTCGATATCGCTAATATGATATCCACCAAGGTTTACATGCATCAAGCCTGGGACAAAATCCTCTGGTTTTGCTTCACGGTAGTACTGTACGCCCTGTACGAGCGAACTTGCACAGTTACCGACTCCAACAATCGCAACACGCACTTTCTTTTTACTTGTCATACGAGTTAAGTTTCCTTTCCTGGGATCGTGTACCTATCCCAAAACACAGGTTTTCAAATCTAAACATACTATACCCCCCTTTTGGCTTGATCGCTATAAGTATTTTTACATAATTATAGTGATCAAATTAACATAAGTATCACACATATTGTTTGCTCATTCCAACAGACAGGGTATCAAAGTAAGACAAAAAGTTTGGACTTATTATGTGAACGTCAGGATGCCTGGAATTTCGCTGAGTATGCTTGATCACGTTGAAGATATGTGACAGATGTTGCATATCCTACTGTATCAATAGCCTTTTTTTGCTGGTAATATACCTGGAAATATGAAACAATCGTTACAATTGGCATGGGGAAACTTTTTCCAGGGTGGTTACGTAATCATAACTGCATTAGCCCATTTGTAACCGCATCTTAACGAGTTGACAACATTGATCACTCGTCGAGGGTGCTATCCTCACATTCACTAGTGTCGGTGACCTTTCTGGGGGGAATGTGCACGCACTTATGAAGCGAAGCAGTGTTCTGCATACTGGTTCCAGATCCTTCGATGAGGAACCGTTGATCTCATGTAAAGGAGCGTGCTCCCGTGGACGTAGGAACATGCTGGAAATTCGTTTTTGAACAGATTATGTCCTGGGTGCTAGATCTGCTTCATACAAACTCCCCATACTACAAGAACTAGTAGCACTTTGCACACTGAAAGGCAGATGTTGATGAATCGGCGAAAAAAAGTGCTTGTGATTGGGCTGGATTGCGCTCCTCCAGAACTTGTGTTTGAGCAGTGGCGTGATGAATTGCCCAATTTCAGGCGTGTCATGGATGACGGGGTTTGGGGAAAGCTGGAAAGCTGCATTCCCGCTATCACCGTTCCGGCCTGGAGTTCGATGCTCTCGAGCAAAGATCCAGGCACCTTAGGGTTTTATGGTTTTCGCAACCGTGGCGACTACTCGTATGAGAAACACACTCTGGCCAATGCGAACTCGGTCAAGACGGATCGCGTCTGGGATATCCTCTCACGAACAGGGAAGAAAGTGATCACAGTAGGTGTGCCCCAGACATATCCACCAAAGCCGGTCAATGGCATTCAGGTGGGTTGTTTTCTTTCTCCCTCGACAACCAATCCTGATCGGCCATACACCTATCCTGCTACTGTAATGCAGGAGATCGAGGCGACCGTTGGTGAATATCTCGTTGATGTGCCAAACTTCCGTACCGATGATAAAGAATACTTGCTGCGCCAGATTTACACTATGACCGAAAAGCGCTTTAAGCTGGTCAAAAAGTGGATAGCAGAAAAAGATTGGGATTTCTTCATGTTCGTAGAGATGGGTACGGACCGAATTCACCACGGTTTATGGAAATATCATGATCCCACCCATCATAAATATGAAGTCCATCCCACACTCAACCAGAGCATTTATAATTATTACCGCTATATTGACAGCGAGATTGGGCAGATTCTCGATCTCGTCGATGAGTATACCACCGTCTTCATCGTCTCCGACCACGGAGCTAAAAAGATGGATGGAGGTATCTGTGTCAATGAATGGCTTATCCAGGAGGGATACCTGACTCTGAAGACGCAGCCCACCAGCTTAACTGCGATCGACAGGTGTGAGATTGATTGGAGCAAGACAAAGGTATGGGGAGATGGCGGCTATTATGCGCGTATATTCCTCAATATCGAGGGACGTGAGCCGCAAGGCATCGTGAAAGCAGATGAAGTCGAATCACTGCGGGAGGAACTTAAAGCAAAGTTTGAAGCTTTAGAAGACCCCGACGGTGTCAACATCGGCACTACCGTGTATAAACCGCGAGATATTTATCACGAATGTAATGGAGTTCCGCCTGACTTGATCGTCTACTTTGGCGATCTTTACTGGCGTTCAGTTGGCACGGTCGGCCACGGCTCGATATACACCTTTGAGAACGACACAGGGCCTGATGATTGCAACCATGCGCAATATGGCATTGTAATCAAACATGACCCGTCAGTGCATGAGGGACCAGGTGGACGTGAACTGAGTGGGCTTCAACTGATGGATATGGCTCCTACCATACTCCAGCAGTTAGATGTGCCGATCCCCACCGATATGCAGGGAACTCCCTTTTAGAGCGAGAGTTTGGGGAAAGAGTATATCCCCGAAATGTACCCTTTATAGGTAATATGGTAACGAAGTATATTGAAATGAAACTTGGAGGATGAACGAATATGACTCAAAAAGGATTTACCATCTGGTTTACTGGACTTTCAGGTGCTGGCAAAAGCACGCTCTCGGAAGCGATCGAGGCACGTCTCAAAGCGCGAGGGCGCAACGTGGAAATTCTAGATGGTGACATCGTGCGAACCCACCTGTCCAAAGGTCTGGGGTTCAGCCGCGAGGATCGCGACATCAATATCAAACGTATCGCCTTTGTGTGCGGGTTGCTCTCGCGCAACGGCGTGATCTGCATATCGGCGGCCATTGCGCCTTACCGCGAGGCGCGGGCGTGGGCTCGGCAGGAAATCGGCAACTTCGTGGAAGTGTATGTCAAATGTCCCATCGAAGTCTGCCGCGAGCGCGACGTCAAAGGGCTGTACAAGCTGGTGGACGAGGGCAAGATCACGGGCTTTACCGGCGTGGACGATCCTTACGAGGAGCCAGAGCATCCCGAACTCGTCGTCGAAACGAGCAAAGAAACAATCGAGGAGAGCGTAGAGCGTATCTTCGCCACCCTCGAAGAACTTGGCTATCTAGAGCCGGAAGTACAGCCTGCAATAGCAGCCACTGCTGGCTCTCTGTAGGTGATCCATGCTGAATAAAAGAGGGTACCCTGGCGCTGCCCTACCCGAATTGTTCAATTATGGATTATCAATGGCACACAATAGAAAGAAATAGGAACATCTCATGAGCAACGGATTAATCGCTCCTCACGGAGGAGAACTCATAATCAATATGGCAGGTGAAAGTGAACGCGCTGCATTACAGGAACGTGCTAGCAGCTTACCGCATCTCGAAGTTGGTTCGCGTCAACTTGCCGACCTGGAAATGCTCGCCATCGGTGCCTATAGCCCGCTGCGCGGCTTTATGACCAGAGCCGACTACCTGGGTAGCGTTAACGATATGCACCTTGCGAATGGCTTGCCCTGGTCGATTCCGATCACCCTCGCTGTTGGCACGGAGCAAGCGGTCCACCTCAAGGAAGGCTCTGAGATCGCCCTGGTGAATGCTCAGGGTACACTCCAGGCCATTATGACGATTGAAGAGAAGTTTGGCTATGATAAGGAACTGGAAGCCAGAAAAGTATATCGCACTACCGATGAAGCCCATCCAGGTGTAAAAGTGGTCTATGAGCAAGGCGACGTGCTACTGGGCGGCCCGGTGCGTATAGTTGCTTTGCAGCAACAAGCCTTTGCCGGGTATCGTTTTACTCCTACGCAGTCGCGACAGGCCTTTGCTGAGCGTGGATGGAAGCGTGTCGTTGGTTTCCAGACACGCAACCCTGTGCACCGAGCGCACGAATACATCCAGAAATGCGCGTTGGAAACCGTTGATGGGTTATATCTTCATCCGCTAGTTGGAGACACAAAAGGGGATGATATTCCGGCTGATGTGCGTATGCAATGCTACGAAGTCTTGCTGGAGAACTACTATCCAGCTGATCGAGTAATTCTAGGTGTCCTTCCTGCCGCTATGCGCTACGCAGGACCGCGTGAAGCGATCTTTCATGCTTTGATGCGCAAGAACTATGGGTGTTCGCATTTCATAGTTGGGCGAGATCACGCGGGGGTAGGTAGCTATTATGGTACGTATGATGCTCACTACATCTTTGCAGAATTCGACTCGGAGAAACTCGGCATCGTGCCAATGTTTTTTGATCACACCTTCTACTGCCGAGCCTGCGATGCGATGGCCTCCTCCAAGACGTGTCCCCATGATAGCGAACAACACATGACACTAAGTGGTACTAAAGTGCGTCAGATGTTACAGGCAGGAGAAATACCTCCGCGCGAATTCTCGCGTCCAGAAGTGGCACAAGTGCTGATCGCAGCTATGCGTCAGCCTGTCGCGAGCTAAGTAGGAGCAAGGTAAGGCAAGGCGTACCCTGAGCTGACACATTTCTATTCGTATCAGCTCATCGATTCCAGGCACGATGGGCTTTCGTGATACCTTGCCTTACCTGTTTCACTACAGAGGGAGAGACATATATATGTTAATAGCCAGAGCCCCGATGCGTATCAGTTTGGGAGGAGGTGGTACCGACCTGGAGGCCTACTATGCCACCTATGGTGGCCTGGTCATCAGTACAGCCATCAATAAATACTTTTATGCCATCCTGACCACTGACGAATCGGACGACTTGCAAGTCATCTCGGCCGATTATCGCTCCCTGTTCCGGCACTCACCATATAATGACCTGTTCTGGAATGGAGACCTTGCCCTGCCTAAAGCTGTGCTTCACCATTTTGGCATTAGACGGGGCATTAATCTTTTTGTGGCTAGCGAAGTTCCTCCAGGCACGGGTCTGGGTTCTTCGAGCGCCGCCGCTGTCACAATGGTGCGAGCCATCTCGACCCTGGTGGAGCAGCCTATGACCAGGCAGCAAGTGGCTGAACTGGCCTCGTATATCGAGATCAACAAAATGGGCATGCCGATTGGCAAGCAAGACCAATACGCCTCTGCCTTTGGAGGCTTCAATACCATCACTTTTAGTAGCCAGGGAGTTACCGTAGAGCCGTTGCAAATCGCTCCCGAGGTGCGACAAACCCTGGAACGACGCTTACTGCTGTTCTTTACCGGCAGTTCCCGTGACTCGACCTCCATTTTGAAGCACCAGCGGAAGTCGACTCAAGATCAAGACGACACCGTCCTACAAGCGTTGCACAATATCAAACGAGTCGCGAGCGAAGTGCAATCCTGTTTGGAACGAGGAGATCTCGATGAGTTCGCGCGTTTGCTGGACTATTCCTGGCAAGAGAAGCGGCGACTGGCGCCAGGACTCTCAACTGGTTTCATCGACGAATGTTACGATCTTGCGCTGCAACAGGGAGCAACAGGGGGCAAAATCACGGGAGCAGGGGGAGGAGGTTTCCTATTGCTCTACTGCGAGGAGCAGGAGCAAGAGAGCGTGACCCGAGCGTTAGAGGAACGAGGATTGAAGCGCATGAACTTCCGTTTCGATCAACAAGGGGCCACGGTCGTGCTCAACGTGGCCAGCTTTAGCCCAAGTTGGGTAGCGCCGTATAAAGAGCCGCAGGTACATACGATGTGAGAAAAGAGGGAGCAGACAGTGGAAATACAGGCATCGATAGACATATATTTCATCGATCTTCAAGAGATGCTGCAAGCGATCTCGCAGGCGCATCTGCAAGAAATATTGGCGTTGCTGGAAGAGACCTACCGCCAGGGACATCGTATCTTTATCATGGGGAATGGTGGCAGTGCTGCCACCGCCTCGCATTTTGCACTCGATCTGGCAAAGAACACCATTATGCCCGGAGCGCCGCGAGTAAAAGCTATTTCTCTGACGGACCATGTGCCCTTAATCACCGCCTGGAGCAACGACACTGCCTATGAACACATCTTTGCAGAACAACTTGCAAATATGATAGAGCAAGGTGATGCCGTGATCGGCATTAGCGCAAGTGGGAACTCTCTCAACATCATCAATGCCATGCATATAGCAAAAGCGTCCCACGCTACGACCATTGGGATGCTAGGAGCAAAAGGCGGCAAGATCAAACACATGGTCGATGCCTACGTGCTGGCTCCAGGTCAGAATATCGAGCAGGAAGAAGACGCACATCTGATCCTGGCACACATCATCACACGGCATATGCGTGAAGTGGTGCGTTCTTATGCGCAACAGTTAGCCGTGGCTGGTACTCATTAACTGCAAACAAAAGGGGTGTAACAGGCTACACCCCTGAATTTTTAATTTATCTCAGCTAAATGTTACCCTCTGAAATACTCCACTGTCTTCTCTATCCCCTCTGCTAGCGTCACCTGCGGTTTCCATCCCAATACTCGCTCTGCCTTCGCACAATTAAAATATGCCAGATAGATATCGCCCGGGCGTTTGGGCGCTCGTACAATCTCTGGTTTATAGCCAGTAATTGTTGCTAGTGTGTTATAAAGCTCGTTTACCGAAGCTCCTTTTCCCGTACCTAAGCAGAAAATATCGTTCTCACCATGCTCTAATGCAAGTAAATTAGCGCGCGCTACATCCTCCACAAAAACATAGTCCTTCTTCTGTTCTCCGTCCCAATCGATACGCACAGGCTCATGCTTCAGAAAACGTTTGGCGAAAATAGCTATCACGCCCGCTTCACCATTGGGGTCCTGGCGTGGGCCATACACATTTCCATAACGCAGAGCCGTATAGCTCAATCCATGTGCTTCTTGCCAGTAGCGTAAATAGTGTTCTGCCACCATCTTGGTAATGCCATAAGGTGACTCAGGACGCTGTGGAACCTCTTCATCGATTGGTAGCCGCGCTGGAGTGCCATAGGTGGCGCCAGATGAAGCAAAAACGATCTTGCGCGTTCCAATACGAGTACAATTTGTTAGAACATTCAACAGGCCGAGCACGTTTACTCTGGCATCAAATTGCGGATTTTTCGTCGAGATAGCTACACTATGCTGTGCAGCTTGATGGCTCACGACTTCGGGACGTACTTCATCAAAGATCGCTTGCAGTGCCGCTTCGTCTGTAATATCTGCGCGGAAGAAACGCGCTTTAGGGTTGAGGTTTTGCTCTTTCCCTCCCCCTTCTTCCCACAAACTATCTAGAACAGCGACTTCATGACCCCTGGCTATACATTGATCAACGATGTGCGACCCAATAAAACCAGCGCCACCCGTAACTAATATTCTCATGGAAAGTGAAAACCTTTCTCTAAATATAAACAAAGGAGATGAAATTTCTTTTTGCTACTCAGGTAAGTCCAAAAGATACCCTGATAGCAGTTCTGAAAAAGACTGTCAGAATCGTGTACATTTATTATATCAATGCGAGATGCACTTTATCAAACTAACTGTTCCAGTGCAACTTCTAAAGCTTGAGGATGCGTTAATACTGGAAAAATGTGCAAACCTGTCTCTTGCTTGAGACGGTCGAGTGCGGAGTGGTCTGCAGGATTCAGCATTGCAACGGTAAGCATATTGCGCTCGCGTCCCAGAGGGTAACAACGAAGCTCATGTGCTAGTTTAGGGTTAAGAAGGTGTTGTAGGCTCTGAGGTAATTTCCTCGGTAAGAGTGTAAGATATGGAATTCCAAGTTTACGGGCGAGAACTGGCAACTCCTGGTCTATTTCATCCTTTGGAAGCTGGCCTTGTGGTACTTCAACGTGCTTGCGAGTTGCTTTCTCGGGTTGTGTGTTAAAACAAAATGTTGCTTCATCGGATGCTGTAATAAAATCGCGTATGCTTTTATCCTGCATCGGATAAGTACTATGTCCAATAGCCATTCTTTGCGGACGCATTATGTCACGTTCTGAAAGGTTATGCACTCGCCAGAGCAACGCTTCCCACAGGCGATCCTGGACAATTTGTCCACCCTGCTTATTAGCGCCACATAACAGAAAGTAAAGGTTGTGGCCCAACAGTAAGACACTATCCGTTTTACGCACGAGTGTGCGCAGGTCATTCAATAAATATTGCGTACTTTTATCTGCTAGCACTGATCGATGAAAATTGAGCTTTTCTTCTTTTTCATAAACCAACTGAATCGTTACAAGTGCGATTCGTTCAATGCCAGTGGAAATGATCTGTTCTACAGTTGAGACGATATCATGTATTGTATCAATAGTATCGGGACTGGTTGCCAGTCCATGTTTCAGAGGAGTAGCGGCTTCGTTGCTCATAACTCGACTCCTATAGGAAAGTGTATTTACCAGATGGGTAGTGAGGATAATGATACACAAAGAATGTTAGGAAAAAAGCATCAATATGGTTGCATTTCCGTTAAGACAACGAACATATGGTTAAGATAACTCCAGCCTTTGCAGCACTATGCTTCAATGTGTAACATGCTTGATAAAACTTTTCGTTGACGTGTATTGCCTGGCCCTGTATACTTCGTGTAAAACGCATTCCGAAAGGCGTCTAAACGATGACAGATACCGCCTTTTCTGTTGATCCTGCTAACATACCTGCTGTGAAACGTTGGTTAGCAACACAAGACGATCCTCTAGAGCAATTACGATCGATTAAGATCGATGAAATTCTCATCGGTCCTGGTGTTTTGCTTGACTTACCATTTGTTTTGCAAAGAGCAGGCGTTACTCCTGGCTCGAAGGTATTGTTGGTGGTTGACGAAACACCTATGCTCCGCGAAGACGTAGACCTTAAGCGTTTTGTGCGTGATCTGCTTTATGTAGCCGGGTATGACGAAACGACATGTCATTTGGAAAATGATGAGTATGGATTGGTACATGCCGAGTTTGAGGATGTTGAAGGTATTCTCTGGGGACTGGAACCTGGTACAGCGCTTATTGCACTTGGTTCAGGAACGGTAACCGATATTGCCAAACATGCTGCTTATCTGTATGATCAGCGACATCCAGAACAGCCTCGTTTGGTCTACATCTGCATTCCCACCGCAAATTCAGTCACTGCATATGCCGCAAATATGGCAGTTCTACTCAAGGATGGTGTGAAACGAACTCTTCCATCGCGCTATCCAACGGCGATCATAGCGGATTTGCGCGTTCTTGCTTCTGCTCCTAAGGCCATGACTCTAGCTGGTCTGGGAGATTGTTGCGCTCGCTTTGTCGCATATGGTGATTGGTATCTTGCCAGTGCGCTGGGCCTCGTCGATTTTTATAGCGAAATTCCACTTGCGTTGCTCAACAATCTGGACACTATATTATTAGGGGCAGCTTCTGGCATTGGTCAGCGAACCTATAAAGGGGAAGCTATCCTTGCGCGTGCACTCTTGCTCGCTGGTATTGCTCAATCTGTCGTCAACATGTCTGCTCCTATCTCAGGTACTGAACATGTAACTTCGCACTTACTGGATATGATCGCTACTCACTATCACCGTGGCCTTGCTCTACATGGCGCTCAGGTAGGCGTAGCTACGCTAACCTCCGCGCGACTTTACCAAAATTTCCTGGATAATTTCGATCCTGAGGCTATTCATTTCGATGCCTGCTATCCAAAGCAAGAGCACATGCAAATGCACATTTATCAACTATTTCAGCATATTGATCCAACCGGAGCAATGGCTGGGGAGTGTTGGAGCGATTACAGCAAAAAACTGATCCAATGGCATGATAATCGCGCCCTTTTCAAACAATTCTGTCTGTCCTGGCAAAGCATACATCGTGATAAGCTTGCGTCTCTTGTGTCTCCACCCAGGATTGTGCAACAGATTCTTTCTAACGCTGGGGCACCTCTCATTCCTCAAGACCTTGAACCATCGATCAGCTCGCAAGAATACGATTTCGCTGTCGAAAATGGCCACTTCATACGATCGCGCTTTGTTCTTAGCGATTTATTATATTTTCTTGGTGCATGAAATACATTTTTAGGGTATAATAGATTATACTAAAGTTATGCCAGAAGGCTACTATGCAACATTACAATTTGAACATCCCAGCAACCAATACTCCTCAAACAACCAACGTACTTACTGAACGACAAACTGCGGGACTCAACAAAGAAATGCAAGACGCGGCTCGCGCAGCAGAACGTGCACGTCTTCGACAGGGTATTATGCATGTCCGCATACGTCACTTTTATTGTACTTTAGAGGAGATGTTTGATCCCACACTTCGAGGCCAGGCATTTGTGGTAGGCACTGGAACGGGTCGACCAAACGAGCCTGGGCGTGTCATAGATGTATCCCCTGCTGCGCTGCGTCTCGGGGTCAGTCCAGGCATGCCTTTGCGACGTGCTTATCGTCTTGCTCCCCGAGCGCGTTTCCTTCCGGCTTCTTATGATCAATATCAACCTGTACTGCTAAAGCTTCGCGAACGCTATCGGGTCTATTCGCGTATTATTGAGACAGTGCCTGTTGCTGATGCGTTCATTGATTTACGTGGTTGTGAATTGCCTTTCGATTCTCCAGTCATCCTGGCTGAGCGACTCTGTGCGGAGATAGCAGAAATGCAGCTGACGGCGCTTATCGGCATTGCTAACGGTAAGGCAATCGCAGAGTTGGCGGCTCTGATGAGCCGCAAAGATGGTCGTCGAGGTGTGCTTTACATTCCACAGGGTCGAGAAGCTTCATTCGTACAAACATTACCACTTTCCATGTTACTCCAGATGCGTGCGGCGGGCACTGGTATTCCAGGCGCCTTACCTGAATTGGGTGAACAGAATGGTCATGGCTCTCGCCCTCCTGAAATTGAAGGCAAAAGTGAAAATATAGATTCGGTGGCAGTTGCAGAACTTGTAGCGCACCTGAAGGATTTTGGAGTCACTACTTTTGCACATGTTGCTACTTTGACTGAAGAAGGCTTAAATCGACGGCTAGGACGGCTTGGTGGATGGCTTTATCATGTAGCAAGTGGCCAGGATTCAAGTCTCGTCGTTCCTGATGCTCCCCCGCTAAGCCAGAATGCGCGTGTGCGTCTTCATCATGCCGCTGACGCTGACGAAACCTGTGCGGCGATTCGCAAACTCGCGAATTATCTCGGCGAGCGTCTGAAAGAACAGCGACTCAAGGGTCGTATCATTGCTCTCATGCTCTGGCCAGGTCGCCTTGTACGCCAGGAAACACGTAAACTTGTAATCGCAGAAGATGGTGAAGAGGTTGCAGTGACGTCCGCTGAAGATACTGTTGGGGGTCAAATGATCCTCTCGTGCCACACTGATGATCCTGATGTTATTGCGCATCATGTTCTCATGCTCTTCGCACATTATCATCGTCCAGGCAATACCTACCTGCAAGTACAGGTGCGTATTGGAGACATTATAGCTGTGACCCCAACATATTATCCACCACCTGTACACGCTCGTGGAAGACCCACGCGCAAGCTTTAGATGACCGAATTATCCATGCTTTGACAATTTGAGGCAACTGCGAGGTTCACCTGGTGGAAATGTAGGGGTATCCCTTGCGGATACCCGGTGTTTTCCCAGATCAACTTTTACTCCTGATCTGCTTCAATTTCTCAAGTTCCTTCTGTCCTCGTGCCTCTAATTCAGTCTTCCACTCATCCTTATATTGTCGCATGCTGTGTACAATCGCATGCGCTACTGCCAGGTTGCGATACCATTTATGATTTCCAGGAACTATGTACCATGGAGCATTGTCTGTACTACACAACGATAGGGCATCTTCATATGCTTTTTCATACGCTTTCCAATTCTTTCGGTCCTCCCAATCCTCAGCAGAAAGCTTCCAGGACTTATCTTTATCCTCTTCGCGTGCCAGCAAGCGTCGCTCTTGCTCATCGTAGCTGATGTGCAAAAAGAACTTCAAAAAAATCATTCCGTTTTTAGAAAGGAGTTGTTCGAAGTTATTTATTTCCTCATAGCGACTACTCCATACTTTTTCTGGCACCAGATTATTGACACGTGCGACCAGCACATCCTCGTAGTGTGAGCGATTAAAAATCCCCATTTCACCCTTAGCGGGTGTGAACTTATGTACTCGCCACAGGAAATCGTGCGCGAGTTCTTCCTGCGTTGGAGCCTTAAATGAATGAACAAAACATCCCTGTGGATTGACATGTGAGAGCACATGCCGGATCGTGCCATCTTTGCCGCTCGTATCCATTCCCTGCAAGACCACCAGCAGGCTATTCTTTTGAGCTGCAGAGAGTAACTCTTGTAATTCACTTAGCTCTTCACTCAGTTCCTGTAACTTTTGATCAGCAGAAACATGATCTTCATAAGTATCGGTGTAATCTGCATTGTAATCCTTTAATTTAACTGTACTGCCTGCATCCACTTTCCAAACGTGATTCATAAAATGCTTTCTCCTTCTACTTTTTAGACTCTGAGATCCGCTCATACATCAGGGGTGCAGGGGACAAAGTCCCCTGACGGAGCGCGGGATATTCCCGCTTCTCCTTCCCACCTTGCCGCCGGCTCAAGAGGAAATGACCTGGATAGTTACAAAGTAGTTGTGGCAATAATATATCGTCTTTGCTCTAGTATGCAAACAGGTAACGTTCATTCTTGTTTGCGCGTTATAATAAATGTTAAGGATACAAGTATAGGGGGAAAGCTTATGTCCATTGACTGCTAGCGAGCATGAAGCTGCGAAGTATTTTTCTATGATTTTTTTCTGCTCTCGTTGGAGTAATATGTATGACAATCACATCACACGATAATAGTTCTGATGCTGCTGGAGTATCTAACAATCCAGGATCACTACCACCACCACCTCGTAAGCCACGCTCGACTCGCTATCGTGTGATTTCACGTATCCTGCTGGCTATCTTACTGCTAGGCATACTTACCCCCATCGTCATCGCTATTGGTTATGGCATTAGTGGTCTTACCACCTACAATGATATACGTAGCCAGGCTCAGAGCGGTGTACAGCACCTGCTCAATGTCAAAACTATTTTCACCGGGGTTAAGGCCCACCCAACAGGTTTGTTAGATAACAACAAGTTGAACATGTCGCGTCAAGAATTTGTTGCCTCCTATGAGGATTTTCAGCAAGTTGAATATAAAATCGATCATACAAGTCTCATTCAAACCATAACAACGTATTTTCCGCAGTATCTCACGCAGGTTCGCTCAGCTCGCGCTGTAAGCCAGATTGGAATGGATATATCTGTTATTGGGCAGCAACTTACTACAACTGCTCTCATTCTTGCACCGGCATTTCGAGGTCCTCTGTTGAGCGATACCACCAAACCCTTGATAACACAACAAATGCTTGATCTTGTAGGCGCGACCATCAATGAGATTTTACCCGGCCTCAGTGATATCCAGGCGCAATCACACTTCATTTCACTTGATGCTTTACCGGTCAGTGGGCAGCAACGCAATCAACTGCAGCAAATTCTACAGGCGCTCCCACAGATTCAAACCGATCTTGTGCAGGTACTCGATCTCTTAGGAGTGGCAAATTGGCTTCTAGGTGTGAATGAGCCGCGTACCTTTCTGGTGCAAACGATGGATAGAGCAGAACTGCGACCCACAGGTGGATTCACTGGCCAATATGGCGAGTTACAGATACAAGGAGGTCGTATTGCTCCGTTCAACCTCAGGGATATCTCCCTCGTGGAGTATGTTGCTAATAGCAAAACTCTGGGGCAATTTGCTCCTTCGCAATACCGTTCATGGTGGCCTTTCGCAAACTGGGGCTTGCGTGACTCGAATGTCTCTGCCGACTTTCCTACTTCGGCTCAGATTGCGATAAATCAGTATGAACTTGAAGTAGGTCACCAGGTGGATGGTGTCATTTTGGTTACACCGTTCTTAATCGAGCATATTCTACAGATTATTGGTCCGGTTTATGTACCCGCATACAAGGATACAATCACACCTCAAAATCTGGAGGATCGTCTCCATTATTATCAACAAGATAATGCTGGTATATACAAGCAGATTGTCATACAACGAGGTGATACTACTACATCCGACCGCAAACGCTTTACGGGTCTGCTGGCTCATCTTCTGCTGGACAAAATACGCCATGCGCCACCAGATGAAATCATGGCTGTTGCTCAGAATATGTTGCATGATCTGAAGACCAGGGATCTACAGGTGTATTTTACCAACCCACAGGCTGAAGCACTACTCGCAAAGTACGATTATGCAGCACAACTTGATCGTTCTACTTCCCAGGATGGTTTATATGTGGTTCAGGCTAATCTCAGCGCCAGTAAAGCTTCTCAGTATGTCAAAACCATTATGCACGATACTGTCTCACTTGATGGCAAAGGTGGCGCGACCCATGTGCTGCAACTTCGCCTCGTGTATAATCAGATCGGGCCGGTTTATGGGTATGATACGTATCACGATTACGTACGAATTTATGTCCCGCCGAATAGTCAATTTCTTTGGGGGGATGGCTTCGATACAGGTATACCCCTTTGTGGTGGTAGCTATCAACAATGTCAACCCAATGGAGTCTATCCGCAAGGCGAATTACTTTGTCCGACGGGTCAATTCCAATCAGGAGCCGCTGCTCCTACCCTCACCGATCCTGATGCAAGTCACTGGCATCCCCTCGATACTATAGGCCCACCCACCAATCTTGAAAGTGATGAACCTGGACGCACTATGTTTGGCGGTTGGGTGATCGTACCCAAGAACTGCACGATGACTGCCACGGTCTCCTGGTATGTACCACCTTTGGGTGCCACACCCTATAGCTTGCAAGTTCAACGCCAGTCAGGCGCGTTTCCCGAGTTGGATCTGACAATTCTACCCACTCCTGGCAATTGTAGTGTGCTCAATACAGCAGGCCTACATTTTGACGGTGTAATGAGTGAGGACATGTCCTTTACTACAAAAGGTTTTATTTCCTTGCTACCCTCTACATCTACAGCATGTTATCCTCAGCCTGGAATATGACTTACCTCTCTTTACCCAATATCTGGATCTCCATAGGCTGCACATTCACTGCAACTACGTGTATAGGGCCCTGGGTTATACTTCCATCAACTCCCGTCACCATAACACTTCCTGCAGCTTTCTCCTCTACTGCGCCGGGAGAGGATGGCTGCGCTTTATTGCTGAAAATGATATTGAAAGCTGATCCTATAGAGTTAAGTGAAAAGTCGATGATTACCTCACCCTTCCACGAAGCTTGCGTATCAGTGTTAGCCACAACAAGCACCTCCTTGTCATTCAAAACGCGTGAGAATGCCAGCACTCCTGGAGCTGTTGTTGAAACACTGAAATGCGAGTCATCAACAGAAGTTGGACGGAAGTAGTATCGACCATAGCGTAATGCTGGTGTTGCACTACGCAGGGCGGCAAGTCTCGCAATTGCCTGGTAGAATACTGAATTGCGATCAAACGCATCTGGTTTTCCCCATAATGCTTCACGCACTGCTTCCATCGCATTGCCCGAATTAGACAAACCTTGCTCGGTTCCGTAATAGAGGCAGGGAATGCCGGGCAAAGCAAAAAGACAACCGACACCCAAAGTGACCTGGTCATCGAATGAATCAGGATTGGTTGTATTGCGATAATAATAGCGCGAAGTCTGATCGTGATTATCCAGAAAAGTCACAAAGAAGTTACTCGCGTCTCCGTGCGTGCTGAGAATGTCACTCTGGACTCGCTTGCGTAGTTCATAGAGGTTGGCGACGTTGATTGGCGCGCCCAATCCCTTACATGTATCTGGGAGATTATAAAACAGAGGATAGTCGAGTGCGGCATCGACACCAATCGGATCCCCTTCTTCCGAATGTAAGGTATTGCGCCCAATAAAATTGGCGATAGTCTGTTCGCTATCGTAGATCTCGCCAAAGGTGAAAAAGTTCTTCTTGCCGATGCTCTCTGCAAATTCACGTATAAAATTGGCAAAATTCCGCGCGAAATCAGGACTGACGTATTTCAACGTATCAATGCGAAAACCATCAATGTCGAATTTCGCAATCAGATACTGGTAAGCACGAATCAAAATACTATGCACAGGATATCCGCTACTGTTCTGAAAATCAGAGGCTATTCCCTTGAGCGAGTAGAAATCACCGCTTGCGTCGATAAGCTGGTTCGATGGTCCAAAAGCATTGCCCTGGCGCCGAAAGTAGTTATTCGAGCGCAGTTCTTGTGGCCAGATAGCGGCATCTGATGGTGGATCAGGTGGCGCTTCAGTCCAATCCATTCGGGCATTGCCATTTTCATCGCGCCAGTTAATCGTATGTGGCTGACCGTTCCAGGGAGCTACCGAGCCGTAATTTTGATAAGCAAACACGTCGCCAGCATGATGAAGCACGATGTCAAAAATGATATATATGCCGCGAGCATGCGCCTCATCCACCAGTTGATGTAACTCGTTCTCCACGAATTGTGGATTCTGCTTTGCCTGTGCAGGATTGGAAGCAAAACGTGGATCGATACTCAGGAAATCTTGTATTCCGTAACCATGGTAGGTTGGACTATACTGGCAGTTCTTTTGCACAGGCGAAAGCCAGATTGCGCCAATACCAAGCGCTTTCAAATAGTCTAGTTGCTCGCGTATACCGTTGAAGGTACCACCCTGAAAATCGCTAAACTCACTATCCCAGGGCAAATTGTTCGGCGGCGCCATGGGGTTATTGAAACGATCCACCAGCAGGAAGTACATGATTGTATCGCGCCAATCTTCTGGTGATGGAAATGGTGAAGGAATCTCTACAACATGGTTACCTACCTGCACGCTTTTGAAACCGGGCACTCTGGCCTTGTCCAGCTCTGCCTGGACATCAGCCCCCATAATAGATGTCGGCATATGTTTTCCTTTTATTCTATTTTCACAGCAGTTCCACAAAATTGTACCATATCAATCAGGTTCAATTAGCATGTCACGTTTTCTTCTCAAGAACGATACCTAATGTGAAGTTCATGTGATTTAAGGGAGATAAGATGCAGCAAAAACAAGAGGATGAATTCGAAACGAGCAATAACCCAAGCGACATCTCTCTCTTTGATCTATATGGGCAGGCCATTTTTGCCTACATAAGACTGCATACTTCCTCGCGTGAGGATGCTGAAGATTTGACGCTTGAAGTCTTTACCGCTGCGTTAGAACACGACAACCTGTCCGGAGTGCAAGCTAATGAACGATTAGCATGGCTGCGTCGCGTTTCACACAATAAGCTCGTTGATAACTATCGAAGTTCAGTGCGTAGGTCCATTGTCACTCTCGACCATATCAGGGAAAACACTCTCGATGACGAATCCGGAACCCCAGAACAACTGGTTCTCCAGCGTGAGAAGTATGATCAACTGTACGCAGTTATCTATACCTTGCCAGTGTTGCAGCAGCAAGTGTTGAGACTACATTGTGGAAAAGGATTGCGCTTTGCGGAGATTGCTGTGTTGCTCAATAAACGCGAGGAAGCTGTACGTAAAATATTCTCGCGGACCTTGGCACTCATGCGAGCATCCTACAAGCAACAAATCGGGGAAGGAGAGCGCTGATGCAACAAGATAAGCATACAAACGGAGGTATGAACGATCATGATCAACAAATTGTACTCGATCTTGAGCGTATGCTTGATACCAGAAACGAAGATGCTCAGTCGTTATTGCGTATCCGCGAACGCCTGCTAAAGCTCAGCGAAGGCTCTTTACCCGTTTCTGAACTTGATCATACAGCGATCACGCCCATTAAAACTGTCAAGGTGCGATCCCTGAGTACAAATAAGACGAATAAGCGATCAATTTACTCTCACTTTGATGAAGGAAGAGCATGGTTACAGCCATTGAGCGCGATCGCTGCCGTTTTGATGGTTGCCATTCTTGTCGGTTCTCTAGCCTTACTTCTTACATACTTGCGTCAAAGTACTACCGGTAATGGTTCAAGAGTGTTTTCACAACGTAAGGGTTGGACGCAGCTCGTTATGTATAGCGGTAAAGGCAATAAAACGCTGACCGGGTTGAATTTGGTGCTACCAGGTCTATGGGGCGATGCTGTAACATGCGTTGGTAGTGGCAAACTAGATATTGAGCTTACTGGGGTAGGAATGACCTCATTTCTAGGCAAGACTCCATGTGATGCTAATCTTTCCTCGCTTGCTACTCCACAATCTATTACTCAACTCCTACACCGAAGATACAAACGATGAAAGTGACTGCTGATGCGGACACAGCCTGGTATATTGAGATAAGCCAGGCAATAGCACAACCAACGCTTACGATAGGATCAGAGTGGGTTCAAGATATTGGAATAGGTGGTAATGGTAGTGGCAGCAGTAGTGGTAATGTGCTGGCGCCAACGCAACCAAATGGCAAAACATTTCAACCTAAAACATGGGCAGTTGCGTTTGTATGTGTCGGAACAGGAAATGGCCATTTCGAATTGACCCCCACCCCTGTTACTGGCAATGGAAGTATTCCACCTTGCGATGGGCAACCAAGACTCTTTATTATGCACTACAACGGGCCGGCACTGGTCGAAAAAATTGTATTCTTGATGCATGGAGACATTATCTGGAATGCCCAGGTCCTGGCATGCGCAGATGAACGAAAATGTTGAAGTTTCAAGTAGGATGCTTAACCTATTTACAATTTCCAGAGGATTTATTAGTATTGTAAGCTATTTTGACATTGACAATGATACTGATGGCTTTATAATGAAAAGCGTTATAGGAAATATTTGTCTGATGCGTTGTAAAGGGGTCAGCGCAGAAGAATTATATAAAAAAGAAGACCTTATGAACTAACTAAATTGGCAGCTATCTTATGTATTTATGGGTCTTCATCATATACCTCTATCAGCAAAATCGATCGAGAGGAGTATGAATATGTATGATGCAGCAAGCTCAAAGTCCTGAAGATCAGACGCTTAACTTACCTGATTTTAGCGCAATGGCTCCCGAAGACGAGGGAACTCCATTACCTCCCAAACCACCCTGGTGGCGCCGCCGGGGGTCGATTATTACCTTTATTCTCATAGCGCTACTGATCCTCGCGGGTTTCCTGGCTTTTTTTCTGATACGAGGCCGCCAGCGCCCCGTTACCTATATAAAACAGCAAGTGACCCAGGGCAACTTCTCCCTCACTGTCAGCGCCACCGGACCAGTACAGAGTTCCACCTATAATGTGGTATTTTCTGGCTCGGGTATCATTGATCAGATAGACGTCTCTGTTGGGCAGACGGTGGTGAAGGGCCAGGTGCTCGCCAAACTGAATAAAACTTCGCTTCAGGATGCCCTCAATGCTCAACAAGCCTCGGTTTTGGCTGCGCAAACGGGGGTGAACAACGCCGAAGCCAATTTGAGTAAGTCTGAGGCTTCATCAAATGCGAGTGTGCAATCCGCACAGACCTCGCTTACGAATGCCCAGAACAGTCTGGCCACGACACAGACGCAGTCTACGGCTAGCATCACATTCTCGCAAACAACACTGAACAATGACCAGACGAATCTGACGAATACCCAGTCGCAATCGTCGGCCAGCGTCGCTGCTGCGCAGACTGCGCTCAGCAACGCTCAAACCACACTGAGTCATACCCAATCTCAGTCCGCGGCCAGCGTTTCTGCCGCGCAGACGACGCTCAGTAATGATCAAACGAACCTGACGAATACCCAAACGCAATCGACGGCCAGCGTCGCCGCCGCACAGACGACGCTCAGTAACGCTCAAACCGCCCTTACCCATACCCAATCGGAGTCGGCGG
>Ga0209048_10002187_pt1 | contig 19627 bp, 18 predicted proteins | sample FrelakmetCRP12CR_FD_187146 | JGI IMG/M metagenome (GOLD analysis project Ga0209048, IMG submission 187146) | Freshwater lake sediment microbial communities from the University of Notre Dame, USA, for methane emissions studies - CRP12 CR (SPAdes)... | ecosystem: Environmental > Aquatic >... | reverse complement strand
CGCCGAAGTGTATCCGCGCGACCGTTGGCAGTTCGGCGACTGCAATACCCAATGTTAGTGCAGCGGGCGCCGTGTTCCGGGTCAGAGTCTGAAGGTGGTTTTCTGTGATTACAGGTTTGGGAGTTGATCTCATCGCGAACAGCCGGGTCGAGGCGGAGCTGGAGCGTGGCGAGTGGCTGGCGGGCGACGGAATCTTTACCGCCCAGGAAATATGCCACTGCAATGCCGGGAAGCAACCAGCCCGTCGCTACGCCGCCTGCTTCGCGGCGAAGGAGGCCACCTTCAAGGCGCTGGGAGTGTCCCCGCGGAACCTGGCGGCGTTTCGCCAGGCGGAGATGAAGGAGGACGCGGCCAATCATTGCAGCCTGGAGTTGCACGAAGGTTTACTGGCGGAAGCCGGCCGGTTGAAGACGCGGCGCATCCATTTAACGATTGCGGCCGCAAAAAAACAAACTGGCGCCATGGTCATTCTGGAAGGCTGAGCGACAGGGCGCCAAGATCGGACATCGAGATGAGCAATCCGGTGCTGTGCGATGAACTCATCGCAAAGTCCTACGAAGAATTGACCGCAAACTTCGACTGGTCGGTGGCGGAGCGCGAGTTGGGCTACCAGCCCGGCGACCCCATCAATATCGGTTGGATGTGCAGCGACCGCATCTGCCGGCTCGGCATGGCCGGCAAGGTCGCCCTCGACTGGGAGGACTACCAGGGGAACCAGGCGCGCTTTACCTTCGACGACCTGCGCGCGCTGTCCAACACGATTGCCAATTTCCTATGCGAGCTCGGAATCCTGCCGGGCGAGCGGGTCTGCCTGTTCATGGACCGCGTGCCCGAGCTGTACATCGGGCTGCTGGGCATCCTGAAGACCGGCGCGGTGGTACAGCCGCTGTTCTCCGCCTTTGGCGACGAATCGCTGCTGGTGCGTCTGCAAAACGCCGAGACCACCGCCATCATCACGCAGAAGAAGCACGTCCACAAGGTGCGCAAGATCCGCGAGCAGCTGCCTAACCTGCGTCACATCATCGTCGTCGATCCTGGCGACTCCGTGCTACAGGAGCGCGAAGTAGCGTTTCGCATGGAGCAGATGCCGCGGGTCGAGAATTTCGCCGTTTATCCCACAACCGCGGAGTCGCCGTCGCTGCTGCATTACACCTCCGGCACGACCGGGCAGCCGAAGGGCGCGCAACACGTGCATTACTCGATCATCTCGCAGTACCTCACCACGAAATGGGCGCTGGACTTGCAGCCCGACGACATCTACTGGTGCAACGCCGACCCGGGCTGGGTAACGGGCACGTCCTACGGCATCATTGGGCCGTGGTCGAACGGCGCGACGCAGGTGGTGCTCGATTCCGGCTTCAATGCCGAGCGCTGGTACGGGTTCCTGGCGAAACAGCGCGTAACGGTTTGGTACTCTGCGCCCACCGCCATCCGGCTGCTGATGAAGGAAGGAACCGACGTGGTGCGGCGGCACGACCTCTCCAGCCTGCGTTACCTGGCCAGCGTCGGCGAGCCGCTTAACGCCGAGGCGGTTCTCTGGTCGGAGCAGGCGTTCGGCAAGCCCTTCCACGACACCTTCTGGCAGACCGAAACCGGCTGCATCGTAATCACCAATTTTCCCGGAATGCCGATCAAGCCAGGCTCGATGGGCCGCCCGTTCCCGGGCATCACCGCGACCGTACTCAATACCAAAACTTACGAGCCGATCACCGAGACCGGCATTGCCGGACTGATTGCGCTGCGGCCGGGCTGGCCGTCGCAGGCGCGCGGCTACTGGCACAACGAAACCGGGTACAAGGCGAAGTTCAAGCACGGCTGGTACCTGTGCGGCGACCGCGCCTCCATCGACAGCGACGGCTACTACTGGTTCATGGGCCGCGATGACGACGTCATCAACACCGGCGGGCATCTGGTCGGCCCGTTTGAGATTGAGTCGGCGCTGCTGGAACATCCGGCGGTGCATGAATCGGCCGCCGTGGCCAAGCCCGATCCGGTGAACATGGAGGTGGTGAAGGCCTTCGTCACTCTCAAGAGGGGCTACACGCCGAGCGACGACCTGGAACTGGAAATCATGAACCACATTCGCAAGCGGCTGTCGCCGCTGGCCATGCCGCAGGAAATTGAGTTCGTTGAGTCCCTGCCCAAGACGCGCAGCGGCAAGATTGTGCGCCGCGTTTTACGCTGCAAGGAGTTCAACGAGCCGGTGGGCGATCTTTCCACAATCATGGATGACTAAAGGAGCAGATGGACACAATCATGGATGACATTACCAAAGCAGTTCACGACTACGTAGTGCGCGAGTACCTGGAAGAGGGCGATGAGCGTGAAGTTACCGAAACCACGCCGCTGATTTCGGGCGGCATCGTGGATTCGTTCTCGATGGTCTCGCTCAAACGCTTCCTGGAAAAGAAATACCAGATCCAGATTCCCGATGCCGACGCCACGCCGGACGCATTCGACACACTGCAGAGGATCGTGGCGCTGGTGCATCGCTTTCAGAAGCCCGCAACCGTCGGCGCATAAGCGGTAGTGCCGGCGCATTTGTGCGATTGAACCTGCTGGTGCTTGCCGCATACGCCAGGCGCTAGCCGCAGCATTTCCTATTGCAAGTACCGAGGTTTGTCATGGCATTCATTACTGCACTCCGCGATCGTTACCAGACCGAGATTGAAGCCATCAAGGCCGGCGGTCTGTTCAAAGAAGAGCGTTATATCCATTCTCCGCAGTGGTCGGAAATTGAAGTGGAGTTTCCGGTCGGCGCGAAAATCAAGAAGTGCATCAACATTTGCGCCAACAACTACCTGGGCCTCTCCAGCCATCCCGACGTGATCGCAGCGGCGCACGCCGGGCTGGACAGCCGGGGTTACGGCATGTCGTCGGTGCGCTTCATCTGCGGCACGCAGGACATTCATCGCGAACTGGAGAATCGGCTGACCGATTTCCTGGGCACCGAGGACACGCTGCTGTTTCCTTCCTGCATGGACGCCAATGCCGGCTTCTTCGAGGCCTGCCTCAATGAGCAGGACGTGAAGATCGCCGACCGCCTGGTGCACGCCTCCATCGTGGACGGCATGCGCCTGTGCAAGGCGATGCAGGACACCTACAAGCACTCCGACATGGGACACCTGGAGGAGAAGCTGCAGGAGCACATGGACAAGCGCTCGCGCATGATCATCACCGACGGCGTGTTCTCCATGGACGGCGATATCGCCAGGCTGGACCAGATCGTCGAGCTGGCGGAGAAGTACGACGCCATGGTGTTTCTGGACGACTCGCACGCCAGCGGCTTCATCGGCCGGACAGGCCGGGGGACGCAGGAGCATTGCGGCGTTTTGGGCAAGATTGACGTGATTACCACCACGCTGGGCAAGGCGCTGGGCGGGGCTTCCGGTGGCTGCGTGAGCGGGCGCCGCGAACTGGTGGAAATGTGCCGCCAGCGCGCTCGTCCGTTCCTGTTCTCCAATTCGGTTGCGCCGGTGATTGTCGCGGGTGCGCTGAAGGTGATGGAGCTGATCACCGCCACTACCGGCCGCCGCGACAAGCTGGAGTGGAACGCGAAATACTGGCGCGGCCTGCTGAAGGATGCCGGCTTCGACATCAAGGAAGGCGAGAGCCCGATCGTCCCGGTGATGCTGTATGACGCGAAGTTGGCACAGGACTTCGCTCGCGACTTGTTCGCCGAAGGCGTCTACGCGGTCGGTTTCTTCTTCCCGGTGGTGCCCAAGGGGCAAGCGCGCATTCGCACCCAACTTTCTGCCGCCCATGAAAAGCATCATCTCGACTTCGCCATCGAGGCCTTCAAAAAGGTCGGCGAGAAGCATGGTGTCCTGGGTTTGGGGAAGAAGGAGCTGCTGGCAAGGGCCGGGGCCTGACGGCCGTTGCCTTGCCACAAAGGATTGCTGACTCTGGCCGGCCTAATACCAAGTCCGGCGATCGCGCGAATGTCATGCCGGTCGCCGGGCTATTGCTGACCGAAACGAAAACGTTGCGAGGCGCAAATCGCGCAGGTGACAAGGAGGTCTGCCATGCTTTGCGAAGAACTGGAGAAGCTTGAGGGAGAGTTCGACGAGATTGTCACATCGCTGGAAGACCCGAACCTGACCCAGGCGGAGCGGGAATCTCTGGAGAGGGCCTATCACCAGTTGAGCCTCACCATCAAAGAGCACCAGATGGCGGGACACGGCGGTGGGCCCTGCTACGAAGAATAGCCAGGTCGCAGTCATAAGAATGTTGTATCCCCTGGGCGGTGGAGCACGCCTTCAGGCGTGCATAGCAAGACCGCCGAAAGAGGGCGAGGCTTTAGCCTCTGAGGTAAGGAGTCTAGGGCTGCACCGCAGTGATTCGCCGTACTTCCTGCACTTCCCCGGCAGCGCCACCCGGAAAGCCCTACTGCTCTTTACCAGGGTGATCCGGGCCGACGAATACATCATGATGAACGGCGAGCCAAACTACTACTACTAAAGACGCGCCGTTCCCCGTGTGCTTCGACAATAACAACTGGATTTCGACCGGCCTGCTCAACCTCAGCATGAAGAAAATGGGGTTCCGGGAGATCATCGAGCTTCAGCCCAACGACCGCTGGATTCCCGAACAGGTGATGGGAATGAAGGGAGTTTACATTTACCTTAGATGACCTGGGATATCCTCGGCCGGCCTGAAGCAACAGCCGCCCTGTACAAAGTCTCCGCGCTGCGCTGCCTCCTCAACTTCTTCATCCAACCGAAGAAGGCCGCACAAAATAGGCATGACGGCTATGCTCTGGTGGCACATCGGGCATGGATGCGGCATAGGACCCGAATTGCTGTAGGTCAGTACTTTTGCCTTTTTCTGAGGTTTATACCCCAGCCTCGCTCACCACGCGAAGCGGCAGCGGCGCGGCCGGGAGCGCGGTATATGCTGCAGCCCGAGCACTAGGCGGGCTGTTCTCCATTATCGTATCGAGTGAGAGCGGCTGGTTTGAAACTTAACTGTAACCGCAGCTAAGAATTGACTCGCGGTCGGGGTCGCCAGTACCATCGTTTTTCCATTTCACGACCAAAAAGGCACATGATCGACAGCACGATCTCGCACTACCGCATCGTCGAGAAGCTCGGTGGTGGGGGCATGGGCGTGGTTTACAAGGCTGAGGACACAGACCTTGGCCGCTTCGTCGCCCTCAAATTCCTGCCGGAAGAGATGGCCCGCGATCCCCAGGCGCTCGAGCGCTTTCGCCGTGAGGCACGTGCCGCCTCCGCGCTCAACCATCCCAATATCTGCACCATCTACGAAATCGGCAAGCACGACGGCCAGGCCTTCATTGCCATGGAGTACCTGGAAGGCACGACGCTGAAGCACTTGATTGAGGGCCGGCCTCTCAAGACTGCACAACTGCTCGATCTGGGCATCCAGATCTCCGATGCTCTCGATGCCGCCCACTCTGGCGGAATCGTGCATCGCGACATCAAGCCTGCGAATATCTTCGTCACCCAGCGCGGTCAGGCCAAAGTTCTGGATTTCGGCTTGGCGAAACTCGCCCCGCAAGCGCACCGTGTCGCCGATGGCGGGAGCGCCCACCCGGGGATGCCGACCGCTATCAACGCGGATCAGCTCACAACTCCCGGGGCCGCGATTGGGACCATCGGCTACATGTCGCCCGAGCAGGCCCGCGGGGAAGATCTGGACCAGCGCAGCGATCTCTTTTCCTTCGGCGTAGTGCTGTACGAAATGGCCACCGGCAAGCAGCCGTTCTCGGGCGTTACCTCGGCGGTGGTCTTTGACGCGATCCTGAACAAGATACCTGCTCCGCCAGTTCAACTGAATCCAGGCCTGCCAGCGCAAATGGAAGTTATCTTAAGCAAAGCGCTGGAGAAAGACCGGGATCTGCGCTGCCAGAGCGCGGCGGAGCTGCGCGCCGATCTGAAGCGGCTGAAACGGGACAGCGAGTCTTCCCGGGCCAGGACCAGCGGCGTGGGTCCGCCGGCGGAGAGCGGTGTCAACGAATCTCCTCCTCCTGCGCCGGAGAACGTACAGAAGAGTCGTCGCCTGCTTCCCCTTCTCGTTTGCGGCAGTTTTCTTCTCGCTTTGGCGATCGGGTTATTTGCCGGCAAGCGTTTATGGAAGTCGGCGGCCGTCAGCGCGCCGTTGTATCACGAGATTACTTTCCGCCGCGGCGAGATTCGCTCTGCCCGGTTCGCCCCGGATGGACAGACGATCTTATACAGTGCCTCCTGGCAAGGGAATCCGGTGGAGACCTTCGCCGCGCGCCAGGGCACCGTCGAATCGCGTTCCCTGGGCTTAGGTCGCGCCGAGCTTCTTGCGGTTTCGTCGACGGGCGAGATGGCGCTCTCCTTGGATAGCCATCCCGTTGGAACATGGATTAGCGTGGGCACACTGGCCAGGGCACCCTTGGCAGGTGGAGCGCCCCGCCCGATTCTCGAAGATGTCGAATGGGCCGATTGGTCTCCGGACGGGAAGAATTTGGCGGTGGTACGCAATGTTGCCGGCCACGACCGCTTGGAATTCCCCATCGGTAAGGTCCTGTACGAGAGCGCCGGCGGCTGGATCAGCTATCCCCGAGTTTCTCCCAACGGAGACTACGTCGCCTTCATGGACCATCGCAACCAGGGAGACGACGGCGGCTCGGTCGCCATCGTTGATCTGGCGGGCAAAGTGAAAAACCTCACCCGCGACTGGTACGGCACGCAAGGTCTTGCATGGTCGCCTGACGGCAAGGAAGTCTGGTTCACCGCCAGCGAATTGGGACTGGACCACTACCTTTCAGCAGTGAGCCTGTCGGGCGAAGAACGGTTGATAACGCGCATACCCGGTTCGATTGTGGTGTTCGATATCTGGAAAGATGGACGCGTGCTGCTGGCGCGCTCCGGCCGGCGGCGCGAGGTCATGGCCCTGTATGGAGGCACGACCAAAGAACGGGACCTTTCCTGGCTTGACTACTCTTATCCCGCCGACATTTCAGCCGACGGCAAGACGGTGCTCTTCGACGAAGAGGGCGTTGGCGGCGGAGTACAGTACGGAACTTCCCAAGAGTTGACGTATGCCGTTTACATCCGTGACACGGATGGCTCGCCCGCAGTTCGACTCGGCGAAGGCGCCGCCAATGCCCTTTCGCCTGACCATAAATGGGTGATCGTGCAGACCCCGAACGCGCCCGAACAATTCCGCCTGTTACCAACCGGGGCAGGCGAAACCAAGTCGCTCACTAACGATTCCATCAACCACCAATGGGGGCGCTGGTTCCCCGACGGCAAACGCTTCGTCTTCTCCGGGAATGAGCCGGGGCACGGGGTGCGAATCTATACCCAGGATGTTTCGGGGGGAACGCCCAAGGCGATTTCTCCCGAAGGCGTCGACGCGGTGGCGTTTGCGGTTTCGCCGAACGGCCAGACGGTCGTAGGCATCGGTCCCGACCAGAAAGGGTACTTCTACCCCACAGCCGGAGGTGAGCCGCGAATCGTTAACGGCATGGAACCGGGAGATCTGCCCATCAACTGGAACCAGGATGGCAGCTCCATCTATCTCTACCGGAGCGGCGAGGTGCCCGCCAAGATTTACCGGTTGGAATTCGCCACGGGCAAGAAAACCCTCTGGAAGCAGGTCCTTCCCATCGATCCCACCGGTGTCTCCACCATAGGACCTATCCTGATAACGCCGGACGGTAAGACCTACGTCTATGGTTTCCATCGAACGCTGGCCGATCTCTACCTGGTAGAAGGCCTGAAGTAGATTTCATCGCATCGGGCCGGCCGAACCGCCCCGGTCGGCTCTTCACGACCTGCGCAGGACGCTCCCGCCCGAACTGCGTCGAGGGCGGAACCGGGCTTTGCGAGTCAGGGTAGAATATTGCATGCGGCGTTTCGCCGGCACACTTGCTGTGATCGCGCTCCTTTCGGGCTTAGTGGCGTGCGGCGGGGGGACTTTTTACATCTCCACGGGCGATGGCGGCGTAATTTTCTTCACCGCTTCTGGTACCGTGAGTGTTGTGCAGTTGACCATCATCGATGGCGGCCAAGTGACCGTGGTCACGCTGATTGATGCGGGGACTGCCCAGAGTTTCAATTTCTGCGGTAATGTAGTCGCGCAATTTCCCACCAATACTTTTGTCAAAGCAACATATAAGCACAACGGCGGCTGCGATTCCGTCATGCACGTCACCAGATAGCGCAGCAAGGGCCGCGCGATTCGACCTCCACAAACCGGGGTTTTTGGATGCGTTTCTCAAGTTGCAGAAAACTGAGGAAACACTAAGCGGGGCTTACAATATTGTTTCTTTGTGACGCCTTTCACCTGGAACATCAAGAGGAGCTTGTTTATGGCATTTAACGCGTTCGTGAACTTCGGCGATATCAAAGGTGAATCCACCGACAAGGACCACAAGGATTGGGTGGTGATTACGAGCTATAGCCAGTCGGTGACTCAGCCAGATGCCGCAACACAACGGAGGACGGCCGGGGGAGGAAGCGCTGAGTCGGCTCAGTTTTCCGAGTTTAGTATTGAGAAACTGATGGACGCTGCTACGCCCAAGCTTCTGGAAGCGTGCTGCAAGGGGACGCGTTTGAAAGAGGTCGCGATTGAGTTGGTACGAGCGGGTGGCGACCCCCTACGGTATATGGAGATCAAGCTTAAGGAAGTTATGATCAGCGGCGTCATTCAACATGGTGATTCAACCGGCGCCGCGCAAGTCCCAACCGAAACCATCAACATGACCTACGGCGCAATCGAATGGACCTATTCCAGGCAAAAGCCGGACGGTACTGCCGCGGGCGATGTGGCAGCGACATGGAATGTGGCACAAGGAGCTGAGGCGTAAGCGAATCCGACGTGAAAGGTGAATTGGCGATCGCGGTTAGCTCACGACGGTACGGTATAAGTACACAGTTGGGGCACCATGAGCGGTTTTAGAAGCTGCAAACCGCGTCGAGAGCAGTTAGTTTGTCCCGACTTGGTTCTGGATTCAAAGTAGTTAGAAGTGGTGCCGGGAGGGGGAATCGAACCCCCAAGGGCCGAAGCCCGGCGGATTTTGAGTCCGCTGCGTCTGCCAGTTCCGCCATCCCGGCTTAAACCCGAAGTATATAGAAACAAATAACTAGTTAGCCACTACAGGAGCTCGGCGAACTGTCGATTCTGTCTCAGGTGTCGCTTTAGCGTCACTATATCATGGGCTACTGATATGCAAGAATTTACATCTTGACAGCCTCCCCGCACGGGAACAGACTGAAGCCCACAAGTTGCAGGTGCGAGTTTCCCAACTCGCAGGGTAGAGGTAAATCTGGCCTTCGCTTCTTGCCGTAGGCTTTCGTGCTTACGACAGGGATGAACAACCATTCTCTCTCAGAAGGAGGAGCCAAATGCAAAGTAGTAAGATCGTTGTTGGAGTTTTCTTGCTCGTTCTGTGTGTATCCGTAGGTATTGCAGCTGCGCCGACGTTGACGTTCTTGTTCAGAGATGTCCAGGCGCTCCCAACCGCGCTGGAGACGGACACGTATGGAATAAACAATGCACGTGCAATCGCCGGCGATTACGTTGACAGCGCCGGGGTCCAGCACGCCGCGATACTGGGCGGTTCGAACACCTTCACCAGGGCTGACCGGCCGGATTGCGCAACCTCCCCCAGCTCGACATCCATCGCCTTTTATGGCATCAATTCCGCGGGTGTTGCTGCGGGCTGGTGCACCAACACAAGCGGCGTTCAAATAGGGTTTACGTGGGCCAAGGGTACGTTCACCGACATCAAAATCGCGGGCGCAACCCTCACGAATGCGATTGGGATTAATGACGCGGGCGCGGTGGTAGGCACCTACGTCGACTCGTCCGGCATACAGCATGGATATTTGCTGGTTGGCGGCAGCCTCACAAAGTTGGATCCGCCGGGCGTCGTAAGTTTGGCTACAGCCTGGGGGATCAACAACGCGGGCGTAATCACCGTGTACGGCGCCAACTCCAGCGGGGGTTACTTGTCGTTTACTACCGCCAATAAGGGCCAAACCTACACCCCGATTCACGCGCCCGGAGAAGGGGCGACTGGGACCGCCGTCCATCAAATCAACAACAACGGAGACATCGTAGCCACCTATTTCGATGCCTCCAGCAACCGTCACGGCGTACTGTTTAAGAACGGGACCGCCTACCCGTTTGACGATCCGAACGGCGTAGGCAGCACCCGCGGCGTCGGAATCAATGACATGGACGTCATGGTGGGCCGCTATGGGTCTGGCTACTCTGGCGGCATTGGCTACCAAGCGTTTACAACTCCGTAAAGCGATTACGCTACCTGAGTTTGTAGTTCAGAGGCGACGGGCTTCCCGTCGCCTCTTTTTGTGCACTGAATTCGCGCCCCGGCAAGCCACCAGGAAGGTTGAGCACGGGCAAAAGGAGAAGCTCAGTTGTGGGGCGGTAGAGGGTTCGGAGATCCCTGGGGCGTAGCAGGGCGGTTGGCCGGCTGCTGCGGAAACGCTTGTGGCATCTGCCATCCGGAGCGCTGTCCGGCGGGTTGGATCTGCACTCCTTCAGAAGTCATCACCCTGGTCGGCTGCTCCCAACCATCAGCACCCGCGTCTCCCGCGCTGTAGGAAGTCGTTTCCGCTGCTGTGACATCCTGCTGAAAGGGCTGCTGTTGGGCTAATCCAATCTTATTGTTTTGCTGAGACGGTTGCCGCCCGGCCAGGTTGACCGCAATAGCCGGGTTGCCCATCGGACCCGTGCTTTCTGATCCGTCGCGCCGGGGCATAAGGATGATGTGTTCAACGCCAGCCGGATTGGAAGGCGACCCAGTCATTACGTAGTCAAAACGCGAACCGTTCAACAGCGCAGCCAGCACGTCCCGCGCAGGGCCAGGACCCATTCGGCTAGCCACCCGATCGCTCCCGCTCCCGGCCGGCAAGTCGATCACGGCGCCAGTCTGGCCGCAGACGGCCGACAGAATGTCGGCTAAGCTCGAGTTCTCAGCGATAATTGTGAGCTGGCCGTCCAAATAAGTAACCTTCAGAGGCCGTGGAGGCATCTGTTCCGGGCTGAGAGGAAGCGCAGATTGCTCTTGCTTCGCAGTGGGAGGCCGGAGGGTCTTGCGTGCCTTGCTAGACGCATTGGTTGGTTTGTGGTGCAACCCATGGTCAGCACCCAAGGGCAGAGCCCACGCTAGCACAACTATCATTGGAACCAGTACGCTTTGGCCGGTGCGGAACATTGCTGTTGCGAGCGGGATAGCGCTTAACCCCAGGGCCGGTTGAGAAACCTAAGACCGTGTAACGGCAAGGAGTTTAGTCCGCAGAACAGGCCGTGTCCAGATAAAACACTCCTCAGTAGTACTGCCTGGAAGCGCGTTGCCATGCGAGTCGTGATTTTGGACGCCTGGCCACCTGAAGTGGCGGAAAGGAGATATTCCGACTGGGATACACGGTTTCTTGCACAGTTCGGGGAACGCTGACTTTCCGATCAACCGGACACTGCCAGCTTGCAGTTCGCTTCTGTGCCCAAGACCGAAGGCCAGCCGGCAATATCTATGTCTGATCGAAGGCAGGGACGCTGTCCTTGAGTCCTGCGCTGCTATCCCCTAACATGAGCGCGAGGGGAACGTGTGCTGCCCAGCCGCCGCGAGTCCCCAAAGGGTGCCCATGTCCGACTGCCGACGATCACTCCGCAACTCATTCCGGGTAGTTGCGTTGCTGTGCTCTTGGTCATTCCTGGCGTGTGCCCAGCAAACTGCGCCGTCACCGAACCCGCCTGAGCAGGGCTATCCCGTGACCGTCGAGGGCCACGAGGTCTTGAGGATCTACGAGGGCATCGGGACGTTTTCCGCTTCTGAGCGCGCGGGACGCACCGCGGAACGGCTCAAGAGGCTGGCCTTCACTCCCGACGCAGGCCCGGCCAACATTACAATGGACGACCGGGAATACGGCACCGAAATCAAGGCGGGCAAGGACCTTCTGCTGCTGGTGACCGACGACGATGCCAAGCACGCGCATGTTTCGCGCAGCCTGCTGGCCAAGTACTACGTTGGCCAGATTCGTGAAGCGATCACCCTCGTCCGCCAGCAGCACAGCGGGAAGTTCCTCCTCCGGGCCGCGATTTACGGCGTCGTCACTTTGCTGGTTTACGTGGGATTGGTGTGGCTGGTCGTGATGGCCTCGCGACGGCTGCTGCGCCGGCTGGAACGCCGCGAAGTCCCGCTGGTCAAGGGCATCAAGATCCAGCAGTCGGAAATTCTGGGAGGAGAACGCATCACCAGCCTCATCGCCTGGGCGATCCGGGTGGGGCGCATCGTATTGCTCTTTACCCTGACTTGGGTCTTCCTGGGCGCTGAATTCAACTACTTCCCCTGGACGCGCGAGCACGGACGCCAGTTGCTGGACTACGTCATCACCCCGGTGTACTTCGTGGGGACGGCGTTAGTGAATTACCTGCCCAAGCTGTTCTACATCGCAGTCATCGTCACCGTGATGTACTGCGTGATGAAGTTCATCGCGCTGCTGGCGCGCGAGCTGGAGCGCGGCAACATTCGCATCGCCGGCTTCTACCCGGAGTGGATCCAGCCCACCTACAAACTTGTCCGCTTCCTGCTGATCGCCTTCACGGCGGTGCTGATCTATCCCTACTTGCCGGGCGAAAATTCGCCAGCCTTCAAGGGTGTGGGTCTCTTCCTCGGAGTGCTGGTTTCGCTGGGCTCCACTTCCGCGGTGGCCAACGTTGTGGCCGGCAGCATTCTCACGTACACCCGCGGCTTCCGCGTGGGCGACTGGGTGAGAATCGGCGACAACCTGGGCGAGGTGATTTCGCAAGCCACACTGGCTACGCACCTGCGCACCATCAAGAACGAGGAGATCATTATTCCCAACTCGGTGGTGCTGAATAGCCACGTCATCAACTACACCCTGCTGGCGCAAAGCAATGGGCTCATTCTGCACACCTCGGTAACCATTGGATACGACGCGCCCTGGCGGCACGTCCACCAGTTGCTGATCGAAGCGGCCCTGAAGACGCAGTACATACTCTCCACCCCCGCGCCCTTCGTCTTGCAGAACGCACTTCAGGATTCGTACGTGCAGTATGAGATCAACGCCTACACCGACAATCCCGCGGAGATGATTACCACGTATTCGCACCTGCATGAGAACATCCAGGACTGCTTCTTCGCCGCCGGGGTCGAGATCATGTCGCCGGTGTTCTCCGCAATTCGCGACGGCAACCGCACCGCGATGCCTGCGCAATATCTGCCACCGGATTACCGTTCGCACGGTTTCCGCATCGAGAAAGAGGATGGTTCGGCCTCGGCGGCCAGCGGCGGGAAGGAGTAAGCGGCAACCCTCTGTGCTATTCGCAGCCCGGAGGGCCCCATCACGACGCCGGCGAAGGCTTTCCCCCGTTAGTGGCATGTTTGGTTTGGCGAAAACCTTGACACTCCCGATGGGCATACGGTAAAGTTCCCCAATGCTGTCAACGACCAACCGAATGACCATGGCCATGTGCACCCTAGGCGGTGCCTTGTCCACGTTAGGAGTCTGATAGCCCAAACAGCAATCTCCAATCGTGAACGGCCGCCTAGGTAAAGCAGGCGGTCTTGGTGTTTCTGGGCAATTTTCGATTGGAGATTCCAGTGAGTTATCCCGTAGATTTATTTTCCACTCTTGCCGTACGCGGCGGCGTGACGCCTGATCCAGCAACCGGCGCTGTCCTGACCCCGATTTATCAGTCCACGACTTATCACCAGGAAGCGGTCGGCGTTCACAAGGGATTCACCTACTCGCGCGCCGCTAACCCGACGGTGTCGGCGTTGGAAGCAGCACTGGGCGCGCTGGAAGATACGCCTCCGGCCATGTGCTTCGCCACCGGAATGGCGGCCATCGCCACGCTGTTTCTGGCTATCCTGAAGGCGGGCGACCACGTCGTCGTCTCCGACGTCGTTTACGGCGGGACGGTGCGGCTCTTCCAGCAGGTGCTCGACGCCTTCCAGGTCACGGCCTCGTTCGTGGACACATCGCACCCGGAGACGGTCGCGCAGGCCATCCAGCCGAACACGCGCCTGGTCTTCATCGAGACGCCCGCCAATCCCACGCTGAAGCTCACGGACATCGCCGCCATCGCCAAGGTCGCGCACGACGCCGGCATCAAGCTCGCGGTGGACAACACTTTCCTGACGCCGGTGCTGCAACGGCCGCTGGATCTGGGCGCCGACATCACGCTGCTCTCCACCACCAAGTACATCGAGGGGCACAACTCCACCGTCGGCGGCTCCATCGCTACGCGGGATGAAGCTTTAATCGAACGCCTTCGCCTGGTGCGCAAGACGCTGGGCTGCATCCAGTCGCCGCAGGAAGCGTGGCTCACGCTGCGCGGCCTGAAGACGCTGCCGCTGCGCCTGCAGCAGCACTGCTCCAGCGCACAGACCGTCGCGGAGTGGCTCGAGCAGCACCCGAAAGTCGCGCGGGTCCACTATCCCGGGCTTTTGAGCTTCCCGCAGCTTCCGCTGGCGAAAGAGCAGCAGGCGCTGCACGGCGGCATAATCGCCTTCGAAATGAACGGCGGCGCGGACGCCGGCATCCGGCTGATGAACACCGTCCGGCTGTGCATCCTTGCCGAAAACCTCGGCGCCGTCGAGACGCTCATCACCCACCCGGTCTCAATGACGCACGCCGACGTGCCCAGGGAGATCCGCGAGCGCACCGGCATCAGCGATGGCCTGGTGCGGCTCTCGGTCGGACTGGAGAATCCGGCAGACATCATCGCCGACCTGGAGAACGCGCTGTCGCAAATTGAGCTCACGCAAGAGCAGAAGGAGACCGAACCATGTCTCGCAAAATAATCGTGTTGAAATTCGGAAGCTCCGTGCTGCAATCGCGCGCTGACTTGCCGCAGGCCGTGCACGAAATTTATCGCTGGATCCGCCGGCAATATTCCGTGGTCGCCGTGGTCTCCGCCTTCGCCGGCGAAACCGACCGGCTGCTGGCGACGGTGGACGACTATCGCGGGGCCAATCCGGAAGCCATCGCGCGCATCGTGGCCACCGGCGAGGAAGTGGCCAGCGCCTTCCTCACCCTGGAGCTCGACCGCTTCGGAGTTCCCGCGCAGGTGCTCGATCCCGGCCAGATACAGCTCATCGCCGAGACCAGCTCCATCGACACCGAGCCGGTTAGCGCAGACACCGAGGTTATTGAACAGGTGTTGCAGCAGGGAAGGGTCGCCGTCGTGCCTGGATTCGTGGCTCGCGATCGCGAGGGCCGCGTGGCGCTATTTGGCCGCGGAGGCTCGGACCTCTCGGCGTTGTTCCTGGCCAAGCAGCTCAACGCGCGCTGTCGCCTCATCAAGGACGTGGACGGCATCTACAGCAGCGATCCGGCGGTGACGGCCGGCGCCGAGCGCTTCGACGAAATTCAGTACGAAGATGCGCTGGCCATCGCTGGCAAGATCGTGCAGCAGAAGGCCATCGCCTTCGCCCGCAAGACCGGAGTGCAGTTTGAGGTGGCGGCCGTCGGCGAAACCCACGCCACAACCGTCGGCAGCCATCGCTCTACCTTGGCGGCGCGGACCGGCTTGCAGCGGCCGCTGCGCGTCGGACTGCTCGGCCTGGGTACAGTTGGGCTGGGCGTGTTCCAGGAGCTGTGGAAGCATCCGCACTTGTTCGAAGTCACCGGCATCGCGGTGCGCCGTCCTGACCACCATGCGCAGAATGCGCCGCGGCACTTGCTGACCCGCGACTGCTGGGACGTCATCGACGACGTGGATGTTGTCGTGGAACTCATCGGCGGCAGCGATCTGGCGGGCGACCTGGTGATTGCTGCCCTCGCCGCCGGAATTCCGGTAGTCACCGCCAACAAGCTTCTGCTGGCGGAAGACGCTTCGCTGGAAAGCTGCGGTGAGCTTCGCTACTCGGCGGCGGTTGGGGGCGCAGTACCCGCGCTGGAGGCGGTGCAGGCGCTGGCCGACGACGGCCGCATCGTCTCTCTCTCCGGCGTGCTGAACGGCACCTGCAACTACATCCTCGACCGGTTGAGTGCGGGCTGCTCGTGGGAGCAGGCCGTCGCCGAGGCCCAGGCCAACGGGTTCGCCGAGCAGGACCCGCGTGCCGACGTCTCCGGCGCTGACACGGTATGCAAGCTGAGGCTCCTCGCGCGCAGCGCATTCCCCGAAATTGAAACTGATTCGGTTGATGCGACCGGTATCGACGGCATCGATCTGGATTGGGTACGTTCGGCGGCCGAAAACAGAGGGCGGGTTCGGCTGGTCGGCACGGCAACTGTCGAGAACGGCGAAGTCCAGCTGACGGTCACACCTACGTTGGTCGAGGCGAGTCACCCCTTCGCGCAAATCCGGAACGAGGAGAACTGCCTGCTGGTGGACGCGCACGGGTCGTCCCACAATGGGGTAGTTAAGCATGTTTGGACCGGCCGCGGCGCAGGCCGCTGGCCGACAACCGCCGCGGTGATGGCTGATTTGTTTGACCTGCATCGCGAGCGCCAGAGCGCCCGGCGACCGGCGGCGCAGTCAATTCTGAAAGCAGTTGAGGAAGGTGCAGCATGAAGTTTGCCACTAGGGTACTGACATTCGATCCGGCCCCGGGAGACCGCTACACCCCGGCCAACACCCCGATCTATCAGACCGCGACCTTCCGCCAGGAGAACGCGACGGAGTTCGGCGAGTACGACTATTGCCGCAGCGGCAATCCCACGCGCAGCGTGGTCGAAAAGCAGATTGCGGCGCTCGAAGGCGGCTCGCGTGGCTTCTGCTTCAGCACGGGCCTGGCCGCCATCACGGCGGTCACGCGGCTGGTCGCGCCCGGCGAGGAAATCGTCGCTTGTGACGATCTCTACGGCGGCACCTACCGGCTCTTCTCGCGCATTCTCGCGAAGCGCGGCATCAGCGTCCGTTACGTGGACTTCAGCGATCTCGACGCGGTCGCCGCCGCTATCGGCAGCAACACCAAGCTCTTGTATCTCGAGACGCCGACCAACCCGCTGCTGCAGATCATCGACATTCGCGCGGTCGCCGGCATCGCGCACCGCAGCGGCGCCGTGGTGTGCGTGGACAACAGCACCATGTCGCCGTACCTGCAGCGGCCGCTGGAGCTGGATGCCGACATCGTGCTGCACTCCGCGACCAAGTTCCTTTGCGGTCACAGCGATGTGATGGCGGGCGCGGTCGTCGTGAACGACACTGAGCTCGCCGACGAGCTGTATCTCATCCAGAACGGCGAAGGCGCAGGCTTGGCGCCGTTCGATAGCTATCTGCTGCTGCGCGGCATCAAGACGCTCTCGCTGCGCCTCGATCGCCAGCAAACGAACGCCATTGCGATTGCCGAATTTCTTGACGCACAGCCGTCGGTGAGCCAGGTCTACTTCCCGGGCTTTGCCGCCGAGAAGCAGTTACGCATTCACCGCTCGCAGGCCTCAGGCGATGGCGCTGTGCTCAGCTTCGTCACCGGCGATCCCGAGTTGTCGCGCACGGTGGTCGAAGCGACAAGGCTGTTCAATATCACGGTGAGCTTCGGCGGCGTGAACTCAACCATCAGCCTGCCCAACTACATGTCACACGCCAGCATTCCGGAGAGCCTGCGCCAGTTGAAGAGCATTCCTCGCGACCTGGTGCGCGTGTCGGTCGGCGCGGAGGATGTCGAGGACCTTATCGAGGACCTCGGCCAGGCCTTCGAGTTCGCAGCGCGGCAAAGCCGTGAGTCCAGATTGTTCGGCGTCGCGGCCGATTGATGGCGCGCGCCGCGAACTTTATAAATTAGGACAGGAACTTGAAAGGGCACGGCTTCAGCCGTGCCGTTGAGGCGCTTTATCCCAGGCGGCTTTAGCCGCTGAGGGACCTCGTGGTAACCGCCCAACGACTTCCCTCAGGGGCTAAAGCCTTACTCTCTCTGCACCCGTTAACGGCACGGCTCAAGCCGTGCCCTTTCAAGGCTTGTTGTGTTCAGGTTCCCCGGCAAGCAAGGCCCCCTTTGGCTGTCCTGCCTCATAGGATGGGTGCCCCGAACGCGCGCCTGCCATTTACAATGGCCTGTTTCCTGCGAGGTCCTCATGTCGCTGGTTCGATTCCTTATGCTGTTGTCGCTCGTGGTCTGGGTGGGCGGGCTCATTTTCTTCGCTTTCGTGCTGGCGCCGACGGTTTTTTCCGTGCTTCCCCTGCGCCAGCTTGCCGGCAATGTCGTCAATCGCAGCCTCGGCATCATGCACTGGATGGCCATTGCCTGCGGCGTCGTCTTCGCCGTCACCTCCATGATCGATTCGCGGGTGGTGAATGGTGCGGCTGAGCCTTTCGCGCTGCGCAATCTCATCGTTTACGCGATGCTGGTCCTGACGCTGGTCAGTATGTTCGGCGTCGCGGCCCGCATGTTGGAATTGCGCCAGCAGATGGGCATCATCGACGATGTGCCGCACGACAATCCGCTGCGCGTGGAGTTCAACCGCCTGCACCACTGGTCCACGCGCATCGAGAGCACGGTGCTCGTGCTGGGGTTGGGGCTGCTGTTTCTCGTGTCGCGGCGATTATCATAGGGACAATCATGAAAACCGGAATCATTGGCCTGCCCCAGGTAGGCAAATCGTCGTTGTTCGTCATGCTGACCAAGCAGCAGGTAGCGCAGCGCGCGGGCAATCCGCGCGAGGCACATCTTGGCGTTACCAAGGTTCCCGATGATCGTCTGGACCGCCTGGCCGCGCTCTACAAACCCAAGAAGCTGGTGCACGCCAGCGTGGAATACGCCGACGTCGCGGCGCTCAGCCAGGAGGCGTTGAACGAGACCGCCTTCGCCGCCAACCTGCGCAATGTGGACGCGCTGGCGCACGTGGTGCGCGCCTTCCAGGATGACTCGATTGGGCACGTGGGGCCCATCGACCCGCTGCGCGACATCAAGAACATTGATTTCGACCTCATCGTCAACGACCTTGGCCAGGTGGAGAAGCGGCTGGAGCGCGTGCAGAAGGACATGAAGAAGGCGAAGACACTCGAGGTGGAGCGCGAGTTCGACCTGCTGAAGCGCGCCAAAATACATCTGGAAACCGAGCGCCCGCTGCGCGAAATGGAGATGACGCCCGAGGACAAGAAGCGCGTCCGCGGTTTCATGTTTCTCAGCGAGAAGCCCATCCTTTATGTGCTCAACATCGGCGAGAGCCCGACGCTGGGCAACGACCAGGAAGAGGCGATTGCGAAATACGGCCTCACCGAGGTTGCGGCGCGGCCGAACAGCGGCGCGATTGCCGTCTGCGCCAAGGTCGAGGCCGAACTGGCGGAGATGAGCGACGAGGATGCCGCCGAATTCCTCGCCAGCTACGGCCTGACGGAGAGCGGACTGGTGCGCCTCATCCGCAAGAGCTACGAGCTGCTCGGGCTGATTTCATTCTTCACCGTCGGCGAGGACGAGTGCCGCGCCTGGACGGTCGAGCGCGGCTCGAAGGCGGTTCACGCGGCGGGCGCCATCCACACTGACCTGGAACATCACTTCATCCGTGCCGAGACGATTCATTGGGACCAGTTGCTCGAGGCCGGCTCCGAGGCCGAAGCCCGCGCCCGCGGCACTCTGCGCCTGGAAGGCAAGGAGTACATCGTGAAGGACGGCGACGTGATGCACATCCGGCACAGCGGATAGGGGAAGTGGCTTGTCAATATCAGTTGAAAGTTCGAGCGAGGGGCAGGCGATTTC
>Ga0209048_10002186_pt1 | contig 19629 bp, 19 predicted proteins | sample FrelakmetCRP12CR_FD_187146 | JGI IMG/M metagenome (GOLD analysis project Ga0209048, IMG submission 187146) | Freshwater lake sediment microbial communities from the University of Notre Dame, USA, for methane emissions studies - CRP12 CR (SPAdes)... | ecosystem: Environmental > Aquatic >... | reverse complement strand
CTGCACCCGGGTATGTCTTCTCGCACTGGAAAGCCTGGGGTATAGACATGGACGATGTAAGTTCCTCTACCGCCAGAGGTCGGGTTACGAGCGATATCTCAACCATACGGGCGTACTTTGAGCAGTCCGGGAATGGCCAGATAGACGCCGCAGACTTCATCATTCCACCAGAACCAGCCGGAGGAAGTGTGGCGATCAAGGGAAAAATCCCTGATGGACTCACCTGGGCAGTAGCGATGGGCGTAAAATACCCGCTGGATGTTACCGCAGGATCGGCGGACTTTTTATTCGGTCCAACGGTAGGGGAACGAACAGTACTGTCACCGCAGGAGATCCTCTTCACGACAAAGAATAAAAAGAATGAAACGTCTCAACTGAGATTGAACTTCAATACGAAGACATGGACATTCTCTTCCCCACAGACCCAAAACCTGGGTGAATCGGTCCTCGGGACCCATAACGTGCGACTTGGGATATCAGGCAAGGGTTTCACCGGCGTGGAAGATCTTCCCCTGGCAGGTACTGAGGCATTCTCGTGGACTGGTGGGAACCCTGTTATCACCAATGATATCTTCTCGTTCGATAAAAATACGGTAATTTTTGGAAACCTCACGTTCCAGGGTGTGGACCAGGGGAGGAGCACGTTCCGGATACGGGGGGCAGGACTCACGAATGGGACCGTTGATCCCATGGTACCGGTTACCCTCACCGTTAACCAGGTGAAGGTCAGGTTCGACAATGCAACGAAGTCTGAAAATTCCGTGTATACCTATACGAAATCACAGGGAGATCTCTACACATGCCTCGTCCTTGATACGAAGTCAAAGACCTGGCAGGTGGATATGAGTGGAAAACGACTGACCCACTCCACCTGGCCAGAAGATGTACCCCTCGGTCTTCAGATCGGACCAGAATCTGCACGGGTGATCATTAACCCGGAGATCACCGCAAACCTGCACCTGCAGAGAAAAGAACCAATCCAGGCTGATTTTACGGCATTACCAAAGACCGGCACCCTGCCACTTTCGGTCCAGTTCTCGGATCTTTCAAGCGGTCATCCAACCTCGTGGGATTGGACATTTGGTGATGGGTTCTCATCCGACAGACAGGCCCCGGTACACACCTATACCTCAGAAGGAACCTATAATGTCACCCTTACGGTGAGTAACAGTGAAGGGTCCAGTACCGTTGATAAAGTTAATTACATTATTGTAAATCCATCACCGCTCCTTGCGAATTTCACGGTCTCACCAGTGACCGGCAATGCTCCCCTGACGGTTACCTGTACCGATAAGTCCATCGGCAACCCGGCCCGGCACAATTATGATTTCGGGGACGGTGTCAATATGACCGGGCCAAACCCTGTTCACACGTACCAGTACCCGGGTACCTTCAGCATCACCCTGACTATCACGAAATATAACAGTGCTACAAACTCTGTTATTGGTGCCAGCACAACAAAAACGAATATAATTACGGTCAGCAAAGTTCCTTTTATTGTGCCGGTCGCAAATTTCACCGCGTCGCCAACCAATGGAACGGTACCGCTTAACGTACAATTCACAGACCATTCGAGTGGAGACCCGACCCGGTATAATTATGATTTCGGGGACGGTGTCAATATGACCGGGCCAAACCCCATCCATACGTATAGATTCAAGGGGGTCTACAATGTCACCCTGACGGTCCTGAAAAATGATGTACGCAATGGTTCAATTGTTAGTAACGTATCTGTTCAGAATGGCCTGATCAGGGCCACCGGAAAATAATTTTTTCACCTATCTTTTTCGATGATCCCATTTGTTTCTAACCCTTTTCCCCATGTGAAGCTATAGCGGTAAAATATTTAGTGATTTTGACCGCCAGGTTATTAATCAGGGATAAGGATTTTATCTTTTTTTGGCTCCGTAGAAACCCTCTCAAATCTACCTTGCAGATTGGTAATTCCAAAATTTCTTCACGCTTCCTGGGCTCCGCCCCGCCGCTTTGGCGACCCAGGTTGGGGTAAGGAAGGATCTCTTTAATCTCTGAAATTTCCTTGAATGTCCCAATTGAACCCTGCCCGAAGAATATCTTAATGGGGGTGGAGCAGGGAGGGGGTGAAACCCCTCCTGTCTTCGTATTTCCCTCTTCTTTTTTATGACCCCGAAGGGTTTCAACAAAGCCAAAAAATACACTATTCCCGGTGTGTATTTTTAGGGCTATTAGATGAATAAAAAGGTCGGAAAGATCTGATCCATCCGACCCGTTTCCCGACGCCTTCACGATCCTGGCCGGGCATGCAGGGTGAAGGTATCACCGGTCATCCAGGTCCTGGTCTCCGCATTGTACATTTTCTGAACACCGCTGAATGTCCCGTTGTCCTCATGGACTGTGATGACGATGTAGCCGGCTTTCTGGTCCTGCTCGGCGATATTCCTGAGAGGGTATTCCAGTTTCAGCACCGGACTGACATTAGCAATATCGAACGCTGGCATTTTTGCCCCGCCATTCCCGGTGACGATCTGCTGGACACCCTGCAATTCAGCACGGACATACATATGGGTGTGCCCGTCAAAATATGCAGGAACATGGTTAGCTACGAGGCTCTCCCAGAAGATATCCCGCTGGACAGGATGTATCTCGAGGGAGGAGTCCTTGTCGTCAGTATCGTTTTCCACAGCATATGCGGGAGAATGCCCGAAGACAAGCATAAAGGGCCGGGTATCCCCGGTAAGTTGTTGATCGACCCAGCTCTGGTTTACCGTCTCCTTGAGACCATTGTGGGCAATATAATCGTCAATGACAATGAATTTTGCCCCTTTGTGGGTAAAAGAATATGTCAGTTTCTTTTCATCCGGCGGGCCGTTCTCCGGCATGCCTGATGCGACGGTGGCAAGATAATTATCGAGCAGGGGAGTAACATTCTGGGGAGGGCCATCTTCATGATTGCCCCTCATTACATACAGTGGAATCCCTGTACCCGTTGTATAATTATAGATGGGAGAGACAGCCGCCATCCAGTTCGCATGCTGGGCTGAGTAATTACCCGCCACCGGGGACGTATTATACAACTCCCACCCGTTGGTCAGGTCACCGACATAGAGGGCAAGGTCCGGCTTTTCAGCAGCAATTGCCTTCGCAATCGGGATCAGTTCCGGGCTGACACCCGTTGTCGTATTGCTCGCGGGATCTGGTGAATCCCCAAAGACCACGAATGTCCAGGTGCCGTTTCCCGGGGCAACAGTGCCGGCATGGACGGGCCTGGTAAGTGTTGAAGGTGGAGATTGCGTACATCCACCGGCAATAACAAGCAGGACTAATATCAGGAATAATGTAATGGCACAGAATCGCATGGGTGGCCTATTTCCCTGCGTGATAATAAATCTTCGGAAAGATTATTGCGGTTAATTTATTTAAAAAAATTGGGTACCGCAAAAATTCTCCCGGCTTATTCAGGCCGGTTGGTGATGGTAAATACGCAATGTTCATCGCCCTTGGACCGGCACTTGATTTCCTTACCCTGGACCTTTATGCCGAATGAGCCTTCAACAATGCCTGCAAGCAGGCCGGCCGTGCAGAAACAGACATTTTTACCGGTTTTGCCAAATGCCTCGGACTCTGCGGTGTAATCGAGCGTAATCGTTTTTGTTTTGGCTGCCTCGTTCCACTCCATCTTCACGATCCTGAACCAGCCCATCTGTGAGTAGAATGCCAATGCCATGTCAGAGAGCGTGTTGGGGTTCGTGATACCCATCGTCTTGTAATGCCCGACATTTTCCCTGCCGATTTCCATATAGGCGCGGTAGTTGATACCACTCGCCGGCATCTCCCCCATTGTTTTTGTCAGGGAGTTCATCATGGAGGTGAACAGGAACCTGGGCATGATGACAACAGGGTCATCGATGAGCTTCATCGTGCCTTTCAGGGGTTTATGCTCGATGTACTCCGTAATAGCGGAGTTCCCCTTCGCGATTGCTTCCGCTTTCCACTTCCAGCTTGATTCGCGCTGGTCGGCGATAAATTCGCAGCAGTCATTACCATTTGCATGGCATTTTGTCTCGAGACAGAACCAGTTCTTGCCGGTCACAGCCGAAAGTACCCCTTCGATCCAGCCCCTGTGGACCCCGCAGACCGGTATTTTCCAGTCTTTCATGACCTGGGACTCGAATGTATGCGAAGTTTTGAGTACGATCCTTGTATCACCTGCTTCGACTAATTCGAATGGTGCACCCCACCCCTGCTGGTGCTGGAGCTTGAACACCAGCATCAGGAATTCTGCGGGTTTTAAGTTCATGCCGAGCGACTTTAACAGCTTATTCAGCCCGACCGACCCGAGACCGACTGAATGGAACAAGTCCTTTACCGCCATGACAGCGAGTTTCTTATCGAGGTTCTGCTCGTACATCTCATAGATGGCTTTGACCAGGTAATTGGGGTTGCTGGCTGTTTTTACCCCGAAAACCGAATATGATCCCGCAAGAGGGTCAAGGTCGATATACGAGGATATCGTCTTCTCGCCTTTGATCAATGCCTCAAAATCTTCACGCCCAATCTTCTTTGACTCCATACAATCACTTACATTTTTTATATATATGGTGAATTATATAAATAAGAGCCCGGAAATTTCAGATGATGATTGCGGACCAGCAGGCTGGATTACAGTTTGTATCTGTTTCTTAAGAGGCGGAGGATCGCCTGGCAATAATCCGGGGTTATTTCGGAACTGTATCAATCAACAATGAGGACAATTCAGAGTGCCGCGATCAGCCGCTCCCTGTTCTTCTTCAGGTTGTATCGTATAAGCCCGCTGCTTTCCAGTTTATCGGCAATGATGGTGACAAATTCGGTATCCGTCAGGGGCGCGATAATGATAAACCCTTTAATGAGCTCCATATGCATCTGGAGCAGTTTTCCTCGCGCAAGTTCCGTTCCCATTGCCTCCGATGAGCCCATACCTGTGGATGCCATTGCCCCTACGGTCTCAAGATCGATGTTCCCTGACTTGACCCCTTCGATGAGAAAACCGTCCCGCCCCACAACGGCAGCTCCCGATACACCTTCGATCGCAAGGAACTCTTCGAGTATCGATTTCAGCATAATAAATCTAGTAATATTATTAGTATTTTAATTTTTCCAGAAATATTTTACTTAAAAAAAAGATTACTATCCGGCGAGCAGATCAATTGCCTTGGGTTTACTGGATGTTGTACTGAATTCGTGCCAGGAGCAGGACCCCCGACCCGATGCATAACTCACCCCCGTTATTCCCGTATCCCCAGCAACTCGTCGATAACTGACAGGGTTACGGCTTCAGAAAGGGAAACAAACCACGCCTGTTTATTTTCCATGATGACCAGCCCGACCGGATCCCTGGCGACCATACCGCCATGATCGGATAGCAGGGTCATATCACGAATTACCGGGACAATAGTCCGTTCCCCACAATCTACCGGGTCAGAAAACCGGATGGTTGTCTTCATGCGGTCACGTCTCCGGGTTTCTTCCTCATGGTTTTCATTACCCTCCGGGCTGAAGGGTATTTTGCGATCTTCACAGCATTCACGAGTACCAGGAACGGGTAGGTGATACGGAACCGGGCTGATATATCTATCTCACAGACCTCAACATTGAATTCGGGCACCATGGTGAAATTGATCCGGTCCCCGGGCAGCAACGGTATCATGGCCCGGTAGAGCCCATACACCATCCCGGTCGCACCCGGGTCGCCAAGCCCGATCCGTGCAGCCCCCCTGATATAATCAAGCCGGGTATGTCTGGCAAGGTCAAGGAGCGCCTCGAGTACCGGCCCCCGGAGCCGGAGCAGGGATGAAATGATTCCTGGAACCTGTCCCGGACCGGGACCTGCTTCGGCGTGTTCTTTTTTTGGAGACATTAAGGAGGACAGGGGTCGTGTAACCAGCCTGGACCCGCCGACCACCACGGACACCTGTTGGTCTTTGCCCGAAACCAGCATTTCAAGCCCGAAAATAAACCATGAGCCCATGAGAATCCCCTTTGTTTCCGATTCACGGGTCTGGAATGAAAGCGAGAACCGAAAGGGGATGAGAAGAAAAAGGACCTCGATGAGCACCAGACCAATAATAATGCCAGACACCAGCAGTATCGCCGGGAAGGGGTCACTCATGGTGGAAAACCGGGAACTACTCTGGTTTCCCGGTCTCTTTCTTTTCCATCTGCTTGATCGCCTCGATTATCTGTGGGGCGACCTTGTCGCTCAGGGCATTGATGACCTGGACGAGCGTGGACTCTTTCCGGAGACTCATGACCTGGATGCCGGTCGGTCCTTTCACGTCTTTGTAAAGGATGATCAGGGCAACAGGCTCGATACCTGCCCCACCGCCGCTCCCCTTGCCGCCTTCCGCTCCGCCGCCGCCTCCGGCGCCAAACCCGAACCCGAACCGTGTCACGGGGATGACCAGCATTTCACCGAGGTCAACGGGCTTTCCAATCACATTGTCAGGCTGGAGGGATTCGCGTAACTCCTCTGCTGTGCTTTTTAACATTTCTTCCGGGGACATTCTGTTTTTCAACTCCTCACGGGGTTACGCTTCCATACGATGATATGGTTAATGTAGTTATCGCGTGTTGTCGTTTCGTGGCGCAGGACTACCAGCATGGGCGTCGGGCCAGGCGGGGAAAGGATCCTGGTCCCTGGCATCCTGAGCCCGGACAGGTGGGACCTGCAGAAAGGGCCTGGTGCGGTCCCCCCTGCACTTGTTTTCATCAACTGTTCAGACACTCACGATTTCGTAAAGGACGGCTCCCTGGTCCGGGTCACGACCGGCTGGTCGATGACTTTGTACCGGTTCCCGTTGAAATAATTGACATATACGACTACAGCATCAGTCCCCTTTGTCCCCTGGAATGTCACCAGCTCACCCTTTACCGGCTTTAATATCTTTGTAACCTTCGTCCCGTCAGACCCGGTAAATATCACCTCAACATCCTTAACCTGGACCTGCCCGTTCCCGCCGGCAAACGTTACATCCAGGGTATTGTAAATAGGGTCCTTTTCCGCGACACTGACAGTAACCGCACTTTCCACGGGGATTACATCGGTCGGGGCCGTCGGTACGGAGTTCGCGAGCACGGGGTTTGTCGTGCCCGCCGGCTGTGCAGGGAGACTGTTACATCCCGCAGAAAGCACAAAAACGCCGACCAGGAGGATTGCTAAAAGCACGCTTTTCATGAAACAACATACACACGATTTCCGTTATTAATGTTCGGGATGGGCCACCAGGGATCTGAAAAGCACGGTAATCCATGATCCGTCAGCGGTTTGCCATGCTCCGGAGGAGGAGGGAAATGAGGAGGAGGTAGCTCTGTTGAAACACGCATTCACGGGAAGTTCACACCCGGACGATTGAAAATGCCACGTTCAAAATCTCTTCATACTGGCGGCCGTTCAGGCATTTAATATGAAAATCCCCACTGGCATTTTCATTTTGTATGCTTGTGGCCTTTTAGCATCATGTCTTTTTTCATGGGAAACCCTGCATAGTTAAAAAAAAAGAGGAGATACGTAAGACCAGGAGGGGTTTCACTCCCTCCCTGCCCTACCCCCGATACGATATTCACTGGCAGACTACGTGAAGAAGGATTTCTAAAATCCCCTGTTTGTATTAAGGCTCTGAAGGGTTTCAATTAAGCCGGAATATTATATCCTGCCCCGGAAATATGCACATTAATCATTATATTATTTCTAGGAGGAACACAAAAATAACGTCATGGATCTCGCAGTAGCCATCCTTACCATTGCGGGACTGGTTCTATTTGAGACCATCACGAGTATCGATAACGCCATTATCAATGCAGAAGTCCTCAATACGATGGGTGCCCGTGCAAAGAGATGGTTCCTCACATGGGGCATGATAATATCGGTTTTTATTATCAGGTTTACACTACCCTGGCTGATTGTATATGTAGCAAACCCCTCCCTGGGTCCGATAGGTGCACTGACAGCAACGTTTTCAAGCGATCCTGCAGTTGTTCAGGCTATCGAGGACTCGACAAAGGTCCTCCTGATCGGTGGCGGGACGTTCCTTATATTGCTGTTTTTCTCCTGGCTCTTCCTTGAGACAAAATATTACGGCCTTTCGGTCGAGAAGTACATCGCATCGAAGGGTGTCTGGTTTTATGCCGTCATATCAATCCTGCTTGCGCTGATCGTCTGGTTCGCGCTGGGTGTCGATCCAATGATGGCGTTCGCCGCATGTATCGGCTCTACTGCATTTTTCATCGTGCATGGGTTTCGGCAGAACGCCGAAGAGCAGGAACGCCGGATGCTCGGTGGCGATATGACGGATATGTCAAAACTTTTTTACCTCGAGGTCATCGACGCCACGTTCTCAATCGATAGCGTGGTTGGTGCTTTCGCTTTTACCATGTCCGTTCCCCTGATTATGATCGGCTGTGGTATCGGGGCCATCATCGTCCGGCAGATCACGGTGTCCAATACAGAAACGGTAAAGAAATACCATTATCTCAAAAATGGTGCGATGTACTCGATATTTTTCCTTGGCGCCATCATGATCCTGGACAGTTTCGGGGTAGCCATTCCCGCCTGGGTCTCACCAGTGATCACCTTTATAATAGTCGGGTTCTTCTTCTGGAAATCGGTCAGGGAAATAAAAAATACTTCACAAGGGTAAGAAAATTCCGCGTACTGCAGGGTAAGATATCAATCCGGGAAATAATAACATAATAAAGACCAGGAATCCTGAACGGTGAAGAGATCATCCCTTTTAGCAAACGGTTGTGTGGGTCCCGCCCGGGATTTACAGGGCGGGTCGCAGTGTTAGTACGGGACAGTAACAATCTGTCTGCATATGCGGGGGGACGGGGATTTTTTTCCCTTGCACATTGTCGGATATTCCCTGTTGATTCAAATTTTGTACCTGCAGATTAGATGGAAAAAATAGTACCCCCGCTCTATGGAGGTTATCACATATAGGGAAATAATTCAGCATGGCCTGACATCGCCCATTCCAGAACATTTACCGGGTATCCGGCTTTTCGCTTATATTCATGCCACCATGATCTCTTTTTCGAATTTGTGAAGTTTTACCGCGACATCCCCCTTGCAAAGAGATATTGTAGCCGAAACCAGTATCGTTCCTGAAATCTTCTGCACCCGTTTCTCTTTGAATTGTAGTACCGCCTTGTTCAATGTCATCGATCCTTCAACCTTGAAGTATTGTTTCATATGGCAGATATCAACAGGACCTGCCCGGAGAATGAAATCGAGGTACGGATAAAAAGTCGGGAACGTTATGCATGGAAAATTGTCGCCAGGGGTGATAGTCAGGTTCTCCAGGTTATTTCCTGCGGCGGTACGACACTGTTCCTCCTGGTTGATTTTCTCAAGGGAACACACAGTTATCCCGTCTTTCAGGTGAGCCGGAAGGTTCTCGACGATCTGCCGGGTTACAAGGTCCCATCCATCGTCTTTTGTCTTCCGGGATTTTTCTGCATACCTCTGGAGTATGACAGAGAATTCATCCCGTTCATCCAGGAATTCCCTGCTTTCTGTCATCTGTTTAATTTCTTTTACGAATTCGTCCTGTACCTTGTCTTCTTCAATAGTTACCGCCATTTTTTCACTCTTCCTGGTCATGTTGTATCCCGGACTCGACGTCCATGTGGATATCAGTAGTATTCACTTCGAGCCCCCGGGGGCTGATCCCCCCACGGGTAATAATGGTGACCTCAGGTGCCGGGAGATCGTTATCTCCCGTGGGATCAGGCGTTTTTGGGGGATCCGGTGTCGGGCATCGCCGTGGTGGCCAGCGCCTGTGGATGTACCATATCCCCAGGATCACGATGAGGATAAAGATAAGACTACCAACCCAGAGACAGGGAATTGTGAATAGTACGCAGGGAGTATCGCAGGTAAGGCATTGTGGGACAGGGGTCGTGGGGACAGAGGTAATGGCTGTCGCTGGCAGGACCGGGGTACCAGGGACCGTTTGAGTCTGGCTGATCGAAGTCCTGGTCACGGGGTTCGTTATTGTTTGAAACGGCAGGACAATTACCTGTTTTTCCTTTGAAGACGTGCCATAATCATTCGATACCACCAGTTTGATCGTGTAGTTGCCGGGTCTCGTGAATATGCTCTGGGAGTAGGTCTGCAATTGAGAGACCGGGGTATTGTCCACGTACCAGGCCCAGGATTGAGGTGAACCGGTTGAGGTGTCCGACAACGAAACGGCGAGCGGGTGGTTCTCATATGCCTGGCCGCTTGATGGGGACACCGAAAAGTTCGCGACCGGGGGAACGGGGGCCACAACGGCAACATCATTGCGGGCCCACTCGATCTGTTCGCGGTTATCCATCACCATCAGGCCTACCGCGTACACCCCTGCCGAACGGTAGGTATGGGTGGGAAGGGCGTCCGCTGGTGAACCCGAAACATTGGTCAGGGGTGTACCGTCCCCGAAATCCCATTGCCAGGTGAGTATTTTCCCGTCCAAAACGGTGGACCCCGATCCATCGAACGCCACCGGGCGGCCCGCGACTGCCGGTTGGGGCGACCATTTGAACACGGGCTGCGGTGGTTTCCTGGTAGCGATTACCGAAACAACCGTGAATTGTCCTTCACCGGTTACGGTATTGTTGGCGGAAGAGGCAAGAATACGATAGTTACCCGGCTGGAATGTGGAGAGATCAACATCAAAACTGAGCAGGTTGTGTTTACGGTCCTGCCCGGAATACACGGTTACGCTCCCTGTTGCACCACTGAATTCCCCGGCCGGGCTTTTCCGGGTTGGAGAAACACCCGTGGAAAGCACCTCGAACAGCACCGGACTGCCCACAGGAAGATCAGTCGTTGCGGTGATCGTAACCTTTTCACCGGCCTGCCGGGTACCGACAGGATCAATCTGGATATAACTTCCCTGCAGAACGGGTACCGAAGCGTTTTCCTTGTACAGGGTATTTGCAAATACGGGTAGAATGAACAGAACCAATAGGAATATGATCAATATTGAACGATGTGTAACCCCGGAAACTGAAATCGACATGACCCCCCCTGACCCGGGATCTTCTTTTCGCATGGGATAAATTTGAAATAGGCTGACGAGATGATTAATCTTCCTGAATTGTCGTTACCATAACGGGAGTCATACCATTGCCAGGGGGCCATTGAACAGGAACGAATAGTTTATGCGATGAAAATGCCATTCCATTGATAGGTTCCCATGAGAAAAACTTCTGATCTCGTCAACGAGATGTACGATGAAGCAAAAGGCGCCCGGATGGTTGCAATTGCGGTCGGGTTTGAAAATGACACGCAATTTGTTTTCAGTACGACACCCCGCCCGCTTGAAAAACTGAATGCCCTGATAAAAAGCGGAGGTGCTCCTGTCGGCCTGCTCCGGTTTGAAAGAGAGGGGGCCGGCCTGCAGGGATCGTGCCGCCCGTTTCAGGAATATGAGAGTGAAGCATGGGCAAAAGAATATCTTGCCGGCCTGTTACAAAACGCCGCAGAGATTGTCGCGTTAAGCCAGCACCAGCCTGTGTTTCCGCCTGCTTATTGATAACCGGGGATATCCCGGCGCTGAGCGCCGGGATGGGGAAACATACTTTTGTTCAATTCAATTGATAATTCGGCTTTGTTGAAACCCTCTCAATCTATTGTGGTCATTTCGGTTATTCTAAAATTTAGTCACGCTCCCAGTGCTCTGCCCCGCCGCTTTGGCGGCCCCGGTTGGGATAGGGTATGATCTTAAAATCTCTGAAATTTTTCTCTGAATACCCAATTGAACCCTGACAGAGAGTATCTTAACGGGGGTGGGACAGGGAGGGGGTGAAACCCCCTCCTGTCTGAGCAGTTCTGCTACTTTTTTTTATTACGCATAGGATTTCTACAGGGCCGATAATTCCTTATTTTTCCTTGTAAATATTCCGGCGGTCCCAAACACTGACTTTTGGGATTACAGGTTTCCAGAGTATCCCAAAATCATCTCACCACATTGACCACCAATTCGTAAAATAGCCCCATTAAGTAAGATATGGACAAAGAGTATATATATAATAAGATTTAATTCTCATTATCTCACCCTGATTAGGGTTTGAGGTGCTTTATGGGTACTAAAATCGGAAAAGAAAAGATTCAGCGAGATAATGGTTTTCTCTATTATCTTGGTAAGGACGGATACATCTGGGCAGCCCCGATGAAACACAACAAAACCGGCAAGAAGAAGAAAATCGGAACTGAGAAGATTGTAAGAGAAAAAGGCTTCATGTATTATCTTGGCAAAGATGGATTCGTCGGAAAAGCCAAAATGAAGAACGCATAACAATTCCCACTTTTTTTAATTCAACAAATCTCATTAAAGGCTTTGGTAACTGTATTGGTTAATGAAGCTAATTTCATTACTTGAATATCTTAAAAAAAATTGGGTGTAAGAACTAAATTTGCCGGTGATTTCTTGTCAAAGACCTACAGTTCCCTTTGCCTTCTCTGACACCGCATCGGCTGTCGGCCCTACCAGGAGCCCCCAGAGGGCAAGCGTTGCCCAATCTCCTGGAGATGCCCCGAATGTCGGATTAGAGATGTACAACTGTGAAAAACCAACCATGGCAAGAATGGTAACAGTTACCACAAAAGAGCCCCACCCGTATAGCCACAACCTGAAACCGGCCCATCTGGATGGCCCCCTGGTATCCATTTCCCTGTATTCAAAGGTCCTTGTTGGTTTAGGTTCAGGACTTTCGGTCGCACCTTCCGTGGAGATAGCCATTGACTTACAGTAGCCAAGTTGGTCATTCATCTTATTTTTTACGTCAATGATATGATCAAGATCGACAGTTTGCAATTGTTTCCATAATTCGTCGGTGTTCTTAATTTGATTATTATCCCTGTCAGTGGGGCATTTTTCAATTTCCTGCAGTTTAAGATACGCGATATTCAGAATATCGTATTTATTCGCCTCATCTTTCACGGCTTCCACTTCTGTCCCAGTCTGAATTGCATTAAATTTTTCCTGAAGTTTTTCTCTTAGTTCCTTTATTGCCGGGACTTCAGTCTGAGTATTTACTTCCTTATCTCCCTTATTTACTATCTTCCGTTCAAGTTTATTCAAATCTACTATTAATGTTCCAAAAGAATCGTAGAAACCGATAAGATTGGGTCTGTTGATATTCCAGTTGTCCCAGCTGGACTGAAGTTTAGTCAGCCAGGTATCAGCTTCAGTAATCTCATTAAAATCGAGTTTTTCCCTGATTCTGACAATATCCCCACTGATCTGGTTATAAAAGATGTTATTTTCCGTTTTTCCTGACCTATCAAAGACGACCGGTTCCTTCAGTTTTTCGTCCTTAATGACATTCTTTTCGATGATTTCAACCATTCTTGTGATTTCATCTCTTCTTTTGTAACGTTTACCATAGCAGAAAAGCGAATAACTGACAAAGATGCCGGCGATAAGGACCAGCAGGGGTAGAAACCACCCGGCTTTTATCGTTGCAGTCACCGGAATTATTACTGTCCCTTCATCGGAATAGGAGAACCAAAGTTCACCTGTATAGCGACCACCGGAAGTACCGGCAAGGTTGAAATTGACAGGGACTGCCTGAATACTCCCGTTTTTCATTGTTGATATGATATGCGAATAATAAATATCGTCCTGGTGAACAACACCCGCACCGGTTTCATCAATCATATCCTGTGGAATAAACCTGAAGTTTGTTACATTCTCCATCGCTGTGACAAGAACGGTTCTCGTCGCGATCGAGTCAGTGGTTGCAGTGAAGTTGATGGATCTCGGGGTTACCGTTACCCCCATTTCCGCAGAAACCGGAACGATAAGGAATAGTACAATAAGTCCGACATAGAGCCATAATGAAATCCGGTTGCATATAGTTCCAATACGCATAAAATGTCCCCCAATTCTGGTAATCATCTGCTCGACGGGGAAGCATAAATTTTTTTGGGGTTGATTTTTAGGTATCGGCACCATATCAGATTAGAAGACAAGTCATTCACAATTAAAACGACCCGATTATAGATATGAGAAAAGATCCCAGCAGTCTACACATTCAAATCTGCCCGGGCTATTACCATTTTGACTTAATGATCTCTCAAAGCAACCCTCATCACATCATATTGTTGACCAGTTGACATTCGTTACACACATACGCCGGAACAGGTTCATTTCCACGTAAACGGATAAGCACCGGGGCTCCACAGACGTGGCAATGTATCTGTACTACCCGGTATTCATTATCTGATTCCATCCAAAATCACACTATTACTACCCATGGCCTGATGTGGGTTATATTCTCCGAACTCTCTTTTTGAGGCAATTTACAGCTGCTATATCAGGTACCTTCTTGATGTTCACGAGGGATAGTCTGATCAGTGAAGACCTATGTGCTGGTGGTGGAAGAGAAACAAAACAGAACCTGAAAGGAAACGAACTCAGCAGGAAACTGAAGAGGAAGAAGAGGAACAGGAAACTGAAGAACTCATTGCCCTCGATATCATCTGAATACCTCCAGTCGACGGAAACGTTGACACCTGGCCCGGTTTCAGCCGGAACCCTTCGGGGATATCATGGATCGAGATAACCCCTGAAGACAACAGTTCCAAAAAGGTCTTATCCGGTATTGTTCCCTTGTCTTCGGTCCTGCTGATCCGGCTTTTCACTTCATTGATTGTCCTGCCGATTGAATAGAAATATTCCAGAATGAAAGGGACCCTGTTTTTCTTTATCCGGATTTCAGCTTAGCTTTGTCCCCTCTTATAAGAGATCGAAAAATAATAATAGCCTTTTTTGGGTCGGGCTCCTTTCCTATTCATGGAAAAAATTGGTAAAATTTCTCTTTTTAGGGTGATTATCCTTAATTACTGTTCCAACCGGTTCCGTCGGACTTTGAGAGACCATCTCTCTGGAATTGTCTACCTGCGAGGGTGCAGGAATAGGACTCACCGTTGCCGGTGACAAAGTTGCCCACCATATGAACATCACCGCGATCATCGCAACTACAAAAAAAAGGATGAGCAGAGATTTCGACATCATAGAGATGGTGCTATGTATGAGAAGAAAAAGTACTGTGCAGAATGGAAGACTATTCCGATGACCAAAAAAAACATCGCAAAATCCCCCTGAAGATTAAAAAAGGTCTTTAGGGACTGTTTTTACAAACCAGCCAGATTAAAAATCCCTGATTGGCAACCCCACCACCAACATGTGCCATAGGGAACGTATCCCCCTGAATCAATCTCCACTAAGGGACCCGGGACTAAAAAAAGGCCGGTTCCCTACTCGCCTTCCTTGCATTTTTTGAGGAAATAACATGCAAGACCGCCGATTATTAATATTATTCCTATCATAACCTGGGCCCACCATTCAGAAAAATACAAGCTGGGTATAATAATAATTCCGACGACTCCCGTATTAACACCGATCAGGCAAATGAGGGGGTCTTCAACCGCGAATCCCCTCGTGATCTGGATTATGCCGATGATGAGGTACATAAGCGTGAGGGAGACAAGAAAAAAAATCTCGGTATACGAGAAGATGTTTTGGAAGAAGTAATAAATCGATACCGTGAGCAGTATCAGCCCGATGATACCGATAAATAATTTCCACCCCATCTCGGACGTATCAGAAATAACGCTCAGTATACTCATAATTCCAAGCAGTACCAGGTAGAGTGTGATTATTCCTGTGGTAAGTTTCGAGGAATGAACCGGAATTACCAACAGGACGAGCCCGGTGATCACCATCAGGAGACACTGAATATAATAATACCAGGCGGGGTACATCAGGATCTGTCCAACAGGATTCCTGTTCGATTCGACGTGTCCACACATTCAGATTATATTTGTAAAAATTGACTAATAATCCCTGTCATTTTTCCTTACATGAGGCCTGTGAGCCACATCCACATGTTATGCATCCCTGTCGAGATTACCATGACCGGGTCAACACCGATGACCGGGAAGAGGAATATGAAGTACAGGATTGTCCCGAGCAGACTTCCGAGGTTGGCAACAGCAGCTATCAGGACTACCCGGAAGAGCGGAATCCTGATCATTTCTGTGATTGATTCCGCCTGGTAAATCCTCCGGAAATCGGATACCGGGGGTTTTCTTACTTTTGCCTCGACAAATGCAGCAATCCATCCAACGTGAAGGAGTGGGTTTAAGGACGTCATCCATGCGACCCCGAAACAGGTGAGTGCTGTGTAAGGGTGGCCTCCCACTGCAAGAGTGGCCACAGCAGCGAGTGCACCATGGATTATCACCCAGAAAAGGAACGCATAGAGAAGTACATTCAGACCGACCCCTGAAAAAGCTATACAGGCGAGAAGAAGGGCGAACAAGAATGTGACTACGACACCGAATGCAATGCCCCACGGAAAGGACTTCGGCTCACGTGTCAGGGACTCATAGGAAGGCAGGGAACCCGGATTTTCCAGATAGCGGTTGATGCCCTGGATATGGCCGGCACCGACTACAGCAAGAATCCGCCCTTCTTTTTCTTCTTTCAGCCGGACAAGGTTGTGGGCGATATAGGCGTCACGCTCATCGATGAGGGCCCGGGCACCATTTGGGGAGAATTTCCTGAACTCGTCCATAATCACATCCAGCACGTCCTCCTCCTTGAGTTTCTCGATATCGGCAGATTCGACCTTGTCTACCTCGGCTATGGAAAGGACCAGCGCATAGAACATCTTGATCTTTCCAAAGAACCCAAGAGACTTCCAGAACCGGATGAGGGTCACCCGGATATCCCGGTCTACCATCTCCACCTGGATACCACGTTGTTCAGCTTCCTCGATCGCGGCTTTCATCTCGGCCCCGGGTTCGACCCCTATATCCAGCCCTATCTTCCGCTGAAGGTATGAGAGGAGCCACTGGACCAGGAGCTGGTTGAAATTCTTCACCTCAAGGACATCTTCGACTGTAGGATCCTTTGCCTGTTTCGTCAACGCCTTATAACGGCCCTGGTCCAGTTCTACCGCCACGAGCCCGGGCTGGAACTCTTCAATTGCCGCCCTGACATCGTCGATGCTCTTTGCAGAAACATGGGCTGTTCCGACAAGTCTGATCTCTGCCATGAATTCTTCTTATATGTGAGCTCCGGGGTTAACATCTTTAGGGTCAGTGATGTTTTTTTTCGTTCCAGAAGTGTAGATTACCCTATGCTAATGCGATTAGCGCAAAATGGTTCAGATTGCCTATAAATGGGTGTATTTCCCTGGATCCTTGATTTATTCCCCGGATTACGCTCTTCGTCCCGTAAGGGGCAGGAGAGAGAACAAATGTTCTGATTTCTCGTTGATGTGGATACCGATCCATACGATTCTACAGGGTGAAATAAACATTCAGTTGTTCTCATGACAATGCCTGGCTGTCCGGCGGAAACCATGAAGGTTTTTATGTTATTCCGGCGGGACCAGGATTATGAATGTAAGTTCAGGTTGAGCGACGAGGAACCGCGGGAAAGAATACATGGATTATCCACCCAATTCCGATCGTCCGATCGATACCCTTTTGCCGTTTCGTGATATGGTAGCAACTGGGAATAAACGAATATGGCTGATGTAGACCTTTTTGAAACGGTGAAAAAGCATATATGTGCGTGTGCTATCGACCTGGACCTCGCTTCAAATATCGAGGCAATTTTAAAAATACCCATGCAGGAACTTCATGTATCCATCCCTGTCCATATGGATGACGGGACCGTCAAAGTCTTTTCGGGGTACCGTGTCCAGTATAACGATGCCCGGGGTCCGACCAAGGGTGGGATCCGGTATCATCCCGACCTGACCATCGATGAGGTCAGGGCCCTTGCAGCCCTGATGACCTGGAAATGTGCCCTGTACCGCCTCCCGCTTGGCGGCGCCAAGGGAGGGGTGACCTGCAACCCGAAAGAATTGTCCGTGGGAGAACTGGAACGCCTGAGCAGGGGTTACATCAGGGGAATTGCTCATTTTATCGGTCCTGACTGTGATATTCCTGCACCCGATGTTGCCACAAATCCACAGACGATGGCGTGGATGATGGATGAATATTCAAAAATTGTGGGGAAAACGACGTTTGGTGCTTTCACCGGTAAGCCTGTAAGTATTGGTGGATCGGAGGGAAGAAATGACTCAACAGCACGGGGTGGCTGGTATATCCTCGAAGAGGCTGCGAAAGATCTTGGCATAAACCTCAAAGATTCGACTGTTGCAGTACAGGGTTTTGGGAATGTGGGGGAAAATGCAGCGATGCTTGCAAATCCCCTGTGTGGCTGCAGAGTAATCGCAGTGAGCGACAGTAGTGGCGGGGTGTTGAACCGGGATGGTCTTGATATCCAGAAGCTGCAAGCTCATAAAAAGAAAACAGGTTCAATCAGGGCCTCCGGATTAGGTGCGGATATCACGAATAAACAGCTCCTTGAACTGGACGTGGACATCCTTATCCCTGCTGCGCTTGAAAATGCGATCACCAGGGACAATATGGATAATATCAGGGCGAAACTCATAGCAGAGTTCGGGAACGGACCGATCACAGCAGAGGCGGACGATCACCTTGATGCACGGGGCATACCAGTCATCCCCGACTTCCTCTGCAACGCGGGTGGTGTGATCGTTTCGTATTTTGAGATGGTCCAAAACCTGAATATGGACCATTGGGATATGGATGTGGTACATACACGGCTCAAAAAGGCGATGACTGAAACGTACCGGGGCGTGTATAAGACCTCGGCCGAACGCACGATCTCCCTGAGAAGGGCATCATACAGCCTTGCCCTGGAGCATGTCGTGGAGGCGATGAAGGTCAGGGGATGGTTGTGATCAGAAAAAGAGGTAAATTCTTATAAATTTATGCCCACGTCTATCGTATAAAGGGATACAACCATGGCCAACATTACACGCTACAGCTCAGTGCACCTTATTGAAGAAGCAGGTGTTGATCCAGCGGTCTGGAGTAAGATTCCCTCACCAACGGTTCTCGGCAACACGAAAAAAGAAATAGAAAACCGTGGAATAAAAGTCATTGTCACGGAAAACGGAGAGAACGCCCTTACAATCCTTAAAGGCCTCATCCCCCCTGGTTCAGAGGTGATGAATGGTTCATCAACGACCCTGGTCGAGATCGGGTACGAGGAGTTTATAGCAGGGGATACAACCGGCTGGGACCTGCTCCATAAGAGAATTACCGCTGAAAATGATTCTGCAAAAAGGGCTGAGCTGAGGAGGAAATCTGTCACAGCCGAATATTTTATCTCCGGGGTGAATGCGATATCAGAGACCGGGGAGATTGTAGGCTGTGACGCAAGTGGAAGCAGGGTGGGTGCGTGGCCGTTCGCTGCAGGACACCTCATCCTTGTGGCAGGGACAAATAAAATCGTCCCGACTCTTGATAATGCGTTACAAAGGGTCAGGAATATTGCCTATCCGCTCGAAAATGCCCGTGCCCAAAAAGTTTACGGGATACCGAGTGTTATCGGAAAATGCGTGATACTTGCGAACGAACGTATCCCTGGCAGGACAACCCTCATCCTGGTAGATGAAGCCCTCGGCTATTAAAAATTTAGGTGATTGTGTAACTGTTGCCCCTAACTTGATGTAAGGGGCGAGCAGAATGACAAATGTGAACTTCACCGATTTCATAAGTGTCGCATC
>Ga0209048_10002185_pt1 | contig 19633 bp, 15 predicted proteins | sample FrelakmetCRP12CR_FD_187146 | JGI IMG/M metagenome (GOLD analysis project Ga0209048, IMG submission 187146) | Freshwater lake sediment microbial communities from the University of Notre Dame, USA, for methane emissions studies - CRP12 CR (SPAdes)... | ecosystem: Environmental > Aquatic >... | reverse complement strand
ACGAGGGCACGTTACACGCTCGAGTTCAAACAGGAGGCGGTGCGGTTAGTCGAGGGTGGCCAGAGCATGGCGGCGGTGGCCAGGACGCTGGGGGTGGTTGAGCAGACACTGTTCAACTGGGTCAAGGCGAACCGGCAGGGCCGGCTCAAGGGTGCCGGCAGCAAACCCGTGAGCGCCGAGCAGATGGAAATCAGCCGGCTGCGAGCGGAGTTGGCGCGCGTGAAGATGGAGCGCGACATTCTGGGAAAAGCGACGGCGTACTTCGCAAAGGGATCGACGTGAAGTACGCCTTCATCCAACGCCACCGGCGCGTGTGGCCGATCTCGGTGCAGTGCCGGGTACTGGGCGTGAGCGTGGCCGGGTACCACGAGCACTTCGTGCGCCGGGCCAGCGTCGCGCAGCGCCGCCACCTCAGTGACGACGCACTGCTGGTGCACATCAAGGCCATTCATGCCGAGACCCGTGGCGGCTACGGCTGGCCACGCATCTGGAAAGAGCTGCTTGCACGTGGCATCCGCGTGGGCAAGCAGCGGGTGCAGAAGCTCATGCAGTTGCACGGCATCCGGGCCAAGGGCAAGCGGCGCTTCAAGGTCACCACCGACAGCCAATACGATCTGCCGATCTCGCCCAACCTGCTCAACCGCGAGTTCAACGTCACGGCGCCGGACAAGGTCTGGGCGGGCGACATCACCTACATCGCCACCGACGAGGGCTGGTTGTTCCTGGTCGTGGTGATCGATCTGTTCAGCCGTCAAGTGGTGGGCTGGTCCTTGCGGCAGGACATGGCCCGCGACATCGTCATTGATGCGTTGCGCATGGCGTGGTTCAAGCGGCACCCGAGCAAGCAGGCGGGGCTGATCTTCCACAGCGACCGGGGCAGCCAGTACGCCAGCAAGGACTTCAACGACGTGCTCACGGAATACGGCATCACGAGCTCGATGAGCCGCCGTGCCAACTGCTGGGACAACGCCTGCAGCGAAACGCTGTTCGGCTCACTGAAGGTGGAGCGGTTGCATGGGCAACGCTTCACGACCAGACGCGAAGCCAAGGACGAAACCATCGCCTGGCTGCTCTGGTACAACCGCACTCGACTGCACTCGACGCTGGCCTACGTCAGCCCGATGCAGTTCGAGCACAACTGGCTTGCGGCTCAGCCCAAACAAGCCAACTCATGACCTCGGTTATGGGATACGGATTCCAGGGGCAAGGTCAAAGGCCTGAGGAAATCGTTGGCTGATAGAAACGGAACTCCTTCTTGAATCACAAGAACAAGCCTTTCAAGTCGGCCATGGAATCCAAACTTTCCCGGACACATGCCCCGACCGGTCTTGCGCCGGTCGACTGGCAGCGTGCCTTGCGTCGCCAATTCGGACGCGAGCAGGTGTTCGGGCTGGAAAATGTCGGGGCAGAGCCGTTCTTCTCCGAGTTCCGCGTGCGCAATCCGGAGTCCAAGTCAAAATACTATGTGGCAATCCGCGGGACGCGGCCGGGGGACAACTTCTGCGCCTGTCCAGACTATGCGACCAACGAATTGGGCACCTGCAAGCACATCGAATTCACGCTGGCCCGGCTGGCAAAGAAGCGCGGCGCCAGGGCGGCATTTGCGCGTGGCTACCAGCCTGCGTTTTCGGAACTGTATCTACGTAACGACGGTGTGCGCACAATACATTTTCGCGCCGGCACGGATTGCCCACCGGCGGTAACCCGGGCGGCTGCGGCGTTGTTCGACGCATCCCAAGGTTGGCGGTTGCCGGAAGGGCATTTCGACCAGCTGGAGCGCTTTCTCGCGATAGCGGCGAAATCAGGGCACGAACTGCGCGCGTACGACGACGCGCTCGGCTTTGTCGCCGGCAAGAGGGATGCGGCACGTCGCGCCGCATCGCTGGATCGTATGTTCCCGCGTGGTGCCGCCGATCCTCGGTTGAAGAAACTTCTCAAGGTACCGCTGTACCCGTATCAAGCCGAAGGCGCGTTGTTTGCCGCACGAGTCGGGCGTACGCTGATCGGCGACGAAATGGGCTTGGGCAAGACCGTTCAGGCGATCGCGGCAGCGGAGATTCTGGCGCGACATTTCGGTGTGACCAAGGTGTTCGTGGTCTGCCCGACTTCGCTTAAGTATCAGTGGCAAAGCGAAATACTTCGCTTCTCCGGCCGACGGTCCAGAGTGATCGCCGGTGGTCGCGCCCAGAGGCACAAGGAATACGCGGAGGAGGATTTCTGCAAGATCACCAACTTCGAGAAACTGAAATCCGACCTCGACCTGATATCCGCATGGGCACCGGATCTCGTGATCGTGGACGAGGCGCAGCGTGTCAAGAACTGGAACACCATCGCGGCGAAGGCGCTCAAGCGCATCGACAGCACTCATGCGATCGTGCTGACCGGCACGCCGCTGGAAAACAAGCTGGAAGAACTCATTTCCGTCGTCCAGTTCGTCGACCAGCATCGCCTTGGACCGACCTGGAAGCTGCTGCACGAGCATCAGGTCAAAGACGAAGCCGGACGTGTGACGGGCTACACGCGACTCGAGAGGATCGGCCAGACGCTGGCGCCGATCATGGTCCGTCGGCGCAAGTCCGAGGTGCTGCTTCAGTTGCCGAGTCGCACCGACCAGAACCTGCTGGTGCCGATGACCGAGATGCAGATGCGGTATCACGAGGAGAACGCGGACATCGTGGCAAAGATTGTCCAGCGCTGGCGCAAGATGAAGTTTCTCTCGGACCAGGACCAGCTACGACTTACCTGCGCCTTGCAAAACATGCGCATGTCGTGCAACAGCACCTACCTTCTGGACCAGGAAACCGACCACGGCGTCAAGGCCGATGAGTTGGCGGCGTTGTTTGAAGGTCTATTCGTCCAGCCGGACGCGAAAGCGGTCGTGTTCAGCCAATGGACGCGGACGCATGAAATCATCATCCGCCGGCTTGAGGAGCGCGACATCGGTTATGTCAGCTTCCACGGCGGCGTGCCGTCGGAGAAGCGCCCTGCGCTGGTGGAGCGCTTTCGCGACGATCCGGAATGCCGCGTCTTCCTGTCGACCGATGCCGGCAGCACCGGACTCAACCTGCAACACGCCTCGACGCTGGTGAACATGGATCTGCCGTGGAATCCGGCGGTACTCGAACAGCGTATCGCGCGTATCCACCGCATGGGGCAGAAGAACCCGGTGCAGATCGTCAACTACGTTTCCAAGGGCACGATCGAGGAGGGCATGCTGTCGGTGCTTTCTTTCAAGCGCTCCCTGTCAGCGGGAATCCTCGACGGCGGCACAGGGGAGATATCGCTCGGTGGGTCTCGTCTCAATCGCTTCATGAAGGACGTGGGAGACGTTACCGGCCGCATGGGCGATGGCGAAACAATGGCCGCGGCGGAAGAAGCGGTCAATGTTGCTGCTCTTGAAGACGAAACGCTGGGAACTGCGGCGACCGTCGAAGCGAACATCGCCGCGGCCGGAACTGGTCAAGGCGCCGTCGTCACCGAAACTGCAACCGCAACGCGAGAGGCGAGCCCCGAGCCCTGGTCCGGTTTGTTGCGGTTCGGTGCGGAGTTGGTATCAGCGCTGACCACGCCGGACGATGGGGTGGCCGCCGCCCACCCGTGGGTCGAACGGGACCCCGCCACTGGTGCGCGCAGCCTCAAGGTGCCGCTGCCACCTCCAGAGACCGTTAGACGGATTGCTGATGCTCTCTCCGCGATTTCGGACGCTTTGCTGAGTACTGGTATCAATGAGGAAGCGCGCTGACGTAGGGGTATGGTCACCTTAATGGTATGGTCACCTTGATTGACGAGGTCTTGGAATCCGCGTAGCTTTAATTAGCTCGGAGCCCCGCCTCGGTCGCCAAGATACTTCCAGCCGTCAGCCTTCCTGGCAGTGGCAGGGCGCTGGCATGCGCGAAGAGAGCCATGCTCCGACTTGACGCGCGGAATGCACGTCTTGCCCGCACGGGCGGCCCTGAAGCAAAGACCCTGGCAAGAGAAGCTGAAACATGAAAAAGTCAGTTCGTTTCGTGATGAGTATTCTCGTTCCGGCCTTCCTATTGGCGGGTGTGATTGCGAAGCCAGCAGTGGCGCAGGATATGGCGAAAGACGCGAAGACGGCGCCGGCAGCAAAAGCGGAAAGAGGAAAGGCGACCGTGACCGTCTTGGCGGAAAACGAAAAGGTCAAGGTAATCGAGGCCCGCTTGAAGCCCGGCGAAGAAGCCGCAAACATCGCTCGAGGACTCCAGGTCATTCGCGTTTTGAAGGGCGGAACAACACAGCGGACCTACGCCGACGGCCGGACCGAGAAAGTCGTTTGGAAGACTGGGGAAGTGAAAATCGTGCAACCGGCTCAATTTGCGCCGAAGAACATCGGCAAGACCGAGGTCGCGCTTTATATCGTTGAATTGAAATAGCCAAGGCAGAACCGGGGCAGGGAAGAACGAGGAAGTCAGAAGATTCCGTGCCGTAAGAACTTACGCCCCGCTTCGCGTGGGTTCATCTGGCGCGGCTCATCGACCCGAACGTTGGCTTTGCGTATGCCTTGTGCGAAAGCGCAGGTTTCTGGTGTGAGAAATTCCCGCCGGTCATCAACGAGTGGCCGCGATCGGGTCACCGGATCGGCAGTATCGGGTCGGCTGCGCGACGTCCATCCCTTGACCAGCGGTCGCTCGAGCAGCTTTTCGTGCCGGCTGGTATCGCCCATCCTCGAAGGTCTGCTGCGGAGATTGGTTACGCCAGCCGGCATGAAGAACTGGTCACTGTCCGCTGGTTATGGGATGGAAGTGGCGCTGACCCCAGGCGGTCACAGCGTCCCCGAACCAGCGCAAGTTCAAACATCGACACCGCGCGGCGGCGTCTGGCCTCAGCGGCGACGGGACGCGGCTGCTGAGGCGTGTGTCGATGATCGGCATCTGGACCGTGCGCGTGCGGGCGTTCATTCACAGCACGGCTTAGAATTGCACGTGCCGGTTTCGCGACGTTGAAATGGCAGCGGCAGAAACAACAGCAATGCCCGAAGCGAACGCGGTGCGCACTTCCGCGCCCGCGCAATGGTCGCGCGCGCTGTGGATCGCCATTGCGATATCGGCGCTCGGCGTCTTGCTGATCGCCGTCGTCCTTCAGCACACGAAGGAACTGGAACCCTGCCCGCTGTGCATCATCCAGCGCTACGCGTATCTCGGCATGGGGATGCTCGCAGCAATGGCAGCATTATTCTCGCCGCGCCGCTCCTCGCTCGTTGCCGGCGTGGTCGCGCTGGCAGTCGGGATGGCCGGCGCCGGTGTTGCCGGCCGGCAGGTGTGGGCGCAGCTGAATCCCGAGACGGGTACGTGCAGCTACGCGACTTTCCGCCTCGTCAATGAATCGCTGCCGGCGCAGTGGTTTCCTTGGCTGCTCCGCGGCATGGGTGACTGTCTGGCAGCCGACTGGACGCTGCTCGGCTTGACGATGCCGCAATGGTCGCTGACTGTGTTCAGCTCGCTCGTCATTGGCGCTTGGCTCGCTTTGGTGCTGCCGCGCCGATGAGCTTCCCGCAACTGCGCATCATCGGCAAGGCCGCGCTGACAAAAGCGGCGCTCGACGATCCAAAGAAATCGTCGGGCAAGGAATCGCCTCAATGACGAGGGCAATGACGCGCATTTCCGGCGCCGTGGCACTTGCGCAGCGATCCGCCGGAGTCGGCCAATTGCGGTCGCCGGAACGTATGACTGCAATGGCCCGGCCAGGTGTGCGAAGGCGTGCGCGCCGATCGGAGCGGCGAGAAGAAGCATATGGCATTCGGGGAGCGCCCGGCACTTGCGATCAAGCGACCTTCATTCTTGCATCAACCACGCGGGGGCCACGACCGCAATGCCGGCGCCCGCAGCCGAGGGCGCAACGTCGACCGGATTGACCCCCGCCACCGGGGCGCCCAGCGTGCCCCCGACCCGCACGATCGGGGCAGACGCGCCCGGGTTGCACGACGCCGACCCGGCGACTAACCTCCTCCTCGCCTTCAGCCTGAGCAGGGCGCAAACACAGCCGTGATCATCGAGTTCGTCCTGAACGGCACGACGCGCCAGGTCGAGGTGCGTCCCGACGAGTGGTTCGTGGAGACGCTGCGCGAGCGCTGCGGGATCACTTCGCTGAAGGATGGCTGCAGCCCGCAGGGCCAATGCGGCTGCTGCGTGGTTCTGGTCGACGGCGTGCCCAAGACGACCTGCGCCATGCGCACCCGGGTCGCCGAAGGCAAGCGCATCGACACGATCGAGGGACTACCGCCCGCCGAACGCAAGCAGATCACCGACAGCTTCACTGCGGTGGCCGGGCTCCAGTGCGGCTTCTGCATCCCCGGCCTCGTCCTGCGCGCCAAGGCGATCACCGACCGCAATGCCGCGCCGACGCGCGCCGACATTGCCCGCGCGCTCGACGTGCACCTGTGCCGCTGCACCGGCTATGTGAAGATCGTTGACGCAATCGAACTGCTCGCGGCGGCCAAGCGCGGCGAGCCCGTCCCGGCGGTGTGCACCGACGGCCGCGTCGGCCGCCCACTTGCGCGCATCGGCGCAGCACAGAGCGTGCTCGGCGAGCGGCCCTTCATCGACGATCTTGCCGTCCCGGGGATGTTGCACGGTGCGCTCACGCTGTCACCGCATCCGCGCGCCCGCGTATTGCGCATCAGCACCGCGCGCGCCCGGGCTTTGCCCGGAGTCACTGCGGTTGCGACCGCCAGTGATGTTCCAGGCCAACGCTGGTACGGCCTGCTTCACGACGATTGGCCGGGTTTCGTGGCCGTTGGCGAGGAGGTGCGGTGCGTCGGCGATGTGCTGGCAGCGGTCGCCGCGGTCGACCGCTACACGGCGCGCGAGGCAGCCAAGCTGGTCGAAGTGACCTACGAAGTGCTGCCGCCGGTGCTCGATCCGCAGCAGGCGCTCGCCGCGGACGCGCCGCGCGTCAACCCGCATCACGAGAACCTTCTGGGCCACACCGTACTGCGGCGAGGCGACGTCGAGGCGGCGCTCGCGACAAGCCCTCACGTGGTGAGTGGCACCTGGACCACGCAGCGCATCGAACATCTGTTCCTCGAGCCCGAGAGCGCGCTCGCCGAGCCGCTCCCCGACGGCTCCCTGCGTCTGCGGTCGCAGGGGCAGGGCATCTTCGACGATCGCCGGCAAGTCGCTCGCTTCCTCGGTGTGGGCGAGGAGCGGATCTTCGTCGAACTGGTGCCGAATGGCGGCGCCTTCGGCGGCAAGGAGGACATGTCAGTCCAGGCCCAGACTGCGCTGCTCGCGCACTTGACGGGCTCACCGGTGAAGCTGACGCTGAGCCGCGAAGAGTCGATCCGCATCCATCCCAAGCGCCACCCGCTCACGATGGACTATGTGGTCGGCTGCGACGCCGAAGGCCGGCTGACCGCGGTCAAGGCACGGATGATCGGCGACTCAGGCGCCTATGCATCCGTGGGCGCCAAGGTGCTGGAGCGCGCGGCGGGCCACGCCTGCGGCCCGTATCGCGTGCCCAATGTGGACGTCGAGTCTCGCGCCGTTTACACCAACAACCCACCCTGCGGTGCCATGCGCGGCTTCGGGGCGAACCAGGTGCACTTCGCGATGGAGGGGTGCCTTGACCTCCTGGCGCGCAAGGCCGGGCTCGACCGCTGGGAGATCCGCTGGCGCAACGCCCTGAGCGTTGGCGACACGTTTGCCACCGGCCAGGTGTTGGAAGAATCGGTCGGCATCCGCAAGACGCTGGAGGCAATCAAGCCGCACTATGACGCGGCGCTGCGCGGCGGCCGGGCCGTAGGGATCGCCTGCGGGATCAAGAACAGCGGCATCGGGAACGGTGTCGAGGAATGGGGGAAGGCGCGGCTCGTCGTGGAGCCGAACGGCACGGTGTCGCTCTATAACGGCTACACGGAGATGGGACAGGGGCTGCTGACCGTGCTGGTGCAGTTCGCCGTGGAGTCGACTGGACTGCCGGCCTCGACCTTCGTGCCGAAGGTGAACTCGACGTTCGACCTGCAGTGCGGCCAAACCACCGGCTCGCGGGGGACGCTGCTGAGCGGTCGTGCGGTTCTGGCGGCCGGCGCCAAGCTCAAGGCCGACCTCGAAGCCGGGCACTCGCTGGCCGCGCTGGCCGGGCGCGTCTACGCCGGCGATACTTGCATTCGTGACACGACCGCGCTTGGCGCGCCGGTCGAACGAATCAAGACGCACACGACCTTCGGCTACGCGACGCAACTCGTCGTCCTCGATGCGGCGGGACGCGTCGATCGGGTCGTCGCCGCCCACGACGCCGGCCGGGTCGTGAACCCGGCACTGTGCTCGGGCCAGATCCAGGGCGCGGTCCACATGGGCCTCGGCTACGCGCTGACCGAGGAACTGCGCTGCGACAACGGCATGCCGACCACCTTCAAGCTGAAGGAACTGGGCGTGCTGCGCGCGCGCGACATGCCCGTCGTCGAGGTGATCCTCGTCGAGGAGCCGGAGCCCGAGGGTCCGATGGGCGCCAAGGGCATCGGCGAGATCGGCCTCGTGCCGACAGCCGCCGCCGTGGCCTCCGCGCTGGAGGCCTTCGACGGCGTTCGCCGCACCACGCTGCCCATGAAGGACTCGCCCGCCGCGCGCGCGATGAGCGTGGGTTTTCCGCTGACGGCAAAGTGAACGGCGCGGGCTTCGTCAACGCGCATACGCACCTGTATTCGGGGCTGGCGCCGTTCGGCATGCCGGTCCCGGCCAAGGCGCCGCCGGACTTCGTCGCAATGCTCGAGCGCGTGTGGTGGCGGCTCGACCGCGCGCTCGACGGACAGTCGTTGCGGGCCTGCGCGCGGTGGTACGTCGCCGAGGCGCTGCACCTCGGCACGGTCGGGCTCGTCGACCACCACGAATCGCCCAACCTGATCGAAGGATCGCTCGACATCCTCGCCGACGTCTGCCAGGCGGCGGGGATGCCCGCGGTGCTCTGCTACGGTGCGACCGAGCGCAACGGCGGGCGCGAAGAGGCGCGGCGCGGCTTGGCGGAGTGCCGCCGCTTCATCGAGACGAACACGCGTGCGCTGGTGCGCGGCGTCGTCGGACTGCACGCCTCGTTCACCGTGTCGGACGAAACCGTGCGCGAAGCCGCGGCGCTGTGCCGCGAACTCGATACCGTGGTGCACGTGCACGTCGCCGAGGACCGCGCCGACGTCGCCGACGCCGTGCGCCGCGGCTGGGACGGGCCGCTCGAGCGTCTGAACCGCCTCGGCGCACTGCCGCCGGGCTCCATCCTCGCGCACGGCGTCCACCTCGGCGAGCCACAAGTGCGGCGCGCCGAGGAGCTCGGCTGCTGGCTGGTGCAGAACCCGCGTTCGAACCGCGGCAACCGCGTCGGCTACCCGGCGGCGCTGCGCGCGAGCGGGCGCGTCGCGCTCGGCACCGACGGCTATCCTTCGGATCCCGACGCCGAACGTACCGCGTTGCTCGAAGACGCGAAGCGCCACGGCGACGATCTTGACGCGGCCGCGCGGCGGCCCCAGGCGGGCCACGCACTGCTGTCCGAGCGATTTGGGGGGACGGCGCCCGCCCCACGCGCGACATCCGACTTCAACCTCGAAGCGATCCGAGCGGAGGCCGCCGCCGAAGCCCCGCGGCTCTGGTCGCGAATGGCGGAACCATGACCCACGACGCAACGATTGCGGACCGCGCCACCTACGACCGCGCGGTCGAACACTTCGGCCGCCAGCGCATCGCGCTGCCCACGTTTGCCGAGCTCGCCGAGCCGGCGCGCATCGGCACGCGGCGCCGCGAACAACTCGCCGGCGTGGAGCCGGACGCTCCCGACGCGCTCAACCTGTTCCGCGTGCACTGGTACAACGACGACGCGCGTACCGGCATCGGCTACGTGCCGGGGCACGTCGTGTTGCCCGAAGCGCTCACCGGCGTGAGTGCGCCGATCATCGTTGCGCTGGGCGACCGCTTCCCGATGATCCGCGCGCACAAGGTGCTGCCCGCCTATTCCTGCCTCGTCTCGCGTCTCGTCACCGGACGCTTCGACCCGGCGCGCCAGCGCGCGCTGTGGCCCTCGACCGGCAACTACTGCCGCGGCGGCGTCGCCATCTCGCGCATCGTTGGCTGCCACGGCGTCGCGATCCTGCCCGCCGGCATGAGCGACGAACGCTTCCATTGGCTGGAACGCTGGGTCACCGAGCCGGGCGACATCGTCCGTACGCCGGGCACCGAGAGCAACGTGCGCGAGATCTACGACGCCTGCGACGCGCTCGCGCGCGACCCGGGCAACGTCGTGCTCAACCAGTTCAGCGAGTTCGCCAACTACCTCGCGCACTACGCGGTCACCGGGCGCGCCTTCGCCCACGTGTTCGAGACGCTGCAGGCGCGCGATCGTTCGCTGCGCCTGGCCGCCTTCGTCGCCGCCAGCGGTTCCGCGGGCACGCTAGGCGCGGGCGATTGGCTCAAGCAATCCCACGGCGCGAAGATCGTCGCGGTCGAGGCGCTCGAATGCCCGACGATGCTCTACAACGGTTTCGGCGAGCACAACATCCAAGGGATCGGCGACAAGCACATCCCGTACATCCACAACGTCACCAACACCGACGCCGCCATCGCGGTGTCCGATCGCGCGACGGACCAGCTCTTCGTGCTCTTCAACGATCCTGTCGGCCACGCCTGGCTGCGCGCGCGCGGCGTGAGCAACGACGTGATCGCGGCGCTGCCCCACTTCGGCCTGTCGAGCATCTGCAACGTCGTCGCGGCGATCAAGACGGCGAAGACGCTGGGCCTCGGCGCGCAGGATGCGATTCTCACCGTCGCGACGGACGGTGCCGCGATGTACACGTCGGAAAAGCCGAAGGCCGTCGCAAAGCACTTCGACGGCACGTTCGACGGCGCGCGCGCGGCCGAAGCGTTCGAGCGGCACATCACGCACGCATCCCCCGAACACGTGCTGGTGATGGGTCCGGTCGAGCGCAACCGGATCTTCAACCTCGGTTACTTCACCTGGGTCGAGCAGCGTGGCGTCGCGCTCGACGACTTCGAGGCGCGGCGCGATCAGGCCTTCTGGCGCGGGCTGCACGGTCTTGTTCCCGCGTGGGACAAGATGATCGCGGCGTTCAACCGCCAGACCGGCGCAGCGTGAAGCGGTCGCGGCTCGTCTGCGCCGGCTGCGGCTGGGAGCCGCCGGCGGACGCGGCGTACCCGTTCCGCTGCGCGCGCAGCGGCAGCGACGAGGGCGACCACGTCCTCGAGCACCGGCTCGGCGCCGACGCGGTGCTGGACCGCGGCGACGACGAGAACCCCTTCGTGCGTCACCGCGAATGCCTCTACGCCTGGCATGCCGCGCGCCGGCGCGGCATGAGCGACGCCGCGTTCGTCGATCTCGTGCGGCGGATCGACGGCGCCATCGCGACGGTCGACGGCCACGGATTTCGCGTCACGCCGTTCCGCCGGCAGGCGGCGCTCGGCCAGCGCCTCGGGCTCGAGGTTTGGGTGAAGGACGAGACCGGGAACGTCGCCGGCTCGCACAAGGCGCGCCACCTGATGGGCATCCTGCTGTACCTCGCCGTGGTCGATCGGGGGGACGCTGCGCCGCTGGCGATCGCCAGCTGCGGCAACGCGGCGCTCGCCGCGGCGGTACTCGCGCGCGCGGCGGCGCGCGCCCTGCAGGTCTTTGTCCCGCCGAGCGCCGAGCCGGCCGTGCGCGAGCGGCTGAACGAACTCGGCGCGCAGGTCGTGTCATGCCCGCGCGCGCCGGGCGAACTCGGGGACCCCTGCGTGCGTCGGTTTCACGACGCGCTGCGTGCCGGCGCGCTGCCGTTCTGCTGCCAGGGCAACGAGAACGGGCTCGCGATCGATGGCGGCGAGACGCTGGTCTACGAGATGCTCGGCGCCGCTGCGCCGCCGCTCGACGACCTCGTCGTGCAAGTGGGCGGCGGCGCACTCGCGAGCGCGTGCACGCAGGCGTTCGCGCGCGCGGTCGCCACGGGGATTCTGCCGCGCGCACCGAGGCTGCACACGGTGCAGTCGGGCGGGGCCTCGCCGCTGCGGCGCGCGTGGGCGCTCCTCGAGGAGCGACGTGGCCGGACCGGCGCCACGACCGAGGACACGCTGCGCTATGCCGCCGCGCACCGCTCGTCTTTCATGTGGCCTTGGGACGACGTGCCGCAAAGCATCGCCGAGGGCATCCTGGACGACGAGACCTACGACTGGGTTGCCGTGCTGCGGGGAATGTACGCGACCGGCGGCACGACCGTGGTCGCCGACGAGCCCACCCTGATCGAGGCCAATCAAGTGGGCCGGCAGGCGACCGGGATCCCCGTCAGTCACACCGGGTCCGCGGGCCTCGCTGGCGTATTGCAACTTCGCCGCGAGGGCGTGATCGCACCCGCGGCGCGGGTCGGGGTGCTGTTCACGGGCGTGCAGCGGTAGGCCGCGTCATGCCGACCCAACCGCGCCGTCGCCCGATGCCCGCGCTAACCGGCCGTGGCGCGGCGAAAGAACTCGCTCACGTGGTTCGTCGCGCCTGGATTCAGCAGCGCGTCCCGTAAGCAGCGCAGGGCGTGCGCTCTCGGGTCGTCGCCGGGCGCCTCGCCAGTCGCCACCCGCACCACCTGGCCGTCGAAGCGCGCGCTGATCCCGTCGGGCTCCACCAGCACCGCATCGCGCGGTGCGTCGCGAAGCCAGCGCTCGCGGTTCACGAACAGCCGCGGCTTCAGGATGTAGGGCCCACCATCCTCCAGACAGAAGACATCGCAGTTGCCGCAGTCATTGCAGAAGTCGGCGAAGTTCACGATCTGCCGCGCCTTGGTCACCGGCACTTGAGGGGTGGCAGGCATCGCGACGCTGAAGTTCGCGTCATTGGGGCAGACCGGAATGCACTTGTTGCAGGTGACGCAGTCGAAGAACTTCAAGAGGCGGCCGATCTTTCGCGGCCCCTTGCGGTGGCTTTCGGCGTGGTAGCGCGGGTCGGCGATCAGCCCCCGCACATAATGGTCGGTGTTGCGCAGCTTCGCGGCGCTGAGGTCCGCCGGGCCCGCCTCGCCGTACGCGCGCACGATGAATTCCTCGATCGTCGTCGCGCCCGCCGCGTCCATGCGGTGCATCAGTTCCTCGAAGTAGCCGAACCCGCGCCAATAACCGCCCGCCTGCAGCAAGTCAGTGCAGACCGTGACCGGCACCAGCCCGAGCGCGACGGCGTCGGGGAAGTTCGCGCGCTCGATGCCGGCCGAGAATGACACCGGGAAGCGATCACCGAAGGTGTGGCGCAGCCTCTGCACGAGTTGCATCGCGAGCACGTGCAGCGGTGGCCCCGACAGGTACATCACGCGCTCGCTCGCCGGGAAGAAGTTGCGATGGTTCTCGACGATCAGGGTGTTGGAGAACTTCACGCCCAGACCGAGCGCCAGCGATCGCGCCAAGCGGTCGAGGCGGTCCATGAAGGCCGCGGCCTGCTCCCAGGTGGTGTCCTTCTCGAACGCGAAGTCGGGGATGCGCAATTCGGTGTAGCCGAGCGTGTCGTGAAGCAGCCGGCGCACCTCGGCCGCGCCCAGCAGCGTCGGGTTCAGCTTCACCACGCACGCCAGGCCGTGCTCGCGCATCAGGTGCTCGACCATGGCCTCGATCTCGTCGGGCGGACAGCCGTGGAAAGTGCTCAATGTGAGGGTGTCCGACAGCCGCGTCGGGAAATCGAGGTCGCGCAGCGGGCCCAGTTCTGCCGGCAACTCGCGCCGCAGCCGCTCGACCACCGGCGTGGCATCCATCATTCCGCGGATGAACGCCTGCACGCGCTCGCTGCGGATGCCCGCGAGGTCGTAGCCGACGCTCATGTCAAACACGGTGCTGCCGAAGCCCGGCGCGAGCGCGAGCCGCCCGCTGGCCGCGAGGATTCGGATCAGCATCGCCGCCTTCACGTACTCCTCGAGCGACTCCTCCAGCGTCAGTTCCTGCGACCACTCGACGTTGAAGCCCACCGTCTGCATGTCGATGCACGGCCGCGGAATCCTCAGGCGGTCGTTGATCTGAACCGTCTTCAGCTCCATGACGCGGCCACCCGCGAGCCACGACAGAACGATGTTCTGCGCGAGCTGGGTGTTGGGTCCGGCCGCCGGGCCGAAGGGCGTCGCCGCGGAGTGGGTGTGAAAGCGCACCGACAGGTCGCGCTGCCCGCTGCCGAGCACGAACTTTCGCAATGGCAGATCGAAGATCGTCTGCTGCCTGTCGAACTCGCGCAGCATGCGCCGCGCCAGCGCGGACAGAGGGCAGGGCGCGAGCTCGCTCATCGCGCCGACTCGCGCGCGCGCGTCGCGTCAATGCCATCGCCAAGCATGCGAGCATTCTATCCGGCGGCTGGCGGCGACTGGATTGGCAGCCGCCGCTACTATCAGGCTGCGAAATCCGGCATTGAACGGAGGCTCTTCGGCAATGGCCACACTGATAAGGAACGGGCGCATCGTGACCGCCGTCGACGACTATCTCGCCGACATTCTGGTCGATGGCGGGCGCGTCCGCGCAATCGGAGTGGATCTCGCCATCGGCGGCGACGCCGAGATCCACGACGCGACGGGTCTGCTGGTGCTCCCCGGGGGCGTGGACGTCCACACCCACCTCGACATGGCCACGCCCACGGCGAGCACCATCGACACCTTCGGCAGCGGCACGAAGGCGGCGGCGTTTGGCGGCACGACCGCCCTGGTCGATTTCTGTACCCCCGTGGCGGGCGAGAGCCCGCTGAAGGGGCTCGAGGACTGGCACCGTCGACGAGAGAGCGCCTGCGTGGACGTCGGCGCGCACATGATCCTGCTCGACGCACATCCGGGCACGCTCGAGGACATGAAGACGCTGGTTCGTCGGGAAGGCGTGAGCAGCTTCAAGCTGTTCATGGCCTATCCCGGTTCGCTGATGGTTGACGACGGGGCGCTGTTCAAGGCGATGCGCGTGGCCGGCGCCAACGGCGCGATGACCTGCGTGCACGCCGAGAACGGGCCGGTGATCCAGGCGCTGGTGGACGAGGCCGTGGCCCAGGGCTTGAAGGCGCCGAAGTACCACGCGGTCACAAGGCCCGCGATCCTCGAAGGCGAGGCGGTTCACAGGGCGATCTGCCTGGCGGAGCTGGCCGAGACGCCCCTCTACATCGTGCACCTGTCGGCCGCGCAGTCGCTTGCGGCCGTGACCGAAGCGCGCGACCGCGGCATCGCGGTGCATGCCGAGACCTGCCCGCACTATCTGTTCCTGAACGCCGAGGAGTACGAGCGGCCCGGCTTCGAAGCGGCGAAATACGTGATGACACCGCCGCTGCGCGAGCTCAGCCACCAGGCCCACCTGTGGCGCGGCCTGAAGTCCGACGACCTGCAGGTCGTCTCCACCGACCACTGCCCGTTCTGCTTCAACGAGCAGCCGCACGGCTTGCGCTACTCCAAGCAGCAGGGGGTCGACAGCTTCAGCCGCATCCCCAACGGCGCGCCGGGGGTGGAGACGCGGCTGCCGCTGATCTTCGACGGCGCCGTGGTCAAGCACGGGTTGTCGCTGAACCGCTTCGTCGAGATCACGGCAACCGCGCCCGCCAAGCTTTTCGGCCTGTTCCCGAAGAAGGGCACGATCGCGGTCGGCACCGACGCCGACCTGGTGCTGTTCGACCCGGTCGAGCGCTGGACCATTCGTGCCGCAGACCATCACAGCCAGGTCGACTATTCGCTGTTCGAGGGCCGCGAAGTGACAGGCCGGGTCAAGAAAGTGTTCGTGCGCGGACAGTGCATCGTCGACGGCACGCGCTGGCTTGGCCGCGAGGGCATGGGACAGTACCTGCGCCGCAGCGAGTCCGGGCGACCTTGAGAGGGTAGGGACTGCCTTGACTGACCTTATGAACGCAGAAGGCCTGCGGGTCGACGGCAATCGCCTGCTCGAGCGCCTGGCCGACCTGGCGGCCATCGGCGCGACCGGCGAGGAGGGCTGCTGCCGGCTCGCGTTGACAGACGAGGACCGCGCGGGCCGCGACCTCCTCAGTCGCTGGATGCGCGAACCGGACCTGGAGGTGCGCGTCGATCCGATCGGCAACATGTTCGGCTGGCGTGCCGGGATCGAGGACGCGGCGCCCGTGACGACTGTCTCGCACATCGACACCGTCGCCACCGGCGGCCGCGGGTGTGCGCACGCGCCGGCCACTCGTCGGCGGTGTGTTCACCAGCGAGGAAGGTGGCCGCTTCGCGCCCGGCATGCCCGGCTCGCTCGTCTATGCCGGCGGACTGTCGCGCGACGAGGCCCTGGCGCGCATCGGCATCGATGGCAAGCGGCTCGAAGACGAGCTGACGCGCATCGGCTACGCGGGCGACGCTCCGCTGCCTTTGCATCGCCCGCATGCGCACATCGAGTTGCACGTCGAGCAGGGCCCCGTGCTCGGCGCGGAGGGGATCGCGATCGGCGCGGTGCTGACGTTCAAGCCCCCGGAAAGCGACACTGGGAATAGCCGGTCGCAAAGTGCAGCCGACGTAGCTCGACGTCCCAAGCATGGGGACGAAGTCTCCCAAGCCGACCCTCAAACAGTCCAGAGGTCACCCGGCACGAAAAGCGATCGAACCTCAGCACGCCAGGGGATCGAAGTGGCGCTGCCGATCCGGAGCCGGGACGGCATCGGCAAAACTGGCCGCCTAAGGCGGTCCGTGGCGAGAGCCGGCCCCAGGCAGTCCGCTTGACACTCGGGCACTGCTGACCCGGTCGATCTGCGGATCGGAAGTGCCGGCTGTTGCTGGGCCCGAGAGACCTGGCGCCTCTTCGAGGCGTTGCGACAACGGGCCGCTCCGGCGGGGTGTGCCCTGTGAATCGCCTCGCCGAGTTGCCGCACTCGGTTAAGCTGCCCCGATGCCCAGGTCCCTCTTCAGGTGGCTCGGTGCGCTGCTCGCCGCCGCCCTGCTCGCCGCGCTGGTGTTCGTGGTGAACCTCATTTGGTTCCGGCCCTTCAGCCTGAACCTCTTCTACGAGAAGTTCTTCGTCATCTTCGTGCTGGAGAACCCGGAGCTGCTGACGTCGCTGGGCATCGCCGAGCAGTTCGGCTACCGGAGGCACAACGCTCATCTCGACGACGCTTCGATCGCCAAGACCGAACACGACTTCGCCCTCTGGCGCGCAGGCCTCGCCGACCTGAAGTCCTACGACCCCGCGACCCAGACGCCGGCGCAGCGCCTGTCCACGCGCATACTTACCTGGTACATCGAAAGTGAGCTCGACGGCGAGAGGTTCCGCTTCCACGACTACCCGGTCAACCAGCTCTGGGGCGTGCAAAGCCAGACGCCAGACTTCCTCATCAACCAGCACCGCATCTCCGACCGGCGCGGCGCCGACGACTACCTCGCACGGCTTGGCGAGATCGGCCGCAAGTTCGACCAGGTGCTGGAGGGGCTGGCGCTGCGCGAGCGCAAGGGCGTGGTGCCGCCGCGCTTCGTGATCGAGCGGGTGCTCGCCGAGATGCGAGGCTTCGCCGGCAAGCCCGCGATCGAGAGCCCGTTGTATACGCACTTCGCCGGCAAGGTAGAGGCCTTGGCCGAGCTCACGCCCGCCGACAAGCAGGCCCTGGACGCACGCTGCGCCCAGGCCATAGAGAGCGTTGTGCTGCCGGCCTATCGCAAGCTGATCAGCTTCTTCGAAGGGCAATTACCGCGCTCCTCCGCCGACGACGGCGTGTGGAAGCTGCCTGACGGCGATGCGTATTACGCCTATCGCCTCCGCACGCAGACCACGACCCGAATGACGCCGCAGGAGGTGCACGACCTGGGCCTGTTGGAGGTGGCGCGAATCGAGGCGGAGATGACGGCGGTCCTCACCGCGCAGGGGCAACTGCAGCCCGGAGAGACGCCGTCCCGGGCGCTCTCACGGCTGGCCAAGGACCCGCGCTTCCTCTACCCGAACACCGACGCGGGCAGAAAGAGCGCGCTTGCCGACTACACCAGCATGATCGAGGAGCAGCTCGCTCGCTCGCGGGCGGTGATCGGACTCGTCCCCAGGGCACCGATCGAGGTGAGGCGGATTCCCGAGTTCAAGGAGAAGACCGCGCCGGGCGCCTATTACAACCCGCCGGCCATGGACGGTACGCGACCCGGCGTCTTCTTCGCCAACCTGCGCGACATGAACGAGGTGCCCAAGTTCGGAATGCGCACGCTCGCGCTGCATGAGGGCGTGCCCGGCCACCACTTCCAGATTGCGCTGGCGCAGGAGCAGAAAGACGGGCCCACCTTTCGGAAGGTCGTGCCTTTCACCGCCTACGCCGAGGGCTGGGCGCTCTACGCCGAATGGCTGGGCACCGAGCTGGGGCTCTACAAGGACGACGCCTTCGGCGACCTGGGCCGGCTGCAGGCCGAGGAGTTTCGCGCGGTGCGCCTGGTCGTCGATACCGGCATCCATTTCAAGCGCTGGACGCGCGAACGGGCGATCGCCTACATGTCGGAGAAGACCGGCCTGCCCGAGGGCGAGGTGGTCTCGGAGGTTGAGAGGTACATCGTCGATCCCGGGCAGGCCTGCGCCTACCAGGTCGGCATGCTTTCGATCCGCGCGGCGCGCGAACGGGCGCAGAAGGCGCTCGGGCCCCGGTTCGACGCTGAGGCGGAGAAGGCCTTCCACGATGTCGTGCTGGACAGCGGAGCGCTGCCCCTCGATGTCCTTGACGAACAGGTCGACGCCTGGATCAAGACTCGCGGGTAGGAAGCGAGCCGAATCGAGAGAACCGCGAACGCGACGCTCCTTGCGCTGTGCGCCCGTCGCGCGTCAGCCAATGATGAACGGGCACGGGATCTTTCGCAAAGCCGCCAGTCTCCACGGGCTGCAGCGGGCCAACGGACGTGATTCCCCATGTTCCCCGACAGCGGCCTTCGGAGAACCGGGCTCTCCCCACGAAGGAGAGATTACGGGCTTGGTTGCGGACTCACATGACCGGCCAATAGCGGTCATCCGAACCGAGCGCTGGTCTTCACCGAAACCCGTCGTTCGCAGCGGGTTGCTTCGACGGGAAGCCGCAGCGAAGTCTGCCGAGCCGGCATTGGAAAGCCGGGAGAACTCCCCTTGTGTGGTGGCTTCCCGTTACGTCAACAAGAAATCCAAGCACGTTGGAATCTTGCGCGCGGGTAAGCAGCGTAATCGTTACGCTGCTGAAAACTCACGATAGAGGAGGAAACATGGCCGACAAACAAGCTATTGCTGACCGCTCCGCTGATGGCCGCCGCAGTTTTATGAAGACGGCCAGTGCGGGTGGTTTTTTCGTTCTCGTTGGTAGTTCAACCGAGGTTTCCGCGGCAACTTCCGAAAAGCACGATACGTGTTGCAGTTTGGCGCCGTACTTCGAGGTCAACGAAGGCAAGCTCGAGGAGTTCAAGGCTCTTGGTCCGAAGTTTGTTCAGCTCACGCGGCGCGAGAAGGGTTGCCTTTATTACGCGTTTTCGTTCAGCGGGCAGGCCGCCCATTGTCGCGAGGGCTATAGAGATGCGGCTGCCCTGCTGGCGCATTTGAAAAATGTCGACGCAGTGCTGAAGCAAGCGCTGACGATCTCAAAGATCACGCGTCTCGAGGTCCATGGCCCAGCGGCCGAACTCGATAAATTGCGCGATCCACTAGCCCGAATCTTTCATGAGGTTCGTGAGGAAGGAGGTCGGCGCAACCATGGTTTCCCTCGTTGAATGGGTGCTTAACGTCCATTTGAGAGGGGATTG
>Ga0209048_10002184_pt1 | contig 19640 bp, 16 predicted proteins | sample FrelakmetCRP12CR_FD_187146 | JGI IMG/M metagenome (GOLD analysis project Ga0209048, IMG submission 187146) | Freshwater lake sediment microbial communities from the University of Notre Dame, USA, for methane emissions studies - CRP12 CR (SPAdes)... | ecosystem: Environmental > Aquatic >... | reverse complement strand
CTCGACGAGGTCGGTCTTGGTCAAGATGACGAGCGGTGTCGCGCCTGCGTCCCAGATCTGCGTGCGCGTGCGGAAGAGTCGGCCGGCCTTGAGAGGTCGGTCCGCGCCGAACACCATGGCCACCACGTCGACGTTGGCGGCGAGCACTTGCTCGCCGCTGTCGGGATCACGGCGCCGGAGCAACGACGAGCGCTCCAATCGGTCGACGACGACGTCCCCGTTGTCGACGACGACCCAGTCGCCGGCCGTGAGAGGCCCGATGCCGCTCCTCAGCGAGAGATGGGCGACACGGCCGCGCATCGCGACCAGGGGGGCGGCGCGGTCGTACCGGATGATCCGGCCGGGTTCGCTCCCATCATCGTCGCGGGACGTGAACAGGGCTGACCAATGGTCGTCCCAGCCGTAGGCGTCGAGCGTCGAGTCCATGAGAACCCTTCGATCAAGAAGCGGGGACCGCGCGAGTCTAGGGGTAGGGCGCGCCGAGTTGCCGAAGGGGCGCCGTCGTTCAACAGCGACCTAGCGAACAGCCGTGAGCCGACCCATCAGTTCGTGGCCCGGCACCGGCGCGGCGTCGGCCACGCCGGCCTCGGTGTAGGTGCCGCCGGGACCGTCGACTCTCGAGTCGACCAGGAGGTAAGGCACGGGTTCGTCGGTGTGGGTCTTGAGCTCGAGCGGCGTCGCATGGTCGGGCAAGAAGAGCAGGCGCCACGGGCCCAGCCGGTCGAGACCGGGCACGAGGTCGGCGAGAATGCGCCGGTCCCACGCTTCGAGCGCGGCCACCTTCGCGCCGGCGTCGCCGGCATGACCGGCCTCGTCGGTGGCCTCGACGTGCACGACGAACAGGTCGGCGCCGTCGGCCAACGCGTCGAGTGCGCACTCGCGCTGCGCGTCGTAGTCGGTGTCGTAGCCGGCGGTCATGCCGTCGACGTCGATCACCTCGATACCGGTGAGCACTCCGAGGCCGCGCACCAGGTCGACCGCGCTGCACAAGGCGGCGTCGAGGCCGTACTGCGACGCGAACGACGGCATCTGCGGCTGGAAGCCCTGGCCCCACAACCACACCTGGTTGGCCGCCAGCCCGAAGGCGGAGACGATGTCGCGCGAGGCGTCCATGACCTGCTGTAGCCGCGGGGCCGCGGGGCCAGTCGGCCACACCGCAGGCTTGTCGGTGAGGTCGTGGGGCGGGGTGCACTCGGCGTCGGCCCAGTCGGCGGGAGCGACCACGATGTGGCGGTACTCGACCCCAGGGTGGAACTCGAGCCCGTCGCCGCCGAGGTCGGCGTCGAGGGCCTCGATGAGCTTGCGCCCATCATCGGAGCTGGGGTGCCCCCCGGAGAAGTCGACCATGGTGCCGTCGGCGCCGACGGTGACGAGGTTGCAGCGGTAGGCGACCTGGTCGGGAGCCAGGCGCAGCCCCAGCGCCGCGGCCTCGATCGGCGCCCGGCCCGTGTGGTAGCTCGCGGGGTCGTAGCCGAAGATCGACATGTTGCCGACGTCGCTCCCGGCGGGCAGCCCCGGCGGGATCACAGCAGCCCGCCCCACCTCGCCCCGGGCCGCGAGTCGGGCCAGCGTGGGCATCGAGGCGACCTCGAGCGGTGTGCGCCCACCCAGTTCGCCGACCGGTTCGTCCGCGCAGCCGTCGGGCACGCAAACCACATACTTCATGGTTCGATCATGCCAGGAAACGCCCGTGGCGTCGCCCTGTGCGCATGAACGGGTCGCTACTCCAATCGGGCGTCGATGTGGGCCCGGACGGCGTCCAGATCGTTGGGCAGGGTGACGTAGTGCTCGGGCCGTTCGAACAGGTCCGCCAGGTGCGGCGGCAGCGCCGGACGCACTCCGGTGGCGGCCTCGACCGCGTCCGGGAACTTGGCCGGGTGGGCCGTCGCCAGCGCGACCATCGGCACGTCCGCGTCGCGCCGGCACGCCCGGGCCGCGCCGATGCCGACGGCCGTGTGGGGATCGACGAGCACGCCGAGACGCTCATAGGTCTCGGCGATGACAGCTTTGGTCTGGTCGTCGTCGAGACGGGCCCCCGACCACTGCTCCCCGAGCACCGCGAGATGGTCGGGGTCGAGCGCGACGTGGCCCTCGGCCCGGAAGCGCAGCATCAGCTCGGAGATGGCCGCGCCGTCGCGACCGTAGAGCTCGAACAGCAGGCGCTCGAGGTTGCTCGAGACCTGGATATCCATGCTCGGGCTGAGCGTGGGGTGCACCTCGGTGATGGCCATCTCCCCCGTGGCGAGGAAGCGGGTGAGGATGTCGTTGCGGTTCGAGCCGATGACGAACTGGGACACGGGCACGCCCATGCGCGCCGCGCCATAGCCCGCGAACACGTTGCCGAAGTTGCCCGTGGGCACGGCGTAGGCCACGGGCCCCCGGCCCCGGGTGAGATCGGCGGCCGCGGTGACGTAGTAGACGATCTGGGCCATGACCCTCGCCCAGTTGATCGAGTTGACCGCGGAGAGGTGGCGCCGGTCGCGGAACGCTTCGTCGGCGAAGAGGGCCTTCACCAGGTCCTGACAGTCGTCGAACGTGCCCTCGACGGCCACGTTGTGCACGTTGGCCGAATCGACCGTGGTCATCTGGCGGCGCTGCACCTCGGAGACCCGCCCGGCGGGGTGGAGGATGAAGATCTCGATGGCGTCACGGTCGCGACAGGCCTCGATGGCGGCCGAACCGGTATCGCCCGACGTGGCGCCCACGATGGTCACGGTGTCGCCGCGGCGGGTGAGCTCGTGATCGAACAACCGGCCGACCAGCTGCAGGGCGACGTCTTTGAACGCGAGCGTCGGACCGTGGAACAGCTCGAGCAGCCACAGCCCGTCTCCGAGGTCGCGCAGCGGCACGACGTCGGGGTGGTCGAACGTGGCGTATGCGTCCGCGACCAGCGCGGCGAAGGAGTCGGCGTCGATGCTGCCCTCGACATAGGGCCACATCACCTCCGTGGCGACCTCCGCGTAGGGTCGACCTGCGACCCGGGTCATCGTGTCGGGGGCGAGCGGTGGCCATCGGTCCGGCAGGTACAGCCCGCCGTCGCGCGCCAGACCGGCCAGGAGCACGTCGGCGAAGTCGAGCACCGGGGCCGTGCCACGGGTGCTGACGTACTTCACTCCTGCTCCTCGTCGCCCAGCACGCGGATGACGCTGCCGACCCGTCGGACCGCGTCGAGCCCGCGCAGGTCGTGCAGCGTGGCCTGCATGTCGCGCTCGCGGGCCCGGTGGGTGATGAACACGATGCGGGCCTCGTCGCCCCGACCCTCCTGCTCCATCGACAAGATGGACACGGCGTGGGTGCCGAACACCCCCGCGATGGCAGCCAGCACACCAGGCCGGTCGACGGCGTCGAGGGTGACGTAGTACTCCGACTCCAGCTCTGCCACCGACCGGATGACGACCTCGCCCAACGCGCCGATGCTGGCGTGCGAGCCGCGCCGGATGTTGACCGCGGCGTCGATGACGTCGCCGAGCACCGCGCTGGCAGTCGGGTCGCCGCCTGCGCCCCGGCCGTAGAACATGAGATCCCCGACGGCGGCGCCCTGGACGAAAACGGCGTTGAAGCTCTCACGCACCGCCGCCAGCGGGTGGGTTGCCGGGAGCATCACCGGGTGGACCCGTACGCCGATCTCGGGACCGGCGACGCCGGGCACCTGCTCGGCGATCGCCAGCAGCTTGACCACGAAGCCCTTGCGGGAGGCGAAAGCGATGTCGTCGGCGGTGAGCCCCGAGATGCCCTCGTGGTACACGTCGGCGGCGGTGACCCGGGCGCCGAAGGCGATGCTGGCCAGGATGGCGATCTTGGCCCCGGCGTCGTAGCCCTCGACGTCGGCCGTGGGATCGGCCTCCGCGTAACCGAGCGCCTGGGCCTCGGCCAGTGCGTCGTCGTAGGAGACACCGGCCTCGGTCATGCGGGTGAGGATGTAGTTGGTGGTGCCGTTGACGATGCCGAGCACGCGATCGACCGGTTCGCCCAGGAGCGACTCCCGCATCGGACGAACCAGCGGGATGCCGCCGGCGACCGCGGCCTCGAACAGCACATCGACGCCTGCCGCCTCGGCGGCGGCGAAGACCTCGGCCCCGGCGTCGGCCAGCAGCTCCTTGTTGGCGGTGACCACGGGCTTGCCCGCGGCGATCGCGTCGAGCAGCAAGGTGCGGGCGGGTTCGATCCCGCCCATGACCTCGACGATCACGTCGATCTCGGGATCGGTGGCCACGCCGGCGACGTCGGTCGTGAACGCGGCGGGCGGAAGGGCCAGGCCCCGATCACGCGATACATCGCGCACTGCCACGCGCGTCACCTCGAGGCGCAGGCCGGTACGGGCCTCGACGGCATCGGCCTGCTGCTGCAGCAGGGTCACGAAGGCGGCACCGACGGTGCCGCATCCGAGCAGGCCCACACGTACCGGCGATCCGTTCACGGCGCCGAGGCTACCGCCGGGCCGGGCTCCCGGTTGACGGGGTTCCCGCCGGTCGTACCATCGGCGCCATGGCCGACCTCATGATCTTCCACAACCCGAAGTGCAGCACCTCGAAGAAGGTGCTCGACCTGCTCGACGCGAGCGGCATCGAGTTCGACACGGTGCTGTACCTCAAGAACCCGCCCACCCGCGCCGACCTCGAGCGCATCGTCGGCCACCTCGACGGCGACGTCGCGGACCTGGTCCGCCACGACAAGCGCTTCGCCGAGTTGGAGCTCGACGCCGACGGCTACACCGACGCCGCGGCCGTGATCGACCTGCTGCTCGACCATCCCGAACTCCTGCAGCGCCCCCTGCTCGAGACCGACGACCGGGCGGTGGTCGCCCGTCCGCCCGATGCCGTGGTGGCCGACGTCCTCGCCGCCCTCTGAACGCAGATGATTGGATGTTTCATGATATTCCATTGCTTTTGATGATTTTCTGAGGCTACCCTGAGCCTCGTCCGGCCGGTCAGGACCTGCGTGTCACCCCCTCCCGCCTGCTGTCCGCCGTCCGGGCCCGCGCCCGCCCACCCCGGCGATCCGCCCGTCGGGGTGGGCGGCTGCCCGCGACGGTCAGGCTCCGGGGATGATCGCCCGGGCCAGCTCGCCCGGGTCGTCGCGCCGAGGGTCGTACGGGCGAAGCCGCCACGACCACTGGTGCACCCCCGCCCCGACGATGAAGCGGGGGGCCGTGTCGGGCCCACAGCTGAGCGTGCCGAGGCCGCGCACCGCGGCGTCGACGTGCACGACCACCTCCGGCCGGTACGTCAGCTCGGTGAGGTCGCGGGCGCGGAACAGGTCGTCGGCAGTGAAGTGACTCGCCGAGAAGGCGAGCTCGGCGCCGACCGCCGCAACCAGCACGCCGAGACCCGGGCGCCGGGCGGCGCCGCCGCGCTCGAGCGCGAACCAGCGGGTACCGACGTGCGTGCCGTGGTCCTGGGGGACGAGGTAGGGCACGAACTGCCCCGTGACGGTGCTCTCGTGGCGGGCGACGAGCGAACCGGCACACCGATCGGGATAGCTCTCGCGCGGGCCCGGGCCCAGCCACGACAACCGCTCGAATCCGGACGGGAGCACGAACGACACCCCGACCCGGGCCAGGTCGTCGAACTCGTCGGGAACCTCGAGTCGCTCGTCGAACACCACGTCACCACTCGGGAGGAACGTGGCGGTGCGCACGTGGGTGATCACCCGAGCCGGGTTGGCGCCCCAGGCCTTGTGCCGCGAGGTGACCACCACCGCGTCCTGCCGCCGCCGCACGCTGCCGTCGACCGGTGCGCGATGCAGGCTGTCGAGACCCCACGCCAGCCAGCGGCCGAGCGGCTTGGTCGACTCGTCGGTCCACCCGTCGTGGCGGCCGAGGAAGAGCTTGAGGCCGTCGTTGTCGGTGGGGGCCCGCCACAGGTCGAAGCGGGGGGCCTCGTCGAAGACGAGCTCGTCTCCCCACCGCAGCGCGAGCAGATCGCCGGTGGCCTCGTCGAGCTCGGCTTCGAGCGCGGCGGCCCGCACGACGTCGTGCCCGGTGGTGAGGTCGCGTTCGAGCGTCGCCGAGCCGCCGACACCGGTCTCGATCGCGCCACCACCGCGCGGGTCGACGGGTAGCCGGAACTGCTGCCACGCCACCTCGTGACCCTTCTCGGCCCAGGGAAGGGCCTTGGCGGTGCGGAACCACACCGTGAGGTGGGCCTCCTGGCCGACGCCGAGGGCCGGGCGCACGAAGGGCACGTCGACAGTTACGGTCTCCTGTGGCCCAACCGGCGGCAGGGCCAGGTCGCCCTCGCGCACGGCCACCCCGTCGACGGCGACCTCCCACCGGGCCCGCAGGCCCGACAGGTCGGTGAACCAGTTGCGGTTCGTCACCCGCACCCGGCCGCGACGCAGATCGGCCTCGCCGGCCTGAACCCCAACCGGCGCGGCCAGGTACGCGTGCTCCCACAACGCCGGATGCGGTACGCGGTCGGGCCCGACGATGCCGTCGGCCACGAAGTTCGCGTCGTTGGGCTCGTCGCCGAACTGCCCGCCGTACGCGTAGCGCTCCCGGCCGTCGGGCAGGCGTTGCAGGAGGCCGTGGTCCTTCCACTCCCAGATGAACCCGCCCTGCAGGCCGTGGTGGGTGCGGAAGGCCTCGACGTAGTCGGCCAACCCACCGTTGGAGTTGCCCATGGCGTGGGAGTACTCGCACAGGATCAGCGGGCGGCGGCGGTCGAGGCCCCGTTCGGCCCAGGCCACGATGTCGTCGACCGACGCGTACATGGGGCACACGAGGTCGCTCACCGGGGCGTCGGCGTCGAGGTCCCACATGATGGCGCCCTCGTAGTGGAGCACCCGACTGGAGTCGTAGCGTCGGATCCAGCCCGCGAGCGCATCGTGGGCCGGGCCGTAGCCACTCTCGTTGCCGAGCGACCAGGCGATCACGCTCGGGTGGTTCTCGTCGCGGAGCACCATGCGCGTGCCGCGTTCGATGATGGTCGCCTGATAGCGCGGGTCGTTGCAGAGGCTGGTGATCCAGGCGTGGCTCTCCGTGTCGGCCTCGTCGATCACGTAGAGGCCGAGCTCGTCGCAGAGGTCGAGCAGACGCGGATCATTGGGGTAGTGCGCGCAGCGGACCGCGTTGATGTTGAACCGCTTCATCGTCACCAGATCGGCTCGCATGTCGTCGACCGACACCGTGGGGCCGGTGCGGGGATCGTGGTCGTGGCGGTTCACGCCGAACAGAAGTACCGGCTGACCGTTGATCAGCAGCTCGCGATCGCGCACCTCGACCCGACGGAAGCCGATGTCCTGCGCCACGACCTCCCGGACGTCGCCGTCAGGGTCGATGAGGCTCACGAGCACGCGGTAGCGGGCGGGTCGCTCCGCCGACCACGGCCGAACTCTGGGCACATCGACCGAGACGTCGACCATGTGACCGGGAAACAGGTAGGGCCGAAGATCGTGAGGCACGTCGCCCCCGAGGGGACGACGCAAGATCGATTTGCCCCCTAATGACTCGAGGACGACCTCGACGCGCCAACCCGGGCGAACCTCGCGCTGGTCGCGGAAGCCCACGGTGGTACGCACCCGCAGGGCGCCGGTGGCGAGGTCGTCGGCCAGCCCCGCGCGCACCGACACGTCGGCGATATGGGCCCGGCCGGTCGCGTAGAGGAAGACCTCACGGTGGATGCCGGCGTGCCACCACTGGTCCTGGTCCTCGACGTGGCTCGCATCGCTCCACCGCACGACCATGCACGCCAGGGTGTTGACCCCGGGGCGGAGGTGGTCCGAGATGTCGAACTCGGACGCGAGCCGCGAGTCCTTGCCCAGGCCGACCGGCACGCCGTTGACGTAGACGTACAACACGCTGATGGCCCCGCCGACGTGCAGGACGATGCGACGGTTACGCCACTCGCGGGGCACCCGGAAGGTCGTGCGGTAGAGCCCGGTGGGGTTCTCGTCGGGCACCTCGGGGGGGAGGCCGGCGAACGGCATCCGCACGTTGGTGTAGATCGGGACATCGAAGCCCTGGACGGTCCACGCCCCCGGCACCGTGATGGAATCCCATCCTTCGTCGCCGAGCGCGGGGTCGGCGAAGTTGTCGGGAACGTCTTCCGGCCGGTGGGCCAAGCGGAACCGCCACTGGCCGTCGAGCCGCCGGAACCACGGCGAGCCGTCGCGTATGTCGGCTCGGGCCGACGCGAGGTCGGGGTAGGGCACGAGCGGGCTGCGCATGGGCAGGCGACCCGACGACGTGATCTCGGGCATCGCCCAGGTGCGCTCCCCCGCCGCTCCGATTCCGTGCATGGCCGAGAAGCTAGTGGCCTACAGATCGAGGCGCAGGAGGTCGTCGAGCGTCTCTCGGCGGACGACGAGGCGGGCCTCACCGTCGCGCACGAACACCACGGCGGGCCGGGCAACCTTGTTGTAGTTGGAGCCCATCGAATGGCCGTAGGCGCCGGTGACCGGCGTCGCCAGCACGTCGCCCACCACGAGGTCGGTCGGCACGCGGGCATCGACGACGAGCCGATCGCCCGATTCGCAGTGCTTGCCCACGACGGTGACCGTCTGGGGCCGGTCGCCGGCGACCTCACGGGGCAAGAAGGTCTCGTAGCCACTGCCGTAGAGCACGGGTCTGGGGTTGTCGCTCATACCGCCGTCGACGGCGACGTAGGTGCGGATGCCGGGGAGCTCCTTGACGGTGCCGACCGTGTAGAGGGTGACCGCGGCCGAGGCCACGATGGCCCGCCCCGGCTCGGCGGTGACCGTCGCGGTGATGCCTGCGGCCGCACAGGCGTGGTGGATGGCAGCGCCCCATTCGGTGATGCTGGGGGCCTGCTCTCCCTCGACGTAGGCGACGCCCAGGCCGCCGCCGAGCGACAGCTCACCCAGGTCGTCGTGGGCGTGGACGAACCCGGCCATGGCCTCGATCGCGAGCTCGAAGAACTGGGCCTCGAACACTTGCGAACCGATGTGGGCATGCAGGCCGACCAGCTCGACCGCCGCCGAACGTTGGGCCCGCGCGATGGCGTCATCGGCCGCGCCGCTGTACACGGCGAACCCGAACTTCGAATCGTCCTGGCCGGTGCGGATGAACTCGTGGGTGTGGGCCTCGACGCCGGGCGTGACGCGGAGGAGCACCTTCGGAGGCGTGAGGCCCTCGGCCACCAGGGCCTCGATGCGGTCCAGCTCGTCGAAGGAGTCGACGACCACCCGGCCGACGCCCTCGCCGAGCGCCCGGCGCAGCTCGTCGGTCGACTTGTTGTTGCCGTGAAGCACGAGCCGATCGGCAGGAACGCCTGCAGTCCGGGCGACGTGGTACTCGCCGCCGGTCGAGACGTCTAGGTTCATGCCCTCCTCGTAGGCGAGGCGCGCCATCGACCGGCACAGGAACGCCTTGGTCGCGTAGTTGACCCCAGGGCCGAACGCGTCGACCGCCTCGCGGCAGCGGGCACGGAGGTGCTCCTCGTCGTAGACGAACAGCGGCGTGCCGAACTGCTCGGCCAGGGCGAGGGTGTCGCACCCGGCGATCAGCAGCCGGCCGTCGGGCCCCACCGAGGCATGGTCGGGCAGCAGCGCGAACGGGACCGCGCTCACCGCGCCGGACTCACAACGACTCGGGGGCGCCGACCCCGAGCAGATCGAGGCCGATGGCCAGACCGATCTCGGCCGCCTCGACCAGCCACAGGCGCGCCTGCGTGAGCGCGGGGGGCACGTCGTCGCCCAACACGTAACAGTCGTGGTAGAAGCCGTGGAACGCGCCCGCCAGCTCGCGCACCCAGGTCGCGATGCGGTGCGGCGCGCGGTCGGCGCCGGCGACGGCCACGACGTCGGGGAGCTCGGAGAGCGACCGCAACAAGTCGAGCTCGCGCTCGGTGACGAGCAGAGACCGGTCGACCTCGCCGAGCGGCAGCCGGTCGACGCCACGCTCGGCGGCGACGCGCTTGATCGACCGGATGCGGGCGTAGGCCATCTGCACGTAGAAGACGGGGTTGTCCATGGCCTGGCTCTTCACCAGGTCGAAGTCGAAGGTCTGGGCCGAGTCGATCGACTGCAGGAGGTAGGTGAGGCGCGCCGCGTCGGGGCCGACCTCGTCGAGCACGTCGCGCAGCTCGATGATGTCCCCCGCCCGCTTGGACAGCCGCACCGGCTCGCCCCCCTTGAGCAGGTTGACCAACTGCACGATGGCGCACTCGAGTTCGTCGGGGTCGTGGCCGAGCGCCTGCATGGCGGCCTTCACGCGCGGTACGTACCCGTGGTGGTCAGCGCCCCACACGTCGATGAGCAGATCGAACCCGCGGGCGAACTTGTCGCGGTGGTACGCGATGTCGGGGAGGAGGTAGGTGAACTCCCCATCACCCTTGACGAGCACGCGGTCCTTGTCGTCGCCGAACGCGGTGCTGCGCAGCCAGGTGGCGCCGTCGGCGTCGTAGGCCATGTCGCGCTCACGCAGGTCGGCCAGAGTGACGGCGATGGCACCGGACTCGATCATCGACCGCTCGCTGAACCACACGTCGAAGTGCACGTTCATGCGGTCGAGCACCTCGCGGTGGTCGGCCACGGCCCGCGCCTCGCCCCACTCGAGCAGGTCGGCCCCTTCCGGGATCTCGGCCGCCCACTCGGTGATGTACTCGCCCTGGTAGCCGCCCTCGGGCACCGACTCACCCTTCTGGCGGGCCGCGAGCGACGACGCGAACAACAGCATCTGGGTGCCCCGGTCGTTGAGGTAGTTCTCGCGGGTCACCTCGTAGCCGCACCGCTCCAGAACCCGAGCCAACGAGTCGCCGTAGGCCGCACCGCGACCGTGACCGGCATGGAGCGGCCCGGTCGGGTTGGCACTGACGAACTCGACGTTGACCTGGGTGCCGACACCAAGGTCGCTGCAGCCGTACCCCCCGACGCCGGCCTCGACGACGTCACCGAGCACGTCGTGCAGCCAGGTGTCGGCCAGGTGGAAGTTGACGAAGCCCGGCCCCGCCACCTCGACCCGAACGACGTGCGGCGGCGGATCGGCGTTCAGGAACTCGGCCATGGCCAGCGCCAGCTCACGCGGGTTGCGACCGGCCGCCTTGGCCGAGGCCAGCGCCACGTTCGACGACCAGTCGCCGTGCTCGCGCCGGGCGGGCCGCTCGAGCTGGACCCGCGCCGGGAGCGGGTCGACCTCGAGCGTCGCCAGGGCGGCGCGCAGGGATTCGGCGAGTCGATCGCGGATCACATGGCCCCTTTCCGGGCTGGAGACAACAGGCCCGGCGAGCCTACTCGGCGCCTCGCGCGCCCCCCGCCGAGTTCGAGGGCCCTCCCGCCGGGCACGGGGCACGATTCCGGAGAACCGTCACGACGAGGTGACGGTCTGCTCGGGGCGCCACCCGAACCCGTGGGGTACGAGTGGCGCCGCCGTCGACCTCCGGCCGGGGCTGTAGTGTGCCCAGCACACCAGCAGTTCAGCAGTGGTACTGCCCTCGTAGCTCAGGGGATAGAGCATCGGCCTCCGGAGCCGTGTGCGGGCGTTCGAATCGCCCCGAGGGCGCCCCCTTTCAATCGCCAGTTCCGTGCCGCCGGTCCGTTCCGGGAGGGGCGGCCGATTGCCACTACGCCGGCTCGGGTCGAAGCCAGGAGCCGAGGGTGAAGAGCGCACCCTGGTCGAGCGCGTCGGCCAGCGGTGAGGCGACCCGAACCGCGACCCAGCCGCCGTCTTCGGTGCTGGCCCACCAGGCATCGACCCACGGGCTCGCCGCGGCCGCCGACCGCCACCCATCTGCTGACGCGAGCCGGCCAACCGCGAGATCGGCCGGCTCGACCCCGGGACCGGGACCAGCGGCGGCAGAACGCGACGAGGTCACCGCGGGTTGGCTCTCCAGCGAGTAGGCGTCGACGACGGGCCGTCGCGTCGCGCCCGTGACCCCGCCGAGCAGGGCGTGGAGGCGGTGCAGGGTGACGTCGGCACCCCGCAGCTCGGCGCCCGGCAGCACCCGGCCCCACGCGTCGGCCAGCGCCCGCTGCGGGCCGCGGCCCGGTCGGCACCGCCCGACCAGCCAGCCCGGACGAGGCGCCGGCGAGGCCGGCCCGGTCTCCGGCCACGCGTCGGGATCGACCGGAACCACCGGTCGCAGATAGGGCGCGGCGCGGTCACGGGGCAGCGATCGCATCCCCGACCGCAGTTCGCGGCCGTGCGCGGCGACGCCCGGCAGCTCACGCGCCAGCAGGTCGGCCGACCCACGAACCGCGAGCCGCACGATCGGTCGGGATCCCACCTCGTCGGTCGAGGTGCCGAGACCTCTGATCCCAGTGCGGAGGTAGAGGAGGTTCAGCAGCGTCTGGGCGGGGAGTTGGTCGGCGGGTACCCGTGGGAGCCACACATCGGCGTCGAGGAAGACCGATCCGCAGCCGAGTGACGAGACGGCGAGGCCGTCGGCTCGCAGCACGCGGGCGAGCCGGTCGAGCTCCTCTCGGCGGCGGACCGCCCCACCGGGTCCGGCCACCTGATCAAGGCCGTCGGCCATCGCCGCGAGCTCGGCCGGGCCGAGACCGGCACCCGGCCCTTCGAGCACCGCTGCCGCCCGTTCCAGGGCGGGCCACCACCACCCACTCCTGCCGACGATCAGGCCGCCGGTGCCGCAGCCGAGATCCTTCCCGGCCGAGAGCAGGACGACGTCGGCGAGACGCGCGACCTCGCGGACGCCTGCGTCGCCCGCGACCGCGTTCTCCCATAGCCGCGAGCCGTCGACCACCAGGGGGGCGTGGGGCAGGTTCCGGTCGATCCACGCCCGCACCCCCTGCAGCTCGCCGAGGGTGACGGGGTGGCCGGCATCGGGGCCGAGCTGGGCCGGCGGCGCCGTGATCTGCACGTACGCGACGTCGTCGAGCGGACCCGACCGGTACCGGTCGCCGTCCCCTCGGCCGGACGCCCGGCGCCGCAGTTCGGGCAACGGGGCCACCGCGCCGCCGAGGCGTTCGATCCACCAGGCGCCGCTCACGTACACCTCGTTGGCGAGCACCTGGCGGCCGGGGCCCGCGAGCGCGGCCACGACGGCCTCGGCGCCCCGGCCCGATCCTGTCCCCAACCACGATGACGGGCCGAAAGCGTCGCGGACCGCGTCACCGAGGGGGCGGCCGCCGGCCGCCGGGTAGGACTGCCCGCCATCGGTGGCGAGATCGGCGGTGAGCGCGGTGGCCGGGAGGCGGGCCACGTTGTGCGCAGCAGCGGCCAGGGCCGGCGCCCGGCGCCGGGCCTCCTCGGACCAGGCCTCCTCAGACCAGGAAGGCATCGACCAGAGCCGTCAGGTCGTCGATGTCGAGAGCATCGACCAGGGCGGGGTCGCAGAACAGGTTGCCGAGCACAAGAAGATCTCCCGCCACCAGATCGAGCGGCGCGGCCAGCGTGGGCTGCAAGACCGCGTGGGCGCCTCCGATCCGGTCGCCCCCCGCGAAGGTGACGCGCCGAGCGGGCAGATCGATGGTCCAGGAGCCGGCAGGCGGGACCCGGGTGATCCTCCCCGCCCGCTCGACCGGCCGGGTGAGCCACAAGCGGGCGAGAGGACGGGCTGATGCGGCGTCGTGAACCGCGTCCTCGAGCTCGGACACCTCACAGGGGGTCCATTCGGGGCGCGACAGCAGCGCTGCGGCCAACGGCACCGTGTCGGGGCCGTCGACGAGACGGCCGAGGCTGTCGGTCACGCCGTTCATGCGCGGGTTCAGGTCGTGATAGAGCCGCAGACCGTCGGGAGTGTCGATGAAGTCGACGCCGAAGGGCCCGAAGAACCCGTGCTCGGCGAGCACGGTCCCCAACGAGCGGATGTCGGCGGCGACCGAGGCCCGAGCCTCGACGGTCCACGGCTCGCCGGTGACGTTGCCGGCGTAGAGGGGTCGGCCCCGATCGTCGGTGTGCACCAGTTGACGCGAAGGCGGCAACACCGCCGTGACCCCGCGGTCGTCGACGACACCCATCACGTTGCCGGGCCGCCCGGCGACGAAGGGCGCGACCCGCGCCGAGCCGAGCGGAGGCACCTCGTCGGGTGAGTCACACACGAACGTTCCCGTACCGCCTCCGCTGAGCCCGGCGGCCTGCACGACGAGACGGGACGCACCGAGTCGCTCGCACGCGGCGCCCCACCACGCCCGCGACTCGCCGGACGGTATCGGCTCCGACGGGATCACCGGCACGGTGCGGGCGAGGAGGTCGGCCGCCTCGGTCTTGCGCTCCAGGGCGTGGGCCACCCCGGACTCGGCCGCATACGCCTCGCGTCCTCCGAGCACGCGGTGAGGGAGGGGAAGGTAGGACGCCACGACCGCGGTGCGCTCGGGATCGACCTGGTGGAGGAAGGCCGCGACACCGTTGTCAGGATGGCCCACGGCGTCGGCGTACCCCTGCACGACATGGTCGAGGATGTCGCGGGTGGAGCTCGTCACCGTCAGCGACGATCCGCGGTGGGGCCCGTCGGCGACGGGCTCGCCCTGGGGCACGACGGAGACCGTCCCGACGACCTCGCCTCCTGCGGCTCCGAACCCCGACATCTGGGCCGGGCCGATGCCGAACACGACATACCGCCTCCCGGCCATGCGCCGTCGGGCGGTGGCCGACCACCGCGGCTCGGTCATGACCTCCGGGCCAGCCCCTGCATGGCCGCGAACGCGTGGTCGAGCGTGCGGTCGATGTCCCGGGCGGTGTGGGCCAGGCTGAGGAACCAGTTGTGCGTGGGGTGGACCAGGGATCCCTCGGCGGCGAGCCGCTCGGCGAAGTCGCAGGCCAGCGAGAAGTCGTCGTCGGCGGCGAAGCGCACGTGTGGGAGCGCCGGCGGGCCGGATACGACCAGCTCGAGGCCCTCGTCGGCGGCGATGCCGACAAGGCCGTCGGTGAGACGGCTACCCATAGCGCCGAGGTGGTCGACGGCGTGGGGCTCGGACAGGAGGTCGAGCGTGGCCAGCGCGGCGGCGAGTGCGGGGGCGTGGCCCCAGAAGGTGCCGCTCACGAAGACGGTGGACGCCGCTTCGCGCACGTGCTCGGCCCCGAGCACGGCGGCGATCGGATAGCCGTTGGCCATCGCCTTCGACAGCGCGAGCAGGTCGGGAACGATCCCGAAGTGGGCGCAGGTGCCGGCCGGATCGACACGGAACCCCGAACGGATGTCGTCGATGATCAGCATCGTGCCAGCGTCGGTGCAGGCCTCGCGAACCGCGGACCAGTAGCCCGGCGGAGGCATCCGGTTTTCGGCGCCGACCAACTGCTCGTACGGACACAGCACCACGGCCGCGACCGGCTCGGTCGCGAGCGCGGCCGACAGCTCGTCGGCATCGCCCCACGTGACGGTGCGGGTCTGGGCACGGTCGGCATCGCTCCAACCCGGGCCCGCGCTGGCCCACAGGTGGCCGCCGTGGAAGGCCCCGTCGGCCATCACGACGGTGGAGCGGCCGGTGGCGGCGCGGGCGACGACGAGCGCCAGCGTAATCGCGTCGGTGCCGTTGAGCGCGAAGGCGGCCCACGTCGTGACGGGCTGCGAGGCGACCAGCCTCTCGGCCAGGTCGACCGTGACCGCCGCGGGGAAGTCGTAGCAGTCGCCGCGGGCGCGCTCGGCGGCCGCGGCGACCTCGACCCGTTCGTTGCCGTAGCCCACGATCATCGGCCCGTACCCGCAGAGGTAGTCGATGAACTCGTTGCCATCGACGTCCCACATCCGACAGCCCGTGGCGTGGTCGACGAAGTGCGGGTAGGCGTCGGGGATCGTCCGCAGCGCATCACCCGCGAACGCGAAGGTGCGCCGGTGGCCGAACACCCCGTTCGGGATCACCCGGGCCGCCCGCTCGGACAGAGCCGACGATCGCTCGAAGTCGGGCGACGACCGAGCCGAGGCGGGGCGAGACGCGGTCACGACCGCGCGCGTTGCTCGAGGTCCGCGAGGGTCGGCACCTCGTCGGCCAACTCGCCAAGCGCTGCCTCGATCCGGAGCCGAGCGGCGTCGTCGTCGCTCCCCCGGGCTCCGCCCAGCAGCGGCAGGCGCTCAAGCCAGGCCGGGTCGGCCTCGAGTCGGTCCCCCAGGAGCTCGAGCAACGCCTCACCGGCGGTGCGGGTCTGGATCGAGCAGGTGAGCGACAGCGTCGTGGTGTCGCTCGATTCGGTGGCGTGCACCGAATGCGACGGCTTGTAGAGCACGTCCCCCGGCTCGAGCTCGAAGACGAGCGGGTCGGCGGGCAGCTCTCCGCCGGCGATTCCCGACACCGTGGGCCGCTCGTCGGTGATGTCGGCGACCCGCCACCGCTTGGAGCCCACGATCTGGATCACGAAGCTGTCGTTCTGGTCGCGGTGCGGCGCCAGGCCTCCGCCCGGAGGGCCCAGGAAGAGCTGGAGGCTGGCCGGTGCGTCGAACGCGCGCTCCAACGCGGCCGAGAGCGGGTACAGGCCGGGGAACCAGCGATCGGCAGGCAGCAGGTTCACGGGCTCGCTCCGATCGCGCGGGCGAGCCGGCTCCACCCCCACCGACCACGAGCGCGCGGCGGGGTTGCCGTCGACCGGGAACGCGATGAAGTGGGCGACGGCGGTGTCCGGGTGGGCCGGCGCATCGACGATGGCCTGCACCTCGGCTATGGATGGCATCAGGTGGAGCAGTCCGAGACCACCGCCCGGGCAGTGCAGGTAACGCCTCCGCCAGTATGAGGCGAAGAAGTCGTCGACGTCGACCCCTCCGCCTCCGAGCAACGCCTCGGGAAAGGGTGCCGTGCGGACGTCGGTGGTCGCCACGTCTACGGCTGCTCGTCGAGGATGAACGGGGTGAACCGATCGACGAGGTGCGGGTGCTCGGCCGCGAAGCCTTCCTGCGTGGCCATCTCGTGATCGTCGTAGTGGAACCCCGGAGCGACGGCCTCGCTGATCAGGCAGTGGGCCACCGCGGTCGGATCGATGCGGGACGTCTTCCACCAGCCCCCGGGCGCCGTGAACGACGGGACCTCACCCGCCGCCATGTCGGGGCCGAGCACGACCTCGGTGACGCCGCCGTCGGGATCGACCAGGAGGTAGACGGCCGCGCCGCCCAGGTGGTGGAAGTGGGTGATGGCCGAGCGGTTGCGGTGCAGATGCCCGATGGGCCGGTCGGCGCTGAGCAGGTAGTAGATCGAGTTCATGAACGGGCGGGGCCCGGCCGCGGTCTCGGCCACGGCACCCGACTCGTAGGTCTGGCGGTAGTAGCCACCCTCGAGATGGGCCTCGAGCCCGAGGGTCCGCTCCAGGTCGGTCATACCGACACGAACCGCGCGATCTCGTGGCGCAGATGGGGAAGGTCGCGTTCGTAGAGCTCGGGGGTCGCGTGCTCCTGATCGTCGGCGACCCAGCCCGGCACCACCGCCTCACTGATGAGCGCCCAAGGCCCACCCTGCAGCTCGAACCCCTTCCAGACCCCGCCGGGCACCAGGTACTGCAGCTGCTGGCCCGCGTCGAGATCGGGCCCGAGCAGCGCGTGCGCGACCTCGCCCTCGGGCGAAACGGTGACGACGTCGAGCGGGCACCCCTGGTGGAAGTAGTGCATCGACTCCGCACCCATCCGGTGGAGGAACCCGATCGGCCGGGCGGCGTCGACGAGGTAGTTGATCACGCTCATGATCGGCCGGCCTCCGCCGGGAGCGGCCTCTTCGAGCACGGATCGGTACCAACCACCCTCCGGGTTGGGGGCGAGCCCGAGGGCATCGATGACCGCCACCGCTCCTGGGTCGACGGGCACGGGCACAGCCGAATAGTAGCGTCAACGGCGATGGCCGATCCTTGCCGTGTGACCTCGGCTGCCCCCGGCCCGACGTGCCGAGCGACGTCGCGACGATGATCCCGCCCGGCCGGCGGCCCCTGGCCGAGCAGCTGGGCGACACGCTCGCGTTCGCGGTCGAGCACATCCCCTGGTACCGCGAACGGGCCACGGCCTACCAGGGCCCCATCCTCGACGCGGAGAGCCTGGCCCGGTTGCCGATCATCGACCGCCCGACCGTTCTGGCCGACCCACGGGCCTTCGCGTCGACCGACGCGTGGCCCTCGAGGGTGACCTATTCCTCCTCCACCACCGGCGGTATCGGCCAGCCCCGCTGGCGGAGCGACGCCGAGCAGGACGCACTAACCGAACTCCTCGGTCCTCCCCCCGACGACGGTGGGGTCACGCTCGTGATCCATCCCTTCGACCAGGGTCCCCCGGCCGCGTCCGCCGCGGGCGCCCGGCGCGTGTACGTCGGGATGATCGTGCCCTGGCACTTCGACCTGATCCACCAGATCCTCGCCGAGGGTTGGGCGTCTCCGTCGGGCCCGGTGAAGATCACGGCCGTCGACTGCTTCAGCCCCGGGCTGCGCATCCTGACGGAGTGGTTCGACCAACACGACATCGACCCGGGCTCGTTCGGTGTGTCGGACCTGGTCGGGTACGGGTCGCTCCAGCCGCGTGGGTGGCGGCGCCGTTTGGAGCAGGTGTGGGGGGCGCGCTACCACGATCTGTACGGGCTCAGCGAGGTGGTGCTCAGCGACGCGGCGCAGTGCCCGCACTGCGGCGCCTACCACTTCGCGCTGCCCGTGGTGCCCGAGGTCGTCGACCCGGTGACCCGTCAGCCGGTGCCGAGGGGCACCGGGGTGCTGCTGCTGACCGAGCTGTACCCCTACGCACAGCTCCAGCTCCTGGTCCGCTACTGGACCGATGACCTCGTCGAACTGGCCAAGCCCTGCCCGATCGGCGGATTCGGCATCTTCTTCCGGGGCCGTCGGGCATCCAGCGCGATCATCCCGCGAGCCGACGGCGATGCGCTCGTCGTCGGCTCGCTGCAGGTGGGCGAGGTGTGCGCCGACGTGGCCGACGTCGCCGTCGATCCGATCGCCTGGGCCCCGTGGGCGGTCGACGTGGGCCCGCCCCGCTTCTCGTTGCACGCCGCCGACCGGGACATCGTGGTGACGGTGGCGTTGCGGTACGCCCCCTCGGTCTTCCCGACCAGGGCTGGTGAGGTGAGGGCACGGATCGTCGACGACCTGCGCCGTGAGGTCACCGGACTCGCCGGCGCCCTCGACCGTGGTGAGGCGCGCCTGCATGTGGACGCCGTCGGCCCGGGGCACCTGCGCGAGGCCACCAAGGTTTGAGCCCACCCCTTTCCGTCGGCCCGTCGTGCGGGCCGACGGCGGAGCTACATGACGTGGCCGGCGACGTTGGGACCGGCGAACCGGCCGTAGGCGTAATGGGCGGCCTCGCCGAACCGACCGTTGCGGGCGAAGTCGAGCTGCTTGGGCGGCGCCGACTGGAAGTCGAGCGCACCGAAGCTGAACGAGAAGCCGGTCGTGTCGGGGAAGTCGTCGGCGGCATCGACCACCACGGCCCGCTCGGCGTCGTTGAACTCGAGGTCGCCGAGCACCGACAGATCACCCGCCGCGACCTGCGAACGAACCGCATCGTCCTCCATCGCCTTCAGTGCGATGCCTACGTTCTCGCGTGACATTGGGCCTCCTGAGCCATTCTCGGTCATGGACGTGATGTGACGGTACCCGAGTCATCCCGCGTGGGATAGGCCTCGATCGGACGTCGACACCCATGACGGGGCCGAGCGGCTTCAGTTACACGCGGGCTGGGGTGAACGCCGGGAGGGCCCTCAGTCTGCGGGTGTCGAGGCGCCGAGGCCGCACGACGTCAACGTGCGGTCGACGAACCGCGACACGTCGGGCACCCACATGTGACCGATGTGCCCACCGTCGTACCAGAGGGCCTCGGGCC
>Ga0209048_10002183_pt1 | contig 19643 bp, 15 predicted proteins | sample FrelakmetCRP12CR_FD_187146 | JGI IMG/M metagenome (GOLD analysis project Ga0209048, IMG submission 187146) | Freshwater lake sediment microbial communities from the University of Notre Dame, USA, for methane emissions studies - CRP12 CR (SPAdes)... | ecosystem: Environmental > Aquatic >... | reverse complement strand
TGGCGACGCTGACGCTCAATCGCCCGGCACAATTCAACGCGATCAACGGCGCGCTGCTGATCGAGCTGCAGGCGGCGCTCGACGCCATCGCGGGCGACCCCACGGTGCGTGTCGTCGTGATCGCGGGCGCGGGCCGCGCGTTCTGCCCGGGCCACGACCTGAAGGAGATGCTCGCCCATTCGAACGAGGCATACATCGGGGATCTATTCCGGCGGTGCTGCGACGTCATGTTGTCGATCCGGCGCCTGCCGCAGCCCGTCATCGCCAAGGTGCACGGCATCGCGACGGCGGCAGGCTGCCAATTGGTCGCTGCCTGCGACCTCGCCGTGGCGGCGGAGGACGCGCGATTCGCTACGTCGGGCATCAACTTCGGTCTCTTCTGCGCGACGCCCGGCGTGCCCGTTTCCCGCAACATCTCGCCAAAGCGGGCGTTCGAGATGCTGATGACCGGCGAATTCGTCGACGCGCCGACGGCGCTCGCATGGGGCCTCGTCAATCGGGTGGTCCCGGCCGCCCAACTGGATGAAGGCGTGGCAGCGCTTGTCCGGCAGTTGATGGACAAGCCGCGTTCAGTGCTGGCCGCCGGCAAGGCATTCTTCTACCGCCAACTCGAGCAGACGCTGGTCGAGGCCTATGGGCACGCGAGCGAGGTGATCACCCGCAACATGCTTGGCAAGGAAGCGCAGGAGGGCGTTGGCGCCTTTGTCGAGAAGCGCAAGCCGCGCTGGGAGGACTGACCCCCCGGCCGGGTCCCCTTCGGTTGACCTGCATCAACACCGGTTGCCGGCAATCGTGCGCAAATGCCAGTCGGGGCGAAGCGTCGAGCAAGCGCCCGTCTTCGGCAGCGCACTGCGCCAAATCGGGGGACGTCATGGTGGATACATCGGGCATTGACTGGAAGGCAATCGACAGCCGGCCGGAGTTTCAAGCACTGCACAGCAAGAAGATGGGGTTTCTTTGGGGCCTCATGATCTTCTCGCTGGTCTACTACTTCCTGCTGCCCATCGGGGCGGCGTATTTCCAGGATTGGTACAAGATCAAGGTGTGGGGGCCGGTCAACGTCGGCATCCTGTTCGCGTTGTCCCAGTTCGTCGTCGCCTGGTCGCTCGCCTTCATCTACGCGCGGCGCGCGAATACGGTGTTCGATCCGATGGCGGCGGAGATCGTCCGCGACGCCGAAAAGAAGATGGGAGCGCGCAAATGAGCTCCCGTCGATTCGCATTCGCCGCGGGCGTGGTTGCGCTCGCGCTGATCGCCACGCCGGCGCTGGCGCAGGGCGCCGTCGCGGCGCAGTGGAAGTGGCTCACGTTCGTGGTGTTCGGCATCATCATCGCCGTCACGATGTTCGTAACCTACGTCGCGGCCAAGCGCGTCAAGACCACGGCCGACTTCTATGTCGCGGGCGGGGGCGTGTCGGGCCTGCAGAACGGCTGGGCAATCGCCGGCGACTACCTGTCCGCGGCGTCCTTCCTCGGCATCGCGGGCCTGATCTCGCTCTACGGTTACGACGGATTCATGTATTCGGTCGGCTGGCTCGTCGCCTATATCACCGTGCTCCTGGTCATCGCCGAGCCCTGCCGCAACATCGGCAAGTACACGCTGTCCGACATCCTCGCCTACCGCAACAACCCGAGGGCCGCGCGCATCGTCGGTGCGTTGTCGACGATCACCGTGTCGACGTTCTACCTGACGGCGCAGATGGTCGGCGGCGGCGTGCTGGTGAAGACGCTGATCGGCATCGACTACGAGATTTCGGTGATGGTCGTGGGCATCCTGATGCTCGCCTACGTGCTGTTCGGCGGCATGGTGGCCACTACGTGGGTGCAGATCATCAAGGCGATCCTTCTCGTCACCGCGTCGATCCTCCTCGTCATGCTGGTCTGGGTGCCGTACGGCTTCAGCCTGCCGGGCTTCCTGACTTCAGTCATCGGCGACGCCAAGGTGCAGGGCCAGGTCGCGCTGCTCATCGGCGACGCCGCGAAGAACATGACGCCGACCGAGCTCGGCCAGCGGTTTCTCGAGCCGGGTCTCCTGTTCAAGGCGCCGATCGACCAGATTTCGCTCGGCATGGCGCTGGTGTTCGGCACCGCCGGGATGCCCCACATCCTGATGCGCTTCTTCACCGTCCCGACGGCCCAGGACGCGCGCAAGTCGGTGATCTGGGCGATGGCGATCATAGGCGGCTTCTATGTCCTGACACTGTTCCTCGGCATGGGCGCCGCGATGAACGTCGGCGCGGTCAAAATCAAGGCGATCGACGCCGGCGGCAACATGGCCGGCCCGCTGCTCGCCCAATACGTGGGCGGCGGCCCCGACTCGATGCTGGGCAACCTCTTCCTCGCGTTCGTCGCGGCGGTGGCGTTTGCCACGATCGTCGCGGTGGTGGCGGGGCTGGTGCTCGCGGCGGCCTCCGCAATGGCGCACGACCTCTACGTCGGCGTGATCCGCGAGGACCACGTGTCGCCGGGCGAGCAGGTCAAGGCGGCGCGGATCGCGACGGTCATCGTCGGCGCCATGGCGATCACCATCGGCATCCTGTCCAAGGGGCAGAACGTCGCCCATCTGGTCGCGCTGGCCTTTGCGGTGGCGTCCTCGGCCAACTTCCCCTGCGTGCTGCTGACGCTGTTCTGGAAGCGCTGCAACACCGGTGGCATCGTGCTCGGGATGGTGGTCGGAACGCTGACCGCCATCGGGCTCGTGATGGTCTCGCCGAACCTGACCTACCCGCTGCTGCTGAAGGCGCCGCAGGAAAAGATCGTCGCCACCGAGACGGCCAGCCTGACCAAGCTCACCGCCGATCTCGCCGCGGCGACCGAAGCGGCGGACCAGGACAAGATCAAGGCGGCGATCGACAAGTCCGAGAAGGCGAAGGCGGCCGCGGAAGCGAGGATCAAGGCCATCGGTCCCGACCGGACGTCGATCATGGGACTCGAGAAGCCGTGGTTCGAGCTGCGCAACCCGGGCCTGATCTCGATTCCGCTCGGCTTCCTCGCCGTCATCCTCGGCTCGCTGCTGTATCGCGACAAACGTTCCGAGGACATGTGGGACGAGCTGTATGTGCGCCAGAACACGGGCCTCCTGCTCGCCAAGCCCGTCGCGCACTGACGCCACGCACGGGCGAACCCCAGCGACCCCCGCCTTCGCGCGGGGGTTTTTCCTTGCGCGGCGTCCCGTGCATCCGTAGGCTGACCCAATGAACCGGACAAGCACGGTCGGAGCCGAGGAAGTTCGCGCCTTCCTGCTGCGTCATCCGCCGTTCAACCGGATGGGCGACGAGGCGATCGCGTTCCTGGTCCCGCGGCTCGCGATGGCGCAGTTCGCGAAGGACGGGACGATCCTCGCGACGCACAGCGGTCCGGTCCCGCACCTGCACGTCGTCCTCCGCGGCCTCGTGGGGCGCCGCCCGGACAGCATGCAGTCCATGCCCGAGCGCACGCTGGGTCCCGGCGAAATGTTCCCGGTCGGCGCGCTTTCTGCGGGCGGCGCGACGACCAAGGTCTTCACCGCACTGCAGGACACCACGTGCGGCCTGCTCCTGCGCGACGACTTTCTCGAGCTGCGCCGCCGCTCGCCCGAGTTCGAGCGCTTTTGCACGCAGGCCATCACCGAGACGCTCAAGCAATCGCTCGAAAGCCTCTACACCCAGTACAGCCAGCGCGCGGCCGAGCAGCAGTCGATGACGCGTCCGCTGGGGGAGCTCGTGCGCAATCCGCCGGTGGCCTGCGCCGCGAGCGCGCCGCTGCGCGAGGCCACGCAGAAGATGGCGGACGCCAGGGTCCGCACGATCATTGCGCTCGACGGCGATGGCGCGCCGGTCGGGATGTTCACGCTGGTCGACCTGCTGCGCCGCGTCGTGCTTGCCGGGCATTCGCTCGCCGCGCCGCTGGCGGAGGTCATGACCTCGCCGATCGTCACGCTCCCGGCGTCGGCAAGCGCTTCCGAAGCCATGCACGCGATGGCCGAACACGGCGTCCGGCAGCTCGTCGTCGTCGAGAATGGAAGGCTGAAAGGCGTGGTCAACGAGCGCGACCTTTTCGCGCTGCAGCGCGTGTCGATGCGCCAGATCAACGAGGAGCTGTACGGCGCCGATTCCGTCGACTTGCTCAAGCGCGCGAGCGACGACATCCGGCGCCTCACCCATAACCTGCTGGCGCAGGGAGTCGGCGCCGAGCCGCTGACGCGCACGATCGCCTCCCTCAACGACGCACTGACGCGCCGGGCGATCGAGCTCGCCGTCGCCCGGCACGACCTCGCCGGCGTCGACTGGTGCTGGCTCGCGCTGGGCAGCGAAGGGCGGGGCGAGCAGACCTTCGCGACCGACCAGGACAACGCGATCCTGTTCGCGGCCGCCGACGCCGACGAGGCGCACCGGCTGCGCCCTCGACTGCTGGCCTTCGCGCACGATGTCAACGTGGACCTCGACCGCCTCGGCTTCCCGCTGTGCTCGGGCAACGTGATGGCGAGCAATCCGGACCTCTGCCTGTCGGTGGAAGAATGGAAAGCCCGGTTCCTCGCGTGGATCCGCGGGCCGACGCCGCAGGCGCTGCTTAACGCGAACATCGTCTTCGACCTGCGGCCGCTCGTCGGCGACAGCGTGCTGTGCGACGCGCTGCGCAATTGGCTGCTCGGTTACACGCAGGCGAATGCGCCATTCCTCCGGCTGATGGTGCAGAACGCGCTGCAGGTCGATCCGCCGCTCGGCTTGATCCGCACCTTCGTGGTCGACGACGACGCCAAGGCCAAGGGCACCCTCGACCTCAAGACGCGCGGCACGCGCCTTTTCGTCGACTGCGCCCGCGTGTTTGCGCTGGCCCACGGGATCCCGGACGCAGGAACCGCCGCGAGGCTGCGCGTCGCTGGCCAGAAGCTGCACGTCGAGGCGCGGCACGTCGACGCGACGGTCGAGGCGTTTCACTTCCTGCAGCTGCTGCGGTTGCGCCAGCAAGATCAGGCGGCGCCGGGCGGCAATCCGAATCGCATCGACCCGTATGCGCTGAACGAGGTCGACCAGCGCATGCTGAAGGAAGCATTCCGGCAGGCAAGGCTGCTGCAGGAGCGGCTTCGGCATACGTACCGGCTGTGATGAACGGACGCGCGCGCCGCCAGGGAGGATGTCCATGTTTCGATCGATCGTCAAGAACCAGCGCCTCGTCGCGCTGTTCCTGCTGGGCGTGCTGCTGTTCAACTATCCGCTGCTGGCGCTCTTCAGCCGGGTGACCCAGGTGTTCGGCATTCCCTTGCTCTACGTCTACATTTTCGGCGCGTGGGCGCTCTTCATCGGCCTGCTTGCTTTCATCGTCGAGCGGAATCGGTAGCGGAACTCGCGCCGCGGCATCGCCATGCTCCAGAGCTTCGTGATCGTCCCCGTCGCGCTCGCCTACATCGGGATCCTGTTCGCGATTGCCCGCTATGGCGACAAGCGCGCGGACCAGGGCCGGTCGATCATCGCGAACCCGTACATCTATGCGTTGTCGCTCGGCGTCTACGCGACGGCGTGGACGTTCTACGGCAGCGTCGGCCGCGCCGCGGGCGACGGCGTGGGGTTTCTCCCCATCTACATCGGCCCGACCTTGATGATGGCGCTGTGGTGGCTCGTGATGCGCAAGATCGTGCGCATCAGCAAGGCGAACCGCATCACCTCGCTCGCCGATTTCGTCTCGTCCCGCTACGGCAAGAGCGCGCTCATCGCCGGGCTCGTCACGATCATCGCCGTGATCGGCGTGGTCCCGTACATCGCGCTGCAGCTCAAGGCCGTCTCGCACAGCTACACGATTCTCGCCCGGTACCCGGAACTCGTGATTTCGGGCTCGCGGGAGGCGGCGCCGATCGGCGCGGACACCGCGTTCTGGATGGCGCTCCTGCTCGCGATCTTCACGATCCTGTTCGGCACGCGGCACCTCGATGCCTCCGAGCGCCACGAGGGGCTGGTGGCGGCGATTGCATTCGAGTCGCTGATGAAACTGGTCGCGTTCGTCGCCGTGGGCGTATTCGTGACGTGGGGCATCTACGACGGGCTCGCCGACATCTTCGCGCGAGCCGGCGCGCACCCGCGTCTCGCGACGCTCTTCGCGCCGCTGGGCGCGGCCGCGGGGAGCTACGCGAGCTGGGCCTGGCTGACCGTGCTGTCGATGTTCGCGATCGTGTTCCTGCCGCGGCAATTCCAGGTCGCCGTGGTCGAGAACGTCAACGAAAATCATCTCGGCAAGGCCATATGGCTCTTCCCGCTCTACATGCTCGCGATGAACGTCTTCGTCGTCCCGGTGGCGTTCGGCGGCGTCCTCCATTTCTCGGCGACCGCGGTCGACCCCGACACGTTCGTGCTGACGCTGCCGATGGCGAAGAAGCAGGAAGCGATCGCGCTTCTCGTCTTCATCGGCGGTTTGTCGGCGGCAACCGGCATGGTGATCGTCGAGACCATCGCGCTTTCGACGATGGTCTGCAACGACCTCGTGATGCCGGTCCTGCTGCGGATGCGCTCGATGCGGCTCGCCGAGCGCCAGAACCTGACCGGGCTCCTGCTCGGGATCCGCCGCGGCGCGATCATCGCGGTCATTCTGCTCGGTTACCTCTATTTCCGCCTCGCGGGCGAGGCCTACGCGTTGGTGGCCATTGGTCTCATTTCCTTCGCGGCCGTCGCGCAGTTCGCGCCGGCCACCCTCGGCGGCATCTACTGGAAAGGCGCGACGCGCACCGGAGCGCTCGCCGGCCTCTGCGCCGGATTCGTCCTGTGGACGTACACGTTGCTGCTGCCTTCCTTCGCCCAATCGGGATGGCTGCCGGCGAGCTTCCTGCAGGACGGTCCGTTCGGCATCGCGCTGCTGAAGCCCTACGCGTTGTTCGGCCTCGGGGGACTCAACGACATCACGCACGCGATGCTGTGGAGCATGATCGCCAACGTCGGCGCGTACGTGCTGGTCTCGCTGCTGACGACCCAGACCGTGGCGGAGCAGGCGCAGGCGGCGCGCTTCGTCGACGTCTTCCGGCATGCGGACGAAGGGCAGGAGGTCCACGTCTGGAAGGGTTCGGCCTCCTTGCCCGACTTGCGGACGCTGCTTGCCCGGTTCCTTGGACCCGAGCGCGCGGCGGCGGCGTTCGTCGACTACGCGCGCCGGCGCGGGTTCGCGTCGCCCGCGGACCTGCCGGCCGATGCGATGCTGGTCCGATACGCCGAGACGGCGCTTGCCGGCGCCATCGGCGGCGCGTCGGCGAGGATCATGGTGGCCTCGACGGTCAAGGAAGACACGCTCTCGCTCGACGAGGTGAGGTCGATGCTGGACGAAGCCTCGCAGGTCATCGCGTACAGTCACGAGCTCACGCGGAAGTCGCAGGCGCTCATGGCCGCGACGACGGAGCTGCGCGCGGCCAACGAGCGGCTGAAGGAGCTCGACCGGCTGAAGGACGACTTCGTCTCGACGGTCACCCACGAGCTGCGCACGCCGCTCACGTCGATCCGCGCGTTCTCCGAGATCCTGCGCGACAATCCCGGCCTCGACGCGGCGGAGCGGCAGAAATTCCTTGGCATCGTCATCCAGGAGAGCGAGCGCCTCACGCGCCTCATCAATCAGGTGCTCGATCTCGCGAAGCTCGAGTCGGGCCGGGCCGAATGGCGCGTGTCGCGCGTCGATCTCGAGGCGGTCATCGACGAATCGATCGCCGCGACGGGACAGCTTTTCCGGTCGCGGGACGTGGCCCTCGAGGCGCGGCTCGCGCCCGGCGTGCCGCCGGTCCGCGCCGATCGCGACCGCCTGCTGCAGGTGCTGATCAACCTGCTCTCGAACGCCGCCAAGTTCGCCCCGTCCGAGAAGGGGCGCGTCGTCGTCGTGCTGGCCGCCGCCGACGGCCTCGTTCGCGTCTCCGTGGCGGACAACGGTCCGGGCGTGCGTGACGAGGACCAGAAGATGATCTTCGAGAAATTCCGCCAGGCCGGCGACACGATGACGGAGAAACCGAAGGGAACCGGCCTCGGCCTGCCGATCAGCCGGCAGATCATCGAGCATTTCGGCGGCCGGCTGCGGGTGCAAAGCGCCCCGGGCGAGGGCGCGACGTTCGTCTTCGAGCTCCCGCAGGCGGGCATGGCAGACTCGCCGGACGCCGGACACGAGGCCGCGGGCAAGGCATGAGGAGGTGGAGGAACCAATGGCCAAGAGAATCCTGATCGCGGACGACGAACCCAACATCGTCGTCTCGCTCGAATTCCTGATGAAGCAGCGCGGCTACGACATCCGTGTCGTGAGCAACGGCGCCGAAGCGCTCGAGGCGGTCGGCGAATTTCGCCCGGACCTGATCCTGCTCGACGTCATGATGCCGCGCGTGAGCGGGTACGACGTCTGCCAGAAGGTGCGCGAGAACCCGGAATGGCAGGGCATCAAGATCATCATGCTTTCGGCGAAGGGGCGCGACGTCGAGGTGACGAAAGGCATCGCGATCGGCGCCGACGCCTACGTCACGAAGCCGTTCTCGACGCGGGAGCTGATCGCGAAGGTCGGCGAGATGCTCGGGGAGTAGCGCGTGCGGGACCGGACCCGGGTTGCACTGGCGCTGCTGGCGGCATGGGGGTTCGTCCTCGCCGCGATGGGGGCGACCGTCGCGCTGGTCGCGGTCGACATGAGCGAGTCCGAGCGCGCGCAGCTCCTGCCGGCGCTTTCGCAGCATGCCGCAAGCGCGGTGGTGGTCTCGCTGCTGCTGCTCGTCCCCTTGCTGCTCGTGGTGCGAACGCTGGTCCGCCGATACATTGCAGCGCCGCGGCGGCTCGCGGAGGACGCCCGCATCATCCTCTCGGCGAACCCCGCGCATCGAGCACCGCTGCGCGGCGCGGTCGAGATCCGGCAGCTGGCCGCAAGCTTCAACGCGTTGGCCGACGCGCACGAAGCGCTCCGGAAAGATGTCGAGAGGCGCGTGCGCGACGCCAACGCGCGCCTCGAGCAGGAGAAGAACCGGCTCGCCGCGCTGATGTCGGAGCTCGCGCAGAGCGTGATCGTGTGCAATGTCGAGGGGCGCATCCTGCTCTACAACGCCCGCGCAATGCGGCTCCTGCAGAAGTCGCGCGAGGGCGCCGCCGCGACCCTCATGGGGCCGAGCCTCGTCGGGCTGGGCCGCTCGATCTTCGCCGTCTTCGACCGCAACCTCATCATCCATGCCCTGGAGAGCATTCGCGAGCACCTGCGGCAGGGAACGCAGGGGCCGGTCGCGAATTTCGTCACCACCGCGCCGGCGGGGCAGCTCGTGCGCGTGCAGATGGCGCCGGTCTTCGGCGCGGGGACCGGAGCGGCCGCCGATGCAACGGACGCTGCCGGCCCAGGCGGCGTCACCGGATTCGTGCTCGTGCTGGACGACATCACGCGGCGGATTGAAAGCGGGAACCGGCGCGACCAGCTGCTGCAGACGCTGACCCAGGGCACGCGCGCCTCGCTTGGCAGCGTCCGTGCCGCCGTCGAGACGATTGCCGCGTTTCCCGGCATGACCGATGAGGAGCGGAACCGATTCATCGGCGTCATCGGCGACGAGGCGCGGCAGCTGACCGCCCGTCTCGATGCGACCGTCGGCGAGTTCGCGGATGCACTGCGGACCGAGTGGCCGCTGGAGGACATGCGCGGGGCCGACCTGATCGCGGCGGCGCGGCGGCGGATCGAGACCAAGCTCGGGCTGCCGACCAAGCTCGAGACGATCGACGAGACGATCTGGGTCAACGTCGACAGCTATTCGCTGATGCAGGCGATCACCTACCTCGCGAGCCGGCTGGCCGAGGAATTCGGCATCCGGGAGCTGCGCTTCGGCCTCGCGGCGGCCGGCGCGCTGGCGCACCTCGATCTCGTCTGGACGGGCGCGCCGCTCGGCACGGAGACGACGATGGCGTGGCAGACGGATGCGATGGAGCTGGGCGGCGAGGCGTCTTTGCTCACGCTGAAGCAGATCGTCGAGCGCCACGGCGGCGAGATCTGGTATCAGATCCACAAGCCGTCGCATCGCGAGTTCTTCCGGATCGCCATCCCGGTCGCGAATCCCGAGGAGTCGGGCTGGAGCGCGCCGCACGCCGGCGGCAGCCGGCCCGAATTCTACGACTTCGACCTTTTCCATCAGCCAGGACAGTCGCCGGAGCAGGACGACCGTCCGCTCGCGTCTTTGGGCTATACGGTCTTCGATACCGAGACGACCGGGCTCGCCCCCTCCGCGGGCGACGAAATCGTGTCGATCGGCGCCGTCCGGATCGTCAACGGCCGGCTGCTCGAGAACGAGGTCTTCGAGCAGCTCGTCGACCCTCGGCGCGCAATGTCGCCGGAGGCGAGCCGCATCACGGGGATCGAGACGTCGATGCTCGCGAATCAGCCGACGATCGAAAAGGTGCTGCCGTCGTTCCACGCGTTTTGCGCCGACACCGTGCTGATCGCGCACAACGCGGCGTTCGACCTGCGATTTCTCCGGCTCAAGGAGGAGGCAACCGGCGTCCGGTTCACGCAGCCCATCCTCGACACGCTGCTCCTGTCGGCTGTGATTCACCCGGACTTCGACGCGCACGGACTCGAGGCGATCGCCGAGCGGATGGGCGTCAATCCCATCGGCCGCCACACCGCCCTGGGCGACGCGATCATGACGGGCGAGGTGTTCCTGCGGATGATCCCGCTGCTCGCGGAACAGGGCATCCGGACGCTGGGCGAGGCGCGCGAGGCCTCGCAGAAGACCTATTTCGCGCGCATCCAGTACTGACGGACGGCGTTCCCATTGCCATCGGCGCGGGGCTTTCGCATAATGGCCCCCCTACGGCGACGAGGAGGGCCGGGCGCCGGAAGCGCCGGCGCAGAATGGCGGACGACACGATTCTCGAAACGAAGGGGCTCACCAAGGAGTTCAAGGGCTTCGTCGCGGTCAAGGAAGTGTCGTTGTCGATCCGGCGCGGGACGATTCATGCGCTCATCGGCCCGAACGGCGCCGGCAAGACGACGTGCTTCAACCTCCTCACGCATTTCCTGACGCCGACCCGCGGCCAGATCTATTTCAACGGCCGCGAGATCACCGGCTCGCGGCCCGCGACGATCTCGCGCCTGGGCCTCGTCCGCTCGTTCCAGATCTCGGCGGTCTTTCCCAACCTGACGGTGCTCGAGAACGTGCGCATCGCCCTGCAGCGCAAGAGCGGGCATTCGTTCGATTTCTGGCGCGGCGACGCCGCGCTCTCCTTGCATCACGATCGCGCGCTGGAATTGATCGAGGCGGTCGGGCTGACGGAGTTCGCGGGCACGCAGGCGGTCCTGCTTCCCTACGGGCGCAAGCGCGCGCTCGAGATCGCGACGACGCTCGCGCTCGATCCCGAGCTCATGCTGCTGGACGAGCCGACCGCCGGCATGACGCACGAGGACGTCGAGCGCATCACGACGCTGATCCGCAAGGTCGCGGCCAACCGCACGGTGCTGATGGTCGAGCACAACCTGTCGGTCGTGTCCACCTTGTCGGATCACATCACGGTCCTCGCGCGCGGCGAAGTGCTGGCCGAGGGCGATTACACCCACGTGTCGCAGCATCCGGAAGTCATGCAAGCCTACCTCGGAACCGCCCATGCCTGACGACCACGCGGCCCCTGCCGCGGCGGGCGGCGCTTCGGCGGCCGCGGCGCCGCTCCTCGCCGTGCGCGATCTCAACGCATGGTACGGCGAGTCGCATGTCCTGCATGGCGTCACCTTCGACGTCACCGCGGGCGAGGTCGTCACGCTGCTCGGGCGCAACGGCGCCGGCAAGACGACGACGCTGAAATCGATCATGGGCGTGGTGCCGCGGCGCGAAGGCTCGATCGCCTTCGAGGCCCGCGAGACGATCCGCCTCGCGTCGAACCGCATCGCGCGGCTCGGCATCGCGTGGTGCCCGGAAGAGCGCGGCATCTTTGCGAGCCTCAACGTCGAGGAGAACCTGATGCTGCCGCCGCAGGTGCGGCCGGGCGGGCTTTCCCTCGACCAGATCTACGAGTTGTTCCCGAACCTGCGCGAGCGGCTCGCGAGCCAGGGGACGAAACTGTCCGGCGGCGAGCAGCAGATGCTGGCGATCGGCCGGATCCTGCGCACGGGCGCGCGCCTGCTGCTGCTCGACGAGCCGACCGAGGGTCTCGCGCCGGTGATCGTCCAGCAGATCGGGCGCACGATCGCGAAGCTCAAGGCGCAGGGGTTTACCATTCTTCTCGTCGAGCAGAACTTCCGCTTCGCGGCAACCGTGGCGGACCGGCATTACGTGATGGACCACGGCCGCGTGGTCGACATGATTCCCAACGCGGAGCTCGACGCCAACATGGACAAGCTCCACGACTATCTCGGTGTCTGACACCACACCCATTCGATACACCCGCGCGCCGGGTCAGGGCGCGCATCCCAACCAAAGCACTGGAGCAATGATGAAAACACTGAAACGTTCGCTGATCGGACTCGCGGTCGCGGCCGCGCTCGGCGCGGGCTCCGTGCAGGCACAGGTTTCCGACAATCTCGTGAAGATCGGCGTACTGACCGACATGTCGAGCCTGTACACCGATCTCGCCGGCGCGGGCTCGGTCGTCGCGGCGAAGATGGCCGTCGAGGATTCGGGGATCGAGAAGCGCGGCTACAAGGTGGAGGTCATCTCGGCCGACCACCAGAACAAGCCGGACGTCGGCTCCAGCATCGCGCGCCAGTGGTACGACGTCGACAAGGTGGACGTGATCGTCGATACGCCGAATTCCGGCGTTGCGCTAGCGGTCAACCAGATCACGAAGGACAAGGGCAAGGCGTTCCTCGTCTCCGGCGCGGCGTCGTCGGACCTGACCGGCAAGGCATGCTCGCCGAACACGATCCATTGGACATACGACACGTGGATGCTCGCCAATGGCACGGGCGGTGCGACGGTGAAGTCCGGCGGCGACACCTGGTTCTTCCTGACCGCCGACTACGCGTTCGGTCACGCGCTCGAGCGCGACACCGAGGCCGTGGTGTTGAAGAACGGCGGCAAGGTGGTGGGCAAGGTGCGCGCGCCGCTCAATACGCAGGACTTCAGCTCGTTCCTGCTTCAGGCGCAGGCGTCGAAGGCCAAGATCATCGGCCTCGCCAACGCCGGCGGCGACACGACGAACTCGATCAAGCAGGCGGCGGAATTCGGGATCGTCAAGGGCGGCCAGAATCTCGCCGGCCTGCTGGTGTTCCTGACCGACATCCATTCGCTGGGCCTGCCGACGGCGCAGGGCCTCATCGTCACCAACACGTTCTATTGGGACCTGAACGACCAGACGCGGGCATTCGCAAAGCGATTCTCGGCGCTCGACAAGGGCATCTATCCGACGATGGTGCATGCGGGCGTCTATTCTGCCGTGTTGCATTACCTGAAGGCGGTGGAGGCGCTGAAGAGCGACGACGGCACCAAGGTGATCGCCAAGATGAAGGACACGCCGACCGACGACCCGCTGTTCGGCAAGGGCACGATCCGCGTCGACGGCCGCAAGATCCATCCGGCGTACCTGGTCGAAGTGAAGAAGCCGTCCGAATCGAAGGGCCCGTGGGACTACTACAAGATTCGCGCGACGATTCCGGCGGACCAGGCGTTCCGGCCCCTTAAAGATGGTGAGTGCCCCTTAGTCAAGTAGATTCGGCCCGCCCTCGGCCCTCTCTCGCACGGGAGAGGGCACGGGCAAGGGACGGCTACATCAGAAGTCTTCCGTGGAAATCTTCGGCATCTCGACGCAGGCGCTGTTCGGCCAGCTGCTGATCGGGCTCATCAACGGCTCGTTCTACGCGATGCTGTCGCTCGGGCTCGCGGTGATTTTCGGGCTGCTCAACATCATCAATTTCACGCACGGCGCGCAGTACATGATGGGCGCGTTCTGCTCGTGGTTCCTGCTCACGAAGTTCGGCATTGGCTACTGGTGGGCGCTCGCCATTACGCCGATCGCCATCGGCGCGCTCGGCATGGTCATCGAGCGCACGATGCTTGCGCGCCTGTACAAGCTCGACCATCTGTACGGGTTGCTGCTGACCTTCGGCCTTGCGCTGATCATCCAGGGGCTGTTCCGCAACGAATTCGGCTCGTCCGGATTGCCCTACCAGATTCCGTCGGAGCTTTCCGGCGGGGTCAATCTCGGGTTCATGTTCCTGCCGAAATACCGCGCGTGGGTCATTGTCGCCTCGTTGATCGTGTGCCTCGCGACCTGGTTCGTCATCGAGCGCACGAAGCTTGGCGCTTACCTGCGGGCGGCGACGGAAAATGCGGCGCTGGTGCAGGCCATGGGCATCAACGTCCCGCGGATGATCACGCTGACCTACGGCTTCGGCGTCGGCCTCGCGGCGCTGGCCGGCGTGATGGCGGCGCCGATCTACCAGGTTAACCCGCTGATGGGCGCCGACATGATCATCGTCGTGTTCGCCGTCGTCGTCATCGGCGGAATGGGCTCGATCCTGGGCTCCATCCTGACGGGCTTTGGCCTCGGCGTGGTCGAGGGCCTGACCAAGGTCTTCTACCCCGAGGCGTCGAACACCGTGATTTTCGTGGTCATGGTGATCGTGCTGTTGTTCAAGCCCGCCGGGCTCTTCGGGCGGGAGCAATGATGAGCGTGCGCTCCGCTCACCGCGGTTTCGCGACCGGCTTCGGCGCGATGGCCGTCTTGCTTGCCGCAGCGCCGCTCATCGGCTTCTATCCGGTGTTCGTGATGAAGGCGATGTGCTTCGCGCTGTTCGCGTGCGCCTTCAACCTGCTGCTGGGCTACGGCGGCCTGCTGTCGTTCGGTCACGCGATGTTCCTCGGCACGGCCGGCTACGTGTCGGCCTACGCGGCGAAGTCATGGGGGATGACGCCCGAGCTTGCGATCCTGTTCGGCACCGGCGCGTCGGCGCTGCTCGGCATCGTGGTCGGCGCGCTGGCGATCCGCCGCCAGGGGATCTACTTCGCCATGATCACGCTGGCGATGGCGCAGATGGTTTACTTCTTCTACCTGCAAACGCCATTCACGCACGGCGAGGACGGCATCCAGTCGGTGCCGCGCGGCGCGCTCTTCGGGCTCATCGACCTGCGCGATCCCGTCGACCCGAACAATCCCGGCGCAACGCATCCGTCGTTCGCGATGTACTACCTCGTCATGGCGATCTTTCTCGCCGCATTCCTGTTCATCCACCGCGTAATCCACTCGCCGTTCGGGCACGTGCTGAAGGCGATCAAGGAGAACGAGCCGCGCGCGATTTCGCTCGGTTACGACGCCGACCGCTACAAGCTGCTGGCCTTCATCCTGTCGGCGGCGCTCGCCGGCCTCGCCGGCGCGACCAAGGCGATCGTGTTTCAGCTCGCGGCATTGAACGACGTGCACTGGACGACGTCGGGCGAAGTCGTGCTGATGACGCTGCTGGGTGGAATGGGCACGGTCTTCGGACCGGTCATCGGCGCGTTCGTTATTGTCGCCCTCGAGAACTACCTCTCGCCGTTCGGGCAATGGGTGACGATCATCACCGGCGTGATCTTCGTCGTCTGCGTGCTCGCGTTCCGGCGCGGCATCGTCGGAGAGCTTGGCGCGTGGTGGGCGGCGCGCCGCTGAGCGCGGGAGGTCGTTGGTGCCGTTGGCTCGCGCCAGTGCTGGCGGCGATCGCCCTTCCCGCGCTGGCCGCGGAGCGCCTCGTCGCCGAGGGCGCGTGCCGCGACGGCGAGCCCAACGGCGCCTATATGCTGCGCTCCGGTGATGGCCGCCTGCGGGTGGCAGGCGCCTTCGCAAAGGGCCGGCGAACCGGCACTTTCGTATTCTGGGCGGAGCGCGGCGCCCGCATCGCCGTCGTCCCCTACGACGCCGACCGCAAGGCCGGCACGATCGCCGTCTGGTTCGCGCCGACGGCACCCGGCAAGGATGCGCCGCGCAAGTCCGAATCGGCATACGTGGAAGACCGGTTGCACGGCGACAAGCGCTCGTGGCACCGGAACGGCAATCCGCGGACCGACCTGCGCTACGAGAATGGCGAACTCGTCGTCGCGCGAGCATGGGCCGAGGGGGGCGCGCAGCTACCCGAGGCGGCGGCCCGCGAACTGGCCGCGCGCGACCGAGTCACGGACGAGCAGTTTTACGCTACGCTTGAGGCGCTGGTAACGAAACATCGCCCGCCATGCGAGTGATCCGTCGCGCCGCCCGATTGCGAGGAGCATGAGATGAAAAGAAATCGTCGTCGTGAAATGCTGCAGACCGCCGCGGTGCTGATGGCAGGCGGCGTGGCGGGCGTCGCAGGGAACGCGTCGGCGCAGCCGCAGGCGCGCACGCCGTTCGTGGTGCCGCAGACGTTCATTCCCATCGCGGGCACGGGAGAAGTATTCCCGGTTCGCCGTATCTACTGCATCGGCCGCAATTACGCGGCGCACGCGCGCGAGATGGGATCGGATCCCAATCGGGAGCCGCCTTTCTTTTTCCAGAAGCCGACGGACGCGATCCAGCTGGCCCCGCCCGGCGAGACGATCGACCATCCGTATCCGACGCTGACCAAGAACTACCACTACGAGGTCGAGCTCGTGGCGGCGCTCGGCAAGGGCGGCCGCGACGTGCCGATCGAGCGGGCGCTCGACCTGGTGCTGGCCTACACGGTCGGTCTCGACATGACCCGGCGCGACCTGCAGCGGGCGATGGGCGACGAGAAGAAACCGTGGGAGATCGGCAAGAGCTTCGACCATTCGGCCGTGCTGGGACTGCTGCAGCCGGCCGCGAAGACCGGTCACTTTACGAAAGGGACCATCTGGCTCAAGGTCAACGGCGCGACCAAGCAGGATGCCAACCTGAACCAAATGATCTGGAGCGTCGCCGAGCAGGTGAGCAACCTGTCGAAGGCGTTCGAGCTGATGCCGGGCGACATCATCTACAGCGGCACGCCGGAAAATGTCGGCCCCGTCGTGAAGGGCGACATCATGGACGCGCACATCGACGGGCTGCCCGACCTCCGCGTCAAAGTGGTCTGACCGTCGCGCGCTGCGGGGCGGCACCGTTTTGACGCTGGCCCGCCTTTCGCGATAGATTTCGTCACGATCCTGCTGCGCCGAACCGCCGTCCGCCGTAGCGCGAGGTCTCCCACTGTCCCGCACTTCCCAACGCTCCTTCCGCCGCCGAGGTCACTTGATGCGCCATTCGCCGCTACGCCATGCCCTTTCCATCGCCGCCGCCGCCGCGGCTTTCGCGCTGGCGCCGCCGGCCGCCGCCGACCTCAAGATCGCCGTCGCCGCCGACGTCACGTCGATGGATCCGCATTTCTTCAACCTCTTCCCGAACAACAACGTTGCCGAGCACGTCTTCGACAAGCTCGTGCAGATGGACCCCGACTCGAAGATGATCCCGGGGCTCGCGACGTCCTGGAAGACGATCGACGACAAGACGTGGGAATTCAAGCTGCGCAAGGGCGTCAAGTTCACGGACGGCTCGGAGCTTACGGCGGAGGACGTCGTGTTCTCGCTCGACCGGGTGCCGAACGTTCCCAACAGCCCCGGCCCGTTCTCGGCGTACACGAAGGCGATCATCGCGAAGGAGATCGTCGACCCCTACACGATCCGCTTCAAGTACGCCGCGCCGTACCCGCTCGCGCCCAACGACCTGTCGACGATCTACATCGTGTCGAAGAAGGTGGCGACTGGCGCGTCCACCGAGGACTTCAACAGCGGCAAGGCGGCGATCGGCAGCGGACGGTACAAGCTCGTCAAGTACACCTCCGGCGACCGCATCGACCTCGTCCGCAACGACAACTACTGGGGCGAGAAGTCGCCGTGGGACAAGGTCACCTTCAAGATCATCAAGAACGAGTCGGCGCGGGTCGCGGCGCTGCTGTCGGGCGACGTCGATGCCATCGAGCAGACGCCCACCGCGGACCTCGCGCGCATCAAGGGCGACCCCAAGTTCACGGTGACCTCGAAGATCTCGCACCGCGTGATTTATTTCAACTTCGACCACCTTTCGCGCGTCAGCCCGTTCATCACGGACAAAGCGGGCAAGCCGATGGACAAGAATCCGCTGCTGGACGTCCGCGTGCGCCGCGCGATCTCCAAGGCGATCAACCGGCAGGCCATCGCCGACCGCGTAATGGAGGGGCAGGCGATACCCTCCGGGCAGCTCGTTTCGGAAAAGCTCTTCGGCCACGTGCCGGGAATGAAACCCGATGCGTTCGATCCCGAGGGCGCGAAGAAGCTCCTCGCCGAGGCCGGTTATCCCGAAGGCTTCAACATCACGATCCATGGCCCGGCCGGCCGCTACGTCAACGATGAAAAAATCGTGCAGGCGGTCGCGCAAATGCTCGCGCGGGTCGGCATCGCCGCCAAGGTCGAGACGGCGCCGATGGGGCCGTACTCGGGGCGCGCCGCGAAGCAGGAATTCAGCTTCCACATGGTCGGCTGGGGGGCCTCGACGGGCGAAGCGTCGAGTCCGTTGCGCTCGCTGCTCGCAACGTTCAACCGCGACAAGGGTCTCGGCGCCGTCAACTGGGGCCGCTACAGCAACGTCAAGGTCGATTATCTTATCGAGCAGGCGCTGCAGCAGGTCAACGACGAGAACCGGAGCGTCATGCTGCAGAACGCGACGAAGCTCGCGATGGAGGATCTCGGCATCATGCCGATCCACTTCCAGTTCACCGTCTGGGCAACGTCAAAAAATGTAGCGTACACGCCGCGCACCGACGAATACACGCTCGCGTTCCAATTCCGGCCGGTGAAAGGCTGATAATGGCATGTTGACGGGCGGCGGTCGGGAGCTCCCGGCCGCCGTCAGCTTTTCCGGGCCCCGCCGCATCGACCATGCTCGTCTACATCATCCGCCGCAGTCTCCAGAGCGTCGTCGTCCTCTTCGTGATGTCGCTGCTGGTGTTCGCCGGCGTCTACGCGATCGGCAACCCGATCGACATCCTGATCAACCCGCAGGCCGATCAGATCGACCGCGAGCGGGCGATCGCGGCGCTCGGCCTCGACAAGCCGATGTGGGAGCAGTACCTGACGTTCCTGAGCGGCGTCATGCACGGCGACCTCGGCCGGTCGTTCGTGCACAGCACGTCGGCCCTGGGGCTGATCCTCGAGCGGATGCCGGCGACGATGGAACTGGCGATCACGGCGATGGTCATCGCGGTGGTGCTGGGGATCCCGCTCGGGCTGTGGGCGGGCCTCAAGCCGAACGGCATCGCGGGGCGCACGATCATGACGGGCTCGATCCTCGGGTTTTCGCTGCCGACGTTCTGGGTCGGCCTGATGATGATCATGGTGTTCTCGGTGATGCTGGGCTGGCTGCCGTCGAACGGCCGCGGGCCGACGACACTGCTGTTCGGCCTCGTCCCCGTGTCGTTCCTGTCCGTCGACGGCCTGAAGCACCTCGTCATGCCGGCCACCAACCTTGCGCTATTCAACGTCGCGCTGCTGATCCGCCTCACTCGCTCGGGGGCGCACGAGGCGCTCCTGCAGGATTACGTCAAGTTCGCCCGCGCCAAGGGGCTGACCAACGCGCGCGTGATCGGCGTCCACGTGCTGCGCAACATCCTGATCCCGATCGTCACCGTGATCGGGCTGCAGTTCGGCGCGCTGATCGCGTTCGCGATCGTCACCGAGAGCGTGTTCGCGTGGCCGGGCATGGGCAAGCTGCTGATCGACTCCATCGGCGTCCTCGACCGGCCCGTGATCGTCGCGTACCTGCTCGTCATCGTCACGTTCTTCATCGCGATCAACCT
>Ga0209048_10002182_pt1 | contig 19644 bp, 24 predicted proteins | sample FrelakmetCRP12CR_FD_187146 | JGI IMG/M metagenome (GOLD analysis project Ga0209048, IMG submission 187146) | Freshwater lake sediment microbial communities from the University of Notre Dame, USA, for methane emissions studies - CRP12 CR (SPAdes)... | ecosystem: Environmental > Aquatic >... | reverse complement strand
CGCGCGCGAGCCGACGCGCGGCCTGAGCATCAGGCGGTGGCGCAGCTTGAACTCCCATCGCCCCGCATCCATGATCCGCAGCCGCCGGGCCCTTCAGCCCACGAGGTAGGCCATGCCAAACGAGTCGATCGAACTCTCCCGCATCCTCCCGGCCCGGCCGCGCCGGATCTTCGATGCCTGGCTCGACGCCGCCGAGCACACCGCCATGACTGGTGGCGCCGCCACCATCGAGTCGGCCGACGTGGGCGGGCGCTTCACCGCTTGGGACGGCTACATCGACGGGAGCCACCTCGCGCTCGAGCCGGGGCGTCGGATCCTCCAATCGTGGCGCTCCGAGGACTTCCCGCCAGACGCTGTCGACTCGCTCTTGGAAGTGCGGCTCGCCGCGGCTCGCGGTGGGACGCGCGTCACCATTCGCCACTCCGACATTCCCGCGGGTCAGGGTGTGTCCTACCTCCAAGGGTGGGATGAGCACTACCTCGACCCCATGGAGCGCTACTTCCGGAAGGCGACCCGCTCCGGGAAGGCTCTGCCGACCAAGCGGAAGCCCTCGGGCGCGCGGAAGGCAGTGGCGCGGAAGGCGACCATCGCGCGGCAGAAAGTACCGAAGAAGACCGCGTCCCGGGGGCGGAGGCGCGCAAGAACCAGCCGGTGAGCGCGGGGCGCGAAGCTGGGGCTACCCTGTCCCCCCTGCTCGAAGACGCGGGCGTGAGCCGCGCACCGCCGCTGACCAAGCTCGCCCGACTCTGGCGACATCATCGATTCACCGGCAGGAGCTGGCCTCGACGTATTGACAAGTCAATTGTCATTATGAGAGTATACCTGTCATGCGGACCGGCGCTGAGGAGTTGCTCGACGAGGTGAGGCTCCTGTGGCACGCCATGACCCAGGCCGGCGATCGTCTGCACGAGAAGGAGCCGATCACTCTGGGGAAGCGTGGGGTTCTCGAGTACCTGAGCCTCCATGGCCCAAGCGCCGTGCCGCGGATCTCCCGCGCGCGCCATGTGACGAGGCAGCACATTCAGACCCTCACGAACGCCCTGCGCGAACGGGGGCTCGTGGCTCTCGAGCCCAACCCCGAACACAGACGCTCCCCCCTTGTGCGCATGACCCAGGAAGGTCGCGACGCCATCGAGCGAATGAAGCGCCGCGAGCGCCGACTCTTCGAACGGCTGGACCTCGCGGCCAGAGGAGCGGAGCTCAAGCAGGCAACGGAAACGCTGAGAAGCGTTCGTACCGCCCTTGGAGGGAACCCATGAAATCGCTCCGTGCCGCCCTGGTCGAGCAGTTCGGAGATCCGAGCGGAGTCCTCGGCTCGGTCGCCGGATTCATCATGCTGGCAAGACCCTCGAATCGCGAGCGAAACCTGCGCACCCTGCAACTCCTCGACGTCCAGCCGGGGGACCAGGTGCTCGAGGTCGGGTTCGGACCCGGGTTCGCCGTCGAGTGCGCGGCGAAGCTCGCGAACCGCGGCAAGGTCGTCGGCATCGATCACTCACCGCTGATGTTGCGCCAGGCGAGCACCCGCAACGCCAGGGCAATCGAAGCGGGCAGGGTCGAACTCCTGCTGGGCTCGGCGGACCGCCTTCCCGGCCTCCCGTCGTGCTTCGACAAGGTGTTCGCCGTCAACGTCTACATGTTCTGGGACGAGCCGGTGACCGTCCTCCGTGGCCTTCGAAGCGCCATGAAGCCGGAGGGAACCCTGACGCTGACGCTGCAGCCACGCCGGCGCGGGGCGGACGACGAGGATACCCGCCAGGCAGCCGAACGCATGGCGCACTCTCTCCGCAGCGCTCGCTTCGAGGATGTGCGCATCGAGATCCTCGACATGGATCCGGTCAACGCCGCCTGCGTGCTCGGCCGGGTGCCGAGGACGTCCTCGCCTTCGTCCGCCGCGCCGAACCCCGGAGCGGGCAACTGAAGGCCAGGGGTTGTCGCCACCTCTCAGTCGAGTTCCTTTCGCGGTACCCGGCCCAGCGGCGCGGAATCGCAGTGAGGCGCCGCGAAGCGACGTCGAGTCGTGGCGTGGGGATTCACGCCTCGCTTCCGCGATCGGTGCGCCATCCTCGTTGACGGGCCCTGCGATTCCGGTCACCGTTCGGGCCGAACCCTAGGAGTGCACATGCCCCTCTCGATTCCGGTCACGCTCCTCTACGGCGGTCTGAACGTCCTCTTGGTTACGCTGCTCGGCGCGAACGTGAGCCGGCTCCGCGGCACGACGGTCGGGGTCGGCACCCCGCTTCCCGCCGAGTTGGTTCGGCCGGTCCGCGCACACGGCAACGCCGCCGAGTGGGTGCCCCTCGGCCTCATGCTCTTGCTCGCGCTCGAGCTCTCTGCTACCGCGAGCCTCTTCACGCTGCACCTGCTGGGCGGCTCCTTCTTCCTCGCGCGCGTGCTCCACGCGCTCGGGGTCTACCGGCGAAGCAAGCTCTCGGTCGCCGGCGCCGGTCTGAACTACCTGCTCCTGCTCGTGATGAGCGTCTGGGCGATCGCAGCGCATTTCGCCCATTAGGCCGCTCAAGGGCGGCAGGGACCCAGAGGACACGCCGGCGAGGGAGTGCCGGAAGCTCCCCATTTCGTCCGGATCGCGGCCGTCACGACTGGAACGCCTCGGTGCCACGCGGCGGGCATCGGCAAAGCGAATACGTCCAGCTTCCTGACCTTTGCGCCGTCAGCCCTTGGCTGGCGGCTCGTCATCGCGGATCCGTGCCTCGAGGCGCGCCACGGACCGCAGGAGCGACTGGATCCCGATCTCGTTCTTCAGGTTCACCTGAAAGTCGGCCGCGGCCTGTGCCCGGTCCCGTTGAGCCTGCCGGTTCTGGCTCATCATCAGGAGCGGCCCCTGAAGGGCTACGGCGATACCGAGCACCAGGTTGAAGAGGACGAACGGAAACGGATCGAAAGCCCGATCGGTCACCACGTTCCAGACCATCCACCCGGCGCTCACGACCAGGACGCCGACGATGGAGTACCAGCTCCCGTTCAGTCGCGCAAAGCGATCCGCCCACCGCTCCCCGAAGGTGAGATTCCGCTTGAGTTCCTTGACGGCGTCCCGCGCCAGGTGATCGCCCACGATCACGTCGGCGGTGCGAAGGCGCCGGGCCATCTCCGCGAGGAGCGCCTTCGCTGCGACGGGCGAGGAAAGCACCTCCTGCATGAACACTTCGCGCGGAACCTCGATCAGCCTCGACGGCAAGGCGGCCCGAACGCTCGTGCTTCTCGGGGCGTCATCGAGGGCCGCCATCTCGCCGATGTGGCTGCGCGGTCTCAGTCGCGCCAGGATCTTCTCCCGCATCCGTCGGCCAACGTGTACCTCGAACTCGCCCTCGACGACGAGGAACATGGAGGCACCCGCCTCCCCCTCGCGAAAGAGATAGTCGCCCGCCTCGAGCCGGCGTTCGATGCGGCCTACATCCCCACAAAGGCGGAGCAGGAGCATTTCCTCCTGACGTGTCGCGTCGCAGCGGCCGCAGCTCCGACGCCGCCTGCCGCGCCGCCCGCCCGCGAGGAGCGGATGCCCGCAGCGGCGTGGGCGCCCGGCGTGCTGGACCGCATCGCGACCGGCCCGGCGACGTTCATGGGCCCAGCTGCGCGGCTCCTGGTGGGCCGGGCCTCTTCCAGGAGGAACTCTGCACGCTGCTGGCGGCTGAGATCTCCTCGCCGGGAGAGCGGGACGCCTTCCTCAGGCTTGCGCGGGGCGCCGTCCGCGCGGACAGTCACGTTCGGCGCGAGGATACCGGGCCACAGCAGGGACCGGGAGACGCAGGGAAGGCACCGCACTCCTGATCGTGCGTGAGGTACCCCCGCCCAGGCCAGTACGAAGGACCGGGAACCGTCGCTCCTGCCGAGGACGGCCCGAACTCTCGCGCCGGCCAATTGCGCCGACCTGCCCTCCATCGAAGTGGATTGGGCGCGCGCACGGCCGAAACGGGCTGCTCGCCGTTCTCTGGGGAGATGCGTGCTCGCGCCCTTGGGGCGCGACGGATTCGGAAGCGCGGAGCGGCAGAGGGCCCTCCCGGCTGGCCGCTTCGGGTGGTCGCCCGCCTCACCATGATCCCGTCCGTCGTCGGTGCACCGACCCCCACTTGACCCAGGACAAGCGCTCGCCGCCCCTCGCGCACCTGACGCATGCGTCTCGTACTCCACCGGGACGCGCTCCTTACGTATTCTCACTTATCGGAACAAGGGGAAGGGATGAACGTTCTTGCCTATGTGAGCCACCCGACCACGATCATCCTCCTCATTGTGGCTATCGGCATCGGCTACATCTTGCTCACCAACCGAAGGCGCAGGGATCGGGACGGTTCCGGCGGCCCTGGTGCCGACGGCCGCTGAGCCGGGGGCCTCCCCTTCGAACACGGTCGTGGCCCAGGAGAGACAGGCTGCGAGCATCGAGCGGGCGTCGAACAGGCGTCCGTCCCGCTTGCCAACGTTCGTGGCAACGCCCCGGCCGGCTTGGCACTACCTTTGGGCAGGGAAGGCGGGGGCCTGGCCCCCGCTCGAAGAACGGTACCTCAGCTCTTCGAGCCACTGGGTGGCGCGCGCTGGACGGGCCTCGAGTCCTGACCAGCCTCGCCCGTCTCGGTCGGCGCCGCACGGAAGGTGACCTCAGCATGTAGGCGGGAGCCTTGGACCCGCGCGTGGACGGGTCGTCCAGCTACCGTCTCCCGACATTCTCCTCGGCGCGACCCGACGAGGGGGAGAGACACAAGGCTAGGCGCTACCCCCTTCGAACGGGTGGCCCTCCGCTCGCCAGCGGAGCATGTCGCCGGCGAGGTTCGCGACCTGGTCGAACCCGGCCTGCGCCAGGATGGCCGTCGCACGCGGAGCGCCCGCCCGCGTGGCAGACCGCGACAACCGGTCGATCCTTTCCCGGTTCTGCCAGGCGCTCTGCAAGCGCCCCGAGCGGGATCAGCCGGGCCCCGCGGATCCGCCCGAGCAGTCCACTGAACTCCTCCGGCTCGCGGACATCGACGATCTGTACCGACGCCGCGTTCTCTTCCAACCATTGCGGGTCGATCTCCCACATGCCCGCGAGGGTGTAGGTCACGGGCGCCCAGGCCGGATCGGACCGTTCAGCGCGCTCGTCGGCAGGGCGGCCGCATCTCAGGTTGGCCGGCACCGCGATGTCGATCTGCTTCGGGTGCGGCAGGCGGACGTTGTCCATGTAGCCCACGAAGTCACCCTCGTCGATGTCGCCGCCCAGGCGCGGGTTGAAGCGGCGCTCCTCGCCGACGCTGGTCACCGTCAGGCCCCGGTAGTCGTGGGCCGGGTAGACGAGGCAGGATTCCGGCAGGGTGAAGAAGCTCTTTGACGGAGCGGTACAGCACGCGCGGGTCGCCCTCCTGGAAATCCGCACAGCCGTTGGCCCGAATCATGAGGGAGTCCCCGGTGAACGCCATGCTCCGGGCGTCGAGCACGTAGGTCACGCAGCCCGAGGTGTGGCCGGGTGTCGCTCGGACCTCGAGGTAACGGGAACCAAATGCGATCCTGTCTCCGTGCGCGAGCGGGCGATCCATCGCCTGGGCCCCGCTTGCCGCCGCCACGGCGATGCGACAGCCGGTGCGGCGCCGGAGCAGCCAGGCGCCCGTCACATGGTCGGCATGCATATGGGTTTCGAGGGTGTAGGCCAGGCGCAGACCGAGCTCCTCGATAAGCGCCGCGTCGCGCCGGACCTGCTCGAAGACCGGGTCGATGAGTACCGCCTCACGGCTGTCGTCGGCGAGCAGGTGCGTATAGGTCGAAGACTGCGGGTCCCTGAGCTGCCGAAAGATGAACATCGCGGGTTACCTCTCCCCTTCCCCGGATCCATACGCATGGGGCCGCTCGCCCGCGTTGACACTGAGTCACCGGAGGGCGTCGCCGTCCGTCGCCTGCTTCGCCGCCTGTGCCGACGCTGCCATCCCCTCCAGAACCTTGTTCCGGACCACGCAGGGGCTGGAAACGTGATGGAATCGCTGAACGGAGCCGTCCGTGCCGACGAGCACCAAGGTGCCGTAGTTGAACCTTCGGCCCATGCCTCCTTGCTCGACCGCGATTCGCTCAAGGTTCTCGAGGGGCACGCTCACGACGTCGGCGTCCAAGTGCGGCGGACTCCCGACCCTCCTCGAGGGACGCCGGCTGATCAGGCGCCTCGTCGTGACCACGATCTCGTCCGGCTTTCCCGGCCGAAGCACGAGCCAGATGGTCGCGATCAAGACCGCGATGGGCACCCAGGCCCTGCTCATCCCGAGCGGCTCCGTTCCCATCCGAAAGGCGGCGAAGCAGGCGCAGACGGCCAAGACCGCCAGCACGGGCGCGGTCTGCGCCAGGCGAGCGACCTGCGAGCCCTCCGAACGATACGCAATCTGCTCGTCGGGCTCTGGATCATCGACAAGCGGGTCGCCCGTGTACGTCCTCAGTCGCCTCCCCTGCCGACGCATGGCCCTGACCATCAGCAAGGCGCCGAGGCCACACGCCGCCAGGAGCACCCAGATCGCCCAGGGGTAGACCGCCGGAGGAGGCCATTGCGCCGGGGTCGGGGCGAGCCGCGCCGCGAGTTCGGTGTGCTCGACGGCCACCGTGGTTTCGGAGGCCGCGGCGATGCGCAGAAGATCGTGGATCGCAGTCGAGAGCCCCGGGAACTTCACGGTCACCTCTTGGCGGAACGGAAGCTGCGTCCCAGGGCCGCCGTATCCGACTGCGGTGCCAGCTTACCCGAACCCCGCCTCGGCTTCCCCTCGCACGTCTCCGTCATAGACCCTTGCCCACCGTCTGGCCTGGAGCGGCCCGGCCAAGACGTCTCGCCGCGGGTGACCGCCGAGATGACGAAGGCTTCGACGGTTTCCACGCGGCAATCGGCCGAGGGCCAGGCTCCCCGCCACCCACTCCGGCGGACAGGCGCGGAACCAGCTTTCGGCGGGACGCCGGCTCTCGCGCGGTCGCCTAGCGAACTCCGTTGTCGCAGACGCACAGTTCGCCACCTGGCCGCTGGACCAGCACCTTTCCAGGGGGCGGGCAGACCTGTTGCTGTTGTCGCCTTTCGAGCGGTACCGGCTGATGTGGGCAAGAGGGCGCGCTGGTCGCATCACCGCTGCGAGGGATTTGGAGAGCAAGAGAAGGCACTAGAGTCGCACCGGCGATGGCGAAGTTCTCCTGCAACGGCGGCCCGCGATGTTGAGCATCTTCGTTCTCATCGAACCGGCCGAACTCCTGTCCGGCCTGCGGCCGGATGGAGGCTGTCTCGTCCTCCCGGCGCAGTCCGCGCCGCGGCCTCGGGAGAAGGTTGCGGTGCGTGTCCAACTCGCCGGCCAGAAGAGCGGCGCCACCGTCGTCGGGACCGTCCGAAGTGTCCACCGGTACCGAGATGGTTTCCGGCTAGAGCTCGCCCCAGACTCGAGCAGTCTGGGCGCCGTGCGCCTCCTCTCCGCGACAGCGAGGGGGGAGGTCCAGCGATTCCCCGAGCGCTCGCCGAGGTACCTCGTCGAGGTTCCCATCGCGGTCAATTGGAACGGGCCAGCTGTCTACATGACGATGTACTCGCTCTCGGAGGCCGGTTGCGGCGTCCGTTGGTCGGGCACGCTCCCCGAGGTTGGTCGGGTCGTGTGCCTCCGCCTGGGTGTGGGCCTGTGGGCGCCTTCAGTCGAGGGGGTCGTCTGCTGGAAGGCCTCCTCCGGCGCGAGCCCGACTGCGGGCGTGCGCCTTGTGGGCAGCGGCGGACCAGACTGGGCGAAGTTGCTTGCCGAGGCCGTCCGCACCGCGCCCGTGGCATAGGGCCCAGACCACACGCCTGGTTGGCGCCAGGCTCCGTTCCTTGCCAACCGCGAATCGCGACAGATGAGTGGGCGGCGGACGAGAGGCCTCCCGGCGCGACTTCCCCTTTCCGCAAGAAACCCTCATCGGGGGTGTCTCATGTCTGGGCAGTATCCGGGGGTGCCACTTCTGATGGAGGACAAGGAGCGTGAAGTCACATGATCCTCAAGCGCGTAAGTGGCGAAATACCCTAAGAGACTTCGCCACCAGGCCGCGCAGGCCGACGGCATTGGACACCGTAATGTTTCGCTATTGGCACGCCGCGTCGGTGGAGGCTGCGTGGCGGTAGCGTAACCTTTTCGCGCTACGGCAGCCCGATTCCTTGGACGTCGCCCGATGCCGCACCTACCAGACTGGAGTCCGAAGACGGATACCTTCTTCGACTACTTCGAGAAGCAAGCGACTCTGACGGTAGAGGCCGTGCGTCTCCTCAAGGTGCTCCTCGAGGACTTCACCGACATCGAGCCCAAGGTGAAGGCAATAAAGGAAGTCGAGCACCTCGCTGATGACGTAACGCACCGCGCGTTCGAGTTGCTTCACAAGCTATTCTGGACTCCGTTCGACCGGGCTGACGTCTACCGGCTGCTGACGCACCTCGACGATGTCCTCGACCTCGTTGACGCCGCGGCCGAACGGCTAGACCTCTACGACGTGGGAGCGGTCGTTCCAGAGGCCCGAGAGCTCGCCGGTGTGCTGCTCGCTCAGACGCGCAAGATGCAAGAGGTGGTGCGCGGTCTGCGCAACGTCAAGAGAGACCACGTGCGAATCCTCGACGCCTGCAAAGGGATCAATGCCCTCGAGAACCAGGCGGACACGCTGCTCCGCCGCGGTCTCGCCCATCTCTTCCGCAGCGGCGACGACGTGCTCCGGGTCATCAAATGGAAGGAGATCCTTGACCTCGTCGAGAACGCCACCGACCGCGCGGAGGATGTCGCAAACGTCGTCGAGGGCGTGGTTCTCGCGAGCACGTAGGCGAAATCCGTCCTTCGCAGCTCCAGCGGCCCCAAAGACAGATAGGCCGACCTAGCAGTGAGCCAAGCCGGCCTCCGAATTGCTTGCGGGGCCTGGATCTGAACCTGGGACCCTCGGGCTATCATGGTTGGCCGTCAGTTGATTCGAAGCGGTTGACAGTGAGCGCCTCATGCCGCATCAACGAGTCAAGCGCGCAAGGCGCCAAGACGCGCGGAGGGCACCGTGAGGAATCTCTTCAAGACTGTTGTCGCGGCAGGCGTGCTCGCAGTTGCTGCTCCTGCGACCGCCCAGTACGTATTCCCTCCGCGCGAGGGGGAGCCCCAGCCCGTCCAGCGGCCCCAGCCCGTCCAGCAGCTTCAAGGTTGGAACAACGTGGTGAGGGTGAACCTCGGCGGGGGCTTCTACAACAGCGGCTACTACAACTGCGCGTACTACTACCCCTACTACTCCTGCGGCTCTGGCTCGACCGCCTGGTACAGTTCGTTCCTCGTCGGCCCCCAGCTGGACTTCAACCTGGGCGGCGTGAACAACATCAGCGTCGGTTTCGACGTGATGATGGGCACCGTCACCGGGACCGTCTACAGCGGCTACCAGGCCTACTCCAAGTCGACGAACGCGACCTTGTGGGAGCCGACGCTCGACTACGTCGCCAAGTTTGGGCCAGCGACCCAGGACACAGTAGGTCGCTTCCGCATTGGTGGCAGCATGCTCTTCGGCCCGAACTCCGGGGTCGGCGGGACCTTCCGCCTAGGCGGTGGCGTGTCTTTCCTGAACTCGAAAAGGCTCGGCGTCGGCCTCGACCTGGTCCTCGAGGGCGGTGGCTACAGGGGGTACTGGATCGGCGGGCTCCAGTTGATGGCCTCTCCCGAGTTCCACTTCTAATAGATCTTCCCGATCTCGCCCTGAACGCCGCCTTTCGTTGACGAGAGCTGGGAACCGGCCGCTGGTGCAGGCGTAGCGGCGGAGAAGTTCTCTTCGGGGCCGAGTCGGCAGCGGCGACAGCCTTCACCAGGAGGTTGGTGCTTGTCGCGATCCGAAGGACTGTACCTGGCTACGGGCCAGCCTTCTATGCCGCGTCCGTGGTTGCCTGCTCAATGACCTCGAGATGGTGCAGCCCCTCCGTGAGATCCTGGCCTAGCTCCCGAGACGCATCGTCATCGGCGTCGTACTCCCAGGTAAGCCTCACGGTTACCCCGCGTTCCGCCAGTTGGTCGAGCAGGCTGACGATACGGCGGAACCACACCGTAGAAGCGCTGTTGACATATGAGAGTCGGAAGACCGCTTCGAGCTTCGCGGATGAACGCGCCTCCGGCTCAACGGCGCGCAGCGCCCCGATCAGAGGGAGGAAGAAGACAGTCGGATCTTCAGGGTAACACTCACCGAGGACACGGAGCCTGCAGAGTTCCGGGTCGAACACGACCTCCGGCGTTAGCGAGGTACGTGGTGAAGAAATCGGGCTCATCATGCTCTCTCTCTCCTCAGATGAAGACCTTCAGCCGGAACCAGGCTGCATCGCCGGACGCGGTCGGGAAGATGGTGTAGTCCAGGGGTCGGCAGGCCTCGCGCGCAACCGTGAGCAGACCCAGGCCGCCACCCTTGCTGTCCGCCGATCTTGAGCCGCCTTCACCGCGCGTCAACTGATCGCGATACAGCGCCCTGGCCTGCTCGCTGCTAAGCGCGCGCAGCGTCGCGAGTCGCTCCTCGAGATCCGCCGCCTGTCGCGTCGTGACGAGGTTCGCGGCTTGAATCCAGACGGCTGAGCCCTCCATCCCCAGCGCGATCTCGGCGAACACCTGCCGAGCCTGCTCCGAGGAGCCGGCCTCACGGCGGGCGGGCTTGGCGTAGTGGAGAACGTTGTAGGTCACCTCGACGAACACGGAGAACGCCTTTTGCCGTTGCGAGGAGTTGAGCTGCTCCGAGGCAAGGCGTTCCCTTAGCCGCGCGGCCAGCTTGGGAAAGTCCTGCCAGGAGAGCTCCCCCGCGTGGCGGAACATGGGCTTGGATGCCATCGCGACCCCGGCCCTGCCAGCTCCAGGTGGCATCAGTGCACAGCCTTCGTCGAGAAGGCGAGCAATGTCGCGTCGTCGCGGCGAGGTTCGTCCCCCTGCCATGTTGCGTGCGCCTGCTGAAATGCAGCGACGGTGGATGCGGTATCTCCGCCGAGCAGCGACTGAAGCAGAGATACGAGACGTTGCTTGCCGAACGCGATATGTCGGAGCCCGCCGATCTGGTCGGTGAAGCCGTCGGTGACGACGAAGACCAGAGTCGTCTCGTCGAGCTCTATGGGCGACGTGGGCCATACCTGATCATCCGGCGTGCTTGCGTAGCCGACACTGGTGCCGATCCCTTTGACGACCTCGACTCCGCTGCTTCGCCGCACGAAGACGGGTGTGCGGGCGCTTGCGACCCGCAGTTCGCGCCGATCCTTGGACAAGAAGAACACCGCTCCGTCCAGGCCATCGTCAGCCGAGCCGATCGCTTCGTCGCCTTCGCTTCGATCGGGCGCGCCCTGCCGTAGCGTGGACTTGATGAACCGGTTGAGGTGGGTGAGCACGCGGCCGGGATCCTGAGCCAGGCTCGGGTCAGCGAGTGCTTGCTCCAGTGCGGCGTACGCGATGGACGTCATGAACGCCCCGGGCACTCCGTGCCCCGTGCAGTCGAGCACAGCACCGGCCAGACCGTCGCTCGTCTCGCGGAAGCAGTAGCAGTCGCCTCCCACCGGCTCGCGTGGCTCCCACAGGAGCACGTGGTCGGGCAGCGTGCGGGCCAGGCTCGCAGCAGAACTGGCGAGCATGGAGCGTTGGATCGTGCTCGCGTAGCGAATGCTCTCGCGGACCTGACGCGCTCGCTCCGCCTCCAGATCGGATAGCGCCTCGACAAGGCCGGCGCCGGCGCCGAGCCCCACGTAGCTTCCGCCAGAGGTGACGATGAAGCCGTCTTCGAGGACCCGCCCACCGTACGCGACGGCCAGGCGCGCCACTTCCGCAATGGACGCCCCGCCGTCGACCACGAGCGGGTCCGGTCGCATGAAGACCTTGCAGCTCTTCTTGCCGTAGAGCTCGTGCGCAAACGGGCGCGCGTAGGCCTCCATGAACGTGTGCCGGTTCACGATTCCGATCGGACGGCCCGCGTCCAGGACAGCGATTGCAACCTGGCGCGTCGATCCTGCAAAGAGCTCACGGAGGCGCTCGTTCGAGGTCTCCGGGGAGATCGGCGGGACTGGGTCTACCAGCTCCGCTGCGCAGCGCACGATGTGGCCGGGAGCGCCGTCGACCTCTAGTAGATTCGGGGTTGCACCACTGCCGCCAGAGAGTGTCGCGATGGGCGTGTGCACCTGAAGACTGTAGCCGCGCGGGTGTGGCGCCCCGGTGACGTCCGGTGTCCCCCGTGCAGGGTTGTGAGACCGGGTGGTGCGACCTGATACGCTCGCGCACGCTTCGTTCGCCGTCCGCGCCGATACGGGACCGTGGCGTTGGGCATTTCTCCTGACCAAGACCCCGACGACGGGCTTTCGCCGATGCGCACCGCGGTAGTTGTGCGCGCTGCGTGACGGTCAACGCGGTCGGAGGGACGCGTGGCCGTGGAGGGCCAGAGCTCCCCAAGACGGTCGGACCGCAGGACTACCGTCCTCGCCATGCAACGCATCGCCCGCGCCGATCCAACCGAATGGCGACGCCAGCTCTCCGAGGAGGGCGACGGCCAGACCCTGGACCCCGCCCTCTCCCCGGGAGATCGCTCCTCGGCTCACGGACGAGCTCTGGTCCTTGTCGCCGTCCAGAACGGCCAGCCCCACCCCACCGCAGCGCCCTGAGCGCCTCGCTCGAATGCCCTTTCCCTTGGTGTCGCACTGGACCTATCGGTTCTTGGCGTCGACCCTGTCCTTCTGGTTGTTGCGATATCGACGCCGGACCTCACGCACCTGACGACACCCACTGCTTTCCTTTCGGTGCCGCTGCGCTGCTGACCCCCTGATTGGAGCGAGAACCATGAAAGCCGAATTGAAGGTCACCATCACGAACGGCATCGGCGTGGAACGCCTAATGACGTTGCCCGGCAAACGGGTCATCTGCCCACGCTGTGAAGGAGTGGGGCATCACGCCAATCCCGCCATCGGCCCGGGCATCACCGAAGAGGAATGGAAGGAGACGGACTTGGATGACGTAGCGTGCTACCCGTCCAGGGGCTACAATGTTCCCTGCTCCAGGTGCCACGGAGAGAAGGTAGTCATCGTGCTTGACTACGAGGCAATGCGCGACCGACCGCGGTGGCGCGCCGAGCGTCTCGTCACAGGCAAGACTCGCAGGCGTATCCGGGGGCGAGTCTACGCGCAGGCTGAGGCAGATGCGGCGTACGAAGCAATGGAGCGTCTGTTCGGCTAAGGCGGCCCTCGCCCAGCAGATCGCGCCTCGCCTCATGGCTGAGCTCGAGCACCTCCGAGCGGACCTGGTGCGCGCCCGTGCCAATGCGTTCTAGGTGGCCACCGCGGCACTCGCAAACCTGGCAATCGCGGGCCTCTGAGCCCGTATCCTTCCCAGGAATCCAATAAGCCTCACCTCAAGTCGGCGCTAGACCGCCATGAGCGCGCAGGCGGTGGTAGTAGAGCTCTGCGTGAAAGATCGCGCTCGCCGCGATCACCACGACTGTTGCCGCCGCAACGACCATGCCCTCGTCCATCTTCATCGCCAGCCAGCCCATCGCCACGGTTCCGATGGGAGCGATGCCGATGAAGGCCGTCAAGAAGATTCCCATGACCCGCCCCCGCATCGTTGGCGGCGAGAGGACATGAAGGAGCGTGTTGGTCGCCCCGAGGTTCTGCGTGAAGCCGAAACCCATGAGCAGCATGGCGACGGCGGCGGTCCACCAGTGCTGCGAAGCAGCGAGGAGGCCTAGGCCGGCGCCGAGGACCGTGGCGCCCCACGCAAGGCGCCGCTCCAGCGACTCGGCCCCGCGCGGCCCGACTAGCAGTGCCGTCGCTCCGGCCAGCGACCCGAGCCCGGCCACCGCCAGCAGTGCGCCAACCAGCGAGGCTCCTCCGCCCAGCCGCGTGGCGAATACCGGCGCGAGCGCCAGGCAGGACCATCCGAATACGCTCGACACAGCCAGCGAGGTGAGCGCGGCCCGCACCCGCTCGGTCCGCGCCACGAACCGCACCCCCTCGGCGAGGCGGCCGCCTTGCGGCGGAACGGCCTCGTTCACGGCCATGTCCATGCGCCAGAGCCCGAGGACCATGAAGCCGTAGGACAATGCGTTGAGGAGGAAACACACGCCCTCGCCCACCCACGCTAGCAGTACGCCCGCCAGCGCTGGGCCGAGAAGCCGCGCGCCATTGAAGATAGATGAGTTGAGGGCGACCGCGTTCTCCACCTCCTCGCCTGCCAGCTGGGCGAGCAGAGCCTGCCGTGCCGGGAGATCGAAGGAGTTGACTATGCCGAGCGCGGCAGTGAGCACATAGACTATCGGCACGTGGTTCGGCCCGACGTGGCCGAACAAGGTAAGGGCCGCGAGCGCTCCGGCCTGTAGCGTGGCCAGAGACTGGGTCACGAGCATTACTTTCCGCCGAGGATACCGGTCGGCCACTGATCCCCCGACGATGCCGAGCACTGCTACGGGGAATTGCCCGAGGAAGGCTACGAGGCCGAGCGCGACGGGGCTTTGGGTGAGACGCCAGACGAGCCATTGCAGCGCCACGACCTGCATCCACGTCCCCACCTGGGAGAGGCCCTGGCCGGCGAGGAAGAGCCGCAGATTCGGCCATTGCAGGCAGCGGAGTGAACGAGGCAGCGAGATGGCAGGCCCCACCTGTCGCGCGGAGGAGGGTTCAGTGGTGGAAACCCCCTCGCGATTGGCCGCAGTTCAAGCAGTTCTCGCGAGTCGTGGCCCAGGTCTGCACGATGTCGTTGTTGCGCAGTGCTTGGACTGAACCCCACATCGTCAGCGCACTGCCTTCGCAGATCCAGCCAAAGATGAAGTCGCCGACCGCGAGCTTGAGCTGCTGAGATCCGTTCATCAGGGCCTGATTGCCAAGGGGATCCCCCCCCTGGGGGCAGGCGCCGCCGCCACCCGGCAGCAGCGGGTTCCACACCAGCTCGGGCGGGTACACAACCTGCACGGGGCCCGGGCCGCTCTGCATGAAGAAAGCCACTTCCAGGTTGGGATCGCTTTGTGCCATCTGCGGGAGCAGGCCCAGAGCGAAGGGCACCTCAGCCGGCGCGATCCGCTTGAGCACGGGGATCGCGAGGTACTCAGCGGGATAGTGACCAAGGAGCGCGAGGTTCGAGAAGTCCCCCGGCATCACGAACCCTGAGCCCATCGCCATATCGTTGACTGGCGTATCGACGAGGTCGCTGGTGTATCGGTAGTACGTGTTGGTGCCGCCGCTGTTGAATACGAGGTCGTTGCCGCTAAACATGTCTGGATACGCGGAGGCGCCCGCGTTGACAAAGTCCTTGTAGCGCGAATGAACCGCGGCGAACTCCGTGTCCGGATCGAAGCCGAACGCCCCCCCGTAGGGCACGTGGCCGTCGTAGCCCATGAATCCCGCAAAGGTGAGGTACTTCTTGTTCGCGTCAATGACGGCCAGGATGTTCAGGAGGTCGCCGGTGTTGATCGCGCCGCCGCGGCGCAGTCCGACGTCGATCTCGACGGCCACCTTGAGGCGCGTATGCGATCGCTTTGCCAGGGCGGCGTAGGCGGTCGCGCGATCGACGGTATCGACGAGCCAGCGCACGTTCGCTGCGGCACTGTAATCCTTGAGGAGGCGCTCGGCGCCCTCGACCGGCATGGGTCTGCCTTGCAGGGCGTCGATCGTCCATCCAAACTCGTCGAGGAGCGCCGCCAGCACCCCTTCAGAGAACGACATGACTCTGTTGGTCCCAGCCACCCGCATGATGTGGCGGATGAGCCCGACGCTCGGCAGAGACTTGGTGACAAGGCGCAGGCCGAATTGCGGCCCCAGAGTGGCACGCACCAACCCGATGTTGTGATCGACCGCATCGAGGTCGACGATCACCGTGTCGCGACCCGGATCCTTCAGGCGAAGTTCCGTGTTCCAAGCGGCGAAGCGCGCCGGGTCAAGCCCGGTCGGCGAGGATTGGACGACCTTCGGCTGGCCGCCCCCTCCGGTGCTGGGAGCGTTAGTCGCAGACGGAGAACAGGCGCACACGAAACCGAGCGCCATCCACAGGGCATAGACATGCAGGATCTTCGACATCGCCGCCTCCATCGTATTCGGTCTCGATGAACTGCTTCGCCTGTAAGTCAGGGTGCGGATTGGACTCGGCAGCGCCAACCTCCGATAGGGGCGGACCGACCCCAAAGGGATAGACCGCAACGAGTTTGTCGTTCAGAGGTATCTCTGGTTCCTGCCGGTCATCGGGGTCGTGAGCTGGGACGTGGCGCACAACGCCAGCAGCGGGGACGCGATGCGGCGATCCAAAGCCCCGGATTGGGTCGTCACCCGATTCGGTGCAGACCAAGTTGGGACCCGGCATGGAGGGTGTCTCGGCCGGCTTTGGGTACGCTCGGACCGCCGGTTGCCGCGAACTCGAGGAACTGCAAACGAACTCCATCGCGGGGGTGGAGACTTCATCATGGAGCGGGCGGCCCCGTCGCCAGGACCGCCCCCGCCGCTCGCCTTCTTTTGCACGTCCCTGCGCCGGTCTTGTCACGGTGGCTGGAGGCGAGGTGCCAGGCGTCCTTCATCCCCTTGGCCTTCACACAGACAACGGAGCCGACCACGTGGCCCCCGAGTTCCGGGAGCCCAGACACCGGGGAGGTCCAGGACGAGAACCTCATCGGGGCCTTCGACCTGGTGGTGAACGACGGTCGTCGCCGAACGATCGTCGAGAACAAGACCAGCGCCAGGAAGTACGGAGAGGATCAGATCCGGTGGGACATCCAGCCGACCGGCTACCAATTCGCCGCCAAGCAGATGGGGCTCGGCGACGTGGGCGTTCAGTACCAGGTCGTCACAAAGACCCGAACACCGGCGCTCCAGGTGATCGATCTCGAGCGCTCGGCCGAGGACCAGGAGGAGTTCCTTCGCGTGGCCATCGGGGTGATGCGTGCGGTGGATGCCGGCGTGTTCGTGCCGGTGAGGTCGTGGGCATGTCGCGGTTGCCCGTACGCTCACGTTTGTCGGCCCAGCAAGCCGGAGGCGGTGACGACGGTGCAGGGATGCAGTTGGGGACGTCGGCCAGGCCTGGCCCGCTTCCCCTTAGCTCTCCATCTCCCGGAGTGAATTCATCTCACTTCGTCCACGGACTTTCCGTACGGTTGCTCTATTTGTGAATTTCCACTTTGCGTCCCATGTGGGTCGATCCTTGATGCTCGTCAATATCAGCCCCTTGCGGGCCTTGCCGGTGCCCTCCTGGAGGGTCAGCGTTCGCCCCACGACCTCGCCGATCCTTAGGCTCACCGGGCTCGCGCACCATCGTCAACGCACGTCCATCGAGGGGCATCGGAGGGCTTTGCTACGCCAACAGCCTTCCGGAATGCGCAAGTGGGAATGGGCCATGCTGTTCTAATTCCGGCAGCCTGCGGGAAGTGAGGCACTTATGGCAAAAGTCGTCGCAGCAGTTTCGAGTCTGATGTCTCTTGCTGCGCTTATCGCTTGCGGTGGCGCTGCGGCTCCGCCAAGCAGCGCGAGCCAGATGGCACAAGTCGCAGCCGGCGATTCTCTCAAGACGCGTAATCACGGCAGGATCGCCTTCCAGCAGTGGACACCATTGAGCGACGTGTGGACGATGAACCCGGACGGTACGGGAGCCGTCAATCTGACCCACGTCGTGAACCCAGGCTGGGCCGCGGCGGCAAGCTTCTCATTTGACGGGCGTAAGATCGCCTACTCCACGGCAGACGGGTTCTGCTATGGAAGCCAGGATATCTGGATTGTGGTGATGGATGCCGACGGCGGGCACAAGACGTGTCTGCCGAACGGAGACAATGGTACCTGGGTCTCCTGGTCACCGAACGGCAAGAAGTTGATCTTCACAAACAACGCAGACGGTAAGCTCTATGCCATCAGGGCGGACGGTAAGGGCACCGCGACAGCGCTGACCAGCGGTCCAAGCTACGATTGGGCGGCCCATTTCTCGCCAAGCGGCGAGCGGATCGTCTTCACTAGCGATCGCGCAGGTGGGACGACCTGCCCGGCGGGGGGCGGCTGTCTCAACCTGTTTACGATGCGGGCTGACGGGAGCGACGTCACGAAGCTGACCGACGACTCCCTCGACGCCTTTGCGCCGTCTTGGTCCCCGGAAGGGGACAGAATCGCCTTCTCGAGCAACTACAGCTCGCCCAACAGTGCGCTGTTTACGATCAGGCCAAACGGAAAGGGCCTGAAGGCGCTGACCTCGGGCCCGTCGATTAACGATGCCTTCCCGGTCTATTCGCCAGACGGCAAGAGGATTGTCTTCACCGGCTGTAGTGACCCAGCGTGTACACAGAATATCTTCACCATCGCGGCCGACGGGAGCGATCGCACGCAACTGACCTTCGACACCAACACCTACCCAGCGGCATCGAGTTGGGGTCCTGCCTGCGACCAAGACGAGTAATCGTCGAGAAGCCTGAAGCCGCCATTCGGGCTGCCCCATCTCGCCGCCAGCAGTCTCGGCGCCGGCGTTCCGACGCTGGTGCCGTTCCATCTTCAGTGGGAGGAGCGCGTCCGCGGCCGCTAAGCAACGCCATCGGAGGTGCCGCCATAAGCCTGGTTGGCGGAGCGTCTGCGTCTCGGGGTAGGAGTGCGGGACAACTCGCCTCCAACGTCGAACCGAGGCGGTCATGTCCGTCGGCGGCGCTACGAGTTCCCCCACTGCCATTGTGGCGGCGAGGTTGGTCATGGCCGGAGGTCCGTGTCCGCCTCCTTCTATAGGGGCGGAAGGCGGACAGATGGACAAATCCAATGACTTCAAGGAACCCCGCGTCAGGAGAAGACCGGTGCCTCTTGGGGTCTGGGCTGCCTCACCTAGAGTGAGGAAAATCGAGACTCTCGACTCGGGGGTGCGCGAAATGAACTGGACAGTTCGGGCCGCGATGTTGCTTTGCTTGGGCGCGATCTGCGGCATCGCATTGGTGGTGGCCTGCGGAGGCGGACCTTCGCTGGGAGCGGCCCAGTCCAGCGGTGGGTCGAACCCTCCGGTGGGAGGGTCTCGTCTTCAGGTCCCCGCGTTGCAGGTCACGCGGCACACCGGGAGCGACGGGTCGGCCTATTTCACGAGCGCCGGAGGGGACCTGCCCTTCTACGATACGGGCCTTGGCGTCTACTGCTCCCCGCAGGTGACGGCCGACGGCCTGAATCGGTGTGTTCCCGCAACAGAAGGACCTGACCCAAGCGTTGCGGCACGAGTGGCGTATGGGTATGTAGGGTTCGCCGACGCGGAGTGCACCGTTCCTGCGGTGGGCGTCTTCACTTCCGTGTGCAGACCAAAATATGTGCTGGGAACTGTGGTTCCGGTACCTGCCAGCGGTTGTACGTACCCCACGGGGGTTATCGTCTATGCAGTTGGCGCTCCCATCTCATCCTTCTATTCCCCGCAAGGCGGTCAGTGCGTCAATTCGATCGGCTACATAGCAGTCGCATTCTCGGCGACTACTTTGCCTCCGTCCACGTTCGTCGTTTTCACTCCCTGAGACCTAGGCGGATCGGTTCGCGGGGGTTGTCGGGGTTTGCCTTGAATTCCTCGACCTCGCCGCCACTGCGCATCGGCAAGGACTCAAGGATATTCCCGGCGACAGCAATGCCGACATTCTTGCTATTGAGCAGCGTGCCGTCAGACTTGAACTGATACACCATTTCATCGTTCCAGCCGCCGGCGAAATACGTGTCGGTGGAAGGATCGTAGGCTAGGCCACGCTGCGAGGCGGCGAACCCGGTCGGGC
>Ga0209048_10002181_pt1 | contig 19646 bp, 20 predicted proteins | sample FrelakmetCRP12CR_FD_187146 | JGI IMG/M metagenome (GOLD analysis project Ga0209048, IMG submission 187146) | Freshwater lake sediment microbial communities from the University of Notre Dame, USA, for methane emissions studies - CRP12 CR (SPAdes)... | ecosystem: Environmental > Aquatic >... | reverse complement strand
ACGCACGGCCATCATGGGGGGGGGGGCACCAATCCTCCGTGAACGCGTCCCATCGTGGCTCGTTGTCGTGAAGCAAGAACGCCTCACCGAGGTTGATGCCTGACCGCGCCAGCAGCGAGGCCTGCAGGCCGCTCAACGCGTTGTGCGCCATATGCTGGTCGACCTGTACTGAGTAGGTGAACTCGATGACCGTGATCGTCAGGAGCACGACCACCAACAGAGTGATGACCAGGGCGATGCCGCGTTGGTTGTTGATCACAACTATCCCCGCCCCGGCGTTGGTACGAGGTTGGCCAGGGGTAAGTCGACGATGGTGCCGAAGTCGTGGACCCCACCCTGGGCGTCGGCCAGGAAGAGGGTGATCTCGACGGCACCTGGGAGGCTGGATGGTCCCTGCTGCCCAGCACGTACCACCGTGGTATCCCAGGAATCGACCCACTGGCCAGTTTGCGGGTCGAGGTAACGAAGGCGCAGCCCGGCGACCTGATCGATGAGATAGGCAGCGGAAACACTGGGCGGCGCCGGGGCGTCCGCACCCTCGGTCGCACTGTCGCCACTATTTTCATTGTCCAACGCCGGATCCGTCAGCAACTGCTCTTGCCGCCGCAGGGCGTACAAGTTCGGCGTGTCCTTGAGAGGATCGAGCGAATAGGACACCAGCGCGCGGCCGCCCCGGCTCTGTGCGGTACTGAACACCCGCCGAATGACGAGATCGAACTGCACTGCATCGGTCGGCACACGATCACTGCCCGCCACACCGATGAAGCCGATGTTTTGGCTAGGAGACAACGCGCCTTCGAGCTCGTCGGCCATCTTCAGTACCGTTTCGCGTCCGGCAGCATACAAGTCGGCGCGCTCTTCGGCGTGGTTCTTGGCATACAACGCCCGCGAGAGGACACCGTACACGGTGACCAGGATGATCCCGAGGATGGCCGTGGCGACCATGATCTCGAGCAGCGTAAAGCCACGCTGCGCCCTATCAGGCAGCGGGGTCACGGACGAAGTACACCAGTTCGCACGCGTTGGGGCTGCGCTCGTCAAAGACGACCCGGACAACGACCTCTCGCACCTCGTCGAGGCCGGTGCTGAGCACTTCTCGTTCCCACCGAAACCCCGGATACCCTTCAAACGTGCCGCGAGAGCTGTCGAGCTGTTGCAGACCGCCCGATGCGACCTGAAACTGAATCTGGCTAACCAGCTCGCGCGCCAGCAGCGTGGCGCGGGTAAGCTGTTGGTCACGGGCCACCGCCTTGATGTTGCGTCCATGCAAGCCGAGCAAGCCGACGAGCGCGAAGGCAATCACGGTCAGGGCAACCATCACCTCGAGGAGGGTGAAGCCAGCGCCGTGGATGGGCTGCGGGCGCGCGGCGTGCAGCCGGTTATCCGGCGAATTCCACATCGTGGTACCCGGCCACCATGTTGAGACGTCCGTTCATCGGATTCAGCCAGAGCGTGTAGGCTTCCTTGGGCGTCGCCAGGTGAATCACGGTTGGATCGATCGAGCCATCCGGGTAGAAGACCGTGTAGATCTGCCCTTGGCTGACTTTTCCGGCCAGCGTTGGCAGGACAACGTCGGCGATGCCGACTGGCTCTTTCAGCTGTGTACCGCGGGCCAGCTGTCCGAGTTCCTTGACGAAGTCGCCGAGATCAGCCGACTCGTCTGCAGTCACCCAGTAGCGCTGCGCATTGATATCGTAATTCAACCGGTACGCGTACCCGTTCAGCACCGCCTCGCTCCGCAACAGGCGGAAGATGTTCACCAAGCGCTTCGATTGAGCCATCAGTTCGGCGCGCCCGGGGTCGCGCAGACGCGGCACCGCCAGCATCAGGACGACGGCCATGATCAGGAGCACCAGTGATATTTCGAGCAGCGTGAAGCCCGCGCTCCCGCCCAGCGCGGTGTGACGGCGCCCGCCGCCGTCACGATTGGCGGCTGTCGATATCGGCATTCTTGCCTTCGCCGCCCTCCTGGCCATCACCGCCGTAGGACTTGATGATGTATTCCTGGCCGTCGCTGAAGTAGGTGTAGGGGTTGCCCCATGGGTCGATCGGCACCCTGTCGAGGTAGCCATCCGGGTTCCAGTTGCGTGCCCCGGCGCCGCCTTCTGGCTTTTGCACGAGGGCTTGGAGGCCCTGGCCGGTTGAGGGATAGAAGCCGTTGTCGAGCTTGAACAAGTGCAGGGCCTCTTCGATGCCCTTGATGTCGGCCAATGCCTTGGTGCGGCGTGCCTCATCCGTCCGTCCGATGATCTTGGGCGCTACCAAGGTCACCAGCAGCCCCAGAATGAAGACGACGACCATGATCTCAATGAGCGTAAATCCGCCGACGTCGCGCATACGCCGCATGGCACTATTCCTCCAAATTAGACTGACGAGTCAGAACGGTAACACCCACGTACCACCGTTTCAATGAACCAGTTGGTTGAGCTCGAAGATGGGTAGCAGGATGGCCATCACGATAAATAAGACGACGCCACCGCCGACGAGAATCATGACTGGTTCCAAGATACTGGTGACCGCCGTAACTGAAGACTCCACCTCGTGGTCGTAGGCGTCCGCCGCCTTGGCGAGCATTTGTTCGAGCTCGCCGCTCTTCTCGCCCACCGCGATCATGTGCACAAGCATGGCGGGGAAAAGCCCGCTCTTCTTCAACGGCGGCGCAATGCTCTGACCTTCTCTGATACTGGAGCGGGCGTCATCGATGGCCTGGCTCAGCACCGTGTTGCTGACGACGTTCTTCACGATATCCAGTGCAATCAGCAGCGTAATGCCGCTGGTCAGCAGGGTCGACAGCGTGCGCGCGAAGCGCGCCAGCGCCACCTTCTTGATCAGCTTGCCGACATACGGAATCCCGAGCACGAAGCGGTCGAAACGCAGGCGTCCCGCCGGCGTCCGTATGCTCAACCGGACCGACACCACGACGATGACGATCGTCCCCACCACCAACCACCAGTAGTCCTGCAGGAACCCGCTGATGGCCAACAGGACGGTCGTCATCAGCGGCAGCGTCGCCTGGTTTTCGCTGAAGATCTTGGTGATCTTGGGGACGACGTACGACAGCAGGAAGAGGAGCATCGCGGCGCCGACAATGCCCATCAACACCGGGTAGGTGAGCGCGCTCTGGACCTTGTCACGCAATGCGGCGTAGTTCTCCGTGTAGTCGGCGAGGCGCAGCAGCACGATATCGAGGGAGCCGCTCGCTTCGCCGGCGCGCACCATGTTGACGTACAGGTCGGTGAAGATGCGCGGATGCCCCTTGAGGGCGTCGGCTAGCGACGTACCTTCCGTCACCTGCTCGCGCACCTGCGACAGCATGCGCTTGATGCGCGCGTTCTCCACCTGCTCGATGAGCGCCGAGAGACACTCCACCAGCGGCAGGCCGGCACCCACCAGCGTCGACAGCTGCCGCGTCAGCAGCGCCAGATCCTGCGGGCTGATGCGCTCCGTGAAGATGGCGAGGGTGAACTCCGTGCGAGCGGCAGCCACCGCCTGCTTGGATTTCCGCTGCTCTTCGGTGATGTCAGTCGGAAAGACGCCGTCGCGGCGCAGCTTCTGCCGCGCGCCCTTGGGGTTGTCGGCGTCGACGATGCCGGTGACGGCTTTGCCTTGGCTACTCAGGCCTTTGTATGCGTAGACTGGCATTACACGACTCTATCGACGCGATCGCGGCGCGGAAATTCGATCCCGCCCTGGCACCGCGTGGCTCGGGTCGCGATCGGGCTGCGCACCGAAACGCGTCACACCAGGTCTTCCTGGGTGACGCGCAGGATCTCCTCGATGGTGGTCATTCCCTCGACGACCTTGTCCGCCCCATCCTCGCGCAGGGTGTTCATCCCCCTCGCCGTCGCCGCCCGGCGGATGGTGGCCGCGTCGGCGCTCTTCATGACCAGCGTGCGCACTTCGTCGTCGACCACCAAGAGCTCATGGATACCGGTCCTGCCCCGATATCCGGTGCGCTTGCATTGCGCACAGCCTTGGCCGAGCTTGTAGATGGTCTTCCCCATCAGGCGCTGCGGCGCGATGCCGAGTTCCTCCATCTCCTCGCGCGTCGGCTGATAGGGCTCACGACACGACGAGCACACACGGCGCACGAGGCGCTGCGCCATGACCGCCATCACCGACGAAGAGACCAGGAACGGCTCGATGCCCATGTCGAGCAGGCGGGTCATGGCACCGAATGAGTCGTTGGTGTGCAAAGTGGAAAAGACCAAGTGACCGGTCAACGCCGCTTGAATGGCGATCTCCGCCGTTTCGAGGTCGCGGATCTCACCGACCATGATGATGTCTGGGTCTTGGCGCAAGATCGAACGCAAGCCGCTGGCGAAGGTCAGCTCGATCTTGGGGTTCACTTGGATCTGGCCGATACCGTGCAACTGGTACTCGATGGGGTCTTCGATGGTGATGATGTTCTTGTCGTTGGTGTTGATCTTCGACAGTGCGGCATACAGGGTTGTGGTCTTGCCGCTCCCGGTCGGACCGGTCACCAGCAGGATGCCGTGGCTCTGTTTGATCAGCTTGTGCACGAGATCGAGCTTCATGCCGGCGAGCCCGAGCTCTTCGAGCTGCAGGACCGTCGTCGCCTTGTCGAGCAGGCGCATGACGACACGCTCACCGAAGGCGGTGGGCACGATGGAGACGCGAATGTCGATGTCCTTCCCCGCCAGCCGGATGCGGATGCGCCCGTCCTGCGGCAGGCGCTTCTCGGCGATGTTGAGCCCGGCCATGATCTTGACGCGCGAGATAATGACCGGTTGGAAGCGCTTCGGCGGCGAGAGGATGTCGTAGAGGATACCATCGATACGGAAGCGGACAGCCAGATCGCGCTCGAACGGCTCGATGTGAATGTCGCTGGCGCGGTCCTTGGCCGCTTGGAAGAGCAGCGAGTTGACCAGCCGGATGATGGGCGCTTCGTCGTCCGATTCGAGGAGATCACGCGGCTCGTCCAAGTCGGTTGCCATGAGATCGAGGCGTTCCTCGTCGAGCCCATCCATGAGCTCCGATGCAGATCCCGACGCCATGTCGTAGGCTCGGTTGATTGCGTCGATGATCACCGGGCCGGGAGCGACCATCACCCGAATCGGTTTCCGCAGCAGCAGCCGGACGTCGTCGAGCGGCCCGAGGCTGGCAGGGTCGGCCGTGGCCACGACCACCGTATCGCCCTCGCGGGCCACCGGCAGCACCAGACACCGCTTGGCGAAGTTGATCGGCAGTTGGTTGATGAGATCGAGCACCCCACCGTCGTCCGGCAAGCGCTCGCTGAACGGCAACCCGAAGTGTTGGGCCAGCGTCTGCGCCCAGGTACCCGGGTCGATGGCACCCATTTCCTGAAGGACGTCGCCTAGTCCCTTGCCCTCCCGTTGGCGCTCACGCGCCTTGTCGAGGGTCTCTTCGGAGATGGTGCCCTGCTCGAGGAGGAAGGCTTCCAGCGATCGTGCGGCCACTGCCATAGACGATCAGTTCGTGGCTTCCCAGCTCGCCGCGCTCAGAGTCGTCGGCTCCGTCGGCTCTCTCCAGTGCAGGAATGTGCGCGGCTCCTCGCTCACCTTGATTCCCTCGGGGTAAGCAGCAAAGGCCTCATCTGGCGTCGCGAACACATCGAGACATTCATAATTAGCAGTGTAGTTGTCGCTGCGGAAGCGATACGTCTGGCCCATACGAAAGAAGTCCGCCAGGGGTGAGTTCACGGGCACGGCCAACGCCAACAGACCGTTGCTGGTCGTCAGGCTGTCGGGGGGCGTACCGATCTCCCAGAGGGTGGCCATCAACGCGTACTGGTTGGCTCCGCGGGACGACGCCGGCGGCGCTGCCTGGGGAAGTGGCTCTTCGCGCACAGGTTTCTGCTGCTTCTTGGATGCCGTCGAGGCACCGGCTTCAGGTGCCCTCTCCGCCTCGGGCTCAATCGACGGTCGCACCTCCCACGAGGGTCGATACAGCTGCTCCCAGTGTGGTGCACGCACGCCGCGCTCTTCGAAGGGCTTGCGCATCTTGTCTTCGCGCTCGGCCACCGACAGGTTGCGCTGATCGCGTTCGTTACGGATGATATGCGGCGTCAGAAAGATCAGCAGGTTCGTCTTACGGTTGCGGTCGGTACTGAAGCGAAAGAAGTTGCCGATGACGGGGATGTCAGAGATGTAAGGAACCTTGCTCTGATCCTTGTTTTTCACGTCGAAGATCAGACCGCCGATGACCACCGTCTGCCCATCCTTCGTCACGACGGTGGTCGTCGCCGAACGGATGGTTGTGGTCGGCCCGAGCTGCGGATCGTTCGAGATCACGTCGGACACTTCCTCGAAGATGTCCAGCCGCACGCTGCCGCCTTCGGAGATCTGCGGCGTGATGCGCAGCGTAATACCAACGTCGCGGCGCTCGATGGTTGCAAAGGTATTTGCCAGGTTCACCTCACTCGTCGAACGGCTGGCAATGAACGGTACGTTCTGGCCGGAAACGATCTCCGCTTGCTGGTTATCGCTCGTCAAAATCGTTGGTGCGGAGAGGATGTTGGTGTCGGCCTCCTTCTCCAGGGCGCGGAGCAGCGCTTGCTGTGCCGGCACTGTCACACCATTGACCGTAACGGTCTGGCTACTGGCCGCGGCCAGTATCAAACCTTGCAGGCTCACCGGAGTGAGAAGGGAATTGATGTCGCCGCTGAGGTTGGTCCGTCCGAAGCCCACGCCGTTCCCCAAGGCAGTTGCCCCCTGGAACTCGATTCCCAGCTCGCGCGTTTTATCGAGGGACACTTCGGCGATGATCGCCTCCACGTAGACTTGGCGCCGGCGCACATCGAGCAAGTCGATCACTTCTTTGATTGTCTCGAAGTCCTGCGGTGAGGCGTCGATGATCAAGGCGTTGGTCGCAGGGTCTGCCGTCAAACGCACCTGGCCCTCAAACTCTTGCTGCAGCCCTCCGGGGGTGACGCCACCCGTCCCTCCAAAACCACCGCCGGGCGTGACGCCAGGGTTGAATCCGCCAACGCCAACGCCAACGCGTGAGCCGCCGATACGGCCGGCCGCGCCGAAGCCGCCTTGACCGATACCGCCCAAGCCCGCACCGCCGAAGCCGCCACCGCCGAACCCGCCACCGCCGAACCCGCCACCGCCGAACCCGCCAGCCCCGCCGCCAAAGGAGCCGCCACCCCGCAGGCCACCAGCGCGGCCACCTAGGTTTCCAATGCCGCCAAACCCAGAGCTGGCAAGGCCGCCGAGAATGCCTGCGGGCCCACCACTACCGATGCCACCAGCAATCAGCGTCCCCAGAACGCCGGAGATCTCGAACGCATTCGCGTACTTCAGGTAGTAGACGTGGATGCGACCGGTTCCTAACGGTAGCGGAACATCGAGACGGCCGATGAGATCTTTGATGCGGCGCATCTCCGGCGGACCGGCGAGGATGATCAACGAGTTGGTACGCTGGTCCGGAATAATCTTGAAGGCCTTCTCGGGCGTCGTGCCACCGGAAACCCCCGCGGCGGCGCCCGGGGCGCCCGGCGGCCGGGCGCCCCGGCGCACACGCGCGTCGGGAGCGGCACCCGGTTGCGTCGCCGGACCCGCCGGCGCGCCACCGCCGCCACCCTGATCTTCCAAGACCTGCTGCAGCAGCGACGCGACATCTGCAGCCAATGCATAGTTGAGGCGCACGACTTCAATGAGTTGCTCGAAACCCTCCACGTCGAGTTGACTGAGAATCTTCGCCAGGCGGTCGGTCTGCGCCGCGGTGTCGATCATGATCAGCGTGTTGGTCGCCGCGTATGCCGCCAACAGGCCATCGGGCGATACCAGCGGCTGCAGCACCGCGACCATGTTGTTGGCGTCAACGTACTTCAGAGGCATGAGCCGGGTGATGTATTCGTCTGAAGGCGCCGGGATTTGCTTGGCGAGGACCGTGTCGAGCGTGGAGGTTCTTGCCTCCTTGGTGGCGACGATCTTGATGATCGCCCCGGAGGGAACGGTCGTGAAGCCTTTCACTTGGAGGACGGACTGGAAGACCAGGTACGCCTCATCCACCGAGATCTTCGAGGGTGAGATGATGGTGATCTTGCCGCGGACTTTTTCGTCGATAATGAAGTTCTTACCGGTAATCTCACTGATGAACTTGACCAAGACGCTAATGTCGACGTCCTGAAAGTCCATCGTAATCAGTCGTTCCTTCGTCTCCTTCTCACCCCCACCCGCAGCGGGCGCCTGTTGCGCCACGGCCGCATCCTGGACGCCGCCCCAGGATGCGGACAGCAGGCATCCCAGGACCACCAGGCGTATCATCACATGCCGCATACCACCCCTCGATCGATCTATTGGATCTGATAGCTGACGGTCTTGGTCTCTTTGTTGCGCAGGTAATCCATATTGATGTTGCTCTCAGTGCGCAGCTGCTGGAACAATGCCAGCGCCTTCGCCGGGTCGGCCAGGTCGGAGCCGTTGATGCGTTGGATGACATCGCCGTTCTGCAGTCCGATCTGGTCGAAGATGCTGCCTTGTCGGATCGCGAACAGGCGAAAACCTACTGACTTGCCGCCTTCGAAATGGGGCACGGCACGGATCTGCGTGAACAACTGGTTCATGTTGTCAAGTGCGGAGTTCACCTCGCTCCGATCGATCTGATACAGAGCATCACTGATCTGCCGGATGTGCGGGTTCTGCCCCGGTTGGGCGGCACCGGCAGCCGCCGTATTCGCAGCCGCCGCATTCGCAGCCGCCACACCCGGGGCCGCCACACCCGCGGCCGCCGCACGCGCCGGCACGACGCCGGCCGGAACCGGACCGCCTTGCGGCGGTGCCAGATCGAGAATCTCATCCTTGCCGTCACGGTCGAGAATCACACGATCCCATTCGATCTGCTTGACGACTGCGCTGCCCGCCACGGTGTCACTGATGCGGTAGAGGTCTTGCTTTCGCGTCGTCAGATCTTCAATCACGCAGTACGACGAGCCGTCGTCGTGGACCACCACGCCCCACAGCTTCAGCTTCAGCTCGGTCGGTTTCGGGGGCGGCGCCTCTGCGGGCTTTGGGGGCTCCGGTTTGGCAGAGTTGAAGATGTCGCGGGTCTGGATGGTTGCGTAGTAGGACGCCGGTCGTTTGGGCTCACGGACCAGCGGCGGCGGTGGGGGAGCGAGATGGACTTCCGGGGATGGTGTGAGGCGGGCGGCGATCGCTGTGCTCACCGTTGAAGCCCCCCAATAGGCCACCAATGCCAGCAGGGCCAGGTTGACCCACACAAGGTGTCGTGGAGAAATCTTCATCGCGAACCGCGGACTCTATAAGACAGAACGCCCCACCAAATTCAAGCAAATGATCCACTGGCTTGACACCTAAGAGCGCCCTCAGTACCGTAACAAGACGAACAAAGTTTCGGAACCTTCAACCCCGGCAAACGATTCTCGTACTGTTGAGGAGACCTTCATATGGACGAACAGACCACCGTCGAGGCTTTGGGCGCGCGCACAGCCGACGAGTCGACCGAGGGGCTGTCGCTGACGCCGCTGGCGAGCGACATGGCCAAGGCGGCGATGGAACGTGACGGCCTGACGGATGCCGGCTTGCGGGTGTCCGTGGTCGGCGGCGGCTGCTCGGGCTTTCAGTACAGTCTGAGCTTCGATACGGCTGTCCGCCCGGACGACACCGTCTTTGAACAGAACGGCGTCCGTCTGTTTGTGGACTCGACCAGCCTGCCGTATCTCCGCGGGATGACGATTGACTACGTCACCGGATTGCACGGAGCGGGTTTCAAGTTCCTCAACCCCAACGCGACGCGCACCTGCGGGTGCGGATCGTCATTTTCCGTGTAACTGCCACCCCCGGTTGCCGATCGAGTTGGCGTTTCGCCCAAAGCAGGGGGACGGCATCGCGTTTCGTTTCCGCCGCGGTACGACTGTGCTAGCATCCGAGCGATGAACTACTACCCGATCTTTCTGCGGGTAGCGGGACGGTCGTGCCTAGTGATTGGTGGAGGACGTGTCGCCGAAGAGAAGGTCCAGTCGCTCCTGATGGCCGGCGCCCGCGTCACCGTGATCAGTCCACAGCTCACCCCAGGCTTGACGGCACTGGCGGCCACCAACCAGATCACTCATCAAGACCGGACGTATGCCAGCGACGACGTGGGTGGGTTCTTCCTCGCGTATGCGGCCACTGACGACGACGATCTGCACGTTGAAATCGCAGCCCAGGCGGACGCGGCGGGCGTGCTCGTCAACGTCGTCGACCGGCCTCAATTGTGCGACTTCATCATGCCGGCGGTGATGGAACGGGGCGACTTGGTGATCGCAACGTCGACGGGCGGCGCGAGTCCGGCGATGGCCAAGCGCATTCGGCGCGAATTGGAGGAAATCTTTGGCCCTGAGTACGCGCTGGCGCTGACACTCCTGCGTCGGGTGCGCGAAACATTAGCGGCGAGCCCGCGCACTGGCACGGAGCGCCACCGAATCTTCAACGCACTGGTCGATTCCCCGTTACTGGACTACATCCGGCGCGGCCAGCGCCACGACATCAACGCGCTGCTGGCCTCAACCGTCGGCAACGACATCTCGTTGGCCGCCTTGGGCATCGAGCTGCCGCACCCACCATGAAACAGGTATCGGCTGCTCGGCCACGCCCGCTGCGATAGCATGGACTGATGCACCGCGAGATCATCATCGTCGGCGTCAATCATCGCAAGGCCCCCGTCGAAGTGCGCGAGCAGGTGACCTTCAGCGACGGGCTCCTCGACGATGCCCTGCGACAGCTGCTCGCGCTTGAACCGATTGAAGAGGGCGTGATCCTCTCGACTTGCAACCGCGTCGAGGTGGTGGCCACCAGCACCGACGGCGATCTGGCTGTCGAGACGCTGGCGTCGTTCTTGGCGAGCCGGGAAGATGTCGAGCCGCAGCGCCTGGCCGACCACCTCTCAGTGTACCGCGGTCGCGAGGCTGTCCGGCATCTCTTTCGCGTCGCCGCCAGTCTCGACTCGATGGTCGTCGGCGAGCCACAGATCCTCGGGCAGCTCAAGGAGTTTTACGGGCGCTCCGCGGCGGTCGGGAGCGCCGGAACAGTCCTGCACCGCTGCTTCCACAAGTCGTTCAGCGTCGCCAAGCGTGTGCGCACGGAAACCGGCGTGGCCACCAAGGCGGTGTCTGTTAGCTCCGCGGCGGTCGAACTGGCGTCGAAGATCTTCGACCGGCTCGATGACAAGACAGCGATGCTCATTGGCGCGGGCACCATGAGCGAACTGGCGGCACGCCATCTCATGGCGCATGGCGTCGCCAACATGATCGTCACCAACCGCACCTTCGATCGTGCCGTCGAGCTGGCGCGTGACTTTCGGGGCACACCGGTGCCGTTCACCGACTTTCGCCGCTACCTGCCCATGGCGGATGTCGTCATCGGCTCAACTGGCGCTGACCATTATGTATTGACGCCTGCGCTCATCGAGGAGGCCTTGCGCGAGCGCAAGTATCGTCCGATGTTTCTCATCGACGTGAGCGTGCCGCGCACCTTCGATCCCAGCATCAACGAGCTCGAAAACGTCTACCTCTACGACATCGACGACCTCGGCGGCGTCGCCGAGGTGAATCGTGACGAGCGTGGCCGTGAAGCCGAGAAGGCCGAAGCAATCGTCGAGAGCGAAGTGGAGTCCTTCGGCAAGTGGTTGGCGGGACTCGATGCGGTGCCGACGATCGTCGCGCTGCGCCACAAGATCGAAACGATCCGCCACGCCGAGCTGGAAAAAACATTGGCAACCTTGCGCGAGCTGACACCGCGTGAGCGCGAGAGCCTCGACGCCATGACGACCGCGATCGTCAACAAGATCCTCCACGGCCCCATCACCCACCTCAAGCAGCACGACCGCCAGCGTGAAGCGTTCTACCTGGCGGCGGCGCGCCAGCTCTTCGATATCGAGGAGCCCGAGGACCGTTGAGCCGGATGCTGCGCATTGGCACCCGCGGCAGTCGACTCGCCTTGGCGCAGTCGCGCTGGGTGCAGGCCGCGTTGCAGCGGCACCATCCTGCGCTGGTCGTCGAGTTGGTGACCATCACAACCACCGGCGACCGTTTTCTCGACGCGCCCCTGAGCACGATCGGCGGCAAAGGCCTATTCGTGAAGGAGATCGAAGAGGCACTCACGGCCGGCCGCGTCGATTGCGCAGTGCACTCCATGAAGGATCTGCCCGCGGAGCTCGCGCCGGGGTTGGTCATCGCGGCGGTCCCGCCACGCGAGGATCCACGCGACACACTCATCAGCCGCGTCGGCGGAAGCGTCCACGATCTGCCCCACAGCGCGCGCCTCGGCACCAGCAGCCTGCGGCGCATGGCGTTGGTGCGCGCGCAACGCAGTGACCTCGATGTGGTGGCGCTGCGGGGCAACGTGGATACCCGTTTGCGCAAGCTGGACGCCGGCGAGTTGGACGCCGTGGTACTGGCCGCGGCGGGGTTGCGCCGGTTGGGTATCGCGCGGGCGGACCTCGCACTCCTCGACCCCGCAGAGTTCCTTCCCGCCGTTGGGCAAGGCGCCTTGGCGATTGAGAGCCGCGATGATGCGACGCGAGCATTGCTCGCAGTGCTCGACGACAACGACACACGTATCGCCGTCAGTGCTGAACGCGCCTTTCTCGCGCGTGTGGGCGGCTCGTGTCGCACTCCACTTGCGGCACACGCCAGCCTGAGCTCCGGCCAACTAGGGCTCAGCGCGCTCATCGCCAATCCGGATGGCACCCAAGTGGTACGTGGCAGTCGATGCGGCGTCGCGGGCAGCGCGCTTGAGCTCGGGGGAGATTTGGCGGACGAGTTGCTGCGCCGCGGCGGGCGCGGCATCTTGGATGCCCTGGATGACGCGGCGCATGGCCGGTAAGCTCCATCTCGTCGGTGCGGGACCAGGCGACCCGGGCCTGCTGACGTTGAAGGGCAAGCGCTGCCTCGAGCTCGCCGACATCGTGATCTACGACTACCTGGCGAATCCGCGGTTGCTCGACTACGCCCGTCCTGACGTCGAACGCCGCCTGGTCAGCAAGCACGGTGGTGGAGCGCGTATCGAGCAGGAGAGGGTCAACGCGCTGATCATCGAGCACGCCAGGCAAGGCAAGGCCGTCGTCCGCTTGAAGGGCGGCGACCCCTTCATTTTCGGTCGCGGCGCCGAGGAAGCCGCTGCGGCACGCGCCGCCGGCATCGAGTTCGAAATCGTTCCCGGCGTGTCTTCGGCCATTGCCGTCCCCGCATATGCGGGGATCCCACTGACGCATCGCGAGCTGGCATCGAACGTGATCTTCACCACGGGTTATGAATACCCGACCAAGACGGAGCCCGCAGTGCACTGGAACGAGCTGGCACGCAGCGGCAGCACGCTTGTCATCCTGATGACCCAGCGACAGCTCGGCGCCAACATGGCCAAGCTCACCGGTGGCGGCCTCGATCCAGAAACCCCCGTCGCCATCATCGAGTGGGGTACACGAGCGGATCAGCGTACGGTCGTCGGTACGGCGGCAACGATTGCCGCACTGGCGACCGAGCGGGGCATCAAGCCGCCGGCGCTGGCCGTCGTCGGCGCCGTCGTGCGCCTGCGCGAGCAGCTGAACTGGTTCGAGCGCAAACCGCTCTTCGGCCGCCGCATCGTCATCACGCGGCCGCGGGCCCAGGGCGCCGAGTTCGCCGAACAGCTCGAAGCGTGGGGCGCCGAGGTCGTGCCGTTTCCAACCATCGAGACCATAGCGCCGCCATCGCTCGCCGCGCTCGACGATGCAATCCGGCGCGCCGGCGACTTCGATTGGGTGGTATTCACCAGCGCGAACGGCGTGCGCGTGTTCTTCGAGCGATTAAAAACGGTGGGCGCCGATGTACGCCATTGGTACCGCGCGCGCTTCGCCGCCATCGGTCCGCAGACTGCACGCGCCCTGCAAGCCTACTGCGTACGCGTCGAGACCGTGCCCGAGGAGTTTCGCGCCGAGGCCGTCGCGGCGGTGTTGGCGCGAATCGGCGTTGCCGGCAAGCGAATCCTGCTGCCGCGCGCCGCCGGCGCCCGCGCCGTGCTGCCGCAGCAACTCCGTGAGCATGGGGCAACCGTCGAGGACATACCAACCTACACGACAGTGTTGCCGCGGGCGGATGCAGAAGAGCTACGAAACCTGCTGTTGCGCGACGCCGTCGACCTCGTGACCTTCACGAGCTCCAGCACGGTGCACAACTTCGTAACCCTCCTCAATGGCGGCATCGCAGACGTGCTGCGGCACGTCTCCGTCGGCTGCATCGGACCGGTCACCGCGGACACGGCGCGCGGCTACGGCATGCACGTCGCCATTCAGCCGCAGACGTATACCGTTCCCGCGTTCATCGAGGCGATCGTGCAGTTCTACGCGCCCACGCACTGAGGGATCGTCAACAGGAGGTCACAATGGGATTTCCAGAGTATCGGCCGCGGCGGTTGCGGAAGACCGAAAACCTCCGCCGCCTGGTGCGTCAGACGCGGCTGAGCGTCGATAACCTTGTCATGCCGTTGTTCGTGGTCCCCGGATCACGCGTCAGCAATCCGATCGGCAGCATGCCCGGCGTGGCGCAGCTCTCGGTCGACCGTGCCGTGGAAGAGTGCAAGGCGATTCGCGACCTCGGCATCCCCGCGGTCATCCTGTTCGGGATTCCAGACAAGAAGGACAGCGAAGGCTCGGGGGCCTACAGCGACCGCGGCATCATCCAGCAGGCGTTGCGCGCTCTCAAGCAAAACGTCCCCGACCTCGTACTCATCACGGACGTCTGTCTGTGTGAGTATACCGACCACGGCCATTGCGGCGTCGTCATCGACGGCGACGTCGACAATGACTCGACGCTCGACCTGCTGGCGAAGGAAGCGGTGTCACACGCCAAGGCTGGCGCAGACATGGTTGCGCCGTCAGACATGATGGACGGTCGCATCGGTACCATCCGCGAAGCGCTGGACGAGGAGGGCTTCGATCAGATTCCGATCATGGCCTATGCTGCCAAGTTCGCGTCGGGTTTCTACGGACCATTTCGCGACGCCGCTGAGTCGACACCGCAGTTCGGCGACCGCCGCTCCTACCAAATGGACCCGCCAAACGGCGACGAAGCTTTGCGCGAAGTGCAGCTCGATATCGAGGAGGGCGCCGACATCGTCATGGTTAAACCGGCGCTCGCCTATCTCGATCTGATCTGGCGGGTGAAAGAAGCGTTCGGCTATCCGGTCGCCGCGTACAACGTCAGCGGCGAGTACGCGATGATCAAGGCTGCCGCCCAAAACGGCTGGTTGGACGAGGAACGGGTGATGATGGAGGCGCTGGTTGCGATACGGCGTGCCGGTGCAGACCTCATCTTGACCTACTTCGCGAGAGCCGCAGCCCAGCTGCTGCAACGCCGCGTGTAAGCCGGCCGACGGTGGTTCACACTGCTTGATATAATGTGAGCATCGGGTAGATTCCGGCGGCGGTGTGGATCGGGTGGGGGAGAACTGGGCGGCGCTGCAGGCAACCGGAAGACGGTGCTCAAAGGAGGAGCATGAGTGAGTCGTGAAGACCTAATTCAGATCGAAGGAACAGTGAAGGAGGTCATGGCTGGCGGTCAGTTTCGCGTCGAGTCCGACAAGGGACAGCAGTTCCTCGCCAAGATCAGTGGGCGGATGCGGCGCTTCCACATCAAGGTCATTCCTGGAGACCGTGTGACGGTCGCGGTCTCACCGTACGACCCGAGTCACGGCCTGATTGTCTACCGCAGTACGTAGCACTCACTGATTGCCCCGTCGCGTGGGCGGGGTGTTCAGGAGTGCCCCTCGCCGCGGGCAAGCACCGAGTCGAGATCGCGGCCCACGGCATCGAGGGCGCGCGCGTGCGCCACCGCATTCAAGTGCGTGCGCACACAGGCGACCAGTTTTTCTCGCACCACCGGCCGCGGGAGGAAATCCACGGCCCCTTCCTTCATAGCACGCTGGCGGTTGGCGAAGCGGTCGTCACATGTAAACATGACCACCGGGACATGTCGTGTCGCCGGGTCCTGGCGCAGTGCTGCAAGCGTCGTCCAGCCGTCCATCCGCGGCATGATGATGTCCAAAAGGATCAGGTCAACGGGCTGATTGCGCGCCACCTCCAGGCATTGCCAGCCACGCATGGCTGTCAGGCACCGAATACCCGCGTCAGAGAGCAGGCGGACGGTGATCAGGAGGTTGTCCTCAGTATCGTCCACGACGAGGACGGTTCCTGCTGCATCGCTTCCCATGCGGGTGTCCTGTTGAAGGCGGTTCGAGCTCAAGGCGTGCACTTCCGTCGCTCCTCATAGGCAAGGGCCGTTCCACACGTGGCGGCACCGCTCATCGGCACGCCGAAGCTGGGCGTTCCCATGTCCCCACTACAATCGCCGTCAGCTTCTTGTCAATGCACCGTAATTTAACAGGAGCGCCAAACCGACAGCGCTATGAATCAGTGAGACGGCTCCGCCTGCCGTCGCCACTTCTCGTACTTCTGCTGAATGCGGGCACGCTCCTGAGGGGGCAACTGCTGGAAGCGCTGATAGTTTTGACGGATATGGTCACGTTCGTCGGGAGACATCTGCTGCCAGCGCTGGTAGCGCTTCTCGACGTCGCGCCGACTGTCCTCTGGGAGACGCTCGTGCTGCTGGTAGTTCTTGAGGGTGTCGTAGCGCTCGCCCGGGCTCAACTCACGCCAATTCTGAGCGAGCAGTGGGAACGCTGTCACTCGACTCGGGAAGGGCAGACAGGCCGCCAATGCAAGCAGTGTCAACCGAGCTGTGCGCCCCGGCATCCTTATCCTCACCCTTGCTGCGCCGCGCTCTCGTCATCGAGTGGCATCGATTCCACCGTCTCGAAATGCTCAAGAACATCGAGTCGCTCAATCAGCGGATAGTCCTTGAACAGCTCTGTATGCTGCACCACCGCCGCTGGTGGGGATTCCAATCCGAGCGGCATCAAAACCATTCCCGGCCCCCCGGCCAGCAGCAGGACGACCACCGCAAACGACAAGGCGGCCCCTGTAAGTGCCAGCCTGCCCCATATGGAAGACCACGCAGGGCGCCACGGCCACAGCGGCGTTGGCTTCGCGGTCGCTGCCAGGGCACGCTGCAATTGCGCTCCCAAGGCGACAGTGGCCATGCCATCCAGGGACATCGCCGCACGCAATGCGCGCTGCTGCCAGGCGATGGCCATCCGCAGGCTGGCAGCCTCGGCGCTGCAGCCCGCGCACGCTGCAAGATGCTCGCGAATGTGGTCGCACCGCTGTTCCGGCAATTCACCCTCGATCCACGCGGTGAGGTCTTGCCTGACATTCTGGCACCCTAGCATGGCTACTTCTGCTCCTCCTGCATACAGTCGCGTAGCGTTACCGTGGCGCGGTGGATCAGGCTCTTGACGGCCGACACCGAACACGACAGTGCCTCCGCCACCTCCTCGTACGACAAGCCCTCCACCCGGGCGAGCAGCAGGGCGGCGCGCTGCGGCGGCGGCAGGTTGTCGAGCACCGCGCGCACCCGGTCCAGAGATTCCTGGCTCAACAAGGCGTCCTCGCTGCTGCGTGTTGCGCCATTTGCCAGCGAGCCAAGGGCATCGACGCTACGGTTCGCAGCGTCATCCAGCACCCGGGATCGGGTGCGGTGATCGGCTCGCCGAATTTCGCTCAGACAGGCATTGGTCACCATCCGATACAGCCACGTCGTGAAGCGGGCACGGGGCACATAGCGCGCGCGTGTTCGATATACTTGGAGGAACACGTCTTGCGCGAGCTCTTCGGCCCGCGCCCGAGCGCCAACGAATTGTGCCGCGAATCCCACAACTCCCCTCACATGCTTCTCGAACAACTGTTCAAAGGCAGACCGGTCGCCGCGCTGCACCGCAAGCATCAACTGTACATCCGGATCGGCTTCGGCGCTCAGCGGCACACCTATTGACGTAAACGCGCCAACCGATTCAAAGTTGCGTTGCACGCTCTGAATCGTGAACCACGTAGGCGGACGGAAGGCGCCCCCCGGGGGGTGCGGGGAAGGGGGAGCAGGGCTCGTGCACGATTAGCCGGATCGGGCGCGTTTGCGGCGACCGTTCGATGCGCTGCGGCGACGCGCCACACGCACGTGTGCAGCCGCCCGCTTGGTTGGCGTAACGCGCCGTAGCAACTGATATTTTACCTTGCTTGCTAGTTGGCCGAACAACATGCCGAGGCGGTCTGTATCGTGGCGGCGCAGCGCCTCCTCGATGCGCTGCCGATGGTCCTCCAGATAGGTGATCTGATACTGCCTGTTTTGAACGCGGATACGCTCGGGCACCTTCGCCCGCGCCTGGACGATGCGAGCAATTTCATGCAGGATCGTTGAGTCTACGCGCGCCACCAGTCCCCCTTCTGGTCCACGACCCCCCTCGGCCCTTTTGCCGCGGGAGCGCCCTTGTACCATGAATCACCGACACGGCAAAGGGGGAAAATTCCGCGGTGATAGGCGCGAGTGGCTGGGGAAAACCGTAAACTTTTCAGGTGCTTATCGTTCAGGCATTCAGGACCGCTGCTCACAGGCCTCGCTGCCGGCGCTCCTCTGCCTCCTGGTCTGACTTACAGTCGATGCATAGAGTGGTCACCGGACGGGCCTTTAGACGGTCCAACCCGATCGGTCCCGAGCAGGACTCACAAAGGCCGTAGCTACCATCGCCGATACGCTTGAGGGCGTCATCGATCTTGTTGATCAGCTTGCGCTCACGATCGCGGATGCGGAGCATCGCGTTGCGGTTGGATTCCAGGGAGGCCCGGTCGGTCGGGTCCGGGAAGCTCTCCTTGCTGTCTGTCATTCCGCCAACCGTACGCTCCGCCTCGTCCAACAGTTCTTGGCGTCGCGCCATCAGCAGGCGTTCGAACAGTTTCAGTTGGCGGTTATTCACCCCCGGTTCCTCCGCAATCTTCGGTGTCCTACCACCGCCATTTCGGGGTGTAAAGCATGCGCCGCTCGGTGTTTGACGGGAAGCGCGCTTGCGGTTCGCCCTCCGGACAGCGTACTCTACTTCCGTGCGCTACGATCCGCGCCGAATCGATATCGGCGTCCGAAGTGTGGTGACGCTGCTCAACCACATCACCGGGGTGACCACACGTGCCAGCTGCGAAGGTGCCGGACCGCAACTGGCCGGGCACGTGCACGCAGCGCTTGCCTACGTCGCCTTCCGCCATCCGATGCCGTTACAATTGCAAGACTTCCTCGTGACGCGGCTCGGCGCACTGGCGCGCATCGAGAACGACGCCATCTACTGTCGCTGGCCGATACGGAACCGAGTGTTCCTGGGGTCGCTCGAATCAGCGGCACGCCTCTACCTCAGCGGCTTCGACCACCGCTCGACCTGCAGCGTCCGCTGGCCGCTGGCACGACTACGCGCGCGCTTGGCACGTCAGGTCGCGGGCCGGCACGCTGGGGAATTTCGACTCTGTCTCACCTGCCGCGAGTTGGTCAGCACAGCACACCCGGAGTCGCACCAGTCCATCGCGTTGCTTCATCTCTCAGCCGACCTGCACGATCGGTGGTTCGCTGAGTTCCTCACCCAGCCCCGGAACGCGCTCGACCCGAAGCTAGTCGCTAGCGACGGCTGGACACGCTTGCTGGCGCGGACGCAGTTGGGCGATTTCGGCACCGCTTTCCAGCGGCGCTGGCTGCGCTATCGCGCCCAGCGAGTTGCAGATCTCACCACCCGGCATGTCCGCCATGGCGTCGAGGC
>Ga0209048_10002180_pt1 | contig 19648 bp, 22 predicted proteins | sample FrelakmetCRP12CR_FD_187146 | JGI IMG/M metagenome (GOLD analysis project Ga0209048, IMG submission 187146) | Freshwater lake sediment microbial communities from the University of Notre Dame, USA, for methane emissions studies - CRP12 CR (SPAdes)... | ecosystem: Environmental > Aquatic >... | reverse complement strand
CCCGAACTGCCCACCATCGCCTGGATCAACGAGCCCACCCCCGAAGCACTCATCAAATCCGCATGAGAAGTTGTCTCACCGGCCTTGACAGGTTCCGCGCCGCTTCGTCAGGACTCCTACAACCAGCGCACATCATCGGTGGCTTTGTCCTTTACTGCGATCGGTCTTCTAGGCAGAACAGGGCCTGCATCCAATCACGACCACCAGCCATCGTTCATGCCAGCAGAGCGCGACGCTCACGCCGACCAATCCGTTGACAGGTCCTCGATCACCTCAGCGACACTCACCTTCGCTGGCGGCGCCACTGTTCGCGTTGCCTGCGCGATCGACTGGCCGAGCGACTCGGCAGTGACACCGATGCTCGCGGCCTCGGCACGCCACCGTGTCGGCAGATCCAACTCGCCGCGCACCTGAGCGGCGCGTTTGGAGAACTGCTCGATCAGCTCTGTCGGGACGCCGGCGATCTCGGCCTGCCCGTTGACGATCTCGGCGAAGGCGACGCCGTAGCGGTGGGTGAGCTCTGCACGCAGCACCGATTGATAGAGACCACCAAAGGCCCGCTGGTGGTGCTTCAACACTCGTGCGTCGAGGGCGAGCCAGCGGCCGTCGTCGGTCTGCACCTTGGACGAGATCACCAGATGGGTCCGCAGCTGTGGGTCATCCAGACGACTGGTCGTCTGACGGAACGCGGCCACGATCAGCCCCTGGCTGTCGGGATGCAACCGCCCACCGTTCGACCGAATACGCGTGGTCGAACCGAAACGTTCCAGGTAGTCGACCACTGCTGCGACGGCGACGTCGTGACACTCCGCCAGTCCGGGGTCGCCGGTCAGCGCCCACCACACCGACAGCGACTTCGGCGCCGACACCGTCGCATCGAACCCCGCCACCGCCCGAATCGGCGTCCCGTTCGTAGTCGTCCGATCCACCAACGGATTACCGAGCGTCACCCCGGTGAGTGGATCGCAACCAGTCAGCAACAGTTCGAGCGCGTCGGTGGACACCTCACCCGACAAACCGAGACCGGCAGCCTGAGTGCCCGACCACACACCCGGCTGCTCACCCGGCGCCTGCGTCAGATACTTCGTGTAGTAGCTCGCGGTCGCCTCAGCCGAGCCCGCGTACAGGGTCGTCACGCGCAACATGAGGACTCCCTCCCGCCCGCGGGCACCTGTCTGTCATTCATGGGTTGCGTGGTTCGGGGAGCGGTCATCGCGTGCGCCTCAGGACTCGATCGCGAGCGAGAGTTGTGAGGGGTCGCGTCGGCCAACGCGAGCGCGTGGCTGCGGTGCGACTGGCGCCGGCGTGATGAAGGCGACGCCTTCGGGCAGCTCGATGACATAGGTGCCGGTGTCGAAGATGCCGGCGTCGGTCCGCTGCTGGGCGGCGATCACGAGGCCGGAGTCGCGGAGCCGTCGGATCGCTCGCGCTGCGGTGTCCTTCGCGAGGCCGAGCGATGCGGCCAACGAGCGGACCGAGACGCGGGCAACGCACTCGTCGGCCGCGCCGTTCGAGCGCAGCAGCAACTCCTCCAGCACGACCCAAGATGTCGTGCCGAGCGCACGCCGCAAGTCGCTCGATGCGACCCCGACGACGATGGAGCGCGCCGGCGCCTCAGCGGGCAACGGGCACTCCGGTCGGCTGCACGACAGCGTCGCAGAGACGGACAACGCGGCCCGTCGCGATGAGCTCGATCAGGGACCAGCGAGGGACGCGCAAGCAACCGGGGCCGAAGACGATCACAGGCATGCCGGCCGTGCCGCCCGAGTTGATGTACTCGTGAGCGAGCGCGTACGCACGGGACCGGCCAACGCGCATCATGCGCGCCGCTTCGTCAACGGTGAGCAGCGGATGGGGCTCCCCTGCTTCGGTGAACGGGTCCAGCGAAGGCATGGCCTGTTCTGATTACACCGATGTCATTCGATCCGCAAGCCCTTGATTTCAAAGGGTTTGGGACAGGACAACACGAGGCGGTACGCCACGGTGCGTAGGGGTACGCAAAGGTACTCAGCGGACAATTGGACGTGACGAAGTTCACAGCTCCAAACCCTGTGCGCACTTATCGGACACGGGCCTCGAAGCGCGATGTGCACTGCCACTCACCTGGGGCCAGTTCAGCGACGGCTGATAGCTCTCACGAGTGCAGGGATCTGAACTGGCTTGCGAATGGTCATCCTCGAGCGCATAATGGTCGTGCCTCGGGCAAGCGCCCTTGGAAGTGGACCCGGTTGCCTACCGGATGGTAGGGGAACCGGGTTCTGCGCGTTACGGCCGAAGTTCGGTGACGTCCTCAATCAGGGGCTCGATGAGAAGGCGCCAATGCGCCCCGGCACCGTGCGCCCAGGCGATCGCGTCTGCCACCCAGAGCATCGGCTCAGCGCTCGCCCGCCGATGCTCGAACACCAGCCACGGCTCGGGCTGTCGGATACGGACCAGGTGACGCTCGTCCTCCCGGTCGTCGTCTCGGCTCTCGATCACGAGGCGCGGCACGTCGCGCTGCTGCACGTGCTCGACGACGGCTGCGAGGCAGGCGTTCCTCGCCCGGAACTCACTGATGCCGTGGCCCCGATGTGCAACGGCGATGAACACGCCGATCGGCATGTCGGCAATCGCCCCCAGCACGAGGCGCTTCCGACGTGCGGACTCGTTGTTGAAGTGGACTCGATCGTGGACGGCGAGTGCTCGCATCACCGGCCGCAACTCCGGTAGGTGTCGCGCCTCGGCCATCACGCACGCCATCAGGTAGCGACGTCCGCGCACGGACTCGTCGACGAACGCGTCGGTGAAGGGCAGGCGCTTCACCGGTCGTCCTTCAGGATGTCGCCGAGGCCAGCGGCGACCGCCTGGTCTGCGGCGGCGAAGGCGTGGGCGTAGACCCGCAGGGTCATCGCCGGGTTGGCGTGACCGAGTCGGCCGGCGACGGTTCGCACATCGTGGCCCTGGCCGATCGCAACTGTCGCTGACCAGTGACGTAGATCGTGAAGGCGCCACTTCGGGTCGATGCCCGACAACTTGCGAGAACGGCTCCACCACCAGCCGATGCGGTCGGGACTCACCAACTCGGGGCCGAGGCCGAACATTCATGGGCCGTATGGCTGGCGCTGCACTCGCACGGCCTCGATCAACGCCAACGTGTCTGCATCCAAAGTCATGGTTCGCGTGTTCGCCGTCTTCGTCGCCGCGTCGCGCATCTCCGGCGAGCCTTCGCCGCGCTTCACGAACTCGATCGCCGAGTCGATGGTCAGCTGGCCGTCGACCACGTCGGTCCACTGCAGCGCGGCCAACTCTGCTCGGCGCGCACCGGCGACTGCGGCGACCCGCAAGGCGAGCAACGCGGCAGGATCAATCGTCGCGGCGGCAGCCATCACGGCACGCACATCGTCGAGCGACATCACCGAGCGCTGCTGCGTCTTCGACGACTTCAGTCGGGCGATGCCGGCGACGTTGTTGCTCACCCATCCCCATCGCTCGGCTTGCGACAGCGCAGCGCGCAGCACACCGTGGAGGTTCTTGATGCCGGCGTCCTGAAGGCCGGCCTTGCGCATGCGAGTGTGCCAGCGCTCGACATCACCAACGGACAGCCGCGCTAGCGGCAGTCGCGAGATCTGGTCCTTCTTGATCGCGCGCACGCGACTCTGCTGATCGCGCGCCGACGAGGGCGCCCACGTGTCGAGGTTCTGCTCGACCCATGCGTCGAGCATGTCGCTGACAGAGCGACCCGCTGGCGACGCACGGCCGGGCCCGACCTCGAGCTCGGCTGCCAGTCTCAATGCGTCGCGCTTGCCGCCGTGCACCGTGCGAGACAGCTGCGTGGGGCGGCCACGCGCGTCGGAGCCCGTGAAGACACGCACCTCCCACACGCCGGGGCGCTTCTCGCGCAACGTTGCCATGCGAGAACTGTAACGAAGGGGTGCGACATCTGCCTAGGGACGACGTCTAGGGACGCGTCACCGATCGACAGACGGAGCCGAGAGGCAAACGATCAGAATTACTCGATACGCAGGCCTGAGATCGCACGAGCGATCACCAGCTGCTGGATCTCGCTCGTCCCTTCGAAGATCGTGTGGATCTACGAGCCGGTCGCGGCCGACGACGGTCGGCGGGTGCTCGTCGACCGGATGTGGCCGCGGGGGATCTCGCGTCAGCGTGCCGCACTCGACGCGTGGATGCGCGAGGTCGTCCCCTCGACTGCGCTGCGCGCGTGGTTCGCCCACGACCGAGCGCGTTGGACCGGTTCGTGTTCCGCTACCGCGCCGAGCTCGTCGGCAGTCCCCATCTCGCCGAGCTCGCCGCCCTCGCTGATGCGGGCCCTCTCACCTTGCTCTACAGCGCCCGCGGCCCCGTCCACAACCAGGCCGCAGCCCTCGCCACGATCCTGACCGCCGGCTGACCGGCCCGTTGGACCCCCCGACGGTCAGCCGGTGCGCCAGGCGCGGACTTCGTGACGACGATCGCCGGCTTCACCGGTCCGCCCGCGGGGACGCTGGCAGGAGCAGCTCCAGCCTCAACTCCTGAGCCTCTGGCTCGGGACTGGCTCCGTCCGCCTCTCGCCACCCCGGGCGGCACCCGACCCGCGGAGCGCACCCCCTCCACCGATCGAACGCTGTTGTCGCGTGCCCGTCGGAGACCCCGATGGTCCAGGAGGCTGGACGTCGACGACGTGCGCGGTGCAGTCCGTCACCGCCGGGTGGGCCACCGAACGAGCTCAGGTGCCGAGCCGAGGACCGGCTCCGCACCTGAGCAGCTCGATCAGCCTTCTTTGGGCTCAGCGGCCTCGGCCGCCTCGACCGCCGGCGCGACCTCGGCAACCTCGGTGGCCGCCTCGTCGCTCACCGTGAGCACGACGGCTTCGCCGCCGAGCTCCTTCAGCTTCGCCGCGACCACGCTCGCCTCGACGTCTTTGGCCAGGACGCCGACGGCGGCCTTACCACCCTGCAGCTCGCCGGCGAGCCGGTCGCGGTCCTCGGCCGACATGCCGAGGCCCTTGCGGTGGAGCGCGCCGAGGAGACCACCACCGAGGGCTCCGACCAGCAGGCTCGGCGGGGCGATGACCGCCAGTACGAGGCCGATCCCGGCGCCCTTGCCGACGCTGCGCTTGCCGAGCTTCTGGGTCTTGATCTTGCCCTTGTCGTCGAGGACCAGCACCCCGACGGCGTTCAACTTGATGTCGTCGTCGGCCTTGTCCCAAGCCTTCAACGAGGCCACCGCGGCGTCCGCGGCGCCCTCGTTAGCAAAGGTCGCCAAGACGAGCTGCTTGTCACTCATGTGGGGTTCTCCGTTCGGGGATGGACGTCCATGTCGCTGGGCCTCCAGGCAGCTGCCTGTGCTCACCGCGAACCTTACGGCACATGGTGGCCGGGGTCCCACCCGAACGGCACCGACCCGATCAAGCGACGGCCCCACAGGGTCGTTGGATGACAGCCGTGGTCAGGGAAGCCGCACGATGGTGCGCCCGCGAGCGTCGGCAGGGCAGGCGAGCCTCACCTCTCTGACCACCTGGGTTCCCTCCGGCCGTCTGCGAGCCCCGTACCATGGGATTTGGCATGAACGCGCCGACCGAGCTCGACGGGAACGGCTCAGCAGCGTCGCAGATCCTCGTTCACATGCGCGGCGGTGGCCTGTTCGTTTCGGTCCAGGGTGAGCCTCGGTCCCGTCGGGCCACCGATCTGATCCTGCTCCTGGCCGCGGTGGCCGGTTTGGTGACGATCGGGTCCATCGCCGAACCTCAACCGGGCTTCCTGCGTGGTCTCGCCGCGTTCCTGCTCAGCTGGCCCACCTTCCTCACGACGTTGTGGCAGGTCGTGTGCGACGCGCTCGTGGTCCTGGCGCTCGCGCTGGTCCTGGCGGCGTTCCTTCGGCGCCGTTTCGCGGTCGCCCGAGACCTCGTGCTGGCCGCCCTGACCGCGCTTTTCGTCGCAACGGTCATCGCTCACTGGGTGTCGGGCGGCTGGCCCGACCTCTGGGAAGCCTTGCGTCGGACGGCCGCCCCATCGTTCCCCGCCCTGCGTGTCGCCGCGCCTGCGGCGGTCGTGCTCACCGCCGCGCCCCACGTCATCCGTCCGGTGCGGCGAGTGGGCAGTTGGGCGATAGCGCTTGCCTGTCTGGCCACGGTCATGCTCGGCGCTGCGACACCGCTGGGTGTCGCGGCGGCGGTGCTCGCGGCGGCGGTTGCGGGCGCAACGATTCACTTGCTCTTCGGTTCGGCGGCGGGCCGTCCGGCACTGGGCGACGTCGGACATGCGCTGGCCGAACTCGGCCTGGTCACGACCAGGCTCGGCGCAGCCGATCGCCAGCAAGCAGGCCTGTTCACGGTGGAGGCAGTGACCCCCGACAACGACCACCTCGTGGTGAAGGTCTACGGGCGTGACGCACGCGACACGGCGCTGTTGTCGACCGTCTGGCGCGCGGTCTGGCTCCGCGAACCCGGTGCTCGGCTGCGCCTCGGCCGACTCCAGCAGGTGGAACACGAGGCGTTCTTGACGTTGCTGGCGGGCCAAGCCGGCGTGCGCACCGACCGGGTCGTGATCACAGGGGTGACGGGCCGCGACGACGCCCTGCTGGTGCTGTCCACGACGGGCGTGCCCCTCGACCATGTGCCCACCGGCGAGCCAGCCGAGGTCATGCGTGAGCTGTGGGAGGTGGTACGGCGGCTGGAGGCGGGCGGGATGGCGCATGGGCAGCTCGACGCGGCCCACCTTGTCGAGGTGGACGGGGAGATCGGTGTCGTCGACTTCCGTGCCGCTGCGGTCGCTCCCTCGGCGTCGCAGCGACACAGCGACAAGGTCCAGGCGCTGGTCACGGCCGCACTCTGGTACGGCGTCGAGCCGGCGGTCACCGAGGCGCGCCACGTGCTGCGCCCCGATGAGCTCACTGCCCTGCTCCCGCTGATCCAACCGGCGGTCCTCACATCGTCGCAGCGGCGAGCCCTTCGCGCTGGCGAGCTCTCGCTCGACGAGCTGCGGAGCCGCGTGGCTGCCTCGGTGGGTACCGAGGCTCCCAAGCTCGCCCAGCTGCGGCGGGTCACGCTCGGCTCGATCCTGCGGGTGCTCCTCCCCGCCGTGGCTCTCGTCGCCCTCGTGTCGCAGATGAGCGGGATCGCCTGGGACGAGCTCGGGCAGCAGCTGCGCGACGCCACGTGGTGGCTCGTCGCCCTGGCGTTCCTGTTGACCCAGGTGCCGCGTGTGACCCAGGCGGTTTCGACACTCGGCGCTTCCCCCGTGCCGCTGCCACTCGGGCCGGTGTACGCCCTCCAGCTCTCCGTGTCGTATGTGAATCTCGCCGTGCCCACGAGCGCGGCCCGGATGGCGGTGAACGTCCGCTTCTTCCAGCGGCACGGAGTCCAGCCCGCTGCAGCCCTGACCGCTGGCGCGATCGACGGCTTCGTCAGCTTCCTGGCTCAGTCGATGCTGCTGATCGGCCTGTTGCTGCTGACCCCGGCCTCGCTCGACCTCGACCTCACCGGCTCTCTCGACACGGGGATGTTGAGGATCGCCGCGCTCGTGGTGGTACTTCTGGCCGCCAGCGTCGGAGCCGTCCTCGCGGTGCCGAAATGGCGCCGGTTCGTGGTCGGCTGGGCCCGCCAATTCGTTCGCGAGGCGATCGGGGCGCTGCGCGGCCTGCGGTCCCCTCGCCGTCTGGCTCTCTTGGTGGGCGGCAGCGTGGCGACCGAGGTGCTGTTCGCTGCGGCGTTGGCCCTGTTCGCTCGCGCGCTCGGCTTTCCCGTCGGCTTAGGTGATGCGCTCCTGATCAACATCAGTGTGGCCCTGCTCGCGGGGCTCATGCCGGTTCCAGGCGGGATCGGGTTGACCGAAGCCGCACTGACCGTTGGGTTGGTGCGAGCCGGGTTGCCGGACGACGTCGCGTTCGCCGCGGCGCTCCTCTACCGGATGTCAGGGTTCTACCTCCCACCGATCTGGGGTTGGTTCGCGCTCCGCTGGCTGCAACGCAACCAGCACCTGTGACGGGCTCCTGACGGCGACGGTGGTCTCACTCGTGCCGGGCAGGCCACCTTCCCGGGCTGCCGGAGGCGTGCCTTCGATCCGGCGCCTTCAGGTACGTCTCGTGGGATGGATCGCGGCACAATCAGCGGCATGCGTCTCGGCATCGCCGATCACCTCGGCTGGGCCGTGGCCGTCACGGCCTCGGCCGACCACAAGGTCGTTGACCGCCGACGGATCGAGCTGATCGAGCCCGGGTTGCCGCCAGCGCCGATCCACCACGAGGGCGGCCCACATCTCCTCCACCAGCCGGCGGAGCCCATCGACGATGATGCCCTCGCGGTTCTGGTGGCGGGGGTGCGAGCGTCGGTCGTCAGGGCAACGTCGGCGGCACTGGACGAGCTCGCGACCGTGTTGCCCGAACCCATCGCCATGATGTCGCTTCGAGCCTGGGCCGCCGACTTCCCCACCGAGGTCGCCGTCCAACGTCGCGTGCCCTACGAGAGCCGAGCGGACTCCGTCATGTACCGCCAAGTGCTGGCCGAGCTCGCCCGAGACCGCGGCTGGGAGGTGCGCCTCTACGACGCCAAGCAGGTCGAGGCCGGCGCGGTCAGCATCCTGGGTGAACGGGCGCACGAGGTGCTGCACGGCCCACGGGCGGCGTTAAGCCCACCGTGGTCGAAGGACCATCGGATGGCCCTTGCGGCAACCATCGTGGTCACCTGACACGGCCCCGAAGCGGCCGCGCTCACCCGTCGCGATGGGCGACGGCGCCCACGCCAGGTCGAGACGGCGAGGGCAAGGTGCTCAGTGGGAAGACCCCGCCGGAACTCCGGGCAGATGGTGCGGGTCACACCCTTCACGAACCGCCAGCCTTGTGTGCAGGGACCGAAGGTCGAGGTCCTCGGGTCCGACATCGCTGGACGAGTCGAGGCGGTGGGTAGGAACGTCCGCCAGTCTGGTGCGGCGTTACATTTCTCTCATGAGGGCAGCGGTCCGCACCAGGTATGGCCCCCCCGACGTCGTGCGGATCGCCGAGGTCGAGAAGCCGAGAGCCCAGGACGACGAGCTGCTCGTCAAGGTCCACGCCACGACCGTGAATCGGACCGACTGCGGTTACCGGGCGGGGAAGCCCTTCATCGTGCGGTTCTTCGCCGGGCTCATCCGGCCGAGAAGGGCGATCCTGGGGACGGAGTTCGCGGGAGAGGTCGAGGCAGTCGGCCGCCGTGTCCGCTCGTTCGCGGTGGGCGACAAGGTGATCGGTTACGTCGAGGGCCCCTTCGGTGCACACGCGGAGTACGTGACGATTCCCGAGGACGCCTCGGTTGCGAAGATGCCGGCGGGCTCGACCTTCGAGGAGGCCGCGCCCAGTACGGAAGGCGCGCACTACGCGCTCGCCTACATCCGGGCAGCCAGGATCCACAGCGGGCAGAAGGTCCTCGTCTACGGCGGCACGGGGGCCATCGGCTCGGCGGCGGTCCAGCTCCTGAAGGGCCTCGGAGCCGACGTGACCGCGGTCTGCCGCACCGAGAGCGTGGCGCTCGTCGGGCGCCTGGGCGCCGCGAGGGTCCTCGACGACAGAGCGGTGGACTTCACCACCGACGACCGGACCTACGACGTCGTCTTCGATGCGGTCGGCAAGAGTTCCTTTCGCCGATGCAAGCGGCTGTTGAAACCGCAGGGGATCTACCTCTCGACCGACCTCGGACCGTTCCCCCAGAACCCGATCCTGGCCCTGTTCACCCGGTTGTCCGGCGGCAAGAAGGTTCTGTTCCCGATCCCGCAGCACGACCAGGAGATCGTCACCTACCTCAGGGGGCTGATCGAGTCGGGAGTCTTCGAGCCGGTCGTCGACCGAACGTACCCACTCGATGACATCGTCGAGGCGTACCGCTACGTCGAGACCGGCCAGAAGATCGGCAACGTGGTGATCAGGGTCGCGAGACCAGCCGACCCGCCGCACTGAGCTGCCCTTCCGCAACTGTCGTGGGTGGCGGCGCGTGCTCGCGCTGGCTTCGGTCCGTCGACGGCGCCGCACCGAGACCGAGCCACGCTGCCGATTTCGGGCCGTCACGACGCCGGCGCGAGGCTGGGGCCGACGCTGGAGGTGAGGCGCCATGAGCCAGAGCGCAACCCTGAACGAACCCGCACCGAGGACCACCGAGCACTTCGACGTGCTGATCGTCGGAGCCGGGATCTCGGGGGTGGGCGGTGCCTACCACCTCACGAAGCAGTGCCCGGAGAAGAGCTTCGTCGTCCTCGAGGGACTCGAGAGCTTCGGCGGTACCTGGCTCATGCACAAGTACCCCGGCATCCGCTCCGACAGCGACCTGTACACCTTCGGCTACCGGTTCAAGCCGTGGACGGGCGCACCCATCGCGACCGCGGCCGAGATCCGCAAGTACATGGGCGAGGTCATCGACGAGAACGATCTCGCACCTCACATCCGGTACCGCCACAGGATCCTCACCGCGAGCTGGTCGAGCGCCGACAACCTCTGGACGATCGATGCGGTCCGCTCCGACACGGGCGAACGGTTCAGGTTCACGGCGAACTTCCTGTGGATGTGCCAGGGCTACTACCGCCACTCGCAGGGCTACACGCCGGACTGGCCGGGGATGGACCGTTTCACGGGCAGGATCGTCCACCCCCAGACCTGGCCCGAGGACCTGGACTACACGGGCAAGAACGTCATCGTGATCGGTTCGGGCGCGACGACGGCGACGCTCGTGCCAGCCATCGCCGGTGACTGCGCCCACGTCACGGTGCTGCAGCGCTCGCCGACCTACTTCTGGACCGGTCGCAACGACAACGAGCTGGCCGACACGCTGCGCGAGCTGGAGATCCCCGAAGAGTGGATCCACGAGATCGTGCGCCGCAAGATCCTTCACGATCAAGAGGCGATCACCCGCCTGTCGTTCGAGGAGCCCGAGTTCATGAAGGCGGAGCTGATCAACGGCATCCGTCCCTACCTGCCCCCGGACTACGACATCGAGACCCACTTCACGCCGAAGTACCGGCCGTGGCGCCAGCGACTGGCCTTCGTGCCCGACGCCGATCTCTTCAAGGGGATCGCCTCCGGGCAGGCCTCCATGATCACCGACGAGATCGAGGCGTTCACCGAGAAGGGAATCCTGCTCAAGTCCGGCAAGGAGCTCGAGGCCGACATCATCGTCACCGCCACGGGCTTCAACCTGTGCGTGCTCGGCGACATCACCTTCACGATCGACGGCCAGCCACTGGTGTTCTCCGACACGGTCACCTACCGGGGGATGATGTTCACCGGCGTGCCCAACATGTTGTGGGTGTTCGGGTACTTCCGGGCCAGCTGGACCCTGCGGGCCGACATGATCAGCGACTTCGTGTGCCGCCTGCTCCACCACATGGACGAACTCGGGGCCAAGCGGGTCACGCCCGCGCTCCGCCCCGTCGACGCCGACATGCCCATCCTGCCCTGGATCGACCCGGAGAACTTCAACCCCGGCTACCTGATGCGCAGCATGCACCTGCTGCCGAGGCGCGGTGACAAGCCGGAGTGGCAGCACACCCAGGACTACTGGACCGAGAAGGACGTCTTGCCGGCCGCCGATCTCGACGACGGCTGCCTCGTCTACGAGTGAGCGGGGTCCCATGACGACCCGAGTAGGGTCACGGCGGGCGAAGGGGGCCGTCGTGAGCGAGGCGAAGGACTACGAGGACGTCACCATCTACGGGCTCGATGACGACGTCGAGGCCGAGCTGCTCGACGTCGCGCCCGAGTGCACGTTCATGTGGTCGACCCAGGCAGGTTGGCCGATCGGGGTCGTGATGAACTTCGTCTGGAAGGACGGCCGGTTCTGGCTGACCGCCGCCGATCAACGCAAGCGGATCGCCGCGGTGCGACGCGACGACCGGGTCGCCGTCTGCGTGAACGGCTACGGCACCAACGTCGGTGCCCGCACGGTGACCTACGCCGGTCGTTGCACGATTCGGGACGACCGCGAGACCAAGGACTGGTTCTACGAGGCACTCGCTCGCAAGCTGATGGGCGACACCGCGCAGGCGCGCGGGTTCGTGCGGTTCCTCGACTCACCTCGCCGCGTGATCCTCGAGGTCGTACCGGAGCGGCGCATCGGTTTCGACGGCCACAAGATGATGGGCGCCACGATGGCCGAGCTCACCCGCCTCGGCGAGCAGGCCTGACGTCGGCGACCCGGGAGGTCGGCCGACCATGGCTGAGGTGCCGCAACTCGAGATCCAGAACCCCGACTTCGTCGAGCGGGTGACCGGCGCGAAGAGCAGCCACGGCATCGATGGCTACCTCGGCATCGTCGTGGATCGCCTCGAAGCGGGGCGCATCGAGGCTCACTTCGACGTCACCGACGAGCTCATCACGATGATCGGCAACATCCACGGCGGCTGCCTCGCGGTGCTGTGCGATCACTGTCTCGGCGTCATCTTGTACCCGGTCATGCCACCGGGCTCTTGGGCGGCGACCACCGAGTTCAAGCTCAACCTGCTCCGGCCGGTCAGCACGGGCACCTGCCGTGCGACGGGCGAGATCGTCAACATGACGAAGCGACTGGCCGTCGTGCGCATCGAGATCGAGAACGAGGGACGCCTCGTCGCGCTCGCCCAGGGCACCTGCACGATCGTCGCGCCCAAGTCGTGAGCCACTCAGCGTCCTGCCGAGTGCCGAGCGCAGTCGGATTCGAGGCTCGACGGGTTCAGTAGTCGCCCTTGATGACGAAGTACGAGCCGCGGATCGTCCCGGCCAGCTTCGACCTCTGTCGCGCGAATTTGAACGAGCCGAGCTCGGCGGGGACCTCCATCCCTTCGGAGAGCTTGAACCCGACTGCTCGCTTCTTCGGGTCGTCGAGCGCGTACGCGACGTCGATCGAGAGCCCGCCCTCGTAGAACACGTAGGGCCATCGGATGTTCTCGACCTCGAAGGTCGTCGCCTCGAGCGGAGGCGAGGCGATGACGATGTCGCGCTCCTCTTTGAGGATGCGGTGCACCCAGTCGATGACCTCGCTGGCCTTGGCGGCCGGCTCGACCGTGAACACGAGGTCGTACTTGTTCTTGAAGTAGCGAGCCTCGTTCGCCCGCAGGCCAGCCAGCGCGGCCGCCACCGGGGACGACTCCGGGCCGATGGTGGAGACGTTGACGAAGTCCACCGCCTAGCTCATAGCGCGCCATCGTACGTCGGCGGCAGTGCCCGCCGACCCCCCGAACACGGCAAGCGTTCGTTGAAGGGCACTAGCTCGGGCGCATCCCTCGCATGATGAGCTCGGTGGCGGCGTCGGCATGGGCCGCAGCGTCGAGCCGGCCATCCATGTCGTCGAAGGCTCCTGACAGAGCGGCCAGGGTGTAGGGGGCTTCGGCACCGTGCGCGACGAGGAAGAAGAGCATCCGGGCCGACACGGGATGGATCCGACCAGCTTCGGCCAGCCGGCGCAAGGTCACCACGGCGGGGCCGAAAGCGGGAACGATGACCGTGCGCACGATGTAGTCGAGCCGGTCGGTCTCGTGCAGGCCCTCCTGGTTCATGAGCCGGCCGAGCTCGGGCCGGCGGGAGGCGGCGATCAGGAAGGCCCGGATCGACTCGCGAAGGACGTCGAGATCGTCGCCACCGGTCGGGCGCTTCGCCCGCTCGCGCCCGATGTCGGCGAGGAACTCCGAGAATCCGTGATCGATCGCTGCGAGGTACAACTGGTGCTTCGATCGGAACCGCTGGTTGATCGTGCCGTGACTGAGCCCGAGCTCGGAGTTGAGCGCCCGGACCGACATCGCGTCGTAGCCGTGCGCGGCGAAGGCCCGGAGCGCGGCAGCCAGGATCTCGTCGTCCTGACAGATGCGGGGCCGACCCCGAGCCTCGGCCTGCTTCGGTGCGGCGGCGTCGACCATGTGGCGCGGCCCTGTCAAGGCACGCGGGGAGCTCGGAGGCTTGCCGTTCCGGCACCCGCTAGCCCGACACCGTCGTGGACCAGGTGGCGTTTCACGTCGCCGAGCCTTGGCGTGGGCTCGGGGCCAGCGCCGCCAGCGCCGAGCGAAGGGCGGCGACCGCGTCCTCACCGGCACGGGAGCAGCGCCAACCGACGTGCTGGTCGGGGCGCACGAGCACCGCGCCGGCATCGGACAACTCAGACACGTCCGCCCAGTTCCCGTCGACGTCGAACACATCGCGACCGATGAGCACCACGTCGAGCGGCACCCCTTCCTCGGCCACCTGTTCGCCGGCCGCGGCCCACTCCGGCGACGACGTGAGCAGCACGAAGTGGTCGAGCGGCACAAGATCGAGCGTGGACACCCGGCGACCAGCTCGTGCGATCCATGCGTGGGGAAGCCGAGCACCCGGATGTGTCGTCGGCCGATAGTCGCGCACGACGTCGTCGGGTGCCGCGAGCGGCGTGGCGTCGTCGACGACGAGTCCCGCTTCGGCCCCGTAGGTGAAACCCAACTGGAGCCCGAGCATGTCGAAGTGCTCGGCCTGAGCCTCGGTCGCGAGACGGACACGCTCGCGCCCCTCCGACGTCGACAGCGCCTCGACGTAGTTGGCCCTCGCGGAGACGCGGTCGGGCACCGCCCCGAGGGCCGTCCCCACGTCCATGAGCCTGATCGCGTTGGTGAGGCTCTGCTTCGCGTTGGTCCGCGCGATCGGGCGCCGCTCAGCCTCGTAAGTGTCGAGGATGGCGTCACCGGCCCAACCGTGCTCCACCGCGGCCAGCTTCCACGCGAGGTTCTGCGCGTCCACGGCACCGGTGTTGAGACCCATGCCGCCGGTCGGAGGGAACCGATGGGCGGCGTCGCCAACGAGGAACACCCGACCGTCGCGATATCGCTCCGCGACCTGGCACGACATGTTCCACGGCGTGATGCTGCGCACCGTGAGCGACCCGACGTCGGCGCCGAGGCCGCGCCGGAAGATCTCGCCGCAGCGCTCGATGGTGTAGTCCTCGACACGTTCGGTGTCGGGATCCCACGGGTGCATGTAGACCCAGGTGGCGTCGATGTCGTGGGCGATGTACGTGCCGCCGATGTCCGGGTCGACGATCCAGTAGAGCGTGGCCGGGCGCTGCGCCACCAGGTGGCGCAGGTCGGCCTCGACGTGGATGGTCAGGAACGACTGCAGTCGCTGGGGACCGTCCATTGCGATGCCGAGCCACCTCCGCACCGGGCTGCCGGCGCCGTCGGCCGCGACCAGGTAGCGGCTGCGGATCGCGAACGTCCCCCCCGTCGTCACGTCGCGCACGGTGCTGACGACGGCGGCGTCGTCCTGGAGGGCGCTCACCCATTCGACGCCGGCGACGAGCGCTGCGGTGTGGTCGCGCAGGATCGGTTCGAGGCGGTGTTGCGACAGGTTCCGCAAGGGCGTCGGGGTGACGGCGTCGAGCCGTTCGATCTGGTGTTGTCCCTCGAAGGGCACGTGGCCGAGCTCGTCCCCCGTGAGGGACGTCACCCAACGGACCCAGCCGTCGCTGGCGGGTTGGCACGCAGCCTCGACGCGCGCCATGTCGATTCCCGCAGCACGCAGGATCTCGAACGTGCGAGCGTTGACGACGTGAGCGGCGGGAGCGACTTGGACCTCGGAGCGTCGCTCGACGACGACGTTGTCGAGGCGTTGGCCGCGCAGCAGGATCGACATGAGCAAGCCGATGGGGCCGCCCCCGACCACGAGAACCGGGATCGCTTCGGGAAGGTTGGTGCGGGCCATCAGATGAGGCCTTCGTAGCTTCCGCCGTCGAGCTGGATGTTCTGCCCGCTCAGGTAGCCCGCCTGCGCCGAGCACACGAAGGCGCACAGGTCGCCGAACTCGGCCGGGTCGCCGAGCCGGCCCGCCGCGATCGTTGCCACCTGCGCGGCGCGAGCCTCCTCCCACGACACTCCGGTGGTCTGCACTGCGAGTTCGGCCATGAACCGCTGGCGGTCGGTGTCGAAGCGCTCGGGCAGCAGGTTGTTGATCGTCACGTTGTCGCGCGCCACCTGTTTGGACAAGGCCTTCATCACGCCCGTCAGACCGGTTCGGGCACCCACCGACAACGTCATCATCGGGTGCGGCGACTTCACCATCGCCGAGGTGATGTTGACGATCCGCCCGAAACGGCGAGCTCGCATGTCACCGAGCACGGCCTGGATCAACATGATCGGGGCGAGCATGTTCGACTCGATGGCCGAACGCCAGGCCGCGAGATCGGTCGTGGCGAAGTCGGCAGGCCGCGGCCCGGCGTTGTTCGTCACCAGGATGTCCGGCGACGGGCACGCGGCCAGCAGCGCGGCGCGACCCTCGACGGTGTCGATGTCGGCCACGACCGGCGTGACCCTGACGCCGTAGGCATCAGCGAGCTGTGCCGCCGTCGCCTGCACCGACTCCGGGGTTCGGCCGTTGACCACGACGTCAGCGCCCTCGCGGGCCAGGGACCGGGCACAGGCCCGCCCCAGGCCGCGGCTCGATCCACACACGATCGCGGTCCGTCCCTGGATCCCGAGGTCCACGTTCAGCGCCGCGCCGCTTCGCGCCCTCTGGCGATTGCAGCGATGTCGGCAGGGGTGAAGAAGTCGGCCTTGACGTCCGAAGCGTTCCACGCCGCGATCATGAACGGGTCCCAGTCGTCGCGGAACTGCTCGGCCGCCCACCGCTCGTCGTCGGTGATCTGGTCCATGTCGGCGTAGAGCTCGAACATCCCTCCCGCGGGATCGAGGAGGTACCAGAACAGGTTGGCGCCGATCACATGGCGGCCGAGGCCGGTCACGGCGCTGTCGGGTCGCTCCGCCAGCACCTTGGCCCCGGCCAGACCGATGGCGTCGACGTCGTCCATCTCCACCGCGTAGTGGTTCATGCACGGCACCCGCGACGGTGCCAGCAGCATGTTGTGATGATCCGACGAACAACGCAGGAAGTACGCGAAGTCGCCGATGGCGTCGGACACCTTGAAGCCCAGCCCATCGACGTAGAAGGCGCGGCTCGCCTGCACGTCGGTCGTCCCGAACACCACGTGTCCGACACGACGAGGGACCTGGGGCGCCTGGTCGAGGCAGGCCGACGACCGGCGATCGCGCCGCTCGACGCGACCGGGTCGATTCGAGGCGCGAGGCGCAGGCGGTGCGAGCGGCGCCGGGGCGCCGACTTCGACGACCACGTCGTGATCGAGGAGGGGATCGGTGCAGCGCAGGAAGCCGTCGCCGCGCACGGCGGAGATGCCGAGCCCGTCGAGTCGGGCCCGTATGGCGTCGAGGTCTGCCTCGGCGGCGCAGGACAGCCGCACCTCCGACACGTGGCGGTACCCGCCCTCTCGAAGGCGCAGCTGCGAGGTCCGGTCCGCCGTGCCGAGCACGCCGGGCGCGAAGGAGCGCAGGCCGCGACGGATCCAGAAGGCCTCGAGTTCGCTCGGTGCGGGAACGGCGAGCTCGAGATCCAGCAGCGACGTCAACCCCATGTCCGGCCCCTTTCCCCTGGCGGCGGCAAGCGTATGGCATTCTTCTCCAATTGTCTAATATTTCGGCCCGGGCGTGCCTCCGAGGGGACGACCAGCTACGAAGCCCTCGCCCTGGCCCCGCGGATCCTGGTCAGCGCCACCTCCGTGGCCACCTCGTCCGGGATCCCCCGAACCGACAGCGCGATCATCGGTCCCGCCGCGGTCACGTCGGGCCTGGACGGGGGCGGGCCTCGCTCCAGTCGTCATGTCCACCTACCAGCTTCTACCCTGCGCCCGTGACCACCGACCTCGACGCCTTCACCGCCATCAAGGTGGCCCTGAGCGCTCCCAGCGCGACCGTCACCCTCAACCGGCCCGAGGCGCTCAACGCCATCACGCCCACGATGCTCGAGGAGCTGAACCTCGCCTTCGAGGCGATCGAGGCGGACCCTTCGATCGTCGTGGTCGTGCTCACAGGCGAAGGTCGGGCGTTCTCGGCTGGTGTCGACTTGAAGGCACTGGGTGCGGCCACGACAGCAGGCGGAAAGGTCGGCGACCTGCTCGACAAGCCGGCGAGGGCCTTCACCGCCCGTGTCGGCTCGATGAGCAAGATCGTGGTGGCCAAGGTGAACGGCTTCTGCTTCACCGGTGCCCTGGAGCTCGCACTGGCCTGTGACATCGTCGTGGCCGCCGAGGAGGCCAAGCTGGGCGACACCCACACGAAGTGGGGCCTGCGTCCCACGTGGGGCATGAGCCAGCGCCTCCCGATGCTCGTCGGACTGGCCCGCGCCCGCGACCTGTCGTACACGGCCCGGACGTTCACCGGCGCCGACGCCCAGGGGTGGGGCCTGTTCGCCTACGCCTACCCGCTCGCCGAGCTCGACGCCAGGGTCTCCGAGCTCACCGCCGCCATCGCCGCCAACAGCCACGACGCGCTGCGGGCCTCCAAGCAGCTCTACGCCGCCGCCGAGCGCCTGCCCCTCCCCGAGGGACTGGCCTACGAGGCCTCGACCCGCTTCGTCATCGCCGACGCCGCCGACCGCATCTCGAGCTTCCGCTGAGCCCGGTTCGCGCTACGACGGGACGTCGTCGAAGCGCTGCAGGCCCGTCCCCGCGAGCAGGATCTCGGCCTGACGGCCCGTGATCCGGCGGTGCAGCTCCACGAACGCGGGGTCGAAGTCGCGCGTCGGCAAGGGCTCGTGCTCGAAGCGACCGAGCTCGTCGACCCCACGCACCAGCGTCGCCGAGTCCCTCGAACCGGCAACCGGCGCGACGTCGGTCGGCAGGTACCGGATGGCCAGGCCGACACGCCGCACGCCGGAGGAGTTCGGCGCCGAACCGTGCACGAGCTTGACGTGGTGCAGCGACATCTCCCCTGGACGAAGCTCGAGCGTCACCGCACCAGCGGCATCGAGGTCGACCGCGATCTCCTGCCCCCGAGACAACAGGTTGTCCGCAGCGAAGGTGTCGACGTGGGGGAGCTGATCGAGGTGATGGGTCCCGGGAAGGACCTCCAAGGCACCGTTGTCCCGAGTCGAGGGCGACAGAGCCACCCACGCCGTCACCACGTCGGACTTGGTCAACCCCCAGTACGTCGCGTCCTGGTGCCAGGACACGTAGGCCCGGTCGTGGGGCTCCTTCACGAACAGAGTCGTCGACCAGCACAACAGGTTCGGGCCGAAGAGATCCTCCACCGCGTCCACCACCCGCTCGTTCGTCACGAGCTCCGCCATCCAGCTGAAGAGCAGGTGCGGCTTCTGCCGCTGATCCCCACGCAGGGGCCCTCCGGCCGCCGCCTCGTAGGCCTCCAAGCGCGCCAGCAGCTCGCCGGCGTCGTCCTCGGAGATCACACGGACCGGATGCAGGTACCCGTCACGGCGGAACTGCTCCACCTGCGACGACGCCAGGATCTTCGTCATGGCCCTTCGCTCCCCCGATGCAGCGCCGACGGCATCGGGGCCGAGTGTACGGTGCACCAGCGGCTCGCGGAGAGGAACGACATGACCGGCGAATCGTCGCTCGATCCCTTCGACCCCCGGTTCATCGCCTGCCCGTTCCCGGCCTACGAGGCGTTGCGCACCGCTGCGCCGGTGGCCCACATCCGCCAAGGCAACGGCTTCTGGTTCGTCACGCGCCACGACCTCGTACGTGACGTGGTGTCGGACCCGGCGACGTTCTCGTCCCAGGTCGGCTCGCTGGCGAGCGTGGCGCCCTCGGCCGAGCTGCGCGCGAAGATCCGCGAGCTCGCTCCTCGCGGCGCGACCGAGGTGGCGACGCTCCTGACGCTCGACCCGCCGGGCCACACCCGCAACCGCCGAC
>Ga0209048_10002179_pt1 | contig 19649 bp, 16 predicted proteins | sample FrelakmetCRP12CR_FD_187146 | JGI IMG/M metagenome (GOLD analysis project Ga0209048, IMG submission 187146) | Freshwater lake sediment microbial communities from the University of Notre Dame, USA, for methane emissions studies - CRP12 CR (SPAdes)... | ecosystem: Environmental > Aquatic >... | reverse complement strand
GGTTGGTCGTCCCCGGGATCAGACCCAGCCACATCGGCACGCCGATCAAGACGACCGCCCCCGCGTTGACCGCGCTGGTCAGCACGAACAGCAGCACCGAGCGCTTTGCGATGCGCTCGACCGATATCCCCTTGCTGCGGAGCACCCACGCCCCCAGCGCGATGCCCGCCAGGCCGCTCACCGACACAACCGAGTTGACAGCAAGCTCCGACAGCGACAGTCGCGAGGTCAGGCGCCGGCCGAGGTTGCCGAACACCAGCCCGAACAGCACGACATAGCCGGCACACGAGAGCACCTCAAGGCCCACGCCGGCGGCGACCCACGCGGGGTTCGCGTCGGAGATGTGGTCGGCCGCGGCGCGCAGCCCCGGGACGCTGAACAGCAACGCGACGACGATCGCGAAGAAGATCGCCAGGCTGATGATGCTGTTGCGCAGCGTGCGCGACTGGCTTGCCATCGCCGCGGCCGCCGCGTCGGGCACGATCTCGGCCTTAGCGATGGTTTCCTCCCCCAGCGACTCTTCGCATCCTCTCAGCCTTCCTTTGGCAGCATCTCTCCAGCACACGTCACGGTAGCCGCAGAATTGCACCGTTCCCGCCAACGCACCACCGCCGCGCCTACGGGGCAGACGACAGGGAGGCTGCCGTCATGGCCGGGCAACCACGCGTTCCGCTCCTCGACGAGGGGCCCGCCGTCCGGAAATGCGCTGGCTTCGAGCCCTGCCGCTCGAGCGCTGTCGGGTCACCCGGGCGGCGGAGACGCGCCGGGGCGCCTGTCCGCCAAGTCACATGAAGCCGTGATCCTCGACGTCTCCATGCCCCGCATCGACCGCCTGCAGGCGTGTCGGCGCCTGTGCGACAGCGGCGATAGGACGCCGGTGCTGATGCTCACCGCCTGAGGCGGGCGGCGGCTCCCCGCGTCTGGCACCGGTCGCTAGCGCCCGACCGCGCGCCCTCCCGAAGCGGGGGGCCGAACGCGGAGCTCCAAGCCGTCGCGGCGCAGGGCAGCACCGTGCCCGTGCGCCCTGCCCGCCCGCGCCCGGGCGCGGAAGCGTGCTGGCGAGAGTCCGTGGGAGCTCCGGAACGCACGCGCGAAATGAGATGCCTGCCGGTAGCCAACCAGGCGCGCCACATCGCGCACGGGAATCGCCGGCTGCTCGGCCAGCAGCCGAGCCGCCGCCGCCATCCGGCGGGCGAAGAGATCCTCCTGAAACGTGATCTCACCGAACAGGGTGTAGGCGCGCTGCAGTTGACGCGGCGAGCTGTGCAGAGCACCGGCCACCACCTCGAGCGTGAGCTGCCGGCGGTAGTGGCGAGCGACCACGACACGCGCGAGCAGGTACAGGCGGCGATGCGCCGAGACCGTCTGGGGACGCACATCCCCTACTCCGACCCCCCTCCCCCGGCGGGACGCCGAATCCACTCTTACACCAGCCGCCACCCCGCAGCACCCCGGTCCTCGCTACTCGCAGTGGCGTATCTCGGTGTCCTTGAGCACCTCGGTGCCGGGCGGCTCAGCCCGCGTAGCGCAGCGCCACGCTTTCCGCCGCGGCCCGGTAGGAGCCGCCGAACAACAGCGCGTGCACGAGCAGGGGGAGAAGTTGATACAGCCCCACCCGCTCCTCCCAGCCGTCGCTCAGCGGAGCGACCTCCTCATAGCTCGTGAAGACCCTCTCCGAGGGCGCTCCGAACAGCCTCAGCATCGCGAGATCGACCTCGCGGTGGCCGCCGTAGGCCGAGGGGTCGATCAGCCACGGTCGCCCGGCGGAGTCGGCCATCACGTTGCCCCGCCACAGGTCTCCGTGTAGTCGCGCGGGCGGCTCCGCCGGGCCCGCCAGGTCGTTGAGCCGCTCGCACACGCGCTCCACCGCGTCCACTCCGCGGGCCGCCAGCGCGCCGCGGTCACTCGCGATGCGGGCCAAGGGGCGCAGGCGCCGCTCGACATAGAACGAGCACCAGTCGTCGGTCGGCTCATTCGGCAGGCGCAGCGAGCCGAACCGCGAGGGCCCGCCCGCGCCGCCGAAGTCCCCGAAGCCGGGGGCGCCCGCCGCATGCGTGGCGGCGAGCCCGCGCCCGAGCTCCTGCTCGCCCGCGACATCGAGGTGGCCCGGGGGGATCCACTCGAGCGCCAGATACCCCTCATCGACCGCCAGCACCCGCGGCGTGCGCAGCGCCCCGGGCTCGGCGAGCCAGTGCAGCCCGGCGGCCTCCCCCTCGTACTCGCCGGACGACACCTCGGCGCGCGTCTTCACGAAGGCCTCTCGCCCATCGGCGAGCAGGACGTGGAACGCTTCGTTGATATCGCCGCCGCCGAGACGCCGGACCTCGCTGGCGCCGGGCGGCAGGCTCACGCCCAACCCCCGCCGCGGATCTGCTCGAGCAGGCCCCGGCAGGCCGCCTGCACAAGCTCGAACACCTCGTCAAAGCCGTCGCCGGCCCCGTAGTAGGGGTCGGGGACGTCGAGGTCCTCCGCGCCGGCGCTGGCCGGGTCGAACTCGCGCAGCAACCGCACCTCGACGCGCCCGCCCGCGCCACGCGCCAGCTGCCGCAGCTCGCGCAGGTTGGAGCGGTCCATCGCGAGCACGAGATCGAAGGAGCGGAAGTCCTCATGCGTGACCCTGCGGGCGGTGCCCTCGAGCACGACCCCGCGCGCGCTCGCCGCGGCCACCGCGCGCGGATCGGGCGCGCATCCCAGATGCCAGCCGCCGGTGCCCGCCGAGTCGAGCTCGATGCGGTCCCCCAGGCCCGCTTCGCCCACCAGGGCGCGCATGACGCCCTCGGCGGTCGGCGACCTGCAGATGTTGCCCAGGCAGACGAACAGCACCCGCATCGCTAGCCTCGCCGAGCCGCGGCGCCGGCCGCTAGAAGCGAGCGCGCCATCTACTCCTCGCCCAGCTCCAGCACCGCCAGGAACGCCTCCTGCGGGACCTCTATGCGACCGACCTGCTTCATCCGCTTCTTCCCCTCCTTCTGCCTCTCGAGCAGCTTTTTCTTGCGGGTTATGTCGCCTCCGTAGCACTTCGCGATCACGTCCTTGCGGTACGCCTTCACCGTCTCGCGGGCGATCACGTGGGAGCCGATGGCAGCCTGGATCGGGACGTCGTACTGCTGGCGGGGAATGCGCTTGCGCAGCTTCTCGGTCAACGCACGTCCCATTTCGTAGGCCTTCTCGCGATGCACGACCATCGAGAGCGCGTCCACCGGATCGCCCGCGAGCAGGACGTCGAGCTTGACCAGGTCTGAGGGCTTGGTCTCGCTGAGCTCGTAGTCCAGCGACGCGTATCCCCTCGTGCGCGACTTCAGCTGATCGAAGAAGTCCAGAACGACTTCCGCCAACGGCAGCTCGTAGGTCATCTGCACCCGCTCGGGCGAGAGGTAGTGCATGCCGGCGTGCTCGCCGCGGCGTTCCTGGCAGAGCTCCATGACCGCGCCCACGAACTCTTTCGGGGCGATGATCGAGGCCCTGATGAAGGGCTCGCGAATCTCGGCGATCGAACCCGGATCGGGCATGTCGGAGGGGTTGTGCACCTCGAGCTGCTCGCCGCTCTGGAGCGTGACATCGAACTCGACCGAGGGCATCGTCGCGAGCAGCTCGAGGTCGTACTCGCGCTCCAGGCGCTCGCGGACGATGTCCATGTGCAGCAGCCCGAGGAACCCGCAGCGAAAGCCGAACCCGAGCGCGTCGGAGGTCTCGGGCTCCCACGAGAGCGCGGCGTCGTTGAGCGTCAGCTTCTCCAGCGCGTCACGCAGGTCCGGGTAGCTGTCGGAGTCGATCGGGAACAGCCCGCAAAACACCATCGGCTTGACCTCGCGGTAGCCCGGCAGCGGCTCGGTGGCCGTCCCGTCGGCCCCCGAGCCGGAGCTTCGCGCCCGAGTCGTGAGGGTGTCGCCCACCCGCAGCAGGGTGACATCCTTCAGGCCGGTAATCAGGTAGCCGACCTCGCCGGCCGCGAGCTGGTCGGTGGGCATCATCTGGGGCGAGAAGAAACCGATGTCATCGATCTCCGCCTGCGTGCCGGCGGCCATCGCGCGGATCGCCTGACCCTTGCAGAACGTGCCGTCAACCACCCTGATGTACGCGATCACGCCGCGATACTGGTCGAACTCGGAGTCGAAGATCAACGCCCGCGGCGGCCCGTCGGGATCGCCTGACGGCGGCGGCACGCGGGCGATCAGCTCCTCAAGCACCTCCGGCACGCCCTCCCCGGTCTTGCCGCTGATCCGAAGGATCGACTCCGCCGGCTCGCCGATCAGCTCGCTCACCTCGCCCGCCACCCGCTCGGGCTCTGCGCCGGGGAGGTCGATCTTGTTCAGGCACGGGATCAGCTCCAGGCCCGCGTCGACCGCGAGGTAGGTGTTGGCGACCGTCTGCGCCTCGACGCCCTGGGAGGCATCGACCACGAGCAGCGCGCCCTCGCAGGCGGCCAGCGAGCGGGATACCTCGTAGGTGAAGTCGACGTGGCCCGGGGTGTCGATCAGGTGCAGCTGATAGGTCTCGCCGTCGCGGGCGGTGTAGAACACGCGCACCGCCTGCGCCTTGATCGTTATGCCCCGCTCGCGCTCGAGGTCCATCGAGTCGAGCACCTGGGCGCGCATCTCCCGCGCAGCGACCGTGTGGGTCAGCTCGAGGATGCGGTCGGCCAACGTCGACTTGCCGTGGTCGATGTGGGCGATGATCGAGAAGTTCCGGATGTGCGACTGGTCCATTCCGATCAAACTCTAGAAGGGCCCGCCTCGCGGCCTGCGCGCCACCCGCTAACCTTCCTGGTCCGGCGGATCGCCCACTCGACCAGGGTCCTCACGGATTCAACCGGGCTCCGCGCCGACCTTGCGGCCGGCGGCCCGTCCCGGTGGTCGGGAGTGTCAAGTCGCCCAGGCATGACACATTAGTCCTGGGACGTAGTAATTCAGCGGCGATCTATGACCGGGCGGGACCGGGCGAGCCTCACGGCTCGTCCGGCCGCATGCCCGGGCGCGGCTCCTCCGCTAGGTCCGCCCGAGCTGCGTCGCGATCAGGCGGTGCACCTGGTGGGCCTCGGGCACACGCATGCTCAGCACGGCGCGCATGTACACCAGCAGACCTGCCACCCCGGCCCCCCCGACGCTGATGATCTGCGCCAGCAGCGACGTGCCGAGCAGGCTGTCGAGCACCCGCCACACCGCCCATGAGACCGCTGCCAGCAGGACGGAGGCGAGCAGTATGCGGGCGGTGATCATCATGGTCTGCGCGCCTTCCAGGTGACCGTTGAAGCCGATCCGCAGACGGTGGAACTGAAGCGCCGCCATCACGGCGTTGGCGGCGACGGTCCCGATGATCAGCCCCGCGATCCCGAGCGGCTTGTAGAGGCCGATCGAGACGACGATGTCGACGACGATGTTCATCGCCGCCAGCCGCGTCGGGATCCAGGGGCGCTGCACCGAGAAGAACACTCGCGTCAGCAGCAGGTTCAGGCCCCCGAAGGGGAGGCTGAACGCGAACCAGAACAGCGCGATCGAGACCAGTTCGGTCGATTTCCCGTTGAACTGGCCGCGTTCGAAGACGAGCCGCACGATCGGTGTGGTCAACACGAGGATGAACATCGCGGAGGGAATCAGCAGCAGGTTGATCTGGCGCATGCCGATGCCGATCGTCCGGCGCATGGGCGCCACCTCGCGCCGAGCGGCCATGCGGCTGAGGGTGGGGAACAGCACCGTGGCGACCGCGACGCTGAACAGGCCCTGGGGCAGCATGTAGATGCGGAACGCCTGGTCGATCGCGCGCGGCGCTTCCTTGGAGACGAGCGTTCCGAAGACCGAGTTGATCAGCTGGTCGAGGTTCACGATGCCGAGGCCGATCGTCACGGGCAGCATCAGCCCGAACACCTGGCGGATGCGCGGATCGTTCCAGTCGATCGAGAACTGCAGGCGGAAGTCGATCCGTCCGAGCGCCCCGAAGACCATCAGCATCTGCACGAACGTCGCGATCAGGATCGCAATCGCATACGCGTACAGCTGATGCCCGTTTTCATAGCCGCCGTGAAAGTGCGGGCGTAGGATCACGAGCAGCACGATGATCACGAGGTTCCAGATCGCGGGAGAGATCGCCGGGACCGTGAAGTGTTCGTATGACTGCAGGACCCCCACGAGCAGGCCGATCAGCCCGATCAGGAGCACGACCGGGAACAGCACCTGCGAGAGTCCCACGGTGAGCGCGTCCAGCGGCGCGTTGAACGTGGGGCCCGTGAACAGCGGCATGATCACGCCGGCGGCCAGCACGAAGAACGCGGTGATGGCACCCAGGACGATCAGCATGATCCAGAACAGCGTCGAGGCGAGCCGGAACGCCTCGCGCTTGCGCCCCTGCTGGAGCAGGTCGGTGAACACCGGCACGAACGCCGCCGAGAGCGCGGCGTTGGCGAACAGGTTGCTCACCAGGTTCGGGATCTGAAAGGCGATCGTGAAGGCCGAGGCGGGACCGGAGGTCCCGAAGAAGCTCGCCGCCACGATTTCGCGCACCAGACCCAGCACGCGGGACAGCCCGGTCGCAAGCGAGACGATCGCGGTGTTGCGGGCGACCCGCCCTCCCCCGCCGCCGGCGCCCTGACCGTCGCCGCCACCCCCGCCCGGGCCGCCCTCCGGGCGGGCGAAGCCGCCGTATTCCTCACCGAAGCTCGCGTCGGGGATCCCGATCAGCTCGCCGGGTGGATCCGACGTGGGCGCTCCGGGGGATCCGTCGGCTCCTGAGATCTCGGACAAGGCCGCTATAGTACGGCGACTCAGAGATGGCCAATATCCACTCACAGAAGAAGCGGATCCTCCGCTCCGAGCGCGAGCGCTCGGAGAACCGCAACTACACCTCGGCGATCAAGACCTACTTCCGCCACCTGGAAGCCGCGGTGCAGAGCGGCGACGCGTCGGCAGCCGACACCGAGCACGTCCGCCTGCAGAGCACGATCGACAAGGCCGTCAAGCGTGGAGCGATGCACCGCAATACGGGTGCCCACAAGAAGTCCCGAGCGGCCCGTATCCGCGCCGGCGCGTCCTCCGGCGCGTCATCCTGAGCCGCCTGCCCGTCGGCTGAGAGCCCCTCGCGGAACGCCGCTCAGGCGGTGATCGCCTCGATCGCGCCCAGCGCGAGCGTGTCCTCTCCCAACGCGGCCAGCGGCGAGCGGCTGGAGTTGATCGCGGCGCCGCCGCGCGAGTCGAGCTCGAGATCGGCGAGCGCGCACAGCGCCCTGCGCAGTCGGTCGGGGTCGGTGCGGGCGACGTCGGCCACGAACCGCTCGGCCGCGCGCGGCGGCATGCGCAGCCCGCGCCTGACCGCCGCCGGGGACTCACCGGCACGCAGGCGCAGGGCGATCGCGAGTCCCTCCCGCAGCCGCTGCGCCATCAGATAGCTCAGCCCGGAGAGCCGCTCGCCCTGCTGGCGCAGGCGCAGATAGGCACGCGTGGCACCGCGGGCGTCGCCCGCGAGCAGCGCGTCGGCGAGTGAGAAGACCCGCCACTCCGCCGAGCGGGCCGCCAGGCGCTCGACGTCCTCGACGCCCACCCGTGCCGCCCGCGAGCGGTCGGCGGAGTCCTCGGCGCAGAGCGCGAGCTTCTCGAGCTCGCGCAGCAGCCGCTGTTGGCGCTCGCCCACCAGGCCCACGAGCGTCCTGGCCGCGGCGTCGTCGAGTGCTAGGCCCATGCGCGAGGCCTGCGCCCGCACCCACCGGGGGAGCTCCCAGGCCTTGACGGTGCTCTGCGCGACAACCTGTCCCCCGGCGAGCCTGACCGCCTCGTGTACCGCCGCAGGCGCCTTGGCGCGGCCCTCCTCCCGCGCGAACAGCGCGAGCGTGGTGTCCGGCGGCATCTCGCGCATCGCCGGCAGGAGGTGCTTCTCGACCTCGGCCTGCCGCCAACGCTCGACGCCTTCGACGAGGATCACCCGTCCCAGCCCTCCCGGCTGTGCGCCCCCGCTCATCAGCGTCATAGTCGCGAGCGCCTGCGCCACCCGTTCCGGCGTCCCGGCCTCGCCCTCGAGCAGCTCCACCCCGGCGGCCCCGCTCCCGTCTCCTTGCGCGAGCGCCCGCAGGCCGGCGCGCCGCTCGGCGACGGCCCCGTGGTCGTCGCCGTGGATCAGGTAGGCGGGCTTCAGCTCTGCCATCGCGCCCGAGTCTATGCGCACCGCCCGACGCGCTATCTGACGACGAGGTTGACGAGCTTGCCCGGCACGACCACCTCCTTGACGATCTCCCTGCCGTCGACGTGTGCCCTGACGTTGGGCGCGGCCCTGCAAAGCTCCTTCAGCTCTGCGGCGCTCGCGCCCGCCGCCGCCTGCACCCGATCGCGCAGCTTGCCGTTGACCTGGCACACGAGCTCGTAGAACTCGCTCTCGAGCAGCCCCTCCTCGGCCTGCGGCCAGGGCTCTTCCCAGACGCGCTCACCCGAGAGCCGCTCGTACACGTCCGAGCAGACATGCGGCGCGAACGGGAACAGCAGCGAGGCGGCCGTGCCGAGCGCGAAGCGCAGGGTTCCCACCTCGACGGACTCGCGCAGCCGCGAGCATTCGTTCAGCAGCTCCATCACCGCGGCGATCGCGGTGTTGAACGCGAACCGCCGCAGGTCGCCGCTCACCTTGTCGATCGCCCAGTGCGTCTTTCGCAGGAGCGCGAGATCGTCGCCCTGCGCCGCCGTCGGCGTGAGCCACTCCTGCGCGGGCGGACCCGCCCGCTCGGCAGTCTCGGCCGCGAGTCGCCAGAGCCTCGAAAGGAACCGGTGCACCCCCTCGACGCCCTCGTCGGACCAGTCCGCGTCCTGGTCGGGCGGTCCCACGAACAGGATGTAGCAGCGGGCGGTGTCGGCCCCCACGCGCTCGACGATCGAGGCCGGCGAGACGACGTTTCCCTTGGACTTGCTCATCTTCGCGCCGTCCTTCGTGACCATGCCCTGCGTGAACAGCGCCTGAAAGGGCTCCTGGAAGTCCAGGTGCCCGAGGTCGGCGAGCGCCTTGCAGAAGAAGCGCGCGTACATCAGGTGCAGGATCGCGTGCTCCACCCCGCCGATGTACTGGTCCACGGGCATCCACTCCGCCAGCGCCGACTGGCCCCACGCGGCCTTCCCGTTGGCCGCGTCGCAGTAGCGCAGGAAGTACCAGGAGGAGTCAACGAAGGTGTCCATGGTGTCCGTCTCGCGGCTCGCCGGGCCTGAGCAGGACGGGCAGGTCGTTCGCACCCAGTCCTCCGCCGCCGCCAGCGGCGAGCGGCCCTTCGGAGCGAAGTCATCGATGTCTGGCAGCTCCACGGGGAGCTGGTCCTCGGGAACGGGCACCGTCCCGCAGCCCTCGCAGTAGACGATCGGAATCGGGCAGCCCCAGTAGCGCTGCCTGGAGACGAGCCAGTCGCGCAGCCGGTAGTTGACCGACGCGTGTCCCTTGCCCTCCCGATCGAGCCACTGCACGATCGCCGACAGCGCCTGGCGGTTGTGCATGCCGTCGAGGTTCGCGCGCGAGTTGATCAGCGGCCCGTCGCCCGTGTAGGGCAGGCCCTGCTCGTCGCCCCCCTCCTCGGGGACGCCCTCGATCACCCGCCGCACCGGCAGGCCGAAGGCGCGGGCGAACGCATAGTCACGCTCGTCGTGGCCGGGCACCGCCATGATCGCCCCGGTGCCGTACTCCATAAGCACGTAGTCGGCCACGTACATCGGCAGCTGCTCGCCGTTCACGGGGTTCAGGACCGTGCGCCCGAGCGGAACACCGGTCTTCGGCTTCTCCGCGTTCGCGCGCTCCTCGTTCGGCTCGGTGAGGGCATGGTTGACGTACTCGCGCACCGCCCGCTCGTGCCCGGTGCCGGCCGCCAGCCGCATGACGTCGGGGTGCTCCGGGGCCATCACGAAGAAGGTCGCGCCGAACAGCGTGTCCGGGCGGGTCGTGAACACCGGGTAGTCGATGCCCAGCTCGCCGCAGTGGAACGTGACCTCGGCGCCCTCCGAGCGCCCGATCCAGTTGCGCTGCATGGTCTTCACGTGCTCGGGCCACTCGATGTCCTGCAGGTCGTTCAGCAGTCGCTCGGCGTAGTCGGTGATGCGCAGGAACCACTGCTCGAGCTGCCTCACCTCCACCAGCGCCCCGCAGCGCTCGCAGCGGCCGTCGCGGTCCACCTGCTCGTTGGCGAGCACCGTCTGGTCGTTGGGGCACCACTTGACCGCAGCCTCCTTGCGGTAGGCCAGCCCCGCCCGGACCATCTGCAGGAAGATCCACTGCGTCCAGCGGTAGTAGCTTGGTTCGTGCGTGGCCAGCTCGCGCGACCAGTCGATCGAGATGCCCCAGGAGCGGAACTGGCGCTGGAAGGAGGCGATCGATTCCGCCGTTGACCGGCGCGGGTGCATCCCCGTCTTGATCGCGTGGTTCTCGGCCGGCAGGCCGAAGGCGTCATAGCCCATCGGGTGCAGCACGCGGCGGCCGAGCCGCCTGTGGAAGTGCGCGATCGCGTCGCCCACCGCGTAGCACTTCAGGTGGCCGATGTGCGGCTCTCCGCTCGGATAGGGGAGCATCTCGAGCACGTAGGAGCTCTGGCCGCCACCGCGCCGAGCTCGCCGGTCGGCTGAGCCACCCTCGTTGGCGACCTCCCAGGTGCGCTCGTCGGCCCACACGGCCTGCCAGCGAGGCTCGATCTCCCGCGGGTCGTAGTGATGATCGGGCATCGCGCTCCGCAGGTTAGCGGGGCGACCCGAGGCGACAGGTTCGTGCCCCCCGGACGATCACGCGGGCGCTCTGGGGGCGTCCAGGTCCTCGACCGGGAAGCGACTGCCTGCGCGCAGCAGCGCGACGATCTCGGCGGGAGCCTTCCGCGGCGAGCCGGAGTCGAACGGCGGCTCGGGGTCGTACTCGATCCCCAGCTGGATGGCCCGCGCGACCGGCTCGCCCGCGACCCTGGCCGCGAGCGCGAGCGCCATGTCGATTCCGGCCGACACGCCGGCGGCCGTGACGATCTTCCCGTCGAAGACCACCCGCTCGGCGACGTCCCTGGCGCCCAACGCGCGCAGCTGCTCGAGCGCCAGCCAATGGCTCGTCGCGCGCTTGCCCTCCAGCAGGCCCGCGGCCGCGAGGATCAGCGAGCCCGTGCAGACAGAGGTAGTCCACGTGCTGGTCTCGTGCACCGCCCGCAGCCACTCGAGCGCCTCTCCGCCGGCGCGCGCGGCGACCTCGCCCGGGCCTCCCGGCACGAGCACGATGTCGGCGCGACCGACGTCCCCGATCGAGCGCTCGGCCAGGAGCGTGAGCATGCCGTTGTCGGTGCTCACCGGACCCGGTTGCGTGGCCACGAACGACAGGCTCGCACCCGGCAGGCGGCTGAGCACCTCGTATGGGCCGATCGCGTCCAGAGCGGTGACGCGGTCGTAGATGAGGATCGCGATGTTCATGTCCTTGTCTCCTTGTCGTTCTGAAGGCGGCCGTCGCCGGCTGGTTCAGGCGGCCGCGGCCGGCCGACCGCTTCCCACGGGGCGGGGCCCGTCGCCGATCCCGAGCGCACGGGGTGGGCCTGGAAGCGCCGGCGGTACTCGGCCGGGCCGACCTCGAGCGTGCGCAGGAACACGCGGCGCATCGTCTCGGCGGTGCCGAACCCGCATGCCGCCGCGACCGCCGCCACGGGCTCAGCCGTGTCCTCCAGTCGCCGGCGCGCGGCCTCCAGGCGGACCTGCTCGACAAAGCGGCCGGGCGTCTGGCCCGTCTCCGCGCGAAAGGCCCGGGCGAAGTGGCGCGGGCTCATGTGGGAGCGGTCGGCCAGCGCCGGCACCGAAAGGTCTACGCCGGGGTTCTCCAGCGCGTGGCGTTGGACCTCGCGCAGCGGCTCGCGCCGCGGCTGCTGGGCAGCGAGGGTGGCGCTGAACTGGGACTGGTTTCCCGGCCGGCGCAGGAACAGCACCAGCTGACGCGCGATCGCAAGGGCCGCGCCGCGGTCGAGGTCCTCCTCGACGAGCGCCAGCGCCAGGTCCATGCCCGCGGTCACGCCCGCCGAGGTCCAGATCGGGCCGTCACGCAGGAAGATCGGCTCGGGATCGACCTGCACTGCGGGGTGCAGGCGGGCCAGCTCTGCGGCGGCAGACCAGTGTGTCGTCGCGCGCCGTCCGTCGAGCAGACCGGCCCGGGCGAGCAGGAAGGCGCCGGTGCACACCGAGGCCGTCCGCCGGGCCGTGGAGGCGACCCGGGAGATCCAGTCGATCAGCGTGCTGTCGGCGGCCGCCGCCGCCGCTCCGCTCCCGCCGGCCACGATCAGCGTGTCGACGCCGGTGGGCGCGTCGGCCAGGCCGGCGTGCGGGATCACGGTCAGACCGCTCGAGGTGCACAGCGGCGCCCCGTCGCGGCTGAGGATCGCTATCTCGTACGCGCGCTCAGGGCGACCGGCGGCCTCGATCAGCTGACGCGCGCCTGCGAAGACCTCGAGCGGCCCGGTGACGTCGAGGCTCTGCACGCCGGGGTAGGCGAGGATCGCGACCTGACGGCGGGCTTGAGCGTGAACCATGGCCCGATCATGACCCAAGCCGGCTCTGTCCGCAAGGACGGCTTTCCAACATTCTCTGCCATCGCTCCCGGACAGCCACGGGGCGCCTCGGGCCGCATCGGCCCTCTAGGATTGCCACATGGAGACGGGATCCGGGGCATCTCAACCCGAGCCTGACGGCGCCGCCGACACGCTGGGTGCTGCTCCCGCCCGCGTCGCGGGCATCGTCGAGGCGGCCGAGCGCGCCGCGGCGGAGCTGCGCGCCCAGGCCGAGTCGCGTGTCCGGGAGCGGATAGCCGAGGCGGACCGCGCTGCGGCGAACCGCGTGCGAGCGGCCGAGGAGGAGGCCGAGGAGATCATCCACGCCGCCCTCCTGCAGGCCGAGAGCGCCAGGAACGAGGCGCTGAGCGCGGTCGGGGAGATGCACGCCGAGGCAGAGCTGGCGCGCCGCGCAGCGCTCGAGGAGGCCGAGCAGGTGCGCGCCGCCGCGCGCCGCGAGAGCGATCAGACGCGCAGCGCCTCCCACCAGCAGGCCGAGCAGGCCCTCGCCGAGGGGCGCACGCAAGCCGAGGGCGCACTGGCGGGCGCGCGCGACGATGCCGAGAAGATCCTGGACCAGGCGCGCCAGCAGGCAAGCCGGCTGATCACCCACAGCCGCGAGGAGGCCGATCGTGTGCTCGCCGCCGCGGGCGAGGAGGCCGAGCGCCTGTTGGCGCGCTCGCGCGAGGAGGCTGGCCGGGCTGCAGCGGACGCTCGCGAGCAGGCCGAGCGCCTGCTCGCCGCCGGCGGCGAGGAGACCGCCCGTCTGCACACCGAAACCGAGGAGCAGGCGCAGGAGGTGCGCGCGAAGGCGCGGGCCGACGCACGCGAGATCGTCTCCGAGGCGCACGTCGTCGCGCGCGAGGTGCTCCGCGAAGGCACCGAACTCTCGCGCAACCTGCGCGAGCTGTCGGTCTCGCTGCGCAACAACGCAGAGCGCCTGCTCGGCGACGTGCGCCTGGCCCACGGCGGCATGACCGCACGCCTTGACCAGGTGGGACCGGGGGCCGGCAGGCGGGGCACGGACGAGCCCGGCGAAGACCTCGACGTGCCCGAGTTCATTCCAAGGCCCTAGCCACCCGTCTCCAGGGGCCCGCTCGCCCGACCGGGAGAGGGAGCCGAGCCACCCGCTCAGAGCGCCGACTCGTCGCCCGGCGCGCCGGCGCGGGTATGGCTGCGCCGGGCCGGGGCAGCTAGACTCTCAGCCTCGACATGGGGCTATAGCTCAGCTGGGAGAGCGTCGCGCTGGCAGCGCGAAGGTCGTCGGTTCGAGCCCGACTAGCTCCATAGGCAAAGGCCGGCGCTGCGCCTGGATCGGATTGGGCCCGGATTGGCACTCTTGGCGTCTTCGGCATTGGCGCTCGCGCCGGGGCGGCCCGGGCGCTTAGCTTGCAGGCGTGCTGAAGCCCAGCGATCTCGATCTGTCGCTGTCTGCCGCCGGCGTCGACCTTGCCGAGCGGCTGCGCGCGTTTCTCGCCGCCAAGGTGCTCCCACGCTCGACGGAGCTGGCGCTCGAGATGGACGCGATCACGGGTCCCGAGCCGTTCCCGCCCCTGATGGCCGAGCTTCGAGGGCAGGCTCGCCAGGCCGGGCTCTGGAATCTCTTCCTTGCCCGGCGGGCGCACGGCGAGGGCCTGTCGCATGTCGACTACGGTCACCTGTGCGAGCTGATGGGCCACGACGAGTGGGCGCCGATGGTCTTCAACTGCCACTTCCCGGACACCGGCAACATGGAGATCCTCCTCGAGATGGGCGACCGCGCTCAGCAGGCGCGTTGGCTCGAGCCGCTGCTCGAAGGCGCGACGCGCAGCTGCTTCGCCCTCACCGAGCCCGATGTGGCGAGCTCCGACCCGACGGGCATAAGAACGGTCGCTCGGCGCGAAGGCGATGACTGGGTGATCGACGGGGGCAAGTGGTTCATCACCGGAGCGGTGGGCGCGTCGCTCTGTGTCCTGATGGCGCGCACCGACGAGCACGGGGACCGCCACAGGCGGCTGAGCGTGCTGCTGGTTCCGCTGGACGCGCCCGGAGTGCAGATCGTTCGCCGGGTACCCCTCTTCGGCCACGCGGGGGGGCCGGGCCACTGCGAACTGCGCTTCGACGGATGCAGGGTCGGGCCCGACGCGCTCCTCGGCGAGGTCGGCGACGGTTTCCAGATAGCGCAGGACCGGCTCGGGCCAGGCCGGATCCACCACTGCATGCGTCAGATCGGAGCGGCCGAGCGGGCCCTTGATCTGGCCACGAGCCGAGCTCGCGAACGCTCGCACGCCGAGGGGACGCTCGCCGATACGCAGCTCGTTCAGCTGCACCTGGCCGAGTCACGGATCGCGCTGGACGCGGGGCGCCTGCTGGTCCTTCGCGCGGCCAGGACGATCGACCTCCACGGCAAGCGGGCGGCTTATCGCGACATCTCGATAGCGAAGGCGCACGTGGCGCGCATGATCCAGGATGTCGTGGACCGCGCGATCCAGGTGCACGGGGCGCTCGGCATGTCCGATGACTCGCCGCTGCCGCGGATGTGGCTGGTCGGGCGGGCGCTGCGTATCGGAGACGGAGCCGACGAGGTGCACCTGCTGACGGTCGCCAAGCACGAGCTCCGCGCCAACGAGCGCGGGAGCGGCGCTTCGCCGGGGAGCGCCACCTAGCTCGCGGCTGAGATGGCCCGGCGCAGAGCGCCGGCGGCGCGTCTCGCCGAGGGTTCGGGCAGGGCGCCGTATCCGGCTACGAGGCCCGGCGGGAGCGGCGGTCCGTGCAGTACGTGCTCGCCCAGCCCGAACAGCCTCACGCGCGATTGAGCGGCAGCGCCGACCACCGCCTGCTCACGGACCCCCGCTGGGAGCCCGATGGTGACGTGGAACCCGCTGGGCGGCGCCGTGACCGAGCAGTCGGGGAGCTCTTCCTGAAGCGCCGACGAGAAGGCCTTCGAGCGGCGGCGGTAGCCCGACCGCAGCCGGCGAAGATGCCGATCGAGCTCGCCGTCGGCGAGAAAGCGCGCAAACGCCATCTGGTCGATCACCGGTGATGCCGGCTCGGTGCCGGCCTTGTGCCGGGCAAGCCTGGTGGCGAGCTCGGGCGGCGCCACGATCCACCCCATCCGCAGGCCGGGCGCGAGCACGCGGCTCACCGACCCCGTCAGCAGGCAGGCGTCGGGCATCCGGCCCTGCAGGGACGGAGGGCCCGGACCGGCATGGTGCAGGTCAGCGTTGGCGTCGTTCTCGAGGATCAGGCCGCCGCGGTCCTCCGCCCACCTCAGGAGCGTCGCCGCGCGGTCGGGCGAGATGGGCATCCCGAGCGGATAGTGGTGTGCCGGCTCGACCAGGACAGCCCGTCCCGGGCCGCGCGGGAGCTTGCCGAAGACGGCACCGTGATCGTCCACCTCGAGCCAGGTGGTCGGCGGCCCGCTCCGTCCCAGAGCGCTCCCCAGCAAGGGATGTGAGATCCGCGGCACGGCGATCCGCCTGAGCTCCAGCGCCTCGCGGACGAGACCGATCGCGGACATAAGGCCCTCGCATATGACGATGGACTCCGGTCCGGCGACGACGCCCCGGGTCCTGGCCAGGTACGCGGCGAGCTCCACGCGCAGCTCGTGGATGCCCCGTGCGGAGCGGTATCCGAGGGCTCGATCCGGGAGGTCGTGCAGCGCCCCGGCAACGGCGCGACCCCACGCGACGCGAGGGAAGGCGGACAGGTCGGTGACGTCAGGGTGAAGGTCAAGCCGCCACCTCACCTGCTCGCGGGCCGGGGACCGCGGGCCGCTCTTGGCGCTGACGCGCGTTCCCTGCCCGCGGCGAGCAGTCAACAGACCCTCGTGGCGCAGCTGCCCGTAGGCGTCGAGCACCACGTTGCGTGACACCCCGAGCTCGGGCGCAAGCCGACGGCTCGGAGGCAGCAGTGAGCCGGCAGGCAGGCCTCCGCGGGCTATGAGGTCACGCAGCCCGGTCTGGAGCTGGTGGCCGAGCGGGGTGGCCGAGCGCCGATCCAGCGCGATCGGGAGGATGAGATTGGCCCCAGGCATATGCCGCAAATTGGACCCTACCGCACCCACATACGGCCGCTACGATCGGGACCGCTGTTCAAACGCTCTCACGAGGTGCAGCGGTGCCGTTCGCCGACGTTCGAGGTCAACGCCTTCACTACGAGGACACCGCTGGCGCCGGCCCTGTTGTGGCCTTCTCGCACGGGCTGCTGATGGACGCGTCGATGTGGGACGCCCAGGTCGAGGCGCTCCGCGGCCGATACCGGTGCATCGCCTGGGACGAGCGCGGCCACGGACAGACAGGCACCGCATACGAGGACTTCACCTACGAGGACTCGGCCGACGATCTCGCGGGCCTCTTGCGGTCGCTGGGCATCGAGCGTGCCACGCTCGTCGGCATGTCGCAGGGCGGCTACCTCACTCAACGCGCGGCGGCACGGCACCCGGGGATCGCCCAGGCGCTCGTCCTCATATCGACGCAGGCAACACAGGAGGAGCAGGCGAAGGTCGCGGTCTACGACGCGCTCATCGACGCGTGGGAGGGCGGCGGGCTCACCGATGAGCTCGCCGAGACGATCGCCGCGCTCATCATCGGCTCCGACTACGCCGAGACGGGTACCTGGGTCGCCAAGTGGAAGCGCATCGACCGTGCGAACCTGCGCACGATCTATCGCCCGCTTGTGACCCGCCGGGATTTCACCGCGCGCCTGCCCGAGCTCGATGTCCCCGCGCTCGTCATCTGGGGCGAGCAGGATCCGGCGATCGCCAAAGACCACGCCCGCAGACTTGCCGATGGCCTGCCCCAGGGCCGCCTGGAGATCGTGCCCGGCGCCGGGCACGGCGTCAACTTCACCCATCCTGAGGCGGTCAACGCTCTGCTCGAGCGCTTCCTAGATCTCGTCCTCCAGGGTGCCGCGTGACCGCGTACGGCCTGATCCCTGACGAGATCGCCGCGACGCTGGCGGCGCTCGACGAGTTCATCGCAGCGGAGATAGCGCCGCTGGAAGCGCAGGGCGAGAACGCTCGATTCTTCGACCATCGCCGGGAGTGGGCACGCACGGACTTCGACAGGGACGGCGTTCCGAGCGAGGGATGGGAGCTCCTGGTGGCCGAGATGAGGCGCCGCGCGGACGCTGCTGGCTGGCTTCGCTGGGGACTGCCCGAGCGACTGGGTGGACACGGCGCCTCGAACCTGGAGATGGCCTACATACGGGAGCATCTGGGCGCCAAGGGCGTCGGGCTGCACGATGACGCGCTGTACGAGAGCTCGGTCGTCGGCAACTTCCCGGTCGTCTCGATGTTCGACTCCGTCGCGTCCCCCGAGCAGCGAGCTGAGTGGATCGAGGCGATGATCACCGGGGAGCGGATCGTGGGCTTCGCACTGACCGAGCCCGAACACGGGTCCGATGCGACGCACATGGATACGCGGGCCGTGCGCGACGGCGAGGAGTGGGTCATCAACGGCGTCAAGCGCTGGAACTCCGCCGCCCACACGGCGACGCACGACATCGTCTTCGCCCGCACCTCCGGCGAGCCGGGCGAGCACCACGGCATCACGGCGTTCATAGTCCCGACCGACAGCCCGGGCTTCAACGTCGAGTTCTTCTGGTGGACGATGAACATGCCCGCCGACGCCGCCGAGGTGACCCTTCGCGACGTCCGTGTCACCGCCTCGGCGGTGCTCGGTGACCTCGACGCCGGGCTCGCATCGATACAGCACTTCGTCCACGACCAGCGGATGCGTCAAGCGGCCCAGAGCCTGGGCGCCGCTCAGTACTGCATCGACGAGGCGGTCGACTATGCGAACGCGAGGCTCACGTGGGGCCGGAAGCTGGGCCTGAACCAGGCCGTCCAGTTCCCGCTGGCGGAGCTGCACACCGAGGCCGCGATGCTCCGCGAGCTCCTGCACGCCACGGCCGAGACGCTCGACTCGAGCTCCCCGACCCACGTCAGCCACCTCGTCGCGATGTGCAACTACCGCGCCAACCGCCTGGCGTGCGAGGCGGCGGATCGCGCCATGCAGATCTGTGGCGGCGTGGGCTACAGCCGGCACCTGCCCTTCGAGCACATCTATCGTCGCCACCGCCGCTACCGGATCACCGAGGGCGCGGAGGAGATCCAGATCCGCAAGGTGGCGCGCGACCTGTTCGCTGCCCGGCGAGGCGCAGGGCCGCGGGACTCGCCCGCCTGGCCGCGCGGCGCCCGCGCCTGAGGCCCGGCGGGGCTCGTTCGCCTGAGCGCCGCGACGGCGCCGTTCTCAACGCTGGGCGAGATAGGCCGGGTTGGCTATGCGCACGCGATCCTCTGCGCTGATGCGAAGGTGCTCGAGCACCGCCTCACGTCTCCCACCGCTGAGAGGCTCGGCGCGGATCAGGTCGATCAGGGCCGCCTCGAGGTGGTCGAGGTCTCCCTGCAGGCCGAGCAGCCGCTCGAGGCGATCGCGTTCGCCGGCGCGAACCTCCTGGCCGAGCTCGAACTCGCTGCCGGCGATCTGCAACAGACGGATCGCGATGAGGCTCTCGAAGGACGCGTAGCCGCTCAGGGCCGGGCGCACGGTCCCCGCGAGGTACTCGATGACCGCGTCGATCAATTCGCCTGCGGCTGGGGTGTGCTCGGACATGCTCGCTCTGGTCGAGGATAGTCACAGCGGCTCGCCGCCCGAGAGCCAATCCGACGGGCGGCGGGAGGGCCATCGGTCGTGCTCGGCGCCGAAGCGGTAACAATTGCAGGCCATGCCGGCCGATGACACCGAGCGCCTCGCGAGCGGACTGGCAGAGGCGCTGGCGCCAGCGCTGGGCCCCGTCGCCATCGAGCGTCTGCGCCGGCTCACAGGGGGTGCTTCGCGCGAAACCTGGTCGTTCGATGCGACGACCGTCGAGGGCCACCGCCATGCGCTCGTGCTGCGACAGGACTTCCCCGGCGGAGCCACCCAGAACCCCGACCTGCTCGCCGGGCGATCTGATGCGCTCGACCGCGCCGGGGAGTACGCGCTGCTCGGCGCGCTGCACGCCAAGGGGGTCCCGGTCCCGCGCCCCGTCGCCATGCCGACCGGTGGCGCACTCACCAGCTGCTTCATCATGGAGCGCGTCGAGGGCGAGGCCAGGCCGTACATCCTCGTGCGCGACCCGGCGCTCGCAACCGCTGGCCTCGCCGCGCAGCTCGGTTCGACCCTCGCGC
>Ga0209048_10002178_pt1 | contig 19655 bp, 16 predicted proteins | sample FrelakmetCRP12CR_FD_187146 | JGI IMG/M metagenome (GOLD analysis project Ga0209048, IMG submission 187146) | Freshwater lake sediment microbial communities from the University of Notre Dame, USA, for methane emissions studies - CRP12 CR (SPAdes)... | ecosystem: Environmental > Aquatic >... | reverse complement strand
GGTGTCCCGCGACACGCGTACGCCTCGCCGCGAACGCCGCCGGCGCCCTCCCGCGACGAGGGGCGGCACGCGCCGGCGCGGTATAATTTGATTTTAGCGGCAGCGAGCGTCCCATGAAAGTCCTGGTTGCGGTCAAGCGCGTCGTCGATTACAACGTGAAGGTCCGGGTGAAATCGGACGGCAGCGGCGTCGACACCGCGAACGTCAAGATGTCGATGAACCCGTTCGACGAAATCGCGATCGAGGAAGCGGTGCGGCTGAAGGAGAAGGGCGTCGCGACCGAGATCGTCGCGGTGTCCTGCGGGCTCACGGCCTGCCAGGAGACGCTGCGCACCGCGCTGGCGCTCGGCGCGGACCGGGCGATCCTCGTGGAAACGGACGTCGAGCTGCAGCCGCTGGCCGTGGCCAAGCTGCTGCAGGCGCTGGTGGCGAAGGAGCAGCCGAAGCTCGTGCTGCTGGGCAAGCAGGCGATCGACGACGACGCCAACCAGACCGGCCAGATGCTGTCGGCGCTGCTCGGCTGGCCGCAGGCGGCGTTCGCGTCGAAGCTCGAGCCCGCCGGCGACCGGGCGACGGTGAAGCGCGAGGTCGACGGCGGCCTCGAGACGATCGAGATCGGCCTGCCGGCCGTCGTCACTGCCGACCTGCGCCTGAACGAGCCGCGTTACGCGACGCTGCCGAACATCATGAAGGCGAAGAAGAAGCCGATGGAGACGACCAGCCCGGCCGCGCTCGGCGTCGACGTGACGCCGCGGCTCGCGACGCTCAAGGTCACCGAACCGCCGAAGCGGCAGGGTGGCGGCAAGGTGGCGGATGTCGCGGAGCTCGTCGCCAAGCTGCGCAACGAAGCCAAGGTGATCTAGATGGCCACACTCGTCCTCGCCGACCACAACCAGGTGTCGCTGCAGGCCGCGACGCTCAATGCCGTCACCGCGGCGCAGAAGATCGGCGGGGACGTCCACGTGCTCGTCGCCGGCGCCAACGCGCAAGGCGTGGCGCAGGCCGCCGCGCGGATTGCCGGCGTCGCCAAGGTTCTGCACGCGGACGCGCCGCACCTCGCGAGCCTCACGGCCGAGAACGTCGCGGCCACGGTCGTGGCGACCGTCAGGGCGGGCGGCTATTCGCACGTGCTGGCGCCCGCGACCGGCTTCGGGAAGAACATCCTGCCGCGGGTCGCGGCACTGCTCGACGTCGCGCAGATTTCCGACATCGTCGTGGTGGAGAGCGCGGACACCTTCGTGCGGCCCATCTACGCGGGCAGCGTGCTCGCGACGGTGCGCTCGAGCGACGCGATCAAGGTCATCACGGTCCGCGCGACGGGTTTCGACGCCGCGGCGGCGGACGGCGGCAGCGCCGCCATCGAATCCGTTCCGGCGGCGCCCGACACGGGGTTGTCGAAGGTCACGGGACAGGAGCTGTCGAAGTCGGAACGCCCCGAGCTCACCAGCGCGAGGATCGTGATCTCCGGCGGCCGGGGCGTGGGCAGCGCGGAGAACTTCAGGCTGCTGGAAGCTTTGGCGGCGAAGCTCAACGCGGCGCTCGGTGCTTCCCGGGCCGCCGTCGACGCGGGCTTCGTGCCGAACGACTACCAGGTCGGCCAGACCGGCAAGATCGTCGCCCCGGATCTGTACATCGCCGTCGGGATCTCCGGCGCGATCCAGCACCTGGCGGGGATGAAGGACAGCAAGGTGATCGTCGCGATCAACAAGGACCCCGAGGCGCCGATCTTCCAGATCGCGGACTATGGCCTGGTCGGCGACCTCTTCCAGATCGTTCCCGAATTGACCGCCGCGCTGGGATGAGCAAAGCCCTGCGCAAGACCCGCGGACGCAATCGTCGCCAGGATTGACCCGACCATGAGCACCTACCACGCCCCGCTCGCCGAGATCCAATTCGTGCTGACCGAGCTCGCCGGCCTCGACCAGGTCGCCGGGCTGCCCGGCTTCGAGGAGGCCACGCCCGACGTCGTCACCGCGATTCTCGACGAGGCGGCAAAGTTCGCGACCAACGTGCTCGATCCGCTCAATTTCGGCGGCGACCGCGAGGGCGCGCAGCGGCAGGACGACGGCACGGTGAAGACGCCGGCCGGATTCAAGGACGCCTACCGGCAATTCTGCGAGAACGGCTGGAACGGGCTCATCAAGACCACGCAGTACGGCGGCCAGGGGCTGCCGCATCTGCTCGGCACCGGGGTCGAGGAAATGTGGCACTCGTCGAACCTCGCCTTCAACCTCTGCGCGATGCTCACGCAGGGCGCGATCGAGGCGATCGCGCTGCGGGGCTCGCAGGAGCTGAAGGACCGGTTCCTGCCGAACATGGTGGCGGGAACCTGGACCGGCACGATGAATCTCACCGAGCCGCAGGCGGGCTCCGACCTCGCGGCGGTGCGCAGCCGCGCCGTTCCGCAGGGCGACGGCACGTACAAGCTCTTCGGGCAGAAGATCTTCATCACCTACGGCGAGCACGACTACACCGACAACATCATCCACCTCGTGCTCGCGCGCACGCCGGACGCGCCGGAAGGCGTGAAGGGCATCTCGCTCTTCATCGTGCCGAAGTTCATGGTCAACGGCGACGGCAGCCTCGGCGCGCGCAACGACGTCCACTGCGTCTCGCTCGAGCACAAGCTCGGCATCCACGCGAGCCCGACCGCCGTGATGGCGTACGGCGACCACGGCGGCGCGATCGGCTACCTGGTCGGCGAGGAGAACCGCGGCCTCGAGTACATGTTCATCATGATGAACCTGGCGCGGTTCTCGGTCGGCATGGAAGGCGTGGGGATCGCGGAGCGCGCCTACCAGCGCGCCGTCGCCTACGCGAAGGATCGCGTTCAGGGCAAGCCCGTCGGCGCGGAGAAGGGCGCCGGCGCAGCGAAGATCATCGAGCACCCCGACATCCGGCGGATGCTGATGACGATGCGGGCGCAGACGGAAGCGATGCGCGCCGTGGCCTACGTGACGTCGGCGGCGATGGACAACGCGCACCGGCATCCCGACGCCGAGGCGCGCAAGCGCCACCAGGCCTTCGTCGATTTCATGATCCCGATCGTCAAGGGTTGCAGCACGGAGACGGCACAGGACGTGGCCTCGCTCGGCATCCAGGTGCACGGCGGGATGGGGTTCATCGAGGAGACCGGCGCCGCGCAGCACTTCCGCGACGCGCGGATCACGACGATCTACGAAGGCACGACCGGCATCCAGGCCAACGATTTCATCGGCCGCAAGACGGCGCGCGACGGCGGCGCCGTCGCGCGGGTGGTCGCCGACGAGATGGATCGGGTCGCCGCGGAGCTCGCGCGGCACGCCGACGCGAACCTGAAGGCCATCGGCACGCGGCTTGCGGAAAGCGTTCGCACGGTCCGCACCGCTGCCGACTGGATCGTGGCCGCCAGCGGCACGAACCCGCGCGCGGCGCACGCGGTCGCCGTCCCTTATCTTCGGCTGTGGGGCCTCGTCACCGGGGCCTGGCAGCTCGGCCGCGGTGCGCTCGTGGCGGCGAAGCATCTGGCCGACGGCGTCGGCGACGCGCGCTTCCTCACCGCCAAGATCCAGACGGCGCGCTTCTACGCCGAAGCCTTGCTGCCGCAGGCCGAAGGTCTCGCGCGCACGGTCGCCGACAGCGGCGAATCGACGCTGTCGCTCGCCGCCGAGCAGTTCTGAGTCGATGAGCGAGGCGCTGCGGCAAAGCTACGACGCCGTACCCTACCGAAGCTCCGCGTTTCGCGACTCGCACCCCGACCGCCTCGCCACGCTGGGCTGGCTGCTCGGTATGAAGCCCGCGCGGGTCGACCGCTGCCGGGTGCTGGAGATCGGTTGCGCGTCGGGCGGCAACCTGGTCCCGATGGCCGCGAGCCTGCCCGGGTCCGAATTCGTCGGCATCGACCTCTCGCCCGTACAGATCGAGAAGGGCGCGGCCGACGTCGCGGCACTGAAGCTCGCGAACATCCGGCTGCTGGCGCTCGACATCCTGGACTTCCCCGAGGATTTGGGGAAGTTCGACTACGTGATCGCGCATGGCGTGTACTCGTGGGTTCCCGAAGCCGTGCGCGACAGGCTGCTCGCGATCTGCGCCCGCCAGCTCTCGCCGGCAGGCATCGCGTACGTGAGCTACAACGTGCTCCCTGGCTGGCGACTGCGCGGCATCGTTCGCGACGCGATGGTCCTCCACACGCGTGGCATCCCGGACCCTCGGGAGCGCGTCGCCGAGGCGCGCGCCGTCGTCGAGTTTCTGGCCGAATCGGTCCCCGGCGATGCGCCCCTCTATCGCAACGCGCTGCGCACCGAGGTCGAGGCGCTGCGCAATCAGGACGACACCTACGTCCTGCACGAATTCCTCGAGGCGTTCAACGAGCCGGTCTACTTCAGCCAGTTCGTCGAGCACGCGGCGCGGCACGGGCTCGCCTACCTGGTGGACACTGATATCACCACGATGGGAAGCGGTGACCTCGATGCGCAGGCCAGGCGGAAGCTGGAGCACTTCGCTCCCAATGTTCTGTTGCGCGAGCAGTTCCTGGACTTCGTGCGCGCGCGAACGTTCCGCCGGTCGCTCCTCGTGCACGAGGGCGTCGCCGTGACGCGTGAGGTACCGCCGTCGCGCGTGATGGCGCTGCGGATCACCTCGAGCGCGCGGCCGCAGCGCGAGAACCCGGACATCGCGTCGGGCGCTCCCGAGGCATTCCGCACGCTCGGCGACAGGGCATTCCAGACGTCGAGCCGGATTGGCAAGGCGGCCATGCTGGTCCTCGGCCGGCATTGGCCGCTCGCGCTGGCGTTCGACGACCTGTATGGCCGGGCGCGGACGCTCCTCGCGTCGCTGGGCGCGCCGGTCGGTGACGAGCGAGGAGAGCTTGCCGCGGAGGTCCTTCGTCACTTCGGGGCCGGGGTGATCGAACTCCACAGCGCGCCATCGCCGTTCGTGATCGACCCGGGCGATCGGCCCGAGGTGAGCGCTCTCGTCCGACTGCAGTTGCAGCGCGGTCTCGAGGTGACGGACCTGCGGCACGGGCGCTGCACTTCGGGCGAAGAAGCCCGCCGCCTGCTCCTGTTGCTCGACGGCGCGCGCTCGCGCCGCGAGGTCGCCGCGACGTTCTGGCCCGGCGTGCCCCTGCCGGAGTCGATGCGTCGGCTCGACGCCGAGCTCGGCCGACTCGCGCGGCTCGCGCTCTTCGTGCGCTGACCCGGACGCGGCAGCGGGAACCGCGCCGCCGTTTCCGTCGCTGTTACGCGACCGTGATTTCGGGAGAGAGATAGACGTCCTGGATCGCGTTGAGCAGCGTGACCCCGTCCCGCATCGGCTTCTGGAAGGCCTTGCGTCCCGAAATGAGGCCCATGCCGCCGGCGCGCTTGTTGATCACCGCGGTGCGGACGGCGTCGTGCAGGTCGTTCTCGCCCGACGCGCCGCCGGAATTGATGAGGCCGGCGCGCCCCATGTAGCAGTTCGCGACCTGGTAGCGCGTGAGGTCGATCGGATGGTCGCTCGCGAGCTCGGAGTACATGCGCTTGTCGGTCTTGCCGTACGGGTTCTCCTTGGTGTTGAGCGCGAGGTATCCGCCGTTGTTCTCGGGCAGCTTCTGCTTGATGATGTCGGCCTCCAGCGTGACGCCGAGGTGGTTCGCCTGTCCCGTGAGGTCGGCCGACACGTGGTAGTCCTTGTCCCGCTTGAACGCCGGGTTGCGCAGGTAGCACCACAGCACGGTCGCCATCCCCATCTCGTGCGCGGCCTGGAACGCCGCGCTCACCTCGACGATCTGGCGGCCCGACTCGGGCGAGCCGAAGTAGATCGTCGCGCCGACCGCCACCGCACCCATGTCCTTCGCCTGCCGGATGCTCGCGAAGAAGATCTGGTCGTACTTGTTCGGATACGTCAGGAACTCGTTGTGGTTGAATTTGAGCAGGAACGGGATCCGGTGCGCGTACCTGCGCGAGCACGCGCCGAGCACGCCCAGCGTCGACGCGACGGCGTTGCAGCCGCCCTCGACCGCGAGCTTCACGATGTTTTCCGGGTCGAAGTACAGCGGGTTCTTCGCGAACGAGGCACCCGCGCTGTGCTCGATCCCCTGATCCACGGGCAGGATGGACAGGTACCCCGTCCCGCCGAGACGGCCGTGCGCGAACAGCTGCTGCAGGCTGCGCATCACCGCCGGCGAGCGGTCGGACGGCGCGACGACCCGATCCACGAAGTCCGGCCCCGGCAGATGCAGCGAGGCCCTGGGAATGCCCTTGCACACGTGCTGGAGCAGGCCGCCGGCTTCGGCGCCGAGGAGTCCCATGATGTCGGTCATTGTCGAATCTCCCTTGGAAAGCGGTCTCTGGCGAAAAATTCAATTATCCCGCGGCGGGGGCCCGCGGACAACGAGCATTCCTGATAATCCCGGCGGCGCATCCTCCTAGCCGCGTTGCTTCAGCGCCGCCTGCGCCGCGGCAAGCCGCGCGATCGGTACGCGCGGCGCCGAGCACGAGACGTAATCCAGGCCGATATCGTGACAGAAGCGGATCGCGTCCGGCTGCCCGCCGTGCTCGCCGCAGATGCCGATCTTGAGGTCGTGCCGCGCGCCGCGGCCCCAGTCGACGGCGAGTTTCATCAACCGCCCGACGCCCTCGACGTCGAGCACCTCGAACGGGTTGTCGCGCAGGATGCCGGTCTCGTTGTACAGCGGCAGGAACTTGTTCTCGGCGTCCTCGCGCGAGAAGCTGAAGGTCGCCTGCGTCAGATCGTTGGTGCCGAACGAGAAGAACTCGGCGACCTCGGCGAGCCGCGCGGCGCGCATGCACGCGCGCACCACCTCGATCATCGTGCCGAACTTGACGGAAAGCTTCACGCCGTAGCGCGCCTCGACGTCGGGCCTCACGTTGTCCATCAGGGTGCGCACGCGCTTCAGCTCCTCGACGGTGACGACCTGCGGCACCATGATTTCCGGACGCACGTCGACGCCGTCCTTGAGGCATTCGGCGGTCGCTTCGAGCACCGCGCGGATCTGCATCTCGTAGATCTCGGGGAAGCTGATCCCGAGGCGCACGCCGCGGTGGCCCAGCATCGGATTCACCTCCGTCAGCATGTGCACCTTGCGCAGCATCGCCTCGCGCCGCGCGAGCGCGGCGTCGCCGCGGGCCGAGTCGCGGTACTGCTTGAGGCTCTCCTGCAGCTTGGCAAGGCCTTCGACGTATTCGCGCGGCAATTCAGGGTCGAGCAGCCGCAGCGTGTCCGGCAGCTCGGCGACGGAGCGCGCGGCCCGCTGCAGGTTGCGCAGATGGGCGATCTCGAATTCGAGCTGCGATACGGTCGGCAGGAACTCGTGCATCGGCGGGTCGAGCAGCCGCACCGTCACCGGCATTCCGGCCATCGCGACGAAGATGCCCTTGAAGTCCTCGCGCTGGATCGGCAGCAGCCGGTCGAGCGCGGAGCACCGTTCCTCGCGGGTGTCGGCCAGGATCATCTCCTGCACGATCGGCAACCGCTTCGGGTCGTTGAACATGCGCTCGGTCCGGCAAAGGCCGATGCCCATCGCGCCGTACGCGCGGGCGCGGCCGGCGTCGCGGGGCGTGTCGGCGTTGGCCATCACCTTGAGCTGTGCCACGTCGTCGGCCCACGCGAGCAGCGTCGCCAGGTCGTCGAAGAACTGCGCCTCGATCGTCGGGATCCGTCCCGGGTAGACGTTGCCGGTCGTGCCGTCGATGGTGATCACGTCACCCTCGCGCAGGATCGTGGCGCCGACTTTCGCGGTGCGATTCCGCACGTCGATCGCGATGGCGTCGCAGCCCGAGACGCAGGGCTTGCCCATCCCGCGCGCGACGACCGCCGCATGCGAGGTCTTTCCGCCGCGGGAGGTCAGGATGCCCTGCGCCGCGAAGAAGCCGTGGATGTCCTCGGGCTTCGTCTCTTCGCGCACGAGGATCACGCTCTCGCCCTCCCGGCCGCGCTGCTCGGCCGTGTCCGCGTCGAAGACGACGCTGCCCGATGCCGCGCCGGGCGAGGCCGCGAGGCCCTGCGCGAGCGGGCGCACCGCGTGCGTGGGGTCGAGCGTCGGCACGAGCAGCTGTTCGAGCAGCATCGGGTTGATGCGGGTGAGCGCGCGGTCCTTCGCGATGAGCCCCTCGGCGACCATCGCGACCGAGGTCGTCACCATCGCCCGCGCGTTCATCTTGCCGTTGCGCGTCTGCAGGCAGTAGAGCCGGCCGCGCTCGATCGTGAACTCGAAGTCCTGCACTTCCTTGTAGTGCGCCTCGAGCCGGTCGCGCAGCGCGAGGAGCTGCCGATAGAGATCGGGCATCTCCTGCGCCATCGCGGCGATCGGCTTGGGCGTGCGGATGCCGGCGACGACGTCCTCGCCCTGCGCGTTCACCAGGTACTCGCCGTAGATGACGTTTTCGCCGGTGCCGGGGTTGCGCGTGAAGCCGACGCCGGTCGCCGAATCGTCGCCCATGTTGCCGAAGACCATCGTGCAGACGTTGACGGCCGTGCCGTTGGCCATGGCCGGCGTGATCCGGAACTGCCGCCGGTAGTCGACCGCGCGCTTGCCGTTCCACGAGCGGAACACCGCCTCGACGGAGAGCCGGAGCTGCTCGTACGGATCGTCGGGAAGGGGCTGCCCCGTGTGCTCGCGGTAGACGGCCAGGAACGCCTGCGCGAGCTCCTGCAGCGCGTCGGCGGAGAGCTCGACGTCCTGCACGGCGCCGTGCTTCTGCTTCGTCGCGGCCATCGCGCGGTCGAACGCCTCGTCGGGAACGCCCATCGCGATCTTGCCGAACAGCTGGACGAACCGACGGTAGGCATCCCAGCCGAAGCGCGGATTGCCGGTCTCCGCGATCAGGCCCGCGAGCGACGCCGCGTTGAGCCCCAGGTTCAGGATCGTGTCCATCATCCCGGGCATCGACATCGCCGAGCCGGAGCGCACCGACACGAGCAGGGGGCGCCTCGGCGCGCCGAAGGCCCGGCCCGTGTCACGCTCGAGCGCGACGATGTGCGCGCGCACGTCGTCCATCAGGCCGTCGGGCAGCCGCTGGTCCTGCAGGTAGGCGAGGCACGCAGCCGTCGTGATGATGAACCCGGGCGGAACGTTGAGCCCGATCTGCGTCATCGCGCAGAGGTTGGCGCCCTTGCCGCCCAGCAGCATCCGGTCGTTGCTGTCGCCTTCCGCGAACGTGTAGATGAACCCGGGCTTCGTCATGTTTTTTCTCCGTACGATGTTGTGCGCGGCTGCGTCGGCAATTGCGGACCCGATGTTCCGGCGACCGTCGGCCAACGGCGCGCGCTCAGGAATGCTGTGTTGCCGCCTCCTTGGCCACGACCACTTCGCGCAGCTTCCCGCTCCTGCGGTCCGGGAGCGGGCCGTGCCTGTCCAGCGCGAGGTGCACGTTGGGCAGCGACTGTCCCGCGAGATAGCGGCGCAGCGCCGCCTCCGTGGCGTGCCATGCCGCGCGCCGATCGCCGCCCGCGCCGGGAGCGAGGCGCACCAGCAGGCGGTCGGCGCCGGTCTGCACGATCTGGAAGCGCTGGATGTGCGCAGCCTCCTCGACGATCGTCGTGAGCGCGAGCGGCAGCAGGCGCACGGTGCGGCCGTCCGGCGCGCGGAGCGCGACGATGTCGTCGTGCCGACCCTCCACGTGAACCGCGGGAAGGGGGCTCCCGCAGGCACAGGGCTCCGGCTTGACGACGATGCTGTCGCCCAGGTCGTATCGTATGATCGGCTGCACGCGGTTGGTGAGATTGGTGAGCAGGACCGTCCGCGATGGCTGGCCCGGCGGGGTCGGCCGATAGTCGTCGTCGACCGGCTCCAGGATGACCCAGTCGGCATTGACGTGCAGCCAGCCCTCCTCGCAGCCGACGGCGATGCTCATGCACTCCGACGCGCCGTATTCGTTGATGACGCGGCAACCGAAGGCTCGCTCGATCTGCGTGCGCGTGCTCGCGGCCAGGCATTCGCCGCCCGACCACAGACACGCGGGGGCGACGGTGAGCCGGCCTGCGCTGCGCTCTTCGGCCAGCAGCGACAGCATCGTCGGATAGCTGGCGAGGAACACGGGCTGCCAGGCGTTGAGCTCGGCGACGAGCTGCGGCAGCGGGTCCATGATCGAGAACCCGCGCGCCGCCATCCACGGGTTGCCATGGCAGAGCCGCTGCCACGAGGCGATGCTGGCGAAGTGATCGCCGGTCGCGGCAACGAGCGCCGCCCGGGCACCGCGGACGAAGATCGGCCACGAATACCGCGCGGCGAAGCGCGGCGGATCGAGGTGCACGGCCATCAGCGCGTCGAACGTCGCGAGCGCGTCGTCGTCCTGCACGTAGATGCCGGGCTCGCCGGTGGTTCCGGAGCTCTTCCAGACGACGAAACGGCCCAGGTAGCGCTCGCCGATGCGCGCACGGTCCGCGAGAAACGCTTCGGCGCCGGCCCGCGTGACTCCCGGCACCGTCACCCATTCGTCGAAGCGCGCCATCAGCGCCCGCCGCGTGACGACCGGCAGCTCGGACGGGTCCGGCGGGCGCGTCGGGAGCCGGCGATAGGCGTCCCGATAGAACGGCGAATGCGTGCGCGCGAAGGCGACCAGCGCGTCGAGGCGGCGGCGGCTCGCTGCGGCAATGGCCGGCGGACCGCCGCTGCGCGTCCACCAGATCTCCGACATCCGCGACAGCTCCGTCCAGCACGCGACGGAGGCACGCAACGACCCCCATGGATCGACAGGCGTGTGCACGGGCATCTGCTCTCGCTTCCCGGTTCCCCGTGCGCGCATCGCCGCGCGACGCGCGGGACAGGGACTCCATGCCGTCGAGGTTACGCCGTGCGCGGCCGCCGGTCTTGCCCGACGTCAACAAACGCCTCGGCCGTCGGCGCCGGCATTCGCTGCGCGTGACGCCGCGAGGCGCCGGCGCGACCGGTGCTTGACCTTCGTCAACCCGCCTGCGCTCGTCGGCGCACGACAATGATCGTGCCTGCGGGTCGCGCCGGCGGCTGATGCGATCGGGTCGCACCGGTGGCGATGCACGGCCCGCGCCGGCGATTCGGAGAATCGATCCATGACGACGAAATCCAGCCACAGGATGCCGGCACGCGGCGGCCGGCCGAAGACGCACGCGCCGGCACCCGCACATCCGGTCCCGGCGCATCCGCGCAGCGTGCCGATCGAGGCGCTCGAAACGGAGTACGGAAGCGATCCCGACCAGCCGTTCGCCGAAGGGGCGCAGGATGCGATGGATCCGGATTTCCGGCACCGGCTGGTCAGCGCGAACGCGTACAGCCTCTACGAGCGGCGCGGCTTCGCTGACGGCTACGACCTCGACGACTGGCTGCAGGCCGAGGCCGATGTCGATCACCTGCTGCTGAACCGGCCGGCGCGCGGCCGCTGACATTTGTCGAGCGGCGCTGGCGCGCCTCTGGACCCGGCTGCGTCAACGGCCGATCGCGTGCGACGGGGCGCTCATCGGTCGACGGCTGCCGGCTTGCGCCAGCGATAGACGCGCATCGGAGGCGCGTTGCGCAGCTCGAGTGCCACCTCGGGAGTGCCGAGGATATCGCGGCCGAGCGTCGCGACCGACGCGCGGAACTGGTAGGCCACGAAACGGCCTCCCGGCGCGAGCGCGAGCCACGCGCCGCGCAATATCTGGCGGCCGACACCGGCCGGCATCGTCGAGAATGGAATGCCGGAAAGCACGACGTCCGGGCCGGCCAGCCCGTGCTGCGCCAGCGTCTCCTGGATATCGATGGCGGCGCCGGTGTGCACGACGAGGCGCGCATCGGGCACCGACCGGAGCAGCGACGCGAAGCGCAGGTTGATCTCGATCGCGAGCAGCCGCGCGTCGGGCGCGAGCGCGCGCAGGATCGCTCGCGTGGTACCCCCGGTGCCGGGGCCCAGCTCGACGACCAGGCGGGCGCTCGCGACGTCCGCGACCTCGACCAGCCGATGCTCGAGGAAGCGCGAGCTGGGCACGACCGATGCTATTTCGCGCGGGTTGCGCAGGAACTCGCGGAAGAACGTCAGGCGCGCATTTGCCGGCACGAATGATCCCGGGGGAGCCGTCACCCGAGCCGCGCCTGCAGGTACGCGACGAAGTCGTTCAGCGTGACGAGCTTCGCGTAGTCGGCCTCGGGCACGTCGACGCCGAGCTTCTCGTGCAGGCGGACGAGGAAATTCAGGAAATCCATCGAGTCGAGATCGACCTGATCGCGCAGCGGCTGATCGGGCTCGATCTCCCCAGGCGTCACTTCGGGTGCGATCCCGCGCAATGCGGCGAACAGCGTGTCGCGAATCGTCGCCTGGTCCATGGCCTCTGTTCCGTTGTCGTGCGCGCGGGTCGCTACAATCGCTCCGGGTCCTGCAGCAGCCGCGCGACCTCGTCCAGGAGCGCCGCGCCGACGTGGCCATCGCTGACCCGATGGTCCGCAGCCAGCGTGGCCGTCACGACCGGCGTCACGATCAGCGTACCCTGGTCGACCCACGGGCGGTCGGTCACCCTGCCGAATCCGACGAGGGCGACCTGCGGCGGATTGATCACGCCGTGCACGAGCTCCACGCCCTGATCGCCGAGATTGGTGACCGTGATCGTCGGGTCCGCGAGCTCGGAGCTCCTGAGCGAATAGCTGCGGGCGCGCGCGGCGAGATCGGCCAGCTGCCGCATCAGCTCGTCGAGACCTTGCGCGTCGGCATCGTGGATCGCGGGGGCGATGAGCCCGCCGCCGCGAATGAAGATCGCCACGCCGGGATGGATCCCCGTCCCGGGACGGAACGCTCCGTCCGTGTAGTGGCCGTTGAGCTGCGGGTGCCTGCGCAGCGCGACGGCGACCGCCTTGAGCAGCAGCGCGGCCATCAGCACCCGCTGCGATACCGGGTGCGCTTCGTTGCGCGACGCGAGCCAGCGGCTCGCGCGGCCGAGCGGAATGTCGGTCGCGAGGTAATAGTGCGGAATCTCGCGCTTCGAGCGCGCCATCGCCGCGGCGATGGCCCGGCGCATCTCGGCGCCGCGATCCCTGGGCTGCGCACCTTCCGTCGCGCGCCGTTCGACATCCTCGAGCAGGATCGCGCCGTCCGGACCCGTGCCGGCGATTGCCGCGACGTCGAGGCCCAAGGCTTCCGCGCGGGCGCGCGCTGCCGGCGAGATGCGCGGCCGGGATGCCACCGCGGCGGCGGGTGGTCGCGCGATGGCGGGGGCCTCGACCGGCGTTGCCGGAACCGGCGCGGTCTCCGCAGCGGTCAAGCGCCGCTGCCGTTCCTCCTCCGCGTGCGCGGTGGTTTCGCCGGGCGCGAGCAGGCGTGCGATGACGGTCCCGACGGGCACGGTCTCGCCGGGTGCCTGCACCAGCTCCCACACCGTGCCTTCGTCCCAGATCTCGACGTCGATCGCCGACTTGCTCGTGTCGACGACCGCGACGACGTCGCCCTTCTTCACCGGGTCGCCCGGCTTCACGTTCCACTGGACGAGCTTGCCCTCGTCCATGTCGGCGCCGAGCGAGGGGAGCCTGAATTCGATCATGGCTCGAACGTCAACGGGATGGAACGGACGGCGCGCGGTGCCCGACGAGCTGGCGGGCCGCCGCGATGATCTTCGGCGTCTGCGGCAGCGCCGCGTCCTCCAGGTGCTTCGCGTAGGGCATCGGCACCTCCTCGCTGCACACGCGCGCGACCGGAGCGTCGAGATCGAAGAATGCCTGCTCCATGATGCGTGCGCTGATCTCCGCTGCGAGGCTCCCGGTGCGCCAGCCTTCGTCGACGAGCACGGCGCGGCGCGTCCTGCGCACCGAGGCCATGATGGTTTCGTCGTCGAGCGGTCGCAGCACCCGCAGATCGATGACTTCGGCGTCGATGCCTTCGCCGGCGAGCTCGAAGGCTGCGTCCAGCGCCTTGCCGACGGTGCCGCCGTACGCGCAGATCGTCACGTCGCGGCCCGGCCGCAGCGTCTTCGCCGACCGGATGTCGGCCTGCTGCCACGCGTCGGTCAATTCGCCCTCGGCGTTGTAGAGGAGCGCGTGCTCGAAGACGATCACCGGATCGGGGTCGGCGAGCGCGGGCTTCAGCATCCCTCGGGCGTCGTCGATCGTCGCGGGCGCGATCACCCTGATGCCCGGCACCGACGCATACCAGTTCTCGAGGCTGTGCGAGTGCTGCGCGGCGAGCTGGCGGCCGGCGCCGGTGGCCATCCGGATCACGAGCGGGATGCTGAACTGCCCGCCGGACATGTGGCGGTACAGCGCCGCCGTGTTCACGATCTGGTCGAGCGCGAGCAGGCTGAAATTGACCGTCATCACTTCGACGATCGGCCGCATTCCGCCCAGCGCGGCCCCGATGCCGGCACCGACGAAGGCGAGCTCGGAGAGCGGGGTGTCGCGGATGCGCTCGGGCCCGAACTCGTCGAGGAATCCCTTCGACACCGCGTAGCTGCCGCCGTACTTGCCGACGTCCTCGCCCATCAGGAAGACGCGCGGGTCGCTCGCCAGCGCGTCGTGCAGCGCCTGGCGCGTCGCTTCGCGGTAGGTCATTCTCATCGGGCAGGCTCCGTGTGCACGTCGCGGGTCAGGTCGGCGACCGGCTCCCACGCGCCGGCCTCGGCAAACACGATCGCCGCTTCGACCTCCCTTTGCGCCTTGGCGTCGATGGCGAGAAACGCGTCTTCGGTCAGCATGCCCTGCGCCTTGAGGCGGCTGGTCAGGTTGTGGATCGGTCCGCGCTTCTTCCACTCCTCGACCTCCGCCTTGTCGCGGTACAGGTCGGGATCGAACATCGAGTGCGCGCGGTAGCGGTACGTCTGGAACTCGACGAAGAAGGGACCCTCGCCGCGCCGCACCTGGTCGGCGGCCTGCCGCGCGGCCTCGTGCGCCGCGACGACGTCCATGCCGTCCGCCTTCAGGGTCGGCACCCTGAACGCGCCCGCCTTCGCGCAGAGGTCGGTCTGCGACTCGGAACGCGACAGCGCGGTGCCCATCGCGTAGAAATTGTTCTCGCAGAAGAACGCCACGGGGAGCTTCCACAACGCGGCGAGGTTCAGCGACTCGTGGAATGCGCCTTCCGCGACGGCGCCCTCGCCGAAGAAGGCGGCCGTCACGCGCCGCCGGTTCTGCATGCGGTCCGCGAGCGCGAGGCCGACCGCAAGCGGCAGACCGCCGCCGACGATGGCGTTGCCGCCGTAAAAGCGCGTTGCCGCATCGAAGATGTGCATCGAGCCGCCGCGGCCGCGCGAGCAGCCTTCGCGCTTGCCGTACATCTCCGCCATGATCGCGTCGGCGGAGATGCCGCGGGCGAGCGCGTGGCCGTGCTCGCGATAGGTGGCGACGATCGCGTCCTCCGGCTGCAGCGCGTGGATCGCGCCGACCGCCACCGCTTCCTCGCCGATGTACAGGTGCAGGAAGCCGCGGATCTTCTGCTGGCCGTAGAGGTCGGCGCACCGCTCCTCGAAGCGGCGGATGCGCACCATGTCGGTGAGCAGGCGCAGCGCGAGCTCGCGCGGCAGGCTCACGGGCTTCGGTGCCATGTCGCTCATACAGCCCGTCCGCGCGTGGGGCCGCCTTCAGGCGGCTTGCGGCGGGTCGCCTCGTCGCGTCCGGCTGAAGCCGGACCCACGATGCGCGTGCATCGGACTGCCCTCATTCTCGAGGCTGAGACGCAATGTCTCATGCGCTTCCCTCCAGGGTGGACGTATCGCCTTCCGGCAGACCGAGCTCGCGGGCCTTCAGCAGGCGCCGCATGATCTTTCCGCTGCGGGTGCGCGGCAGCGCCGGCAGGAACGCGATCTCCTTCGGCGCGACCGCGGCGCCCAGCCGCTTCCGGGCGTGGCCGAGCAGCTCCATCCGCAGGTCTTCGCTTTCGCTGACGCCGGCCTTCAGCGAAACGAACGCCTTCACGACCTCGCCGACGACGGGATCCGGCTTGCCGATGACGCCCGCTTCCGCCACCGCCGGATGCTCCATCAGCGCGCTTTCGACCTCGAACGGCCCGATCAGATGCCCCGCGGACTTGATCACGTCGTCGGCGCGGCCCACGAACCAGTAGTAGCCGTCCGCGTCGCGCCGCGCGAGATCCCCGGTCAGGTAGTACCCGTCGACGAAGCACTTGCGGTAGCGCTCCTCCTGGCCGAGGTAGCCGCGGAACATCGACGGCCACCCCGCCCGCAGCGCGAGCTCGCCTTCCTCGTCGGCGGCTTCGATCTCCTCGACGCTGCCGTCCTCGCGCCTGCGCACGATGCACGCGTCGACGCCGGGCAGCGGCTTGCCCATCGAGCCGGGCTTGATGTCGAGCGCGGGCACGTTGGCGATCATGATGCCGCCCGTCTCCGTCTGCCACCAGTTGTCGTGGATCGGCAGGCCGAGCGCCTCCTGGCCCCACCACACGGCTTCCGCGTTCAGGGGCTCGCCGACGCTCGCGACGAAGCGCAGGTCGGGGTGCGGGTACTTCTGCGCGAGGTCGCCGCCGCTCTTGATCAGCATGCGGATCGCCGTAGGCGCGGTGTACCAGACGCTGACCCGCTGTTCGTGCAGCAGGCGGTACCAGCGCTCGGCGTCGAACTCCGCCTCGTCGACGATGCTCGTCACGCCGTGCAGCAGCGGCGCGATGATCCCGTACGACGTGCCGGTCACCCAGCCGGGATCGGCGGTGCACCAGAAGATGTCGTCCGGATGCAGGTCGAGCGCGTATTTGCCGGTCGCATAGTGCGTCACGACGGCGCCATGCACGTGCAGCGCGCCTTTCGGCGTGCCGGTCGTGCCGCTCGTGAAGTGCAGCAGCGCGGGATCGTCGGCCGTCGTGCGCTCCACGATGCACTCGTCGGCCGCCTGCGCCATGAGGCCGGCGAGATCACGGGTGCCGGGGACGGCGCTCGCGCGGCCGTCGTCGCCGATCAGCAGCACGTGCTCGAGATGCGGCAGCGAGTCGAGGATGCCCGCCACTTTGCGGCGGAACAGCGACTCCGTGGTCACCAGCACCTTGCCCTGGCCAAGGGAGATACGCGTCCGGATCGGCTCGGGCCCGAACGCCGAGAACAGCGGCGAGACGACCGTTCCGTTCTTCAGCGCGCCCAGCGCCGCGATGTAGAGCTCGGGCACACGGCCGGCGAGAAGAAAGAGCCGGTCGCCCTTGCCGACGCCGAGCCCGCGGAGCACGTTCGTGAAACGGTTCGTCGACCGGGCGAGCTCCGCGTAGGTGACGGCATGCAGGCGGTCGTTGCGGCCGATGAACCGGAAAGCCACGTGGTCGCGCACGCCCGTGACGAGATGCCGGTCGACCGCCTCGTACCCGATGTTCAGGCCGCCGCCGGGCAGTCCGGCCAGCTCGGCGCGCATCGCGCTCCACGAGAACCGGCGCCGTTCGCCCTCGTAGTCGAGCAGGTTGGGAGCCGGCCGGAGCTCTGCTGGGAATTTGCGTATGACGAGCGGTCGCACCGCATGCTCCCGTGTGCCGGCGTGCTGCTTTGCGCGTCGAGGCGGGCCGTCGGCGCCGCCTGCCTGGAAAATACTCTAGGCGCTCGCGGCGCGCGCGTGTTGACATCCATCAATGCGTCGCGCAAACGGGGTGCGCGCGCCCGGTGCGCAGGATCGGGTTGAAGCGCCGGGAGCGACGGCCGCAGCGATCCGTGTGCAGTGCAGCATGCCTCGCGCCGCGCCGATCTGGGCGCCCGTTGACAGGCGTCAATGAACCAACGATGGCGGCGAGTAGTCTACAGACGGCAACAACAAGAAAATGGGGGTTGGATTCCTGCTGCGAAGGAGACGGCAATGACTGCACCACGCGCGACGACGACCCGGCAGACCGGCCGCAAGCGTCCGGTTCCGGCGGCTTCCCCTGCTGTGCGCAAGGTCGAGCCCGGCATCATAGCCGAGCGCGCTTCCGAAACGGTGAGGCGCGAGATCGTCGATCCGGAGCGGAAGCGCGAGATGATCGCGGAGGCCGCGTACTACCGCGCCGAGTTGCGCGGTTTCACGCCCGGCGGCGAGCTGCAGGACTGGCTCGAGGCGGAAGCCCAGATGGAAGCCTGGCTGCGCGGCTGACTCCCGCGGCCTTCGCAGGCCGGGAATGAACATCGTCGCCGAACGGGACCTGCTCGACGCGCTGATCCACGGCGGCGGTGCGCGGCGCATGCCCGGCGCGCTGACGAAGAGCACGCTGGCGCTGATCCTTGCCGGCGGCAGGGGCAGCCGTCTCGAGGAGCTCACCAACTGGCGCGCGAAGCCGTCGATACCGTTCGGCGGCAAGTTCCGCATCATCGACTTCGCGCTGTCGAACTGCGTGAACTCGGGGATTCGCCGCATCGGGATCTGCACTCAGTACAAGGCGCAGAGCCTGATCCGCCACGTGCAGCGCGGCTGGAGCTTTCTCGACGGCCGCTTCGACGAGTTCGTAGAGCTCCTGCCCGCGCAGCAGCGGATCGAGGCGACCTGGTACCAGGGCACCGCCGACGCGGTGTATCAGAATCTCGACATCCTGCGGCGCCACGATCCGGAGTACGTGCTGATCCTCGCCGGCGACCATGTCTACAAGATGGACTACGGCCGGATGCTCGAGGATCACGTCGCCGCGCGCGCGCAGATGACGATTGCCTGCATCGACGTGTCGCTCGCCGACGCACGTTCGCTCGGCGTGATGGCGGTCGACGCGGACCACCGCGTCGTGGACTTCCAGGAGAAGCCGGAGCGGCCCGCGCCGATGCCGGACCGGCCGGACCGGGCACTCGCCAGCATGGGCATCTACGTGTTCGACGCCGCGTTCCTCTACGACGAGCTGCTGCGCGACGCCGACGATCCGGGCTCCAGCCACGATTTCGGCAAGGACGTCATTCCCCGGCTCCTGCGCCAGGGCGCGCGTGCGCATGCCCACTCGTTCGCCGACAGCTGCGTGAACACGAGCGACGGCGTCCCGTACTGGCGCGATGTCGGCACGATCGACGCGTACTGGGAGGCGAACGTCGCGCTGACCCGCGTCGTGCCCGAGCTCAATCTCTACGACCAGGGCTGGCCGATCTGGACCTACCAGGAGCAGCTGCCGCCGGCGAAGTTCGTCTTCGACGACGACGGCCGGCGCGGCACCGCGATCGACTCGATGATCTCCAGCGGCTGCATCGTCAGCGGCTCGACGGTGCGCCGGTCGCTGCTGTTCTCGAACGTGCGCGTGCACGACTGGTGCACGATCGAGGATTCGGTCGTGCTTCCCAACGTCGACGTCGGTCGCAACACGCTGCTGAGGCGGGTCGTCGTCGACAAGCACTGCCGGCTGCCGGAGGACCTCGAGGTGGGCATCGATCCGGACACCGACCGGCGGCGCTTTCGCGTGACGGAGCGCGGGATCACGGTGATCGTTCCCGAGATGCTCGGGCAGCAGGTCCACCACCTGCGCTGAGGCCGCGACGGCCCGCGCGGGGTCTCCGGCGCGCCGGAGCGCCCTGCCGAGGCTGTTCGAGAGCGGCGCCTCGCGGGGGTTGAGAGCCACCGCGCGCTCGTAAGACCGAATGGCCTCGTCGAGGCGCCCCGTTCCCATCAGCAGGTCGGCCCTCATTTCGTGCGCGAGCGAGGATTCCGGCGACCTCTGCACCAGGTCGGCCGTCCAGTAGAGCTCGCCGTCGAAGCGCGAGCTGCGCGGCTTGCGGCGTCCGTGGTAGGGAGGCTGGAGCTGCACCACCTCCATGTCGAGCATCTGCGCCATGATGGCGAGGAGGGCGAACTCCTCGATCACCGTCTCGGGCTGCATGTA